>OFFR01000384.1_pt1 | contig 29731 bp, 21 predicted proteins | sample 1521421 | NCBI WGS metagenome assembly OFFR01 (sample SAMEA3504087, study PRJEB24116) | mouse gut metagenome | biome: mouse gut; feature: mouse-associated habitat; material: faeces | place: Denmark | collected 2011 | reverse complement strand
CCCCGCCTCAATGGTACGGTCGGTATGCTGGCTGCCTCCCCGGAAGGTGGGCGCGTACATCAGTATTTTTGCATCCGGGGCCAGTCCGTAACACGCCCTGACCCTGCGCCTGCTGCCCTCCCTGTCATTCACCAGAATATCGCACCTGGGCGATCCCGTCCGCAGCACTGCTCCCCGGTACATCATTCCGGTGGGCAGGGTATCGTCATACCATTTGGAATTTGACAATACATAGTCAATCATATCCGAGTCATGCCTGCTGACCAGGTACGCAATCCGGGAAAAAGACGCCCCCCGGTCCAGGCAGGTAGGCTTGAAACCCAGCTTTGCATGCCATGTCTGAATGTATGTCTGCCCCTTCCGCTTCCGGACTTCCAGCTGCTTGCGGCTGTTGTCAATCCAGAACCGTGCCGTAGTCAAATGGTATGCCCGGTTCCACAGTGTATTTTTTACCGCCCTGATTTTCTCCGGAAAAGCCTTGGACATATCATTTACAAGCCAGACCAGTTCATAATCCCGCCCTCCCCGGATCAGCTCCTCCGCAATATACTTGGGATTGCAGGTATAGCCCGTGGTTCCCTCAATACAGCAGAACACAATTTTCCTTTTTCTTATGGGAAAAAGCCTGCACAGATAAAAAGGGATACTCTGTATTCCCGCCTTCCACATTCTCTTTCTGATATAGCGCCGTTCCCGCTCCATCCCTTTGCTCCTATCCGTCCTGATCTACCCCGTACCGCCCCGTATGCCTTTCCACACAATTCCGGAATGCCGTTTTGCCGGAAATGGCGTTCTAAAAATGATACAGCTCCCTCTCCCCTGTTCGCCCCAAACGATGACGCACAGCTGCCGGAAAGCAATGACCAGACACACTCTAGTGTTTCTGCTGAAAAGATTCCAGTGTATACCGGAACGCGTCCTCCAGCCCGGTCTGCGGGTGCCACCCCAGTGCCATGATCCGGTCCACATTCATGATTCCCAGATGAAAAGGCAGGTACTGCAGTTTCTTTCCATTTGCCCCGTTCTCCTGTCCTCCATAACGCACTTTTACCCTTCCGCCGGTATCCAGCCCCGCAATCAGTTCCGCCAGATCCCGTATGGAAATCAGATTGTCCGGATTTGCAATATTATAATAATGCTCTTTTCCCTTCGTAAAGGCCAGCAGTACTGCCCCTATGGCATCCGCCACATATGTGTATGTCCTTGCGGCCAGCCCCTGCGTCTGCAGCACAATATCCTCCCCCTCTATCACATTCCGGATAAACTCCGAAAAAGCCCGTCCATCATCCAGGGAGATGCCGGGACCGAAGGTATGGCACAGACGCACTCCCACATAAGAAACGCCGTACTGCGCCTCATAGGATGCAAGCATTGTCTCGCAGAGTCTTTTGGCCTCCGGATAGCAGTCACGGGCACAGTCACACTTCATGACACCCATGTCATCTTCCCTGATGCCCCTTTCCTCCTTCCAGTCGCCGTAAATTTCCACCGTGGACACATATAATACCTTTTCCGTATTCTTTTCCCTTGCCAGTTCCAGCACATTCCTGGTTCCCTGCACATGACCCCACAGTGTGTCCACCGGCCGGTCCGTAAAATCCTGCGGACTTGCCAGCCCCGCTGTATGGAAAATGTAATCCACCTTCCCCTCCCATGCAATTGGCTCCGTAATATCCTGCACCAGCGCGTAAATATACGGGAGCTGCAGAGAACTGCCAAACACCTCCTGCAGCTTTTCCCTGCTCCGCGCCAGTGCAAGGATTGTAATATTCAGGTTCCAGTCAATATTCGCCTTGCTGACAGCCTCCACAATGTACATGCCAAGACGCCCTGTGGCCCCCGTCACCAGTACCGTACTGTCCCGGAAAACCTCCCACTCAATGGGATTGTTCCGTATAATCTCAATATCCCTCTGCGCTACCATACACAGCCCCTCCTGTTAATCTTCTGCCCCCGCGCGGTCTTATAACCCGAAAATATATTTATTCTCTTCCAGTTCCAGTATCGCTTTCAGAAAATACACATCTTCCGGGGTGGTAATCTTGATATTGGTGCCCTGCTCCTTTACCAGATGAACCTCTCCTCCCGCCTGTGCATACACCATGGCCGCATCCAGCAGCGGAATTCCTTTCTGGTTTGTCAGATCGGCCCTCTGGTATGCCTCCAGAATCTTTCCCAGCTGGAAAGACTGGGGAGCCGTCATGGAATACGTATCCGTTCTCTTCTTGAAATCTGACATTCCCGCTTCTTCCGTTCCCGTAATCACCACCGACTCCCGCACCGGGTGAACCGTAACCGCACAGCCGTACTCCGCCGCAACCCTGATATTTTCATGAATGGTGGCCAGATCCACCAGCGGCCGCACACCGTCGTGAATCACCACAATATCCTCCGGCTTTCCGCCGGTTTCCACAATGGCGGAAAGTCCCCTCTGCAGACTGGCCTGCCGGTCACTGCCGCCTACAATGACTTTTACGACCTTTCTGATCCGGTGAAGAGAGAGCAGATTCTGCATGTACTCGATATAGCTGCCATGACACACCACGATGACCTTGTCAATCTCTTCATTCTCCTCAAATTTTTCCAGTGTGTAAATTACAATGGGCTTTCCCATAAGCTTCAGAAACTGCTTCGGCAAGCCGCTGTTCCTCATCCGCTGCCCCACGCCGGCAGCCAAAATAACCGCAATATTCACATCCTGCTCCTATGCTTCCGTTTTATTCCCGCAGCCAGTGTACCGGATCCGCGCAGCCGCTTTTGTGTCATGTGCGCCCGGCCAGGGACCGCAGGTGTCAGCTCCCCGCCCTGCCGGACAGAGAACCCCACATCTTATATAATAAGATATATATACTTTTAGATAAGCCGCTTTTTAATCCAAAAGCACATTTTTGTGTCCCTTTCCTGAAAACCCGGGCGGACCGGGGGCCGGAGCCCCCGGCTCACCACAGTCCTTCCAGAAATCTCTCATAATGCCTGCGGATTTTATCCCTGTCTTCACCGCCATGCCGCGCAAAAAAATCTATCATGGCCGGAATGGAATATCCTTCGTTGACATTGCCGCCGAATTCTCCCCTGTACTGTGCCTCTTTCCAGATGGCTTCGTCCTGCTCCCTCACTGCCTCCGCGGGAAGTCTGCAGGGAATTTTTGCCAGCGGCTGAAGCTGGTCATTCAGCACCAAAAAGGAACCATCATAATATTCATACGCCAGAATCCTGCCGCTCTCCAGCTTTTTCACAAATTCATAGCCGGTCTTTCTCTGGCGCTGGTACTCTGACTGGAAAGCGCCCTCCCCGCAGGGTATCAGCCCCTTTCTCTCCACAATTTTATCCCTTTCCCGCAAGGGCGCCGTACCCTTGGATACCGTTACCTCCCCCCGGGACTCCAGGGATTTGGGAATCAGCAGCACATGGTCCGTAACCTGCTGGGGAAATGCGGCCACGAAGTCCCCCGCATCCAGCCCCATGGCATAGGGAGCGTTTTTCGAATCCGCATTCACGGTGTAATACAGTACACAGCCCTCCCCGGTGACACGGTTCCAGCGCAGAATCTCATTTCCGCAGTAGGGAAGCAGCCATACACTGTCCTTGTCCTTTACCATGTCAAGGAATCTCCTTCCGGGCAGATTCATTGACCGGACCTGCCAGCTGTCACTGTCCATGTCAAATTCCATCCAGGCATCCCGTTTGGCGGATGCCATATACAGCATATTTCCCTCCTGTTTTACCGCCCACACAAAATACGGCTCTTTCCGGTTCTCCGACGCCACATCCCGGTCCAGTTCCTCTATCCAGCCGTCCAGAACCTCCAGTTCTTCCGTCTCCGTGTCATATTTCACAATGCCCGGATAAAACCTGGGAATCATATACAAATACTTTCCATGGGAAAAAGTGGCTGTCATGCACATATTATCCGCACCGGGCAGATATTGCTGGCTGAATATACGTGTCTCCATATCGTATTTCCAGATTCCTTCCGAACTGTACGGAATCAGGTACAGGCAGTTTCCGATTTTCCTGATATTGATGTAGTTCAGTCCTCCGGACACATCATCCGGAACCTGCGCAATGACTTCCACCTCTGCTCCCCTGGACACTCCCGGAACATGCTTCTTTGCTTTCTTCTTCCCGGGCAGCTCCCCGCCGCCCTGAATCATTTCTTCCGGAATTCTCATCCGGCAGATCAGGCGGGTTCTGTCCGGAACAAACAAAATCTCTATCCCCTGCTCATCCTCCCGGACCTCCGCGTCCCACAGAATGGGCACACACCTGGCGTCCATGGAAGGAACCGGCCTCTGAATATTATCCAGACCCAGGACATACTTCCCCTGGATATTGAACAATGTGGAATGATAATGTGCTCCCATGTATCCGTCGGCTTCCACTGCCGTCCGGTACACATCCGGCGACTGATCATAGATACCGATATTGTACTTTTTAAAATAGGCAACCAGCTTCTTATATCCTTCCGTCACGGATGGATGCAGCCACGGGAACCTGGCTGGAATATCCTCATCCGGCCGGAATATCAGTCTGATATCCTTGTTTTTCCTGGCATATTCAAATATATCCCACATTTTCTGGATCTGCCGTTCCGCGCCATAGTACAGATTATTAAAGGAAACACAGTACAGCAGCGTTTTCCTGGCATCTTCCTCCCGGCTCCCGCTTTGCCGTTTTTCCTCCGCAATCTGTGCCGCAATCCTGTCAAGATACTCCGGAATGCCGGAAGGCACTGCCTCCACCTTCCCATCATATTTCTGCTCCAGGGAATATTTTGCCCGCTTCAGGGGCAGGTACACCGCATCCACATTTTCATACACGGGAAGCTCGTTGAACTCCATCGGAACCCCGCCAAAGCAGAGTACATGCGGCACATAGATCAGCTTTTTGGTAAATGTCTTCAGATTTACGGAATAGAACAGCACATCCACCGTGTCCATCACATTGGCATTGTCATAAGGATTGTGGATATAAATTTTGTCAAATCCCTGGTTCATGGGAAACTGCTCCCAGTTCCCGATAAATACCGCGCCTTCAGGTACCAGCGGCGCCAGCTGTTCCGGCTTGTAATGCTTCTTGGCCGTATTCATCTCAAGAGTCCCCGGATCCCTCTCATACCGCGGAACCGGCATCACATAGCAGGTAGTTCCTTTCTCCCTGCATTCCTGTCTGCAGAGACTGTCCAGACATCCCCACCACTCTGTCTTATATACAATAAAAAGTACCTTTTTCTGCTCTGTCATTTTCCGGCTCCCGTCCCTCTCCTGTCAGCATTTCTCCTCTTCATCCTGTTTTCCATACGGCTTTCTCCTTCCGGTGTTCCCGCAGACGGCAGGGTCGCCCGGCCGTCTTCCATGGAATATGGGGCGCACCCTGCGGGATGCCCGGTCTCTGCGTGTCTGACAGACAGATCCCGGCTGCTTCCCGGCGCTTTCCCTCTCAGGCCCGGCGCTTCCCGATACTTTCCTTCACTGCCTGCATGACCTTCCTGCCGCAGCTTCCGTCCAGGCTGGCCAGCCACACCGGATACGCTCCCTGGTATCCCACCAGTTCGCTGTCCTGCGCAGACACCAGAAAGTTAAAATAATCCTCCGTGGTGTTTGTATCGTTCTCATTCCACTCGTGGTTTAAATTTCCTCTCTTAAACCGCTCCGCCTGAATGTAAGCCCTGCATTCCCTTCCCACGTCCAGGAAAAAGGCCCCCTCCTGCACCACCGGTCCGTCCCGGAAAAAAAGTCCTTCCTGAAGATACACATCGCCTTCCCCGGAAGATGCCTCTTTCCGGGAGTCTTCCCCCGGCCCTTTCCATCCTGCCTCTTCCGGCTCATATACCTTCCGCATTTTTCCGGTCTTCAGATCATAAATAAAAGTTCCCCTGGCATTATCAGGATAGACCCACAGACAGTTCTCCCTGATCTCCATCTTTTTATAGGCCCTGCCCCTGACCGTCTCCCTGCCCGGAATGCGCACCAGTGGCGTCACCTTGTCCGTGTCCCTGTTCTTTTCCACAATCCAGCCGGTTCTGTCCAGTACATAATATTCTTTCTCCCCGGTCTGGCAGAATGCGCTCACATAGTACCTGGTATCGCCCGGATTCTTCTTCCTCTCGGGAATCATCAGATTGGTGTAGAATCTGGGCTTTCCGGCAATGCCGAACATATGTATCATGGAAGACGCCGTCTCTCCCAGATAGGCATCACAGAGCGCCACCGTGACTCCCACATCCGGATTTTTGTCCAGCACACCGATTTTATCCTGGGAAAATTTTCTCTCCAGTTCCCCCAGCCTTGCGGCATATGCCTCCCCCAGGGACTGGGCCGAAGCATACAGCAGGGGATGGGGCCTCCACACCAGAGTAATTCCCTGGCTGCGCTTTGCCACATCAAACAAGTATTCTATCTTGTCCAGAAACCGGTCCTTCTCCTTCATCAGAAGAGAGATACTGGTGTTCAGCATCACCGCCCTGTCACTGCCGAAATCCTGGCCGTTTTTCAGCTGGGATTTCCAGCTTTCCGGAATCTCGGGCCTGGCATTCTCCAGCTTCAGGATCCGGTCTGCCACAGGGCTTCCGAAAGGCAGAAATTTCTCCCGCGGCAGTTCTGCAGAGTAGGATGCAATCATATTTTCGCACTGTGTAACGATAAAATCCATATTATCATACGGTGGAATGTATCTGTGTGTCACATACACCGCTTCCCCGGTAACATAATAAGGAATATAAATCAGTCTGTCCGTACATTTTTTTAATTCCCCGGAATAAAACTGCGGAGGCACGCTGGTAACTTTATTATAATCGTCAAAAGGATTGTGGATGAAAATTGCCCCGGGATGTATCTCCTCCAGGGGAAAATTCTGATAATCCGTCACCCTTACATAGGCAGGAAACTGGTCCCCCTCATAGTGTGTGGCGGTAATCTTCCCCTCCTGGGTATCATAATAGGGAATGGGCACCACAAAAGGCGCACAGTCCGGGTCCTCCCGGGCCGCCTCCCACACACTCTCCATGCAGTCCCACATGGAAGCCTTGTACGGCATGAACACTACGGGAATCTGCTCCGAAAGACGCGTCACATTCCGCTGCACCTCCTCCAGAAGTCCCCAGCCCTCCGCCACCAGCAAAAGCCGTTCCTGCGCTCCTTCCTCCTGGGTCACTCTCCAGAGCAGTTCACAGTATTTCTCCAGAATGCTTATGGTCTCCTGCGTCACGTCCCCGTCGGCATTTCCGTTTTCCGCAGCCTCCTCCAGCTGATTTCCCACAGCCACCGCCGCTTCCTGGGCGTCTGCCAGCACATTCATCAGTCCTGCGTCATCATGCTGCCCGATGACCATCTGCACGGTCTCCCTTGCTTCCATCAAGGTATCCAGCAATTCCATGATCTGTTTCTTCACATATTTAATCATCTTGTTCCCCCAGATATTCCTCCGGCACATTGGTGATGAAATCCGTAACCCCGTTTTTCTTCATCTTTCCCAGGTCAAAGACCACATACTGCCGTACCTGCCCATACAGAGGTTCCCTGCCGTTCCAGGCCCTTACCCTGGCGCCCTCCGGCAGCTTCAGCCCTGCCGCGCTGTCCTCCAGCATGCTGTCCACGCCCGGATGCAGGTCGTCTGCCCCGGTCTGTGCAAAAAGTCTCAGGCAGTCCCCGATTCCCGGCTGTAAAATTCCCGTGCGCACACCTTGGTCCAGCATTTTCAGCTTCTTCACGGACTCTCCGTTAAAAGAAGAATACACCACATTTTCTTCCATGCCGTATTCCTTTACCAGGGCCAGAATTTTTTCTTCCATTCCCTCGTATGCCACAATACTGTTTTTCAGTTCTATATTGATCTGCACACCGTATTTTCTGGCATAGGGCCTGACCAGCTCCAGCACCTCCGCCATGGCGGGAATCCGCGGCATGGCCCGGGTTGGGCTCTCTTCCTTATTTTGCAGCCGCACCCAGTCTTTAAACCGCATGGCCTTTAATTCCTCCAGGGTGTAATCCCGCACATTGCCCGAAGCGTCCATGAGCCGGTTCACCGTCTCATCATGGAATACCACCAGCTGTCCGTCCCGGGTCAGCTGGATATCCAGCTCAATCCCGGCAAGTCCCGGCACTTCGCATGCGGCGCCGAACGCTTCCAGGGTATTTTCCGGAAACCGGTAACTGCATCCCCTGTGGGCCCATATCTTCACTCCCGAAGCCCGGTTCTTCTCTTTCATCCTGGCACGCTGCAGATGCCGCTCCTCCATAAAACGCTCCACCACCTCTGCCATGGCAATGGATTCTTCTTCCGTGAGACGGAAGTTGTGCGTACCCCTTCCGTTGATTCTGGATGCAAATTCACTGATCTCATACCGCAGGCCATCTCCCAGGAATTTGGGCGAATAAGTCTCGATCTGGGTGGGATCCTCATAGCGCACCTGGAATTTTCTGGTGAGCCACCAGGGGGATTCCGCCAGAATATAGCCCTTGGTACCTGAAATCAGAAGCTGTCCTTCCGATTTCACTCCAAGTCCTGTCTTGGAGGTTGCCATACCTCCCGGATAGTCAAAATATATCTTTGTATACAGATCCACCCCGTTTTCTGCCAGGATGCTGCTCACTTTCACGTTCTCATACTGCGCTCCCAGAAGCTTGATGATGGGAAGCATGGTATAACTGCCAAATTCCAGGAAAGCGCCGCCGTACCGGGTATCCATCATCTCACGCATATAAGGCGGGGTCAGGCGGGAAAAGCAGGCCTCCACATCCTTTATCTCCCCGATCTTCCCGCTTTTGGCAATGTTGATCATCTGCGCAAAACCGGGACAGTATGCTGTCTTGATGCCCTCCATCAGCACCAGGTTCTTCTTTTTGGCCAGGTCGAACAGCTCTTTCGTCAGTTCCACCGTAAACGCCATGGGTTTCTCACACAGCACATGCTTTCCCGCCGCCAGCGCCCTTCTGGTGTAATCATAATGGGTCTCATGGGGAGTGGCGATATAAATGGCGTCCACGGATTCCAGAAACTCCTCAAAAGAATCACTGTACGCGTCCAGAAAATGTTCCGTCCCGAATTTCCCTGCCGCTTCCTTGTGCGGATTATACACACTCTGCACATTCAGGCCGCTGACAAATTTTGCCTCTGCCACAAACCGGGGCGCAATCCGTCCGCTTCCCACCACGCCCATGCGGATAATGGGAAATTTTCCCTTCCGGAGCATGGTGGAGGAAATGTCCGGCGTCCGCTCCAGATAAACCACCTGGCAGTAGGCCTTCAGATAGTCAAACACGCCCACCCAGTCAGACCCCACCGTAAAAATGTCCACGCCGTACTTCTGGGCATCCTCTATCTTCTGCCCCTCGTGGTCTTCGATGATGATCTGGTCCACCAGCCCGGTTTCCCGCACATTCTCGATTCTCTCAAGCAGGGAATCCACGATATTAAGTTTCCCTCTCTGTTCGTCATAATACTCCGTGGTGACACCCACAATCAGGTAATCTCCCAGGGCCTTGGCACGTTTCAATATATTGTAATGGCCTTCATGGAACAAATCGAAAGTCCCATACGTAATCACTTTCTTCATGGGTATTTCTATTCTCCTGTCCTTATATGCATTATTTGAAATATGACGGTTCTCCCCTGCTCCGAAACGGACAAAATCCAGGGTTTCGTTTTTTACGGATACCACCAGCACATCCCACAGTTCCTGGGAGACACTGTCTCTCTCCCGCTCCCAGGTGACAGATCCCGAAGGCTTTTTGTCCTCAAAATATTCGCATTTGCCGCACCCCACGGATATGATGGGAAACCCTTCTTCGTAATCCGTCTGGTCGGCATGATTATGCCCGTGAATAAAACCCAGCAGATTCCCTTCCCCTCCTGTCAGTTCCCGGGTACGGATCTGGTACCGTTTCAAAATCCGCAGCAGTCTCCGGCTGCCCCGGATTTCTTTGCTCCAGTAGTGCAGCCGGGGTGTGGGCGGCACATGGGAGTATACCAGTACATGCCAGTCCGGCGGTGTCTGTTCCAGCCGTCCTTCCAGCCAGTCCAGTTCCTGGTCGGAAAAACCATACCGCACATTTTCCCCGGGGTCAAAGGAGTCCAGAAAAAACATGCGCAGCCGCCGGGATTCCAGATCCTGCTCGTAATAGTTCCTCTCACGCCCCGGAAGATAGAGCTCCCGCATCTGCTCCCCGGAAAACCGGTCCGGATTTCCCCTGAAATAATTGGAATCATGGTTTCCCAATACATAGTAAAAAGGCATTTCCAGCGCAGCGATATCTTCCTGCATGGCCCCCACATAGTCCCGGGTAACCTCCCCGGGAACCATCCCATCCGTGGCATCTCCCAGGTGTATGAATCCGTCCAGCTCCACACCCTCCGCCCGCAGCTCTTCCGTCACCCGGCGCAGGTTGGAAGCCGTGTCCTCCCAGGTGCCATTGACGGTATAATGATTGTCTGTCATCACCAGAAAGTTTAACGTCTCGTCTGTCTGCTGGGCCTGCACGGTCCGGACGGTTTCTTCCAGCTCTTCCCTGAACAGCCGGCCCCGGCGGGCTTCCTTCCACTGAATATACTGTTCACGCCGCAGCGGCGCACCCTTTTCCCACTGCAGGATCCGGGACAGCTGCATGCTTTTTTCCGGCGCCCTGTGCCGGGCGGTTCCTGCGGCCGTCCCTTTTTCTGCCGGCGTCCCTGCCTTCCCTGTTGCGGGCGCTTCCGTCTCCGGCTGCCGCCGTATCACCACCCGGAAATACAGGTTATGCTGAAACACATAGGTTCCCCGGGAAAATTCTTTCCGGGAAAGGGCCCCGTTATAAGTGGTCCAGTTCTCTTCCGGCTCATAATCATAGGTATAGAGATATCTGGAATCCGTCTTTTTCTCATATACCGCCACCGCGTATTCGTATTCCTGGTCCAGAAGCCGCAGCATGTCTCCCGGAAAAGCCTGGTAGAAATGCAGGGTGCAGGCACTGCCCTCCCCGGTTACGGCAGCTCCGCTCTCCCAGTCGATTCCATATCCCTCCATCACTTTCCATTCCGGCCATGTGCTCCGCATTCCTGTCTCCTTTTCCGGCCTGCCGCGCCCTGCGGTGTTCCCCGCTCAGGGCTTGGCAATAATTCACCCTTATTTTTCTGTCCCTTAATTTTGCAGCCTCTCTATCAGCTGTTGTAATTCCGCGTCATTGGGTGTCAGTGCCAGAAGCTGGTTTGCCACGCCAAGGGCCGCCTGGTTCTGCCCGATCCCCATCAGCTGATGAATCTTATTCTTAATCTGCACGGAAAGAGTCTGCAGCTCCTCCGCCACCTTCCGGGATTCCACTTTCTGACGCTCCAGCTGCCTCTGCAGCCATTTCAGATACTGTTTCATGATTTCGGTCAGCCCCGGCAGAAGCCTGCGGATCACCTTAACTGTCTGTACCGCCGCGTCGTATTTTTCCTCTTCCGTCTCTTTCAGCAAATCCAGCACAAAATAGGAGCCCTGATAATCTTCCGGAAGCACATCGGGCATCTGGCTGATAATATCCGGCAAAAATATTTTTTCGCACAATTCCACATGGCAGGACGCATACTCCCGCAGTCCTTCCATCATGCGGCGGATGCCCATGGCCTCCGCGTCCTCAGGCATTCCGGTACCTTCCGATGCCTCCAGCGCCGTAGCCTCCAGATTTGCCTCCGTGAGGCCGTAAAAAGCCCTCCACACCAGCATGCGCATGCTGTCCGGCGCCAGGGCCGCCTTAAACTGCCCGTTCCACCATACGGCATCTTCCTTTGTAAAACTCTGGAAATAGCCCACAATCCCCCTCTGCCACAGATAAAAGGGAATTGCCTCCAAAATCTTTCCTCTTTTCCCGCCCAGGCACTCCAGCGCCTCAAGCATATGGTATTTACGGATCAGGGGCATGCCCTTTTGCATATCCTCCCACACGCCGGCAACCAGTTCCTCGGCCTCCTCCAGACTGCAGGTCTGTCCCCTGCCGGGAAGAAATGCACTGACCACAATTTTTGCCAGACGGAAAAACCATTCCCCGGACGCTACCTTTGCGTAGCAGGACATGGCCTTTACCTGCTCCTCGAAACTGCCTTTCCGGTCACAGCATTCCGACATGGCCTGTATCACGAAATCCCGAAGTTCTTCCCTGGCCAGCAGCATGTCGCACATTCTGACATAATAGTCCAGTTCCTCCGGCGCTGCCTCCGGCATTCTCTCCAGAATCGACCGGATCATCTCATTGCTGATAAAGATCATCTTACTCTGGCTGTTTATGCTCTGAAACCACTCCCAGGCAAGCTCTCCCCTGCCGAAATGTACTGCCGCACGAATTCCATCCCCCAGAACAATGCTGCGCTTTCGCTGATCAAAGCAGCTGTTGGTGATGGTAGTCTCAAATCCCATATATTTCTCTATGTCTTTTTGGTAATCCACGCAGGTATCCCAGTATTGTTCCACATATTTCAGGCAGTTTTCATAGTCTCCCCTATAAAGATACACATTTGCCATATTTCCCGCAATCAATGCCTTAACCACCGGGTCCGTCCTCCGGCTGGCAAGATGCTGCCGTCCCCTCTCAACCACATCATCATATCTTTTCAGTTTTATATAGCAGTTGATTTCATTGCCATACAAGGAAGAAAGACAGAACTCATCCTCCACCGGCCCCTTCGCCGCCACGGAGATGCCATCCAGGGACATTTCCAGGGATTTCTCATATTCGTCTATCACATTGTATTCCTGGGCCAGCTGGAGGGTATGCTTCATATTGCGGGGATGCTCCTCATGTTCCTCCAGAAGCAGTGTGATATTCCGCATGGAATGTGCCTTCCGCTCTTCTTCCGTATTATAGGCATAACCATAGTGGTGCACAAAGACATCAAACATCTTTGTCTTGCCGGGCACCTTATTAAAGCATTCATGGATTTTATAGATAAATTTCACATCCGGATCAAGGCGGATCATGCGCGCCACCATCAGGTCGCTGGGTATCAGCCCCGCCTGGTCCATATAGCTGCGCTGCGTATAAACTCCCAGACCATATTTTCTGTATTCGCCGGAATTGAAAAAGGTAATGATCTCCGTCACATCATCAAACCATTCGTCATCATCCAGGAACATAAACCATTTTCCCTTTGCCTGCCTCAGACCGGCATTCCGCGCCTTGGAAAAATCCCTGCACCATTCAAAATCCACAATTTTGTCCGCATATGTCTCAATGATGCCGCGCACCTCTTCCCCGCATCCTGTATCTACCAGAATCAGTTCCGAGGGAACCTGATCCAGGATGGGTTTCACAGATTCCAGACATTTCTTCACGGTGTCCGGACGGTTGGAAATCAAAATCGATATGGATACCAGCAACTGTTTACTCATCGCAATATTTTCCTCTCTTTATTCACTCACAACTATATATTAATATCGTTGATTTCTTATGTTATCATAACCTGTCCGCCCCTGTTTTGTAAACATCTGCCGAGAGTATTTACGGCTCCGGCATGTGCCGCAGACTCCGAAAAGCAAAGCCTTTCCGCTATATTTCCCGCATTGTGGGATTCACATGATATATTTTACGGGTGTTCAGCAGAGCCGCCAGATAGCAGAATGCACTGTTGGACAGGATCATCCCCTTGCAGTGGCTCATCAGCTGCATATCCCTGTAATTTTTTCCGCGGACATTTCCCTCCACATATGTAACCTTGTCAAAACGCCCGAATCCCATTTCCTGCTGATGCTCCCTGCACCAGGGAATATCGTCCGAAAATACAAATAAATTCCAGATACCGGGAACCGTACTGGCAAATTTTTCGCAGAGGATGCGGCAGGTTCTGCTGTCCATGGCTGCACCCAGGTTTACATAGTCCCCCCTCCGGATGTGAATGGATACAGAATTTGTATTCAGAATTTCATCCAGGTATCTGCGGTTTATGTCATCCGTTATCTCCGGAAACCGGAAGATTTTCAGAAAAGTATCCTGATATGCCGCAAACCACTTTTTATTGATCCAATAGCCGTGATAGTACACGTCTTCCCCCATATCCAGAATTTCCGGGGAATACTCATTACAAGGTACATTTACCACCTTTCCTTCATAAGGATTAAAATTCTTATACCCATCCCCCACTTCCGATACCATAAACATCTCGATACCATTGGCATTAAAAATCTGTGGCACACTTTTCCCCGCCCTGCGTTCCTGCAGAATAAAATCCCACACATCCTGGTCAAAACACTCGCTGAGCATATGGGGTGTAATTCCGAATACCTTCCTCAGTTCATAACCATTGTGCACCGTATTCAGGGCAAAGTATGTGTCATCCATATACATGGCATCTCCCGGATGAGATAATTCGTAATATTTCGCAAAGATATATTGAAACGCCTGATTCGCAAGACCGCCATTGAGAAACTGTATTTTCATATTCCTGCTTTCCTTCCTGTCCATCCCATGGACTGCCCAAACCCAGTATTGTTTGAAGGACATAATGCTATTATATCTGATTTTTCCTATCCTTACAACTACAAAAAACAGCACAGCGAAAGCTGTGCTGTTTTTTATTCACAACAACAGAAGACTCGCAAAGCGTGAATTCTATTGTCTTACCCTCACGGGATTGGTTCATACTCCGTCTAAATCAGCTATTAGCCTAACAGAGACAGTACGCCCTGGTTGGTCTGGTTGGACTGTGCAAGCATTGCCTGACCAGCCTGAGCCAGAATCTGGTTGTTGGAGTAGGTAACCATCTGCGTAGCCATATCCGTATCACGAACAGCGGACTCAGCAGCTGTGGTATTCTCAACAATGTTATCCAGGTTGGAGATGGTGTGCTCCAGTCTGTTCTGTACAGCACCGAGAGAAGCTCTCTGTGCAGATACTTTCTGAAGGGCATCAGCGATAACGTCAACAGCAGCTGTAGCCTGAACATCATCACTTCCGTCGATCTGCAGACCGTTGATACCAAGTCCTCTTGCACTCATCTGAGCGATGTTTACATTGATCTTGTTGTCACTGGAGGAGTCAGCACCTACATGCAGGCTGAAATCAATAGCATCATTCAGGTCTGCAAATGCTTCCAGTTTCAATACGATGGTACCTGCATTCTTGTCATAGAAGGAAGATACGCTCTTCAGATCATCAGCATTGTCATGTCTTACGGCTGCGGTCAAAGCGTCCATGCTGGTGAATGCCTTGATAGTTGTAATGGTGGATGCCAGCACCTCTGCTGCTGCAGTAGCTGTCTCACCAGCCTTCATGCCGTTAGCCAGTGTAGTAACCGTACCTACTCCGTTTGCACCTGCAGCGCTGATAGCGGCAGCGGCAGCGGTTACGCTCATCTTCGTAATGGAAGAAGCGGTAGAAATCTGGTTGTTGCTGGAGTTCACACCCATGGTGCTCTCAACCAGTACATATGTGATACTGCCGATATTAAACTCTTTTGTCTTAATAACAGTATCGCCAGCCATTCTGTAGGTAGCGGTTCCGTTAGATGTAGACTTCATCTGGATGCTGCCTGTACCGGTTTCTGCATTGATCTTGCCAGCCAGCGCACCGTTCTGCAGTGCGGTATTATATGACAGCTTACCAGCGGTACCACCGTTAGCACCCTTCAACAGATAAGTCTCGTTGAACTTGGTTGTGGTGGATACACGGTCGATTTCTGTTACCAGCTGATCGATCTCGCTCTGGATAGCGGTTCTGTCGCTCTCGGACATTGTGCCGTTAGCGGCCTTGATTGCCAGCTCGTTCATTCTCTGAAGCATGTCATGCACTTCTGTCAATGCACCTTCAGCAGTCTGTACTGCGCTGATACCGTCCTGAGCATTGGAAGAAGCCTGGGTCAGACCTCTGATCTGCTTTCTCATCTTCTCGGAAATAGCAAGACCTGCTGCATCATCTGCTGCACGGTTAATCTTATAACCGGATGACAGTTTCTCAGTTGCCTTAGCCTGAGCATTAGTGGTGATACCCAACATTCTGTTGGAGTTCATAGCTGTTAGATTGTGTTGTACTACCATGATAATTCCTCCTTGAATTGAATTGTGGTGCCGCTTCCCTGCGGCTGTTTGTGTCTGTCTTCCGTCCGATTCGCACGTTCGGCTTCCGTCAGACCATTGTGGGCATCCTCCTGCAATCGTGCGTACTGCTTCAGAATCCCTCAGGTAAGCGAATGGAGCAGCAAGCTGCTCTTTGCTTTACTTGATAAATATATCGGAAAGATTTCCGATTACTTTAGGGCTATTTGAAACTTTTCGTATGGAGAAATCCTTTTTCTATTGGAGACGTCCCCGAAGCTCTGCATGTTCCCAAACTTCCTGATCTGTTCCACCCATTCATAGACAGATGTCTTGTCATATAAGTGGTTGTCCTCTTCGTCCTTGCACTGCTCCAGCGCACAGGCCATCAGCGCATACTCGTTCTCCAGAGAAGTAGAGAAAATCCCCTTGTCGTCCGTATTGATAGACACGGAGAGCTGCGCACAAGCATCCAGCTTATCCCTGTCATTCACCAGATGTTTATTGTAGAACCGGACAATCGGGTGCTCGTCATATTTCTGCAGCCCGGAAATCATCACATTGGAGGAGGGATTCGTCTCTATCGCGATTCCTCTCATAGCCACATAGCTCTGCATCTTTTTCTGCAAAGCGGCAACGCCCCTGATCCAGTGTCTGTCGATATTGATTTCTCTGGGATTACGGCCTGCCTCTTTTACCCTGCGGTCATAATGATACAGATAGTACAGAATCACCGTCTCCGCTATCCCCCGATAATTCTCTTTCTCCGTGCCCTGCCGGCCTAAGGCATAATTATTATAGGAATCCAGATAATCCGCCGTCTCCTGGCATCTGCAATTTTGATAATACTCCGGCCTGTCCCCTCTCAGACGCTGGGCATAGTAATAAGTGAGAATGGAGAAGTCCCTGTTCCCTCCGGGAATGCTGTGCCCGTATACTCTCCTGAAAGAATATTCGAACTCCTTTTCCAGAAAATGCAGCAGCGAGTCCTGGCCCGCCACTTTGAATTCCACGATTCTGCCGTACATCCATGCCAGATTGTCAATATGATCCTGTTCTGGCAGAAATTATGAGGCAATCCCATTAAGAACGATGATATCCCTATCCCTGCCAAACAGCAGACAATGATTGCCAACTTAACGCCCTTCCTCATCCTGGCCCTTGTGCATACATCCACCGCTCCTTTTGCGTACCGGATTTTCCATTGGCTCCCCTCCTCGCCTTTCACCGATAAAGCCAGAGAAGTCATTTGCATATCCGATTTCACTGTCGGGCAAAGCCGGAAGTCCACTTTGCCCTGTTTGCTCTCCATATAGCTCTGCTTTTTCAATACCCCGCAGACCTCCCTGCTGTCCTCCAGGGAAATCGGTATAATTGCCATTGTATCCGCATCGAATACCGGAACGTAATAAGATATCCTTAATCTGTACTCTTTTCCCATAATCAGACGATATCCATTATTTTCCTTTGGGATTGGCTTTACTGGCTCTCCTCTCCTATCCGTCAACTCCATTTTCGTAAAAATGGAGCAGCAGTCTCTGAACAAGCCTCTTTCCGCCAATACCTTGGCTGTCTTTATCCAGGACACATCCGGATTTTCCGTTATATATTCGACGCTAGGCTCGCTGTTCTGAATCGCCAGGACTCCCCCCGGCCCACCGTTTTCCCTCTTGTGGTATGTCTTTCTACCAAACTTATTCAGGAGGGACATCGAATATGTGTCGCTCTCCTCCGCATGACAGTAGTCCTGCAGGCAGACATCATAGTAGAGCTGCCCGTCCTGGAGTTCGCAGCCATCCAAAACTCCATGCCGCAGCGGAACATAGACTCTCCCATCACCCTCTGCCGTTCTGTCTACATAAGAAATCATAACAGCGCTTCCCTTTTCGCATTTCTCCTTTACCGCGCTTACGTCCACGACAGAGGATTGTCCCATACAGGCAAACTTGTAAGAATGAACCATGCCTGACGGCAGATGCAAGGTAGTAAAAATATCATCTAAATAGGCACTGCTTTTGCCTGACAAAAATAAGTAAATCATATAGAATCCCCCATAAAAATGCCGCATCTGCAGCTTTCACATGCAGATGCGGCAACGATATACTCTTTATATGGACTGTGTTTCTCCGAATCTTACTGTAGCAGAGACAGCACACCAGATGTAGCCTGATTCGACTGTGCCAGCATAGCCTGGCCTGCCTGAGCCAAAATCTGGTTATTTGAATATTCTACCATCTGAGTGGCCATATCAGTATCACGGATGGAAGCCTCGGCGCTGGTAGTATTCTCCACGATGTTATCTAAGTTCGCTATGGTATGCTCCAACCTGTTCTGAATAGCACCCAGGGAAGCACGCTGATTGGACACTCTCTGAAGGGCATCCGCCACTACATCGATGGCAGCAGTAGCGGCATCTGCATTATCGCCGCTTACATTCAGACCATTCAATCCCAGACCTTTGGCGCTGAGCATGGAAATGTTCATATAAATCTTGTTGTCATCCGTGGAGTCCGCACCCACATGCAAATCCAATCCCACCGGGTTGTTCAAATCGGCAAAGGTCTCTGCCTTTAAAGTCAAATCTCCGTTATCATCTAAATATGTGGTGACTGCCCTGATATTTTCGCTATAATCAGCTTTTAAAGCTGCAGTCAATTCGCTCATGCTGCCATATGCTTTACTAGGTGCATTGCTTGCATCTTCATTGTAGGCTCTGATAGCCTCGCTGGCTGATGTCGGCGCAGCGCTTTCTATCAGGTAATATGTCTTCTGAGTGCCATCCGGCAATTCCACCGGCCCTACGCTTTTTCCTGTCGCAGTTATACTGGGTGTCACGGTAGTAATCTGGACTGTTGCCGGACTGGTAATAGCGACATCCACGGTGCCCTTTACTGTATCAACAGCAGAGCCTGTGCCAAGATTACCATCCAATGCAGTAGCAGCATCCGTATAGGTCAGTTCCCCGGCCTTGCCATTTGCATTTGTACCCCTCAGCAAATGGGTCTCATTGAATTTGGTCGTAGTTGACACTCTGTCAATTTCCGCAACCAGCTGATCCACTTCGTTCTGAACCGCACCTCTATCCGATTCGGACAAGGTACCGTTTGCAGCCTTCACTGATAGCTCCGTCAGTCTCTGAATCATATCATGCACTTCATTCAACGCGCCGTCCGCAGTCTGCACTGCGCTGACACCGTCCTGTGCATTTAAGGAAGCCTGTGTCAGGCCTCTAATCTGCTTGCGCATCTTCTCACTGATGGCCAGGCCTGCCGCATCATCCGCCGCGCGGTTGATTTTGTAGCCGGATGACAGCTTCTCCGTTGCCTTAGCCTGAGAAGTGGTGGTGAGTCCCAACATTCTGTTGGAATTCATCGCTGTAAGGTTGTGCTTTACTATCATTCCCATTTCCTTATTCCTCCTTGAATAACTATTGCTCCAGAGAGCAACACGCCTCTTGCTTATAAATCAGTTGAACCCCTGCACTCAGCCATCCTGCATTTAGTCAACTTTCTTTTGATATATATCGGACACTTTCCGCGAAAAGATTATATCCCTATCCGTTTTTATGCAAAATTCTCTGCCGCCTTTTACTGCCAGTTCCATTTCAGGCAGATTCGGATGCAAAGGATACAAAAACCCTGTAGCTAAATCACAGGGCTTTCTTTCATCCGATAGCCCTATGCGGCTATTTTTTACTGTCCATAAATTGCGGCATCACTACAGATGATTTATTCATGTTCTTGTAATAGTTAATAGCAGCCTTGGACGATTTTCGGCCATTCCGGATACCCTCGCGCTCCTTGCGGAAATAATCCTCTACCGCTTTCTTATTGCGGGCTTCCTGTGCCTGAATCTGTATGCTGACATCTGTAATCTCTGATATAAGCTTTTGCAGCTTCATAATCTGGGATGCATACTGATCGCGCTTACCTTCCAGTTGCTTCGCCACTTTTGCGTAAAGCTTCTCGAAACCACTGTCCAGAGCCGTCAGCCGATCAATCAGTGCACCTTTTTCAGCCACATATTCATCAAACCGATCGATATCTACATCATCGGACCGAAAGATTTCCCACTGACGTAAGTTATACGCCTGAATATCCGCCATGACCTGTAGCTTTTCCTGAAGGCTTTCTTCCAAAAGGGTCAGATAATTCTCTGTCATATCCCTCACTTCCCTTTCTTCATGACTTCCTTCCAAGTGTCGCGCAGACTGCGCAAGTGCCCGTTTACCTCTTCCAGGATTTCTTTGTCCTTCTTTACATTGGCCTCAATCAGTCTTCTGCCTATATAAGAATAGACTCTTTCGAAATCTTCTGCCACCGGATAGTTCATATCAAGTGTCTGCCGAAGGTAATCTATAATCTTTTCTGTTTTTTGGATATGAATATGTGCTTTTTCGATATCCTTATTCTCCACTGCCGTAATCGCAACATTGCAAAACTTGATTGCCCCTTCGTAAAGCATCAAGGTAAGCTCCGCTGGAGAAGCCGTCAGAATCTTGCTGTTGTTATATTGTCCATACGCATTGGGTAATGCCATATTGCACCTCGCCTTTCCTCAATTCAGCCATCCCCGCACCGGAAGCCGCCAATTATCCGAAATTGCCAGCCGCTTCCCGATGGAACGGAATTCCTTCGGGAAGCGGGCTTATGATTCAAAGGCACTCGGATTATCAGCCGCCCAGCAAAGATGTCACAGCGCTGGCGTTGTTCTGCATTTTGGCCAGAGCCGTCTCCATAGCCGCAAATTTAGCATACCACTTATCCTCATAATCTGCAAGCTTCTTTTCCAATTCTTTGATTTTAGCGGTGTAATCATCGTAGTCCTCCTGCATTTTCTTGTCATCATAGACAGTCATTGCAGAACTATACCCTTCTTTCGCCTTCATCTGGTCGAACATCTCATTGTACAGCTTTTTGGACAGCTGCGTGAAGAAGGACACCACTGTATCGGGATCATTGGCAATCATGGACTTCAGCCTGTCAGCGTTGCCGGAAGTGTTCGCATCATCAGGATCGCCGTCAATATGGTAGGCATTCTTCTCATTGTCGGCTGAGGTGAAGTAGTTCAGCGTGTTGATGCCGAAGTTGGAAAGGTACATCATCTTTCCGTTGACTTCCACGCCTTCCATCATAATCTTCTTCAATGCACCGGAGAAAGTCCCCAGGACACTGTCCTTGCGGAGGATGGAGTCCTTAATTTTCGTCTCCCACTCTTCTATGGCGCTGTCGGACATGGCTTCTTTCTCCTCGTCCGTCAACGGATCATAGCCTTTGGCAGAATCCGCATTGTACAGCTTATCCATCTGGTTGATTAGGGTATTGTATTCCTTTAAAAAGCCCTTAATCATGTCGTAGATGCCATCCGTGTCGTCCTGGGTGGTTATCGTTACAGGACCAGAATCTGTCGTTGTAGCGTTGACGGTCAGGGTCAGGCCATTCACCTCCAAGCTATTCTTATCATAGGTATATTCCACGCCGTTCAACAAGATTTTGGCATCCTCCGCCTTAACCTTCTTCTCAGCAGTCTGTTGTCCGCTCTCCTTTAATTTGGTCAATGCGGCTTGCGATGCCTTGACCTCATTATCCACTTCCGTTACGATTTCAGCCATTAAATCCTTTCCCTTTTGGGTCAGTACGTACTTGCCATTCGCATCTGTTTTTAAGCCATCTCCGTCTTTCTCAAAATAGCTTTCCACGTCCTCTATCTTCGACTGATTATCCGTCCATTTCTTTAGCGCCTCTGCCGTAGCCTTGTCAGTATCGCTAGTGGTGCCGCTAAGGCCGTCCGCAACTTCATTGACTGCCGCGTCAATCTCTGCCCATTGGGCTTCTTCCAGTTCTTCATATTTCAAATCCCCATTCAATTGGACGGAACTCCCGTTGGCAGCCAGCTTACTATTGATTTTGTCTATGTCAGCCTGTTCAAATGACTTTAAGATATTCCCGCGGTTCGCAAGGGCGCTGTTCCTCTCAGCCACCATACTCGACAGACGACTGTTCTGTCTCGATGCAGTGGTCGTTGCCTGATTGTCGACTATTTTTTGATACTCCGCCTCTGCCTTCTCATCCAGATAGCTTATCTTTAACACATTCAGCCCAGCCACGCCGTCCAAATTGTTCGCCAGAATGGCGAAATCATTCTTTACCCCCGAGGACTTGGACGCAATATGAATCCTTCCATTTGTCTCATCAAAGTTCGCGCTTAGTCCGGCATTCTTCATGGCGTTGACAAAGTCCTTGATAGTCATATCGCCCTTCATCTCAATATTTGTACTTCCTTCACTGGTGATGACCTTGATGCTTCCATTGCCGGTAAATCCCAGTTCGCTAAGCTTCGTACTGCCAGTGACATCTACCTTTTTGGTCACGCCATCCGCATCAGTAACATCAACTTTATCGGGAAGCTTTCCGCCTGTCAGATATGCTGTCTTGGCAAGTTTCTCCACCTCCAGGGTCTGCACGCTGTTCATAGCGCCCTCACCAGTGATGACAGACACAATGTTGCTGTTGGACACCTTCGTGGTCTTCTTAATATAAGAGCTCTCGAAGCGCAGGTCGCTCACGAACTTGTTGTACAGGTTCAACACCTGCTTGTTCAGATCCTTCCACGCGTCCTGCTTATACTTCAATGACTTCTGCGCCTTGACTGCTTTTGTTACCTTGGTCTTCTTGGCCTCTACCAGCTGCTGGATAATGCTTTCGGTATCCATGCCGGACATCAGGCCGCTCAATCTCATGGGCATATTCCATCCATCCTTTCTACACTCTGTCTTTATTTCGGAACTGGCTGTCCCCCTCGCCTCCGGAGACATTCACCCCCGGGCTCGTGCAATGCCGCACAGACTGCATGAGTCGTGGTTTTTGATGATTCGTAAGTGCCGTAGTCACATACAGCCCGGCGTATGACGGTTTCGGAACCGCACGCCTCTTATAGTTGCCGGTACTCTGTTCCCAAGCGGGAGCGACAGCGCCAATGATATCCGGAATCTCTCAGCTTGCTGCCTCCGGGGGAATCGCCCCTCCCCGATGTCACATCCTCTCGTCAATCAGGATGCCCGCCATCTCCCAGACTCTGGCAATCATGTCAAGAGTCTTCTCGGGAGGCAGTTCTTTGATGACCTCCTTGGTGCTCTTGTCCACGATTTTGATGGTGACGCGGTTGGTGTCCTCATGGATGCCGAACACCGCCTCGGAATTGGGCATCTTCTTGTTCAGGGTCTCCACGGCCTTGCGAATCTTCTCGTGATAGGCCTGCTGGTCCTGGCTCTGCTCGCCGTTGTTGGACTGGCCTTTCTCCCGGGCGTTCTCCACCACACTGGTTGTCTTGTCTACGTACTCCACAGCCGCCGTGGTGCTGGCGCTGCTGCTTTCCGGCTTCTCCGCCTCAACGGGAGCCTGTGGCTTCTGCACTACACTTCCCTGTGCCTGAAATGTCATTACACTTGAAATAGGTTCTATTGCCACGTTCCACACCTCCTTGTATGTTCGTATGCGCACATCAAAAGCATCCTGCTTCTTGATATTCCTTTGCGTCTAATTGTTTTATCGGAAGCTTTCTACGAAAAATTAACCAGAAAGGCCGAAAAATTGGTGACATTACCGCTTCCGTTCATATCCATCGGCCAAAAACCCCGCCTGAAAAGGCGGGGTCCTCATTATCCCAATAATGTCTTCAGCGCCTCCATGCCGTCCGCGTTCACAGCCTCTTTGTTGGCCTCCTGAATCTGCATGTATACTTCCTTGCGGTAGATGGGCACGTCCTTGGTCGCGGTGATGCCTATCTTCACCTGGTCTCCCTTCACCTCCAGAATGGTGATTTCCACATTGTTGCTAATGATAATCGCCTCGTTCTTCTTCCTCGATAATGCCAGCATCCTATACACCCGCCTTTCTGGCCTGCAGTATGTCATAGACAGGGAATTTGACGGGGTAGTTGCTGTTCTCCACGATGAGCTGGCAGGCTTTGTGTTCATCGATGTTGATGATGATGGGGCCCTGGAGGTTCACGCTCATCTTCTTCAGGTCGCCGGGGATGGAGACTGTCACCAGCACCAGCAGGTTTTCCTCGGTTATATTGCCGGCAGTGGCCAGCAGCTCATCGTCCACCTCGGGATCGTAGTCCGGCTTTACCGCCAGGGGATCCATCACAGGCATGGCAAAGCCCGGCTCGTCCAGGGACTGGAGGAAGCGGATGCCCGCTCCCGCGCCCCGCTCCTCGTCATGGAGAAGGGCGAAACGCTTCATCTCCGGGAAGCCGATGATGCCGTCCTGAAAGGTCACGATTTTTTCTTCCGAAATCTCTATCTCGCCGAAAATCTTCGTCTCAATCTTCATGGTAATCTGCTCCTATCTGCGTCCGCCGCTGCCTGAAACCCGTTCTCCGGCTGCTGTCCGCTCAATGGGGCGGGGTTCCGCCCCGGCAACATCAAATGAAGTTCATCAGGGAAGTCTGCATGACCTTTCCTGCTGCCATCAAAGCAGCATCGTAGGTCAGCTCCGCGCTGGTGAGCTGTATCGCCACTTCGGTGATGTCGATATCCTCGTTCTGGCTCTTGAGGGTCTCATAGGTGGTCTTCTGGTTCTGGCTGCGGTTCTTGATCAAATCCAGCTTGCTGCCCCTGGAACCGCAGGCGGTGACGCACAGATTGGCCTCGTCCAGATATTTCTGGAACGCGCTGATGCCGCCCTCGAACATTTTCTGCTCTTTCTTCTTGGCATAGGTCAGAGCCTTCTCCACTGCGTCCAGCTGGTTCTGCAGAGTCGGCATACCTGCATCGCCCTCCGGCAGCTTCTCCATGATGGCCTTGATATCGGCCTGCGCCCTCTCCAGCTCCTGGACATTCTCCATAGCGGCGATGATGTCGTCCACTTCCCTGCCGATGCCGTGCTTGAAGCATTCATCGGCTCTGGAATTGATGCGGATGGTCTGGTTGAAGCCCACGTCATACTCGATGACCTGGCGCTCGGCATTGGTGGTCAGGTAGGTGTCGTTGTAAGGAATCCTGATGGGGTTGCCCTGGTCGTCCGTCACCACCGCTCCTGTGTCATCCAGCTTGTCAGCCTCGCAGGCGAAATAATGTTCAGGCCGCAAATCACCCTTATCCCAGTGGCTCTTTTGATATGTGATGCGGATTTCACCCTCGTTTACGTTGGATGTCGCCGCATCGTCCTTCGTCTCCATCAAAGCTTTGTAGGCATTATCTCCGAAAAGCAGTTCTCCGGTCTCAGGGACATATATGACAGCGTCAGCATCGCCGGCAACCTGAGAATAGGGATCGTCAGCATAATTCACTTTTTTAATCTGATATTTCGTAAATGGGGGCGTAGTAGTATTATCTGTCGTCAGCGGATCTCCATCCGCCCACACCTTTGTATTGACAGTCCCATCCGAATTGGCCCCTGTCACAAAGGAAATCACAGGTACTATATCATCGCCGCCTGCAGTCTTGCCATCCACACAGTTATTATATGCCAGCCTGATACGATGGACATCCACGGACGTAATATCATTCTCATTAATACCACTATAATTCGGATCATTATAATTTGCCGAATTGATGTCAAGCACTTTCCCAGTATTCACACTGGTAAACAAATCCAGCGCATTCTTATCCAGCTGCTCCGTGATGGTATAATTCCTCTCCTGCTCCGCCAGAAAGCTCAGCGGCGTATCCGTCCGATATCCGGTGAACACGTATCTTCCCGCGAAGTCCGCATCCCCGGTGGCGTAGACTTCGTCCGCCAGGAGCTTGAGCTGCTCCAGGATGGTCCCCCTGTCAGTCGTGGTGAAGTCGGAATTGGTCCCTCTGGTGCACTGGGCCGCCATATTGGCGATGATGTCCGACAGCTTGGACAGGGAGTCCTCGGTAATCTTGATCCAGCTCTCGGCATCGGGAATGTTCTTGCTGTAATACTGGGTTATCTCCGTCACATTGCTGCGGAGCCGCAGGGAGCGGATGGCCACCACGGGATCCTCGGAGGGACGGTTTATCTTCTTCTGGGTGGACATCTGGGTGCTCAGTTTGTCCTGGTACATCTTGTTGGTATTGATGTTGGACAGATTGTTGCGCTGCATGATTTTATTCGTTATTCTCATAGAAATCTCCTCTTTCTGCCAGGCAGGGCCGCTCTGGGGCCTGAATCAGTTTCCTTCAAGCGCAAATGCCGCGCTTAGACGCCGGTCTGCAGGATAAGCCTGTCATATACTTCCGTCAGTGTCTGAATCATCTTGGAGGCCAGGGTGTATCCGTTCTGATATTTCACCAGGTTCACTGCCTCTTCGTCCTCGTCCACGCCGGAGATGGATATCCTCTGGGTGTCGATGGAAATCGCAATGTCCGCGTAGCTGCTGTAGAATGTCTCCGCCCTGCTGGCATTCAGCGCCACGTCGGAGAGGATGCACTGCAGGAATTCCGATGCGGAGCAGCCGCGGAAGCTCATGCTGCCCTTGTCGGTGGCAATTTTATTGATGTCCTCAAGCAGGTCGTTCTGCTCGGCGCCGTCCCCTTCCTTCTTCTTGGTGGCCAGGAGGCTGGGGTCGTTCTCCACGGTATTCGACACATCGAAATATTTGGCGGTCATCAGGTAATAACTCTGGCTGTTGGCGTCGTCCTTGCCAACGGTTACCTTCAGTTTGGCAGCCTCTTTTATCTCTGCGTCTGTCAATCCCAGATTATATTTGGTATTGAATGCCTTTAATTTGTCAATTCTCTTACCATAAGCTTCCTTGGATTCCGTATCATATCTGTAATCCTGCAGCGCTGCCTCGCACACTGCCAGCACCTTATCCTTGTCAGCCGGATTCGCTGGATTCAATTTCTGATCCTTCAAAATTTTCTCCACCCTCGCCACATACTCGGCCTCCGTCTCGTCGCCGTGGTTCCCGAAGAAATACTGTTTGTTTTCCGTCATCATATTGGCGGTAAACAGCGCAATGCCCTTCTGGTCCCCCGCGTAGCCGCTGGTCAGGATATCATTGAACTTCTGGGAGAAGGTCCTGATCCATTCGTTCATCTGGGCCATGTAGTAGGGAACGCCCTGATAAGCGACGCTCTTGCCCACGGATGCGGTAGAGCCCTCGGCCGCATTGATCGTAGCTGTGTCGGACATCTGGAAGGTGTAGGTATATTCCGGCTCACCGTTATCATAGCTGACGCTATAAGTCCAGGAGTCATAATAATACTCCTTGTTCCCCAGCTTGATGACGCCGCCGCTGTCCGAGAGGTTACATTTATTCAAATCTTTCAGATAGTGCTTATACCTTTACGGTGACGGTATGATTCGTATTATCGACACCGTTAGGGACAATCACGCCCGAAAAGCTCTCTCCATTGTTTCCGTCCCGCAAATCTATCAGCCCCTTCAGGGCGCCGCCTATGGCACCGCCGTAGAGGTTGAATTTGGAATTGGTTCCATCGTCCCATACCACATCGTACAGGCCGTCCACATCGGTCTGGTTCACTTTCTGATCGTCGGTCCTGGACACGCATTTCAGGCCGTTGTACTCGAAATTGTCCACCAGCACCTGGCCGCCGGCAATCTTGACGGTGAACCTGCTGCCCCCTGTGTTGCGGTCCGGATTGTTGAGGTCGGCTATCTTCGTCTCCTTTACCTCCACGTCCACAATCTGGGAGAGCTGGTCTACCAGGAGGGTACGCCTGTCACGGAGCTCATTCGCGTTCACGCCTTTGAGCTCTATGGTGTTGATCTGTTTGTTCAGGGCGGCGATTTCGCTGGCGATGCTGTTGATTTCGTCCACCTTCACCTTGATTTCTTCATTCACGTCCTTCTGCAGCTTCTCCAGATTGCCCGCCACATTGTTGAAATACTCGGTGAGGGCTCCGGCATAGCCCACGAACTGTTCCTTGAAGGACAGATTGTCCGGGTTCTTCATCAGTTCCTGCAGACCCGTAATCATCAACTGGTCGAACACGGTCTTGAATCCGGCGTTCTGGCCGTTGTCATGGAAGTAGGACTCTATCTGCTCCATGTAGTATATCTTCTGCTCGTACTCGCCTACCTTCTCATTGTTGTTCCAGAATCTGAAATCGTAGAATTCATTGCGCACGCGCTCGATGGCCAGGGTCTCCACGCCGGCACCGGCGCAGCCGTAGGTCTGGAACACCCGCAGGGCGTTTGCGGCCTGTGTGGTCGGCTGTGTATCCTTTACCGGAGGAATCGGTAAAATATCGGGCGTGGTGGTCGGCGTATTTATTTTTACGGCCCTGACTTACTCGCTCACGATTCTCGGCATTGACACGAACCTTCAGTTTGTATTTTCCGGTATTATAATTCTCGTGGCGGTGACACTTGACTGCCTGAAGTACGTTCAGAAAAAGTAAACAGAGTAACTGGAAAAGAGCCGGATCTGATCTGGCTCTTTTTGCGCGTTCCTGTTATAATAACAGGATAGAAACGCGGGAAATACAGAGGATGGAGAAGAAAAAAACATCACCCTGCGCACCGGTTATGAGATCATAAACCGTACCATTGATCAATATGGGCAGTTCCTTTTGGAAGGCGACATTGAGGCCAATACCTGGTGGACAAACCTTGGAATGACAGACCGCGAGGTCATCGGTCTTTATCATGCCCACGGCGAATGTGAACAGTTCCACAGCGAGATCAAGACGGATATGGATGTGGAGCGGCTGCCATCCGGCAAATTTGAGACCAACGAGCTGGTACTGGAACTAACCATCCTGGCCTATAACATCCTGCGGATGATCGGACAGGAAAGCATCGGCAGGAAGGGGACCAGGACAAAACATAAGGTCAGGCGCAGAAGGCTGCGCACGGTAATCGGGAACATGATCATGATGGCAAGTCACGTTACGGAGCATGCCCGTCAGCTGCTGATAGGTCTTGGCCGAAGTAATATATGGCGGAATGCTTTTGCGGAGGTATACACAGCTTTCGCCGATTTTCGATTGTAAATATCGTCCTGGCAGATAACTTATGAAAAACCAAAGTGGAAGTATGCCCTTTTTTAAGGATTTCCAGTATTCTTAACTGCCATTTGGAACCAAAATCAGTCATCATACATTAAAATACTGTCTTTGAAGGACTGTTTATTAAGAGCAAGCCAATCCGATTTGGGATTGGACTCATAAAACAACCAGTTTCACGGATTCAGGGTAATGATAAATTTGAATATTTTTAGAGGTAAAATTTATGTACGAAGAAAGATGCAATATAAAAATTCACACATTTCAAGCATTTGATGGTGACAGCTTTCTTGTAACAATATGTGAGAGTGAAAAAGAAATTAATATATTGATTGATTGTGGGAATCAAGAAACATATCAGAATTATATTAAACCGCATTTACTTCATATGTCTGAGCAAGGAAAAAAAATTAATTTCTTAATTTTGACTCATGTGCATAGTGATCATATAGGTGGTGCAATTCCACTGCTTGTAGAGAATAGAAGCTTTGCAGAATCATGCATTATAGAAATTGAACATGTAATTTATAATGGATATTTAGGATTAGAACTGGAATGTTATCCCTCATTGGACTGCACAGCCAAGGAGCAGAGAATGTGTCAAGGAATTTTAGCACAGGGGAGAGCCGTCTCAGGAAGGAAACAGACAGAAAAGCAAATAACACTAAATGAAGAACTCTGTATTTCTCATTTGCTGATTCAAGGCGGCTATAAATGGAATGTATGGGATGATGATAAAAGATGTCTTATTATTGCTGACACACATATGAAGATTGATATTGGCGAACATAGCTATATCCAATTTA
>OFFR01000351.1_pt1 | contig 31739 bp, 26 predicted proteins | sample 1521421 | NCBI WGS metagenome assembly OFFR01 (sample SAMEA3504087, study PRJEB24116) | mouse gut metagenome | biome: mouse gut; feature: mouse-associated habitat; material: faeces | place: Denmark | collected 2011 | reverse complement strand
CCCCCGGGCTTTTATGGATGATGGTGCGGCTGGCCGCATGGGGGTTTAGAAAGGATGATCTGAATGGAATTTACAAACAAAACTGCGATTTCCGGCAGCGCCGGCGTTTTACCAGATGGTGCCCATGCTTTCCTGGGCATTGACATCGGATCTACCACAGTGAAGATCGCAATTCTGGATGATAAACATAATATACTGTTTTCCGATTATGAACGGCACTATGCCAACATCCGGGAAACCTTGTACGCCCTGCTGGACAAAGCTTACGGAAGTCTCGGCAATCTGACGCTGCATCCCATGATCACCGGCTCCGGAGGCCTGACCCTGGCCACCTGTCTGGATGTGCCTTTTATCCAGGAAGTGATCTCCGTGGCCTCCGCCCTGCAGGAACTGGCCCTGAAAGCGGATGTGGCCATTGAGCTGGGCGGCGAGGATGCCAAAATCATCTATTTTGAAGGGGGAAATGTGGAGCAGCGGATGAACGGCATCTGCGCCGGAGGGACAGGTTCCTTCATAGACCAGATGGCCGCCCTGATCCAGACGGACGCGGCAGGTCTAAACGAGTATGCAAAAAATTACCAGTCTCTCTACTCTATCGCCGCCAGATGCGGCGTGTTTGCCAAAACCGATATCCAGCCCCTGATCAATGAAGGCGCCACCAAGGAAGATCTGGCGGCTTCCATTTTCCAGGCTGTGGTCAACCAGACCATATCCGGGCTGGCATGCGGCAAGCCTATCCGGGGATATGTGGCTTTCCTGGGCGGTCCCTTGCACTTTTTATCGGAATTGAAGGCCGCGTTCATCAGAACGCTGCATCTGGACGAGGCACATATTGTAAATACGGAGAATTCCCATCTCTTTGCCGCCATCGGCTCTGCCCTGAACGCAAAGGAGAACACCTTCTGCACCATGGAAGAAATGATACAGAAGCTTTCTTCCGACATCAGAATGGAATTTGAAGTGGAACGCATGGAACCGCTGTTTGCGGACAAGGAAGCCTATGACGCATTCAGGGAAAGGCATGAGCGCAGCCATGTAAAGACAGCTCCCCTTGCCACCTATCAGGGGAATGCCTTCCTGGGCATTGACGCCGGTTCCACCACCACCAAAATAGCCCTTGTGGGGGAAGACGGCTCCCTGCTGTATTCCTTTTATTCCAACAATGATGGCAGCCCCTTAAAGACCGCCATTCGCTCCCTGAAAGAGATTTACGAATCCCTCCCCCAGGGAGTCAGGATCGTGCGCGCCTGCTCCACCGGTTATGGCGAGGCTCTGATGAAGGCCGCGTTTCTTCTGGATGACGGGGAAGTGGAGACCGTGGCCCATTACCGCGCCGCCGCCTTTTTCAACCCCAATGTGGACTGCATTCTGGACATCGGCGGCCAGGATATGAAATGTATCAAAATCAAGAACGGAACCGTGGACAGCGTGCTGCTGAATGAGGCATGCTCTTCCGGCTGCGGTTCTTTTATAGAAACTTTTGCAAAATCCCTGAACTACGAAGTGGAGCAGTTTGCAAACGAGGCAATTTTTGCCCCTCACCCCATTGATCTGGGCACCCGCTGTACCGTTTTCATGAATTCCCGGGTCAAACAGGCCCAGAAAGAAGGCGCCAGTGTGGCCGATATATCTGCCGGACTGGCTTATTCCGTTATCAAGAACGCCCTGTTCAAGGTAATCAAGGTGTCCGACGCCTCCGAGCTGGGAAGGCAGATCGTGGTACAGGGCGGTACTTTCTATAATAATGCGGTTCTCCGTAGTTTTGAAAAAATTGCGGGGTGCGAGGCCATCCGTCCCGATATCGCCGGCATTATGGGAGCCTTCGGTGCGGCCCTCATCGCCAGGGAGAATTACACGGACCAGTATCAGACCACCATGCTTTCCTATGAAAAGCTCTGTGCCCTGAAATATGAAACAAGCATGGCCAAATGCCGGGGCTGTACCAACAGCTGCAGGCTCACCATCAACAAATTTTCCGGCGGACGCCAGTTTATCTCCGGCAACCGCTGCGAACGCGGAATCGGCGGCCAGAAAAATGCCCACAATGTGCCCAATCTGTACGAATATAAACTGCAGAGACTCTTCTCCTACCCTTCCCTGGAAGCAGACGAGGCCAGGAGGGGCGTGGTGGGAATTCCCAGAGTCCTGAACATGTATGAGGACTATCCCTTCTGGCATGTATTTTTCACCAGGCTGGGCTACCGGGTCATCCTGTCCCCCAGTTCCAACCGCAAGATATACGAGCTGGGCATAGAATCCATTCCCAGCGAATCCGAATGTTATCCTGCCAAGCTTGCGCATGGCCATGTGGTGTGGCTCATCCGCCACAATGTGGATTTTGTGTTCTATCCTGCCCTTTTTTACGAGCGGGACGAAGTGGAAGGTGCTAACAATCACTACAATTGTCCCATTGTCACCTCCTATTCCGAAAACATAAAAAACAATGTGGAGGAGATCGGCAACGGGCAGGCAAAGCTGCGCAATCCTTTTATGTCCTTCCGGGATCTGGATACTGTCACCGAAGCCCTGCTGGCAGAATTTGCGGAACTTCCCGCACAAGAGGTCCGGGAGGCGGCAGCGGCCGGCTGGACAGAGCTGGCCAGGGCCCGCGCTGACATCATGGAGAAAGGGGAGGAAGTCCTCCGGTACCTGAACGAAACCGGAAAAAGGGGAATCGTCCTTGCCGGCAGGCCCTATCACATTGATCCCGAGATCAACCACGGCATCCCGGAACTGATCACCTCCTTTGGCATAGCGGTGCTCACCGAGGATTCCGTCTCCCACCTGGGCTGTCCCGAGAGACCCCTGATCGTATCCGACCAGTGGATGTACCACTCCCGTCTCTATGCCGCGGCAAGCTATGTGCGGCAGCATGAGAATCTGGACCTGATACAGCTGAATTCCTTCGGATGCGGGCTGGATGCCGTCACCACGGACCAGGTCAGTGATATTTTGTCCGGTTCCGGCAAGATTTATACCTGCCTGAAGATTGACGAAGTCAACAACCTGGGCGCTGCCCGGATCCGGATCCGTTCCCTGCTGTCCGCCATCAAAGTACGGGAAAAAAGCCATCAGGCTCTCACCCCCGGCTCCTCTGCCATTGAGAAGATACCCTTTACCGAGGAGATGCGGAAAAACTATACCATCATCTGCCCCCAAATGTCGCCCATCCATTTTGAAATCATGCAGTCTGCCTTTAAGGCCTGCGGTTACAATTTTGTGGTGCTGGACAATGACAACCGTCATTCCGTGGATGTGGGCTTAAAATATGTCAATAATGACGCCTGCTATCCCTCCCTTCTGGTGGTAGGCCAGATTATGGAAGCGCTGCTGTCCGGAAAATATGACCTGGACAAAACCGCCATCATCATGACCCAGACAGGAGGCGGGTGCCGGGCCACCAACTATGTGGGTTTTATCCGGAGAGCCCTGAAAAAGGCCGGCATGGAACAGATTCCCGTCATTTCCCTGAATCTGGCGGGAATTGAGAGCAACCCCGGCTTCCATCTGAATGCCAGCCTTCTGGTCCGGGTTGCAATGGCCGCGGAATTCGGTGATATTTTCATGCGGTGCGTCTACCGGATGCGGCCTTATGAAGCCGAAGCCGGCAGTGTCAATGCCGTTCATCAGAAATGGCTGAAAGTAGCACAGAATTTCGTTTCCGCAAGGCATATCCGCCTGTGGAAATTTAAAAAGATATGCCGGGAAATCATACGGGATTTCGACAATATTCCTCTTCTGAATGTGAAAAAGCCCAGGGTGGGCATTGTGGGGGAGATTCTGGTAAAATTTTCTCCCGCCGGAAACAATCATCTGGTGGAGCTTCTGGAAGCCGAGGGCGCGGAAGCCGTTGTTCCCGACCTTATGGGTTTTATGCTGTACTGCTTTTACAATCAGATATACAAGGCGCAGCACCTTGGCACAAGCAAAAAAACGGCCCGGTACGCTTCTCTGGGCATATGGGCCATAGAACATATTTTACGGGGAACCATGGTGAAAGAATTCAGAAGATCCCGGCATTTCACACCCCCCACTCCCATCCGGGAGATCGCGTCTTATGCGGAGCCCATTGTATCCATCGGAAACCAGACCGGTGAGGGCTGGTTTCTCACAGGGGAGATGGTGGAATTAATCCATGAAAATGTGCCGAACATTGTCTGTACGCAGCCTTTCGGGTGTCTCCCCAACCATGTGGTGGGAAAAGGAGTCATCAAGGCATTGCGGAAAGCATATCCGGAATCCAATATTGTGGCCATCGACTATGACCCGGGCGCCAGTGAGGTAAACCAGCTCAACAGAATCAAGCTGATGCTTTCCACGGCACAGAAAAATCTCAGGACAGAATGAGCCGGCTCTTTTCTTTTGGAAAAAAGTCCGGGGGTGAGTCCTACAATGGAAAGGCGTTCTACCCTTGCCGAAACGCAGGAAAACATCATAAACAGTCCAGCTGTGAAATGTCAAGTGCTTTTGAAAAATAATTTCTGCTGGACAGTAAAGTCGCGAAGGCGCACGAGAGGAACTTTTATGAGTTTCTTTTCGAAATAAAAGTTTCTCTCATGATAGGTGTGTCGAAGCGACTTTACCCTTTAGTGCTATCGCGCAACGATTTAAATAGGAGGAAAAAACATGAACAAAACAAAGTACGCGGGAACACAGACGGAAAAAAATCTGGAGGCAGCATTTGCCGGGGAATCTCAGGCAAGAAACAAGTATACCTACTTTGCTTCCGCAGCCAAAAAGGAAGGTTACGAGCAAATTGCGGCCCTGTTTCTGAAAACCGCAGAAAATGAAAAAGAGCATGCCAAAATGTGGTTCAAGGAGCTGAGCGGAATCGGCAGCACCAGAGAAAACCTTGCCGCGGCAGCAGACGGTGAGAATTTTGAATGGACGGACATGTACGAGAATTTTGCCAAAACCGCAGAGGAAGAAGGCTTTCCCGAACTTGCGGCAAAGTTCAGGCTTGTGGGGGCAATCGAGAAACACCATGAGGAAAGATACCGCGCCCTGCTTCAGAACGTGGAGACCGCTGCCGTGTTTGAAAAGAGTGAGGTAAAGGTATGGGAGTGCCGTAACTGCGGGCACATTGTCGTGGGAACAAAGGCGCCTGAAGTCTGCCCCACCTGCAATCATCCCCAGAGCTATTTCGAAGTACACGCTGAGAATTATTAATCTTCACGGGCCTTCCGGGCTGTTCCCAGAATGCGCCTGATTGTGTGTGTGGCGGCAAGCATTCCCACATAGACCACAACAAGGTAACAGGGAAAGATCCACATGCCGAAAATCTGTCCCAGGACGCCGCACAGGGCCGGAGCCAGCATGATTCCCACATAGGCCGACGCCATCTGGGTTCCCATGACGGACTGGGATACATCCTCCCCGAAATTCCGGGGAGTCAGGTAATTGAAATTCGGGAATAAGGGGCCGTTTCCCAGTCCCACCAGAAATAAGCCCGCAGCGGAAAACCATGCCTGGAGCGGCAGCAGCAGGACAATGACTGCCGCTCCCAGGACACACTGCCCCGCAAGAATAATATCCCAGCTGTCCATCTTTGCCGCCAGTATCCCTGACAGAAATCTGCCCAGGGTCATTCCGATATAATAATACATGACCATACGCGCCGCCTGCTCCGGCGCCATTCCTTTATATTCCACCAGAAAAGTGCTTCCCCAGCCGCCGCAGGTACATTCTATGGCGCAGGAAGTCAGAAACAGAAGCCACATCATCCTGACACCGGGAATCCTGGAGATCTCCCGGAGCGTAAGAGTCTTTGTCTTCTCTTCTTCCCCGTCCACACCCTGGCCATGGGCCTTTTTCCAGACCGGCAGGGTGACAAACAAGATTAGGGTAATTGCCAGCTGTATTCCGAATGCCAGCCGGTATCCGCCCCGCCATCCCTCTTTCCCCTGCATCACCAGAGACAGCAGATAAGGGCTCACAGACACGCCGATCCCGTAAAAACAGTGGAGAAAGCTCATATGTACGGCAGAATAATGAATTGCCACATAATTGTTCAGCGCCGTGTCGATGGCCCCTGCCCCCAGCCCCAGCGGTACGGCGCACAGACACAGCAGCCAGAAATTCCCGGAGAGCGTAAATCCAAGCAGGGCGGCAGCCGTCATGGCCGTGCTGAATGCTGACACCAGGTTCGTGCCAAACCGCCTTATAACCCGGGCGCTGACCATGCTGGCCACAATGGTTCCGCAGGAAATCACCATGGTCACAATGCTGGCAAACGAAATGGGGAGCCTGAATTCCGTATAAACCGCCGGCCATGCCGTTCCGAAAAGGGAATCCGGAATACCCAGACCGATAAACGCAATATAAATGATAATCAGTAAAATAGTTGTCACCGTACAGTCCCCCCTTACATCTTTGTCATCCGCCAGATATCAGCTTTGTACTTCCCCGCTTCCGCTTTTTGCCAGTTTTGCCTCCAGTGTCTTACGCACATGGAAATATGCGGGAATCAGGAATGCGTCCGCCAGTACCCAGGCAATCGGATTGCCCATGGCCACCCCGGTAAAGCCAAAAAGCGGCACCAGTAAAAATCCTGCCAGCGCCCTGGCAATCATCTCAAACACCCCTGCCAGAATGGCAAAGGTTGGAAAGCCCATCCCCTGAATCAGAAACCGGATAATGTTCACCAGAGACAGAGGGAAATAAAAAGCGGTATTGAAGATCAAAAGCAGTCTCACATTGTCGATAACGGCCGTTTCCGACACGTCCAGAAACAGCGTGGCCAGCGGCCTGGAGCCGAAAAGAATAATAAGCAGCGCAATGACGGCATAGCCCGCCCCCAGGCGGATACATGCCCTCAGGCCCTGACGGATCCGGTGAAGTTTTCCTGCCCCCACATTCTGTCCGCCGTAGGTGGCCATGGTAGAACCCAGGGCTTCGAAAGGACATGCCAGAAATCCGCTGATTCTTCCGGATGCCGTCACCGCTGCCACCGCATCCGAACCCAGCGTATTGGTGGCACTCTGCAGAATGACACTGCCTATGGCCGTCACAGAGTACTGCAGGCCCATGGGAATGCCCATGCCGCAGAGCACCCGCATCAGATGCCGGTCAGGCTTCCACTCTTCTTTGCGAATCCGCAGGATCTCAAATTTTTTTACCATAAAAAGAAGGCAGCACACGCCGGACACACCCTGGGAAATTACCGTTGCCCAGGCCGCACCCTGCACACCTGCCTGGAGGCTCACAATAAAGAACAGATCCAGCCCCACATTCAGAAAAGAGGACATCACCAGAAAGATTACCGGCGTCCTGCTGTCCCCCAGCGCACGGATGACACCGGAAGTCATATTGTACAGAAATGTCACCGGAATTCCCAGGAAAATCACCCAGATATAAGCATAAGACCGGTCAATAATATTTTCGGGCGTTCTCATCCACACCAGAATCTGCCTGGTGAGCAAAGTGGTCACCAGAGTCAGCACCACCGCAAAGCAAATGGCCAGCCACACACAGTTTGCCGCATATTTCCGCAGTCCCTCATGGTCCCCTGCTCCGAATTTATGGGACAAGGGAATGGAAAATCCGCTGCACACACCCATGCAGAAACCGATGATCAGAAAATTGATGGAACCGGTTGCCCCCACTGCCGCCAGATTGTCCGTGCCCAGAAACCGCCCCACAATCACCGTATCCACCAGGCTGTATAGCTGCTGGAAAAGAAAACCGAAGAAAAGCGGAATGGAAAATCCCAGAATCAGCTTCATGGGGGAGCCTTTTGTCATATCTTTTGTCATAAAAAACCTCTTTCCCGGCAACACGCCTGATACCCATTGTATGTTGAAAAAGTATAGGCTCTTCCCGTAAAAAACACAATGTAATATTTTGCCCGGATAAACGTTTTTTCTGTATTATTTTGTTTCGCGTGCAGCTTTCGCTGCTGATTTCCTTACGCGCCCTATACAATCGAGTAGGGGAATGTTCTTCTCCACTACTCGTCGCGCGGCCCGTGCGCCGCTTTAGCGGCTGATTTCCTTACGCGCCCTATACAATCGAGTAGGGGAATGTTCTTTTCCACTACTCGCCGCGCGGCCCGTGCGCCGCTTTAGCGGCACAATTCCTCTGCACGGGCCTGCGCATAAAAAAAGCCATGCAGCCGGCAATCCTCCCTCCGCATGGCTTTTGTGACATTATTTTAGGAAGCCGCCTCTTCCCTGCTTTCCAGATATTGCTGCAACACTTGTACCACTTCCTCCGGCTCCAGTCCGGACTCATCAATGATATCGCTGACCGCTTCCAGCTCCTTTTTGCGCTTCTCCTGATAAAGTTCCTCCAGTTCCCGCTTCTCCGACTCCACCCGGGTCATCAGCGCCTCTATCAGTTCCTCTTTTGCCGTGATCTTTTCTTCAATGCTTTTACGCTGTCCTCTTGCCATAGACGTCTCCTTTCACCGGATTGCTTTCAACCCTTTTCTACAAGTATATGGACAAGACTGGAAAAATATGCATAAAACTTTTAATGTCCGCAGCCTGGAGCATGTTTCATGATTGATTTCCGGCAGGACTGTCCTGCCCGGCTTATGATAACAGCGCAATAAAGTCCTCCCTGGACATCCCTCCCAGCTGGCCGGCATCCCCCTGGATAATCTGTTCCGACAGCGCTCTCTTGCTCTCCTGAAGTTCCTGGATTTTTTCTTCAATGGTGCCCTTGGCAATCAGTCTGTACACCACCACCATCTTGGTCTGCCCGATGCGGTGGGTGCGGTCCGTGGCCTGGTTCTGCACTGCCAGATTCCACCAGGGATCATAGTGGATGACCACATCCGCCCCGGTCAGGTTCAGACCCACGCCCCCTGCTTTCAGGGAGATCAGAAATACTTTCGTGTCGTCCCTGTTGAATGTCTTTACCAGCTGCAGTCTTTTCTCCTTGGGCGTGGCGCCGGTTATGGTGTAAAAACTCATTTTTTCTTCTTCCAGCCGTTTTGCGATCAAGTCCAGCATGGAGGTAAACTGGGAAAACAGCAGGATCTTGTGCCCTCCCTCCGCGGCGCTGCGCACCAGATCCACGCAGGCATCCAGTTTCGCGGACTCCCCATTGTAATTTTCAAAGCACAGACCCGGATCACAGCAGATCTGGCGAAGCTTCATCAGTTCGGCAAGAATCTGTATCTTGTTCCTCTGGAACTCCTGGGCATCCTGCATGACCACTTTCTGCTTCATATGCACCACCTGGGCATCATAGAGCTTCTGCTGCCGGGATTCGAATTTCACATACCGGTTTTCCTCCAGCTTTTCGGGAAGATCCCGCAGTACATTTTCCTTCATCCTCCGCAGAATAAAGGGGGAAGTCATTCTCTGCAGTCTCTCCAGGGCGGCCTGGTCCTCATTTTTCACAATGGGCGCCTCAAAATCATTCCGGAACACATCATATCCGTACAGATATCCCGGCATCAGGAAATCAAAAATGCTCCACAGCTCGCTGAGCCTGTTCTCGATGGGCGTTCCCGTCAGCGCATATCTGGTACGGCTTTTTACCACCTTCACCGCCTTGGCCGCCGCAGTGGTATGGTTTTTGATATACTGTGCCTCGTCGATGATCTGGTAATGGAATTCTTTTTCCTCATAGTACTCAATATCTCTCTTTAACAGATCATAAGATGTCACAATTACGTCAAAATTTCCGTACTGCTCCAGCTTCTGCCTTCTCTCCTCCTGGGTGCCGGTGATAAAGCAGCAGGAAAGCTCCGGCGTGTAGGCTTTGATCTCCTCCCCCCAGTTGTATACAAGGGAGGCCGGCGCCACCACAATGGAAGTCTCCCCCTTCCCCTCCAGTTTTGCACTCAGAAGCACCGCCAGCACCTGCAGCGTCTTGCCCAGGCCCATGTCGTCTGCCAGGATTCCTCCCAGCCGGTATGCCTCCAGCATCCTAAGCCAGCGATAGCCGTTCCTCTGGTATCCCCTCATAATACCGCTCAGGGAAGGCGGTTCTTCAAAATCCGCGTCATTGACGGTCTTGAAATTCTTTACCATCTCGCGGAAATAACTGTCCCTGCTGCTGTAAATCTCTTCGTTTTTCTCAAGCAGCTTGTCCAGATACAGCGCCCGGTAAAGGGGGATTCTCACATCCCCTTTCATCAGTTCCCTGGGCGACATCCGCAGGGTTTCCATCATCTCCGCCAGGGTCTGCAGGGAATTTTCCTCGTCAAGGCTTAAGAAATCGCCGTTTTTCAGGCGGTAATACTTTTTCTTTTGCCTGTAGCTTTTCAGAATCTCCAGCAGCTCCTCCGGAGGTACGTCCCTGGTTTCGATATTCAGGTTCAGAAGATCCCGGGAAACCGATATCCCCACGCTCATACGCACCCTGCGGCCAATATTCAGGCTGGTGAAACGTCTGGTGCACTGCACTTCCCCCAGTGCCAGCAGTGCCTCCACCCCTTTGTCCAGCACCCGGTACATCAGTTCTTCCTCCTGGCCGCAGTGGCGTTCCTTTTTTTTCTCGTCCCAGTAGGGAAACCACTGCTGCGCCAGGTACATGATCTCATCCTCCCTGGCTTTCTCCCGGAAAGTCTCTATGGGCTCCTCCGGAGGAGAATGGACGTCGGACACGGGAAATTCCCTCTCACCGTATCTTGCCGCCACACGGCATACCATATTCTGTTCCTCCGCATCCAGATAAAATACAAATCTGGCCTGGGGCGGAAGATATGCCTCAATTTCCTGGGCGTTTTCCTCCATAATATCCACCACGCCCTCCAGCAGTGGGAGCACCGTGTAGTAAAATCTGGCCAGGTAATTCCTTCCCACCTGAAAGCTCATGGCCCCGTTGGGGCAAAACTGCGCCAGTGTCCGGATCCGTTTCATAAATTCCTCGTCCACCCTGCAGAAGGCATCCTCGCTGATATAGTAGCCCGTGCCCACACCATAGTGAAACCGGGGCATTCTGCAGTCCACGCTGATGCCGTGGAAAGCCCTTGTGTCACCCATATCGTTTTTCCGAATGGTCAGGGTAATCTTCGGATTCCGCTCCTCCGTGTGCAAAAGAACTTTCTGCCTTTTTTCGCTTTCTTTGTCCTCATACTCAAAGCCCTCTTTTCCCACCAGGCGGTAAAACTCATCCAGTCTCCATCCGAAAATGGCAAACTCTCCGTTTTTGGATGCCGCCTTTCTGGAATAATTCCGGGCCTCTATCATTCTTCTCTCAAAATCCAGCTCTTCCTTCACGATTCTGCCGATATATTCTATCCACTTTTTGGAATCCTCCGTAAAATGGCTGATATTATGGCTGAAACTGGTATTGTTTCCGTAAACCGCAGTCTTGGATTCCTGTACATTTTCGTAAAAGTCAAACAGATCCTTCACCACGAACAGCTTCTTTTCCCCGATCTTAAACGACACTGCCAGATCACCCGTTTTAAGCGTCAGGCGGGGAATCAGGTGCAGACTCTCCGCTTTCCCCGTGGTATCCGAAACCACATTGTTGGCCCGCTGCTCCAGAAACGCATGCATCAAAACTGCCGCACGTTTATCCGTGGCGTCCCCCAGCCCTGTATCTTCCTGCAGGCGCTCCTCCACCAGTGTCATAAAGGCTGCCAGGTAAGCACAGTACTCCCGCCGGTAATACCGGGAATAGTAATGCCTCCTGCATTCCACGCACTGGCATTCCGAATACAGCACGGAATCCCTGTTGAAAACCATGTGAACCGGAAATTCCGTTCTGCCCTCGCGCCCTGTCCCTATGGCTTCCGCGATCAGGTCATTCCTGCCGTCCACATATCCGCTGTCTATTCTTGTCAGGCTGACTTTCCCCTCTTCCCTCAGCTTTTCCCCCTTCTGGGTGATGGCTTTGGTCAGCCGCATGTCCTTTCGCATGGCACCGGTGCTGAAATACTGATACTTCGCAGGCTCCCAGTAACCCGGCCTTCTGCCTTCCGGCTCATCCCCTTCTGCCGGATCTTCCTCCTGACGGTTCAGCACAATATATTCCTTCCCTGCCGGTTCTTCCTGTGTATTTGGGGCTTTTGCCGAAATCATTTCCGCTTCTTTTGTCACCGATTTTCTTTTTTGCATTGTTGGGCAATTTCCTTTTCCATGGCTTTGTGTGCAACAGTCCGGACAGGCGCCCGGCTGTTACATTTGTAACAATATGTACGTGAAAATTCCTCTTATTTCAGGACTTTGCCGGCAGCGCCTTCACTGCCCCGGCCAGCCTGGCAAGCGCCTCCTCCAGAACCTTCCTGGGGCAGGCCATGTTCACCCGCTGGAAACCGCAGCCGCTTTCCCCGAACATCTTCCCGCCGTCCAGCCACAGCCGGGCATCCCTTACCATGAGGTTTTCCAGTTCCTCATGATTCAGCCCCAGTTCCCTGCAGTCCAGCCATAAAAGATAAGTTCCCTCCGGCTCCGTCAGCTTCACGCCCGGAATCTCACGAGAGATATAATCCCGCGCAAAGTCAAGATTTCCCTTCAGATAAACAAGAAGCTGGTCCAGCCAGTCCCTGCCATACAGATATGCGCTCTCGCAGGCTGCCAGCGCCATCCTGTTCAGTGAGCTGTAGCCTGTCTTTCTGATCTCCTCCTCAAAGGCGGTGCGCAGCCCGGGATTTGCAATAAAAATATTGGATGCCTGCAGTCCTGCAATATTAAAAGTTTTGCTGGGGGCGGTGCAGGTGACCGTGATATCCAGAAACCGTTCATCCATACCCGCCAGAACCACATGTTTATGCCCCGGAAATACAAAATCATGGTGAATCTCATCACTGACAATGGTAACCCCGTGCCTGAGACAGATTTCTCCCAGCCGGCGCAGTTCCTCCCCGGTCCAGACCCTGCCCACGGGATTGTGCGGATTGCACAGAATAAACACTTTGACATGGCCGGATGCCAGCTTCCGGTCCATGTCCTCAAAATCCATGGTATATCTTCCGTTCTCTTCCCGCAGTGTATTGTCCACCACCACCCTGCCGTTGGCCTCTATCATCTGGCCGAAAGGATAATAGACCGGTGTCTGGATCATGACACCATCCCCTTCTTTAGTAAATGCCTTTACCGCCGTGGCCACCGCAAATACAATACCTGGCGTCCGCACCATCCATTCCTGCTCCACATGCCAGTTGTGATAAGCTGCCATCCAGCCTGAAACTGCCTGAAAATAGGAATCCTTTCCGTCACTGTATCCCATGATCCCATGTCTCACCACCGCTTCCAGACTCTCCTGCACCTGCACCGGAACCTGCCAGTCCATGTCCGCAACCCACATGGGAATCATATCTTCCGACATATGATATTCCTCTGCAAAATCATACTTGACGCAGTTTGTTCCCCGTCTGTCCACAACTCTGTCAAAATCATACCTCATCCTAACCCCCGTCCCGGCCTTCCGCCTTTTCTTTTGTCGCTTCCATATTCCCCATTATATCCCCTTTCAGGGAAATACGCAATCCACAATCCGCGAAAAGTCCGGACCTGCAAAAAACGCCCCGGCGCAGCGGCGGTCCATAACCGAAAAACGGGCAGAGCCGAACACGCCGCGCGCCCCCTGACGGTATATTTCCTCTGCACAAAAGCTGTACACGCGAAAAGGTTCCGGCTTTCACCGGAACCTCTCCACTATTATCTTATGAGGGGGGAGATAGTGAGTTCATCAACTATCTGATATTTATCATACAGATAAAATGTGTCCAAACTGTGTCTATTTTATAATTAATCTCTAAAAAACTATAAAGCCAAAGCAAAGAAATTATATATTATTTCTATCTTCCAGCTCATTCAGTATCCCCTGGTATGCCATTGAGCGTATGGAATCCGTATCTATTCTGAAAAGCCCCCCCGAAGTGATGGCAAGCATGTAAATCAACAGATGGGAAAACACACAGTGTATCATGTAATCCATGGGAATCTCCCTGCGCAACTCTCCCCTCTCCACACCTCTTTGCAGCATTTTCGCGAATACACTGGTGGGCAGACCGGGCAAAAAGGCCTCCGTCATCATTTTTTCCCTGACCAGCAGACTGAACTCCGAATTATCTGCCATCATATGGAAAAAACGGAAAAAGCAGTTCTTCTGTCCATCCTTTTTCTCAATCTCATCCAGAAGAAACTGAATTTGTTCCCGGAATCCCGCCTTTTCCTCCAGCGCGCTTCCCAGCCAGTCAAATACACACTGTACCTGGTACACTATGGCGCCGGCCACAATTTCCTCTTTGGAGTCAAAGTATTCATATGCCGTGCCCTTTCCGATCCCTGCCTTTTCGGTTATGGTGGAAACACGGATATTTGCCGGATCTGCCCCTTCTTCCAGCATCTGAATCACCGCAATGTACATCTGGCGCACCTTCGGGGGCAGCTGCCGGATATCTTCATAATTTGCTATCTTTCCTGTCTTTCCCATTTCCTTACTCTTGTTCCTGTTCTCCCGTGCGCCGGCATCCCGGCCCTTCCGAATCCCGTCTGCCCATGCTGCCTCTGTGTCTGTTCCGGGCTCACTCTGACTTCTCGGTTATCTTAATTTTCTTCTCCCTGATCATAAGATCATAAATGCAGGGTATCACCACCAGCGTCAGCAAAGTGCCGTATGTCAGGCCTCCTATGGTGACAACGGCCATGGGTCTGGCCATCTCCGATCCCATGTCATTGCTGAAAACCATGGTGGACAAAGCCAGAATGGTGGTCAGGGCAGTCATCAGAACCGGCCGCAGCCTGGTACGGCCTGCCGTGAGAATTGCCTGGCGTTTTTCCATGCCGTTTTCCCGCAGCTGGTTCATATAGTCAATAATCACAATCCCGTTATTGACTATGATACCGGCCAGCATGACGAATCCGATCATGGCGATGACACTCACCTCGCTGCCGCTCACATACAGTCCCATAAATCCGCCGGTAAAAGCCAGCGGGATGGTAAACATGATGATGAAGGGTGACAGCAGGGACTGGAACTGGGCCACCATAATCAGATACATGAACAGCACCGCCAATAACAGCATTAGCATGATCTGTTCCATGGCATCCACAATCATCTCATTCTCGCCGGAAGAAACCAGCTGATAACCGGAGGGAAGCTCATATCCCGCCAGTTTGTCTTCCACAGCGGAGGAAACCAGGCCCACATTATAGCCTTCCGCAATGGCGGCGGACACGGAAATATACCGGGTCTGATCGGCACGGCTGATGGAGCTTAATGCCTCCGTGGTCTCAAAATCCGCAATATCCTCCAGGGGTATCTTCACTTTATTTCCTTCTTCGTCGGTGCCGTCAATCTCCAGATCCCTCACCAGTTCCCGTGTCAGTTCAATGTCATTTCCGTTCATGACATACACATTGTAGTCTTTATCCGCAGCCACAAGTGTGGTGGCGCTGGACGCTTCTGCCAGTCTGGCATAAAGCTGGGAGAATACCTGGGCCACTGTGAGCCCGTAATGCACCGCTTCCTCCCGGTCGATCAGAATGCGCAGCTCCTCGTCGGCATCTTCCAGACCGTCGCTGACATCTGCCGTTCCCTCCACACTCTCCACTATGGCTGCCACTTCCCCCGCAATGCGCCGCAGGGTATCCAGGTCACGGCCCCGCACCTGAACGGAAATGCCGCTTCCCCCCATGGCGCTCATATCCATGCTTGACGTGTCCACCGTAATCTCGGCTTCCAGCCCCTGCGTCTTTTCCCTGATCAGACGGCCGATCTCTTCATTGCTCATGGTCTTGTCTTCCCTGGTCACCACATAGATGGTGGCGGAATTGGTGCTGCCTCCGCCACCGCCCAGCATGGACATATTGGTACTGCTGGACATGGCTCCCACATTCTGTACATCCTCTATGGTAAAAATCGCTTCCACCACCTTGTCCGTCAGCTCACCGGTCTCCTGCAGGGTGGCCTCCTCCGGCAGCTTTACATTCACCGTCAGCTGGGTGGAATCCATGTCCGACATAAAGGCCGTGCCATTGGTAAAGGCAAGTCCGATACTGCCTGCCAGCAGCGCCAGCACAATCAGCAGCACCAGGGGTTTTACTTTCAGGGAAAGGCCCAGCAGCTTTTCGTATCCGTCCAGTATGGCGCCAAAGAATCTGCTCTCCTTCTGCACCTTTGTCCGTACCATAATTTTGGAGGACATGGCGGGAACCACGGTCAGGGCGATTACAAGGCTGGCCAGCAGGGAGTAGGCGATGGTCAGTCCCATGTCCACAAACAGCTGTCTGGTAATTCCCTCCGTAAACACAATGGGCAGGAACACACAGACTGTGGTCAGGGTGGATGCCGCAATGGCCCCTGCCACCTCTCTGGCACCCTCCATGGCGGCATCCTTTACGGAATACCCCTCACTGCGCAGGCGGTATATATTTTCAATCACCACAATGGAATTATCCACCAGCATTCCGATCCCCAGCGCCAGGCCCGAAAGGGAGATAATATTCAGGGTCACACCGCTGAAATACATGCAGACCACGGCTGTCACAAGGCTCACCGGAATGGAGAACGCAACTACAATGGTGGGCCTGACATCCTTCAGGAAGATCAGCAGAATCAGAATGGCCAGCACGCCGCCGAACAAAATATTGTCCAGGATGGAATCCATCACAAGGTCAATGTAAATTCCCTGGTCCATGAGCGTGATCAGGGTCAAATCCTCATTTTCTGCCATCATCTCCCGGAAACGCTCTCCCAGCAGGTCTGACACCTGGCCGGTGGAATATCCCGTCTGTTTCTGGATGGTCAGCATGATTCCCGCACTGCCGTCCACATTGGCGTAGATCTCTTCCGAATTGTCCGTGTAGAACACATCCGCCACGTCTCCCAGTGTGATCACCGGTACCCCGTCCATGTGCAGGTCCATCAGGGGCATTTCCTGCAGCTCTTCCGCCGTGGAAGGCTTGTCGCCCACGCGCACCATGTAGCTGACTCCCTCCTCGGTCACATATCCCGCAGGCATGGAAAAGTTCTGGGCTGTCAGCAGGCTTTTTATGGTGTCAACCGTGACAATATTTGTCATATCGGCCTGCTCATAAGCGGCTTCCCTGGCGTCCTCCAGCTGCTTTTCCCCCTCTTCCAGCTGTTCCCTGGCGCTTTCCAGCTGTTCCTCCCCGGTTTTCATCTGCTCCAGGGCCGCGTCCAGCTGGCTTTCTGCCATCTTCATCTGGTATTCCCCCAGGGCAATCTGGGAATTGGCCTCCGCAAATCCAAGCGCCGCCTCCAGCTGCCCTTTTTCCACTTCCACCAGTCCTGCGTTCACCAGGGAAAGCTGTTCCTCCAGGGTTGCCAGGGTCTCCTCCGCAATCTGTTCATAGGCCTCCAGTCCCAGTCCGTTGGTCAGGGCATTCAGGGCGCTTTCCAGCTTTTCCCTCTGGGCCACAATCTGGTTGGAGCCGCCCTGGCTCATCAGGGTCAGCACAGCCGTGACGGAGACGAAATTTTCACAGTCCGCCCAGTCCGTATTCTCCAGCTGAAGCAGCATTTCGTCCAGCTGGGCATCCGTTCCCTTTATCTGGGAAATAATCTCGCTGCCCAGATAGGCGGCCTTTAAGTCATTGATTTCCTGCCTGGCCCTGGCCTCTGCCTCCGGGTCGGGATTTTCTCCGTAAATGCTTTCATACAGCGCCTGATAGCCCCTGAGATACAGCTCCGGCGCATTGATCAGAATGTCCGTGAGGGCATTGATCTGCGCGATCCCCTCACTGAGCTGCCTGGCGGTGGCCAGGTCCGTGGTCATGCTGATTTTGGCGGCTTCCAGGTCGGATTTGGCTGTCAGCAGCTCTGTTTTGGTCTCGGCCAGCATCTGGGAAGTCTCGTCCTTCTTTTCCTGCAGTTCTTTTTTACCGTCCTCCAGCTCTGCCTTCCCGCTGTTTATTTCCCGCTTGCCGCTGTATATTTCCTTTTTGCCGTCCTCCAGCTCTTTCTCACCGTCTTCCAGCTCCCTGCGGCCATCCTCCAGCTCCTCTTCTGCTTCCCGCATCTTCTCGTCGATGGCGGCATATACCTTCTCATTGACGGCATCCACCTTATCCTGCCGGATGATGACATTCACGCTCTCCTCCAGCAGACCGGTGGCGCTGACGCTGGCCACACCCTCAATGCTCTCCAGTTCCGGCATGACCCAGTCCTGCACATATGTACTGATCTGTCCGTTGTCCATGCCTTCCACCCCCACTGCCGCGATCATAATGGGAAGCATGTCCGGATTCAGTTTCATAATAATCGGATTTCCGATGGATTCGTCCCAGTAGCTCTTGATCTGGTCAAGGCTTTCCCTGATTTCCAGGGATACCGCGTTCATATCGGCGGTCTGCGCAAACTCCAGCACCACCATGGAATAATTTTCATTGGACACGGAACTGATACTCTCAATATTGCTCACCGTGGCCATGGATGCCTCCACCGGCTGGGTCACCGCCGCTTCCACAGTCTCCGGGCTTGCGCCAGGGTAAGTCGTCATCACAATCACATAGGGAAGGCTGATATTGGGCAGCAGGTCCGCTGTCATCCTGGTAAAGGACACCACTCCCAGAACAATTGCCAGCACCACTCCCACCAGCACCGTATATGGCTTTTTCACACTGAATTTTGAAATCATATCCGCTCCTTCTTCTGCCGTCCGACCGGTCAGTCGGTTTTTTACGTGCTTGATTATATGCTTCCCACTCTTTGATGTCAATAGAAGGAGTCTGTACTTTTTCTAAAATAATTATAAAACTTAAAGCATTTTCCTGATCTTTGCCTTCAGGCGCTGCAGGGCATTGTCCGTGGCCTTCTCGTCTCTTCCCAGTACCCTGGCAATCTGGCTGTAACTCATGCCCGTGATATAAAGGTCCAGGACTTGTTTTTCAAAATCACTCAGTTCCTCCTCTATGGTTTTTTCCAGATAACTCACTCTCTCTTTGTCCAGGAACATTTCCTCGGGGCTGAGCTCGCTCCTGTCTGCCAGAAGTTCCGCCAGGTTGAGCCCTTCCCGGTCATCACCGGCAGATTCACTGTCCAGGGGCACATAGGTATTCAGTGGAAAATGTTTCTGCCTTCTGGACGCCTGCACCGCCGTATACATCTGACGGTTGATGCACAGTTCCGCAAATGTGCTGAAACTGGCATCCCTGCCGATGTCATAGTCCCTCACGGCCTTGAACAGTCCTATCATGCCCTCCTGGATCAGGTCCTCATTGTCCGCACCCAGGATAAACATTGATTTCGCTTTGCTGCGCACCAGGTTCTTGTATTTGTCGCAGATGTAGTCCATTACGGGCGTTTCTCCACGGCGCAGGCGGTCAATCAGTTCCCCGTCACTGTATTGTCTGTAATTCGCATATCTGTCTGTCACTGCTTCCATTCCCCTATCCGGCTGTCAGTTAAATCCTCTCTGCCGCACAATCTCGAAGGCCAGCACGCCTGCCGCCACGGATGCATTCAGGGAATCGATGTCTCCCTTCATGGGAATGGCGGCAGTCATGTCGCATTTTTCTTTCACCAGCCTGCCCACGCCTTCTCCCTCACTTCCGATAACCAGTCCAATGGGGCCTTTCAGGTCAACCTGATACATAACAGTGCCGCTCATATCCGCGCACACAAACCACAGCCCCTGTTTTTTCAGTTCCTCTATGGTCTTGGCCAGATTCGTCACCTTCGCCACCGGTGTGTAATTCAGGGCGCCGGCAGATGTCCTTGCCACCGCCGCCGTCAGGCCCACAGCCCGGTTTTTCGGGATAATCACCCCATGGGCGCCGGCCAGGTTGGCGGTACGGATCACGGCGCCCAGGTTATGGGGATCCTCAATATTATCCAGCAGAATCAAAAAGGGATCTTCCCCTTTCTCCCTGGCCGCCCCGAGAATGTCTTCCACGGATGCGTATTCATAGGCGGCCGCAACGGCGATCACGCCCTGATGCTTTCCTGTCTCCGAGATCTGGTCCAGACGCTCTTTTGTCACATATTTTAAGATGGTGTCATGTTTTTTTGCCTCTCTTTTGATATTCAGTACCGGGCCGTCCTGGCAGCCGTCCAGTACATACAGTTTGTCTATGGTCTTGCCGGAGCGGAATGCTTCCATTACCGCGTTCCGGCCTTCTATCGTGAATTCTGTATATGCCATTTTCTTTTTCTCCATATTTTCCTGGTTCCTCCTGATTTTTCCGTGCGCTTCTTCCCGCAGGATTTCCCGCGCTTTTTCTATCCCTTATAGCCTGCCGCAGGCTTCCGGATTCTTCCGATTTCCTGGTTCCTGCAGGCTTTTTTCCGCCCCCTCTTTATATGGGTTCCAGTCCGGCCAGCCGGATGCCTTCCTTCACCAGAAACAGCACCCTGTCCATGCGGCCGGTCAGGTACAGATACCCCAGAACCGCCTCGAATCCGGTAGCCTTCAGGTAATCCGAAACGCTGGCGTTTTTTGCCATGGTGTGTGGTTTTGCATTTCTTCCCCTACGGTATACAGATTCCTCTTCTTCCGAAAAATGCCCTGAAAGCGCTTGTACCATTTTTGCCTGGGCAGGCGCACTGACATATTTCACGGTGATATGATGCAGGTCATTTGCAGGGCGGTTTGCCCGTCCCACTACCGCCGTGCGGATAATCAGGTCATAGACCGCATCGCCCACATATGCCAGCGTCAGAGGCGAATAAGTGCGGATATCCTGTTTTTTCCCGGAAAATACCCTGGCAATTTCCTCCTGCAGGCTGCAGGCTGCCCGTCCCCCTTCCCCGGTCTCCGGAAATTTTTCCATATGATCCTGCTCCCGGCCCGGAAGATCTATCTCCTTTATGCCTTCTTCCATTTAACTCCCTCCCGGGTGTCCTCCAGAATGATTCCCCGCTCCATCAGTTCACTCCGTATGGCATCCGCCTTTGCAAAGTCCTTTGCCTTCTTTGCCGTTTTACGTTCCTCAATTTTTTCCAGAACATAGCTTTCCAGTTCCGCATCCACCCCGCCTGCCGATTCCTTCGCGGCATGGGCAGTGGTCAGATCCAGGGAAAGAACCTGGTCAAAGCTTTCCGCCAGCGCGTATTTTGTGGCATCCGACATGTCCTCTTTCAGCATGTCGTAAAGTACCGTCAGGGCCATGGAAGTATTCAGATCGTCGCAGAGCGCCGCAGCAAATTTTTCCTTATAGGCATTGCGCTTTTCCTCATTTATCTCCCCTTCTTTTCCCAGACTTCCCACGCGCTTTACCAGCTTATCATAGGCAGCACCCGTGTTGTCCATCACTTCATAGGAAAATTCAAGCGGTTTGCGGTAATGGGACTGCAGGCAGAACATCCGGTATACCTTCGGGTCATAACCCTTTTTTTCCAGCAGGGACAGCGTAAGAAAATCACCCTTGGATTTGCTCATCTTGCCGGACTTGTCTGTCAGATGGTGCACATGAAACCAGTAATTGCACCATTTATGCCCCAGACAGGCCTCACTCTGGGCAATCTCATTGGTATGGTGCGGAAAAATATTGTCCACGCCGCCGCAGTGAATATCCATGTATTCACCCAGATGTTTCATGCTGATGCAGGAACATTCAATATGCCAGCCCGGATATCCCACTCCCCAGGGGCTCTCCCATTTCAGCTCCTGGTCTTCAAACTTTGATTTGGTAAACCAAAGCACAAAATCACTCTTGTTCCTCTTATTTTTATCCTCGTCCACATCATCCCGGACACCTACCAGCAAGTCCTTCTCATTCTGGTTGGAGAAAACATAATATTCTTTTAACTTTGAAGTGTCAAAATAAATATTTCCGCCTCCCTCATAGGCAAAACCGTTTTCCATCAGCTTCCCTATCACCCCGATAAACTCCTGGATACAGTTTGTGGCAGGCTCCACCACATCCGGTCTCTTCAGGTTTAATCTGGCACAGTCACTGAAAAAGGCATCCGTATAAAATTTCGCGATTTCCATAACGGTTTTATGTTCCCGTTTGGCGCCCTCCACCATCTTGTCCGCACCCGTATCCGCATCGCTGGCCAGATGTCCCACATCCGTGATATTCATGACTCTTTTCACGTCATATCCCAGATACCGGAGCGTTTTTTCCAGAACATCCTGCATAATGTAGCTTCTCAAATTGCCGATATGGGCAAAATGATACACCGTGGGCCCGCAGGTGTACATGGCCACTTTCCCCTCCGTGTTTGGGATAAAACGCTCCACCTTCCTGGTGAGTGTGTTGTAAAACTGTAACTTATTCTCCATTTTCTTACCTCCTGATTCCGTCCCTGCACTGTGCGGCTGTTTCCGGGACTGTTTCGATTGTCACTTATCAGACTGTCAATGTCCGGCAGGACGCTGCTACTTGTTCCCGGCAGGGCTGCGATCTCCCTGTTTCAGCTGTCTCTCCAGTTCCAGAATACGGTTTACCATCTCCGAATTGGCCCTCTGTAAATTTGCGATATCTTCCTTTACCGGATCCGGCAGGTCCGTCTGGTTCATGGTTTCCTGGGGCAGGCTCATATGATTGCGTTTCACCACCCGCCCCGGCACCCCCACCACGGTGGAACCGGGAGGCACCTCGCTGAGCACAACGCTTCCCGCGCCGATTTTGGAGTTATCGCCTATGGTGAAAGAGCCCAGCACCTTTGCCCCGGCGCTGATCATCACATTATTGCCCACGGTGGGATGTCTTTTTCCGTGTTCCTTTCCGGTTCCTCCCAGGGTCACTCCCTGATAGAGGGTCACATTGTCCCCGATCACAGTGGTCTCCCCGATAATGACACCGTTTCCATGATCGATAAAAAAACCCTTTCCGATCTTCGCGCCGGGATGAATTTCTATCCCCGTCTTGCGCACTCCCCTCTGGGACACCCATCTGGCCCAGAAGTAATGTCCCTTCTCATACAGCCTGTGGGCAATCCGATAATGTATCATCACCTTAAAACTGGGATACAAAAACACTTCCATGGAGGAATGAATTGCCGGATCCCGTTCCCGGATAATCCGGATTTCTTCCGCAATATTACTGATGATTCCCATACCGCCCTCCTTATTCTCATTTTCCCAGGGAAAACAGTCCGTCCCGCGGTCTTTTCATGTCATAAAAGACAAAAACCACGGAAAATTCATCCCAAGAGACGAATTTATCCGCGGTCCCACTCTTTTTAAAGGCTTTCGCCCTTCTCTCAAAACGTTTAACGCACGCCTACGGGTCCTGCCTATCCGGAACATCACTCGGCAAGCCTGCTCCCGGGTGCACTTCCTTTTCCCCAGGCCAGGACTGCTTCCAGCTTATTAACAGTCCCTCTCTGACACCTTACCGATGAAAAAGTACTCTTCCCGTTCCCTGCATTTGAAATATGCTTTCCTTCTTCTCATACTATATGCAAAAGACCTGTTTTTGTCAATGATTTTATCAAAATTCATGCAGCGGCAAAACTATGTTTCTTCCATTCTGCATAAATTTTGGTTTCGGAGGCAAATTGGGCATCCCGGTTTGTGCTCATATATCACAATTCCGTAATGTCAGCTGTCGGTCCGGGCTTCCGCCAGCCCGCAGCCTCCGCAGCCGGCACATTTTCCTCCGGCCTGCTGTCCGGGCATGTCAAAAGGAGATGCCAGCAGACAGACTGCCTGGGCAGAAATGCCCTCTCCTTTCCCCGTAAAACCCAGTCCTTCCTCCGTGGTGGCTTTCACATTCACATGATCCACGTCCAGGCCCAGGACCTCCGCAATATTTTTACGCATATTATCGATATAAGGCCGCATCTTAGGCGCCTGGGCGATAATGGTGGCATCAATATTTTCTATGAAAAATCCTTCTCCTGCCAGCAGATTTCCGGTCTTCTCCAGCAATATCATGGACGAAATCCCTTTATATGCAGGGTCGGTGTCCGGAAAATGTTTTCCGATATCTCCCAGCGCCGCGGCTCCCAGCAGGGCGTCCATAATGGCATGGAGAAGTACATCCGCATCCGAGTGCCCAAGAAGTCCCTTTTCATAAGGAATTTTTACGCCGCCCATGATCAATTCTCGGTTTTCCGCAAGTCTGTGTACGTCATATCCCATTCCGATTCTCATTTTCACCAGCCCTGTTTCTTTTTCTTCTTTTTAGGAAAGGAAAACGGTATTCCCTTTTCACTTCCATCCATTCTAACGTCACGGGCTTTTGCCGCACGCTTTTCTTCCCGCTCACGTTTCCGGCGGCTGTCACGGCTCTCCACACGTTCGCGCTCCCGGCGGCCACGGCCTTCCTCACGCCCGTGCTTTCTGCGGCTCTCGCCTTCGCCTCTGCGGCCTTCCCGTTCTTCTCCGCGCTCACGTCTCCTGCGGCTCTCACGGTTTTCTACTTCCTCACGGTCTTCCCCGCGCTCGCGCCTTCTGCGGCTCTCACGGTTTTCCCCTTCCCCGCGGTCTTCCCCGCGCTCACGCCTCCTGCGGCTCTCACGGTTTTCCCCTTCTCCACGGTCTTCCCCGCGTCCGCGTCTTCTCCTGCCGCGTCTGTCACGCTCATTCTTCCCGCCGCGGCTTTCATAATCATCCACTGCAATTTCCGGTCCCTGATCGCCGATCTGCATTTTCAGCATCGCTGCCGCCAGTTCCAGTATATCACACTCTTCCGCGTCTATTTTCCGCTGAAGATAACTCTTCATCAGGTCTATGTCCTCATGTTCACGCAATTCCCATGCCCGGCTCAGATATTTATCCGCTTTTGCCTTCTGCACTTTGGCAGCCCCCGGAAGCTTTTTCTCCTCAATGGTGGTCCGGCAGAATTTCTCAATCTGGCGGACACGGAAAATTTCCCTGCCGCTCACAAAGGTAAACGAGCGACCTGATTTACCGGCCCGTCCGGTTCTTCCGATCCGGTGCACATAATACTCATTGTCCTGGGGAATGTCATAATTGATGACTACCTCCACATTGTCCACATCGATACCCCTGGCCGCCACATCTGTGGCAATCAGAATATTCGTACTTCCGTTCCGGAAATGCCCCATGGCCACATCCCTCTGGTGCTGGGACATGTCCCCATGCAGGCCTTCTGCCTGAAAACCGGCTTTTTTCAACATTTCCGCCAGCTCGTCCACCTTGATCTTTGTATTACAAAAGATCAGGCTGAGTTTGGGCTGATAATACTCCAGCAGGCGGATGCATGCGGCATCTTTATCCTGGCTTTTCACCTTATAGTATCTCTGGGAAACCAGCGGGATTGTCAGTTCTCTGGCCGCAACCCGGACCAGCCTTGCATTCTTCTGGAAGCGGTTTGCTATCTCCAGGATAGGCTGGGGCATAGTTGCAGAGAACAGAGCGGTCTGGTGCTCATTGGGAATCTCGCCCAGAATCAGTTCCATATCTTCCCGAAATCCCATGTCCAGCATTTCGTCTGCCTCGTCCAGCACCACCATGTTCACATGATCCAGCTTAATGGTGTGACGGCGCATGTGATCCATCACCCGTCCCGGGGTACCCACAATAATCTGTGTACCCTTCAGTCCGTTAATCTGTTTGCGGATTTCCTGTCCTCCGTAAACGGGAAGTACTTTTAATCCCTGCATATATTTTGCAATATTGCGGATTTCATCTGCCGCCTGAATCGCCAGCTCCCTGGTAGGGCAGAGAATGACAGTCTGCAGGTTTTTCAGCTCCGGGTCAATCTTCTGCAGGGCAGGAATTGCAAATGCCGCCGTCTTCCCGGTTCCTGTCTGCGCCTGACCGATAATGTCTTCGTTATCCAGCAGATAGGGAATGGCCTCCACCTGGATGGGAGTCAGCTTTTCAAATCCCATTTCCCTGACGGCCCTCACAATTCGCTTGTCCAAAATCGGTTCAATCGATGCCAGGCTGTCCGGATCTGTGTCTGTTTTCTCGTCGGGTTCCATCTCCCCCTGCTCGGTTCCGTTCTCACTTTCTGCCTTATCTACAAATGTCTCCGTACTTTCTTTCGTCCCGTCTTCCTTCACTGTCTCGTCCCATTTCGTCATTCCGTCTAACTCCATACCTCTCTCTTCCCATTGATTCATTTCATTCGGCTCGATACTTTCCACGCTTTTCTCTTCCCGTTCCATCGTTCCATCCGGCTCCGCACATTCCGCGTCATTTTCTTCCTGTTCCGTCATCCGGGCCTCTTTCGCACACTCCGCGTCATTTTCTTCCTGTTCCGTCATCCGGGCCTCTTCCGCACACTCCGCGTCATTTTCTTCCTGTTCCGTCATCTGGGCCTCTTCCGCACATTCCACGTCATTCTCTTCCCTGTCAATCATTGTCTCGTCAAAACTAGTCATTCCGTCAGTCCCGTATCCTCTCTCATTCTTTTGTCTGCAGCTTTTTTTGCAGAAAACTCTTTCAAATTCTCTGAAGTACTGCAACAATTCCCACGATCCTTGTGTCCTGTGACACTTCTGCCTTATTCACAATACCTTCTCCATACCGGTTTTCTGGGGCACCAGGCCGCATTTCTCATAAAACCTTTTTGCACCTGGATTGCATTCCCATACATTCAATGTCACATTATAACACTTTTCCTTTCTGGCGAAGGCAATTACATATTCATACAACCGCCTGCCTATATTATATCCCCTGCAGGCCTCATCCACACACAAATCATCAATATACAAAGTCCTGATATCCGTCAGTATATTGTCTTCCGGGTGCTGCTGAAACGCACAGAAGGCATAACCCAGCACATTTCCATCCTTGTCCCTTGCCACAAATACAGGCCTTCTGTCATCATGTATGATTTCCAGAAGTTCCCCATCCGTATACTTCTTCGTGTTCCCTTTGAACAGATCCGGCCTGCCATTGTGATGTACTGTCAATACCTGACAAAGCAATTTGTCAATTCCTTCCATATCCCGTTCTTCTGCGCGTTCGATCTCTATTGCCTTCTCCACTGCTGCCATATAAAGCACACCTCCCCATATGACAAAAATATAATCCTGAAAACCCTTATAGTCTTCAGGATTTATGACACATTGATATTACCATATAAAGTACAAAAAAGAAAGCATTTTTTATCCCGGAAACGAAATTTTCCATTGTTTTTTTATTATTTTATGCTATAATAAAAGAGACGGGGCATTAGCGCAGCTGGGAGCGCGTAACATTCGCATTGTTAAGGCCACGGGTTCGAATCCCGTATGCTCCATTGCCAAAAGCCTTGAATTTTCAAGGCTTTTTATTTTTCTGGACAAAATTCCGGACAAATTTTTAATCGGTACAATAAGAGCGGTGGCAAGTTCCGCTCTTTGATGGATTATTCAGTCTTTTCTTTTCCGCTCTGATTCTCAATCAGCTTTTGTATTTTTTTCTTTGCTTCCTCCAAGTCTTTGCACCCGTCTAATATCATGTCTACCATTTCGAGAATTGTTTTGAATTGTTTATCTGTCATAATCTCTACCATATCCTTTCCTCCGTTCTTCAACAATAACTTCTCGGAATCTCAATGAATGAGATACCAACCAAAAATTGACAACTGAATATCGTGCAGGAAAAGAAAATTGAGAAAAGTGGGTATAAACAAATGATTTTTGAAATGCCTCAGCCGATTGCATTTCCCAGGCATCAAGATGTTGTAGGATCACGATGCCGTAGAGGCGGCAGTACCACATCTTAGTCGAGCGGTGCCTGCCGTCTTCTAATTTGTAGTCCTCTCTTTCCCGCTTGTTGGAGCGTTCCACGGAAGTTCTTGCATCATATTCCTTTTCCCATGCCTTAGAGTCCCTTGGCGGTATGTTAAACAACCTTGGATTGTCATCCGTAAAAATATGTACGGTCCTGCCGTATTTCGCCGGTCCTTATAGGTAAAATGCCCGGTATGTCCGGGATTGAGGTCGATAAAAGGAGTGATATTTTCCCGTCTGCAGTAATCATAGACAGCGTAAGCGTCGTGGGCAGAATCCGGAAGGAGTTTTTCTATGCGGAACTTCGGGAGGTATGCTTTCATAGTGAAAAAGGAATGGAGAAAAGAAAGCATGCCGTCACCCAGGAGCATGTACAGCCCTACTATGGATGCCAGCAGGGATTTACCATTTTTCTTTCCCACAATCAGAACTGCCTCACGGCACATCTTATTGCCGTTTATATAGATAAATCCAAATATGGATGCCAGGTGGGCCTTCTCCCACAGTTCCAGGCGCACCGGCTTTCCGGCTCCGGCCCCCTTTGATTTCTTCCAGAGCCGAGAGCGCTTCCTCCTTTGCCTGCTTCCTCTCACAGTCTTCGCATGGTCCAATTGTACATATGCCGAATAAAACCAAACGCTTTAATACTTTAACTGCTTCATTCTCCATCATCCCTTACTCCCTTCCATCTCCTATTGAAAATTTTACCAGCTAAAAAATACGTAAAGTTACGTGTTTTTAATTAACATACATATTGTTACGTGTTACAATGTAACCACAATAAGGAAAGGAGATACAGGAAATGCCAATGACACCACGAGAGATGATTAAACATCTCAAAAAAATGGTTTTCAGGTAGTCAGTCAAAATGGCTCTCACGTAAAAATAAGAAATGATGCTACCGGTCACCAGACAATAGTTCCTTATCATTGCACAAGTCCCAAAAAGGGCTTGATCAGAATATATTAAAACAGGCGGGGCTCAAATAGTTCCACCTCCTGAAAATGGAGGTTACATCATGAAAAAATTATTTTATCCTGCATTGTTCCACAAAGCTGAAGAAGGCGGTTTCTGGGTCTCTTTTCCTGATATACCTGAATGCCTTACACAGGGGGACGATATGGAACAGTCCTATGAAATGGCTGTAGAAGCACTCGGGCTATCCTTAACCGGCTATGAACAGGAAAACCTTCCCTTTCCTGCTGCCTCTGATCCGACAGCCATTACCCCTGAACCGGATTCCTTCCTTGTTGCTATCGAATTTGATATGCTGGCCTATAAAAAGCGTACAAATTCCCGTGCGGTGAAAAAACACTGAGTATTCCTGAATGGTTAAATGAAGCCGCTATGGACAAAGGCATCAATTTTTCCCAGGTTCTTCAATTCTACCAGAATCCTTCCGAATCCCTCCATGAAGACCTCCTTTCTATTTGTCACTTTTCGTGACCAAACACATATTAACACTGTTCTGATAATGTGCCAATATATTATTCACATTTTGTGACATTTTTGTGATTTACTTTTATCACATTTTGTGATATCATTTTGTTCAGGAGGTAAAGTTCATGGGAAACTTTTTTAATATATTCAAAAGCCTACGCCTGTCAAGTGGATACACGCAACAAGAGTTATCCGAAAAACTCGGAATTTCACGTAGTACAATCGGAATGTATGAAACTGGAGCAAGAGAACCAGATTTTGAAACTTTAGAATTAATCGCAGATTTTTTTAATGTGGATATTGATTATCTCATAGGAAGGACAAAACAAACAACTGTGTTACCAGAATCCTCCTACTATTTCAACGCAGATGCGAGGGAAATGGCAGAATTCCTTTATAAGAATCCAGAATATAAGGTTCTTTTTGATGCTACCCGGAAAGTCAAAAAAGATGACATCCAGTTTGTAAAAGAAATGATTGACCGGATGAGCAATAGAGATTAATCAACAAAGCAGGGGAAATTCATATGGAAGATGATATCTTTACATATTATACTGATATGCCTGCCACAATACGGTCTTTTGTCGTATCAAATAATGATACGAACTTCACAATAATCTTAAATGCCAAACTCGGAAGAGAACAGCAGTTGAAAGCATATCTGCATGAGATGAATCATATCAGGAATGGCGATTATGAAAAAATGTTCTGCTAATTTAATTGAAACAGCCGCACATGGAATTTAAATTATTCGGTTAAACCACTACGGCGTTTTAATAAAATAAATGAAAAAGGGATACTCAACATGAAAACAGCTAAAGAAATGGTTATATTCACAGCAGATGATTGATTTTATAGTGGATGAAATTATAAAAGATCCATTGCAAATACTAGATAACATAAAAAAATAAGCTAACCCCAGGGGCAAAGGAATTCTAAGCCTTACAGCCCACTCCCATTCGGGAACCCAGCCTTATCCTTCACGAGTTAACTTATTTATAATCTCTCTTTTCGGAGTTATGTACCGGAAAACCAGCTTATAAATAGATATTGCATGCATCGGACATATGTTTTAGATTCAAGTATATAAACAGGAATTTATGGAGTAGGAGTATGAAAGATTTTATTTTTATTACAGGAGCAAGCGGTATAGGTAAGACCACTTTAGCTAATGGACTGCTTGAACATTATAAAACAGCATGCATAGAACAGCATATGGTACCTGAATTTATTTCACGGGATGGCAGCGAACCAATGACTGGGGAACTTGAAGAACTGACTTGCTGGGAAAATCAGGTGGCAATGTTAATGTGTTTTCATAGGTTGGGCTATAAAAATATAATTGCTTCCGATATTGATGATTTAAGAACTGCGGATATTCCTATAGTTTTTAAAGGAACTGATTTTATCACAATAAAGCTGATATGCAGTGATTTGCATCAAATTCAAGAACAGATGAGGAACCGCCCCAATAATGGACTTATAGATTTTGATTTACAGAAAAAGATGAACGAAAAAAATATTAAGCGTAATCCTCTAATTAACGAAATAGAAATTGATGTTGCAGGTAAATCAATCGGAGAAGTATTGGAACATTCAATAAATATTATTGAGACTACACCCTCTTGTTTTGATTATGAATACGAAAAACCTCCAAAGGAAATGTTTTATTCATGGGTTTTTGCGAATGGATTAAGATAAATTATGAGAGGGAACACTTTTCCGAAAAGGGAGTTTATAATATATTAGTATGCTTTATATTTGTCAACATATGTATTAAAATTTATACAAAAAACCATTGTATTGAGATAAAAATGAAAAAAGCAAAAATCCAAGTGAAAGAGAGGTAACACCTATGGCCTTAGCACATGAAAGAACCTATACGATAGATGATATCTACGCCCTGCCAGACGGCCAGCGGGCCGAGCTGATTGACGGGCAGATGTATCTGATGGCGCCGCCAAACCGAATTCACCAAAAACTGGTCAACCGTCTTTCGCAGACGATTACAAACTATATTGACTTTAAGCACGGAAACTGTGAAGTTTACCCTGCTCCATTCGCTGTCTTCCTGACTGAAGATGACCGGAACTATGTGGAACCCGACATTTCCGTGATTTGTGACAAAGACAAGCTGAATGACAAAGGATGTAACGGAGCACCGGATTGGGTAATTGAAATCATTTCTCCCAGTACAAGCCGTATGGACTATGGAATAAAACTTTTTAAATATCGTACTGCAGGGGTCCGCGAATACTGGATCGTGAATCCGTCCATGCGCACGGTTAATGTCTATGATTTTGAAAATGACGCCGGAACAACACAATACTCTTTTGATGACAAAATCTCTGTATGCATATATAAGGACTTCAATATCTGCATTTCTGATTTGCTGTAATATGATTGCTGCTGAGCGGCACATTCTGTTATTAAAAAACCGACCGGTGTTACCAGCACCGAACGGCTTCAGATATATCCCGGAGGATACAATAGGTCTGCAAACCTACAAATATTGTATCATCTCCGGGAGCAGCCTGCAAACGATTTTTCGCAGGCTGTTATTTTTATACCCAAAAAGGAGGAACAGTCCAAGAGGGACGCTGCCGAGAAGCTACGGAATTCCCTTTTTTCTCAGGACAGGTTCGGACAAAATACGGACAAAAAAATTATAAATAGCAATTATCTGGCATAATTTTTACTTGTAAATCCTGGCATGAAAAAAGCCGCAAACTCTTGATTTTACTGGAAAATCTTTGAGTCTGCGGCCTCTTCGCTTTAATGGAGTAGACGGGAGTCGAACCCGTGTCCAAAAGTCCATTCCCTGTCCTTCTACTATCATA
>OFFR01000343.1_pt1 | contig 32012 bp, 28 predicted proteins | sample 1521421 | NCBI WGS metagenome assembly OFFR01 (sample SAMEA3504087, study PRJEB24116) | mouse gut metagenome | biome: mouse gut; feature: mouse-associated habitat; material: faeces | place: Denmark | collected 2011 | reverse complement strand
GAAAGTGCATACGGATAATAAAGGAGAAGGGCTGGAAGGTGATGCGGGATTCCCGTGCACGGACAAAGACCAGATTAGCGCTGCTGCTGTTTTTTACTGCCAGGCCGTTGATGCCAATGGTGCATCGGAAAGTCAGGCGCTGGAAATAAGGAGCTGTAATGGATATAGAGGAGATGGGATATGTCCGGACTGAAAGGGAAATTTGTACGAAAAATAAATAATAAACAGCTGCTGATTTTCATAACCATGGCTATATTATGCATGGGAAACTCTAAATATTTAATTGTAAAGGGTATAAATTCTTATGTGGAGTATGCAGGCTATTTTTTACTAATGTGCGGAATTGCGTATTATTTTTTGAAAAAACAGAATGAGTGCAAACTGAGGCTTGTCCATATTATTTTTGGCGTGGTAGTTATACTATTTTCTATTGGGATTATTGTCCAACCGCTTTCAGTATCTGTAAAAGTTCGTCTGGTATTAACGATGATTACCATCGCTTCTGCAGCTATCATAGCAGAAAATTATATAAATTCATTTGCGGATATCAGGGCAGCTTCTTACGGTGTTCTGGCAGGGATGACAGGGGCAATGCTGTTGTCGGTGGCAAATAGAGTAAGCTTATTTGACAATGTAAATGAAGGAATTTTACATATCGGCTTTAATGGCGGCCTTGAATACAAAAATTATTTTGCGGGTTCTGTTTTGGCAAGCTTTATGGGAATCAGTCTGGTTTATAAATATGGGCAAGAAACTCAGTGTAATAAAAAGTACAAGGATCTATTCATTTTATTGTTGGAGACGGTTCTGATCCTATTGTCCAGTTCAAGAGGAGGATATATATTATTTGCGGTATTTTTAGCTGTTATTAATTTTGATAAGTTGCGAGTGCTGCGAAGAAATAAGTTCCTGGAAGCGATATGCTTTGTGATTATTATACTGGCGGGAATATGGTTTTTTTATGCATATGTGCTTGGCAGTGACACTTATTTATATAGGATTAGGGGGGTTTTGAATTATTTCGAATACCATAAAAGCGATTGGTTCCACTTGTTGTTCGGCAATGCGGAAATGGCATATGAAGGGGGTGGAATGTCTTATGTGGATAATATCAGGGCAACCGTGGGATGGAATGGCACATACGAAATGGGATTTATCAATGCAATGATAAAAAACGGTATATTGGGAATTATCGGTTATTTTATTATATTTGTGTACATTATTTTTGTGTGTATAAAATGCGAAAGCGGAAAGCAGAGAACAGTGTGTTTTTCTGTTCTGGTTACATTATTAGTATCTTCTCTGGTGGAGTCTTATGTGTGCAATATCCACACGATATTTGGTATTTATTGTTACATGGTAATGAGCGGGTTATGTGGAATGATGAAAGAAGTATATAAAAGCAGGCAGGAAATTTCTTTGGAGCCAGAAGGGTTATTATAGATATGTTGCTGAGTATTATTATACCTGTTTACAATGTGGAAAAATATCTGAGACAATGTATAGAATCTGTTATATGTTGTCCAAGCGGTGATATACAGGTTATTTTGGTGGATGATGGATCAACTGATTCTTCTGGAGAGATTTGTGATGAATATGCATTTGCAGATAAGAGATGCATGGTTGTACACAAAGAGAATAAAGGATTGTCAGATGCAAGAAATGAAGGTTTGTCCAATGCAGTCTCAGATTATATTATGTTTATGGACAGCGATGACTTTTTAAGACCAGATGCACTGGATCAATTAATAGATTGTCTGAAACAATACAAGGATGCAGATATTATTCAGTTTAAATTTACCAGAGTATGGCCAAATGGCGAGGAGCGGTATTCTGATTCAGGCTTATGTAAGTTTTATGACAATGAGGAGGCATATTGTAATTATCTGCAAGGAAAAATATTTACACGTACTGCATGGGATAAAGTATATAGAAAATCTATTCTAAAGGAGATATCATATCCGGTTGGATATTTGGCAGAAGATTATGGTACAACATATAAAATAATAAGCAGAGCACAAAAATTGTTGTATTACAATAAAACGCTGTATTGTTATCGTCAAAGGGAAAACAGCATAATGGCCCAAAAAAGGATTCAGCTTTTTTATGATGAGTATGAACTGGGAAAGCAATATTATTTTTTTAACATGGCAAAATATCCGCAATATAAAATGTTGATTCATAGTGAACATATCAATTTGTTATTAAAAATGTATTTTAGAATTTCACGACATCCGGAGAAGGACAAAAACACTGCTGATGTGTTAAGGGAAATAGAGTATAGGTTAATGGAATTTAAGAACAGTTCGTGCAGATTAAGGACAAAAATCATGCTGACACTGTATTTTTATTGTTTGAAATTATTTATGTTACTTATGAAGATCAAATTTTATGATTCAATTTAACTATAGGTGTAAATGTATGATTGTAAGCAGAATAATTCCTGAAATGGGATTGGGAAACCAGCTATTTGTATATGCCATGTCGTATGCGCTGGCTCAAAAAAAACATATGGATTTTGCCTTGGATATATCTGATTATAAGGTAAATTACAGGAAGGGAAGAAGACCTTTACTCACCAGTTTTAATATCAGCGGAATGTATCTTCAAAGTGAAAAACAATGGAATAAAAATTTTGTTAATAAGGTAATTATTAAGATATTAAAGAGAATCAAATTAGGAATCGGATATAAGCGGATAAAAGAGAAGCAGGAGGACTTTAATACTTTTCACCCTGAGTATTTTGATGTCGAAAGTAAAAAAATATATATTGAAGGTTATTGGCAGAATTATAAATACTTTCAGGATTATCGTGATGAATTAAAACAAGAGTTTCGTTACATTGGAAAAAAATCGGATACTTTGTTAAAACTGGAGCAGAAGATTGCCATGGAAGAGAGTATAGCGGTTCATCTCAGGCTGGGGGACTATCCAGAGGGATGGAGATTGCCGGAAAAATATTATACGAAGGCAATTTTAAATCTGTCGGCAAAATTTCCGGCGGCAACATGGTACGTGTTTTGTGAAGAACCAGAAGCAGTGAAGGATAAAATGGAAAAGTGTCATTTGACGGCATCATATATTAAAGAATACGGTTTATCTGATATAGAAGAATTTGTTTTAATGTCTAAATGTAAACACTTTATTATAGCAAACAGTACCTACTCCTGGTGGGCGGCCTGGCTGGGGAGTGATTCCGGAACATGTGTTATTGCACCGCAGAAAGGGCAGTGGGGAAGTCACTTTTATCCTGCGGAATGGGAATTGATAGATTGTGACAAGTGACAAGGCGCGATTTCGCAAGCGGAGGCCGACATGGAATTTGAATTGATTATGCCAGTAGCTGCATCAGATGTTGAAACGGCGAAACAAAACATTACATATATAAGAAAGTGGCTGTGTCCCGGAAAGATAGTCATTATTACATCTGGTGAAATAAGAAGAAATCTTGAAAATGAACTGTACCGGTGGGATGATATAAGATTGTTGGACGAAGATGAAATACAGGAAGGGTTAAGCTTTGAGACAATTAGAAATTATCTGAAACTGAGGGGAGCTGAAAAAAGAACCGGATGGTATTTACAGCAGTTTATTAAAATGGCATATGCGTTCAAATGTGAGACAGAGTTTTATTTAACATGGGATGCAGATACAATACCCATGTGTTATATCCCCCTTCAGGAAAAAGATGGCAGGCCGATTCTGGCCGTGAAACAGGAATTTCATCCAGCATATTTTGATACGATAAAGTCATTGCTGAATCTTGACAAAACTATAAATGAGTCTTTTATTGCCGAGTACATGATAATAAAAAAAGAGATTATGATTCAACTGATAAATATGATTGACCGTAAATCTTTTTCTGCCTGGTTTATTAATATTCTGGAGAATATTGCCCAGGAACATCTTGGAGCCTCGGGGTTTAGTGAGTTTGAAACATATGGCACATATGTCATGTCAGAATGGCCTGATGTATATGAAATGAGAAAGGCAAAAGCACTGCGGCGCGGGAAACAGATATTTGGCAGTTGTCCTTCTGAAGAAATAATGGAATGGCTGAGTAAGAGCTATACCACCATCAGTTTTGAAAAGTGGGACAGACAGTATATATTCAGACATCCATGTGGCAAAAAACTATTTAGGAAGATTGTTCCGGCAAATATTTTTGTGAAGTCTTGTTTTGGAGTGATCAAACTAAAAAAATATCTGACCAGATACGTGAAAATTGGGAGGATTATGTGAAAATTGGCATAATAACGTTATTTGAAGAGAATTATAATTATGGAGCTGTTTTACAAGCATTTGCGCTGGAATCGTATTGTAAATCTCTGGGCCATGAATGTGATGTGATACGTTATAAGCATGTACCTGAAAGTGCAAAAAAGAATATGTGGACCAGGATATGCAGAAAATGCAGGACAATTTCCTCGCCGGGGGAATTTGTCTGGGAGGTATGTAATTTATTTGTAAAAAAACAATTGAAAGCATTAGAAAAAGAAAGTGAAATTGGCAGACAGGAAAAATTCCGGGAGTTTATACAAGAGAGAGTTACCTGCAGTGCCAAGACTTATACGGGTGATTCTGTCAGCCAGGTGAATGATTTATATGAGGCTTTTATTTGCGGCAGTGACCAGATCTGGAAACCGGAATGTTATACAGATACCTATTTTCTGAAATTTGCGACGCCGGAAAAACGAAGGGTGGCATATGCCCCAAGTATAGCGGTGGAGCGGCTGTCACCGGAAGAAATGTGTTACATGCGCCCCCTGATTGAGAACCTGGATGCCGTTTCCGTACGTGAGGAACAAGGAGCGGAACTTCTGAAGGCTGTCACGGGAAATTTATACCCTATTGTAGTAGATCCGGTTTTGCTGATGCCAAAAGAATTTTGGGCAAAAATAAAGAGTAAGGAGATAGTTGTAAAAGAGCCGTTTTATTTTTGCTATTTTTTATCTCCTAATTATGAGGCGATGAAAAAAATCCATAAAATAGCTGTAAAACAGAGAAAAAAGGTGGTATGTATTTCTTCTGTTGCAGGAAGTCATCTTTATCTGAATAAATTTACAGACATTTTTGTGGACTCGGCAGGCCCGGCAGAGTTTATAAGGCTGATATCAGACGCGGAAATGATTTATACGGATTCTTTTCACGGAACTGTGTTTTCCCTGATATTTGAAAAGCCCTTCTGGGTATTTGACAGAATAGTGGGGGACAAGAGTGCATCCATGAATTCCAGAATAGACACGCTTTTAAAAATGTATGGGGCCGAAAAAAGAAAAGTGGGCTGTAAGGATGCGTTATGCAACTGTATCCAGGAAAAAGTAAATGAAGTTTATGATCAGAGGAATGCGAAGAAAAGGATAGATTTATCCCGGAGTTATATAGAAAGTGCATTACGGACAGATATGGTGCATGGGGGCAATAATGCAGGGTGATCAGAAGAAAGCAGGAGTAATCCTTTCTTATTTATCCCAGGGGATATACATATTATCGGGTTTGTTTTATGCGCCGTTTATGCTTCGGCTGTTAGGACAGAACGAATATGGTTTATATCAGATGGTCTATGCGGTAGTGTCTAACTTAAGTTTGCTTAGCTTTGGCTTTTCAAATTCATACATGAGATTTTACGCAAGACATAAAGCCCGGGGAGAGGAAGAAAAAATTGCATCACTGAATGGGATGTTTATGACAGTTTTTATGTGCATTTCTGTCATATGTATTATTTGTGGGGCTGTGATGATAACCAATATCGAGGTCATTTTTTCGGATGGGCTGACAGCCGGGGAATATGCCAGGGTAAGGGTTTTGTTCATTTTACTGATTATCAGCATGACATTATCTTTTCCCAGAAGCGTATTTATATCAATAACTGCGGCACATGAGAGATATTTATTTTTAAAAATAATCGAAGTAATGCAGGGCATATTAAATCCTTTTATTGCGATTCCGTTGCTGGTACTGGGATATGGATCGGTAGGGATGGTTTCAGCTTCATTATTGCTGTCGGCAATTGCTTTTGCCGCAAATGCTTTTTTCTGTATCAGGGTATTAAATGTACATTTCTGCTTCAGGAATTTTCATTGTGGAATGTTAAAGGAAATGTTTGTTTTTACTTTTTTTATTTTTATGAACCAGATAATTGATCAGGTAAACTGGAATATCGATAAAGTGCTTCTGGGACGGTTTTCCGGGACAGTTGCGGTAGCAGTCTATGGACTCGGAGCAAATATTAACACAATGTATCTGCAGTTTGCCAATGCAATATCTTATGTTTTTGTTTCCAGGGTGAACCGGATTGTGGCAGAATCAAATGATAATAGGGAGCTTACATTGCTTTTTACCAAAGTAGGGCGCATTCAGTTTATTGTTCTCGGTCTGATATTGTCTGGTTTTATCATATTCGGACAGCAGTTTATGATACTGTGGGGAGGAAAGGAATATAAAGACTCTTTCACAGTTGCAATACTGCTGATTTTTCCGGTTACATTCCCGTTGATACAGAATTTGGGAATTGAAATACAGAGGGCGAAGAATATGCATAAAGCAAGGTCTGTAGTTTATTTTCTGATATCAGTCTGTAATCTGTTTATCAGCATTCCTTTAATCAGGGCATATGGAGCGGGAGGAGCTGCATGCGGAACCGCCATTGCGCTGGTGGCAGGAAATATTCTGTTTATGAACTGGTATTATTACTGTCGTATCGGACTTGATATCATTTATTTTTGGAAAAAGATTGCCTCTTTTATGCCTGCTCTGATTTTGCCGGGAATATTGGGGGTAATGATAAATTTTTATGTGCCTATAGAAAATCCGGTAATTATGCTTATGGGCATTGCGGTTTATTCCATAACATATTTCATATCAATGTGGTTTTTTGGACTGAATGCCTTCGAAAAGAGCCAGGTCATGAAGATTTTACAAAAAGTACACTGGGGAAAACGGGGGAAATGAGCCGGTCAGGGGAGACGGGAAGGGGGACCGATGGTGTGATTGATATAAAACAAAAGACCGATTGCTGTGGATGCGGGGCATGTATTCAGATATGTCCGCAAAAGTGTATTGCCTTTGTTCAGGACGAGGAAGGGTTTTTTTATCCGGAAGCTGATTTTTTAAAATGCGTTCAATGTGGTAAATGTGAAAAGGTTTGTCCGATTAAAAGTGCATCTGCGAAAAAACGCAGGCAGCCATCTTGCTACATAGGGTATCACAAAGAAGACGCCGTGCGTTTTGTAAGCTCTTCGGGAGGCATATTTACTCCTCTGGCCGAATATGTGATATGTGAAATGCAGGGAGTTGTCTTTGGGGGGGCCTATGACGACACTTTCATGGTGCGTCATACAAGGGTGGATAAAACTGAAATGCTGGATATTCTCAGGGGAAGTAAATATGTTCAGAGCCAGACCGGACAAGCTTATCAGGAGGCCGAGGCAGACTTGAAAAAGGATAAGACTGTTCTATATACAGGAACACCATGCCAGATTGCCGGTCTGAAGAAGTATCTGGGAAAAGAATATAGTGGCCTTTATACAGTGGAGGTATTGTGTCACGGGGTGCCGGGCCCAGGACTTTGGAGACAATACCTTGACGAAAAAGAAAAGCATTTTCAAGGAAAAGTGACATATGTGTCATTCCGGCAAATGAAATCGAAATGGACTTCATTTGCCATGGAATTACAGTTTGATAATGGCGTAAAATACGAAAAAGACAGATTGAAAGATCCCTATATGCAGATGTTTCTGAATAACCTGTCATTAAGGCCGGCGTGTTATGATTGCCAGTATAAGGACATTGACAGGAGGGAGGCAGATTTAACCATAGGAGACTGCTGGGGAATTGAGACTTATATGCCTGATATGTTTGACGATAAAGGAACCTCAGTAATATTTGTGCATTCTGAAAAAGGAAGGAAATTGCTGGAGCAAATCAGGAATAAACTGATACTCAGGGAAGGAGAAGCAGATAGGGCGGTATCACCCGGGGCAGAGTCAAGAAAATCCCCACTACCCCATCCAAAAAGGAAAGTGTATCTTGAAAAGGTGAAGAAAGGAAAAAGTATAAGCGAACTGGCTAAGGTAACAAAGCGGTCCCTGCCGGAACGTATAAAGACAAAGATGGAAAGGCTGCTGGAGACTGAGGGGAGAAGGGATAATGAGCGATAAAGATAAAGTTCAGGCTGACTGGCTGGATGTGTTCAGGGTCGCGGCCATGGTGATGGTTTTTGTGTTGCATTTGTCTCAAAGAATTATTAGTAACGGGGCCATTGCCAGGTTTTTTAACAATATGGGATTTGCAGGAGTTTCGGCTTTTTTTGTGTTATCAGGATATTTAATTCCTGCATCTTATGAACGATGCGGGACAAAAAAATGTTTTTATATAAAACGCATCTTTCGCATTTTACCGGTCTATTATGTTATTTTAATGCTAAACATGATTTTCCGAAGCATGCCGCAAGATATCACAGGGCTTGGATGGTGGCGGTATATATTGTGTATTAATGTGGTGGTGCCTGCATGGGAGACTGTCTGGAATTCCTTTGCAGGGCTTTGGACCATCAGTATGTTTGTCTTCTATTACCTGATGGTTCCGTTTCTGGGCTGCCTGGGCCGTGATTGGAAGAAAAGTCTGGTTGTTGCGCTGTCAATTAATTCTGTGTCAATCGTAATATTAAAATGCATGAAAATAATTTTTGCCGGAGAATTTGGGGGAAATCTTGACTTTATTGAAAGATCCTTTTTGCGGATGCTTCCTATTTTTCTGCTTGGTACCGCAGCCCTGAGTGCAAAAAGAGAAAAGAAGGAAAGGGAACTTTCTTTTGCGCTGGCACTATATGTTTTTTTGTTACATATGTTTGGAATCAGGAATGATTATTTCTTTTTCGGTTCACTGGTGACCATCGCAGTGGCAAATATGGAGACATGGAAGATGAGGGTTGCCCAATGGATAAATAAGGGAATTAAAATCCTGGGGGGGTATAGCTTTCTTGTATATATGGTACATTTGACCGTGTTTGACGCGGTGGATCATTTTGGACTGAAAGAAAAAACAAATACTGTATTTTATAGTTTCTTCTTATTTTTTTGTGTGGCGGTATCTGTGATTATCATACATTTTACAGTTGAACGGCCTATTTTGTGTTTAGAAAAGAAACTATTAAAAAAGCTTACCTGATATTATTCGTTTTACTGATATACAATGGGAGAGATTTTGGGGAAGGGGATATATTAGGATGTGGAAAATAAAGAATAGTCAGAAATTGTTTTATGCCGCATATTTTATTTACATAGCGGGTATGTTTATGGATGTACTGCCGGATATACTTTATGTAGATACAGAAATGCTGAAGAAAACATTTAAAATGATTTCCATGGTACTGCTGGTAATTCGTTTCTGTTTTTTTGTATTACCCCGTGGATTTGATTTGAAAAACTTAATAGGAAAAGGTATCCTGAAATATTTCACGGTTCAAAAAATTTTTCTTGTGATAATCTTTTCGTTTACTTTATTGTTGGGGCTTATGTCAAAAAATTTCTACTTGCTGGCATTGATAATGTTTGGGCTGAATATGCAGGAATTCAGGATGAGAGAATTATTCAGCGTGAGTTTCTGTATATTGGTATTTCTCACTGGGATGACAATTTTGCTATGTTTCCTAGGGGGGGTACCGAATATCCGGCTGATTCGGGATACAAGCTATCATTATGGTAAGGCAAGGTATACATTAGGATTTGTACATAGTTTGGTTTTGCCGGGGATATTGGTGTATGTTGCCGCTTACTTTTATACCATAAGAAAAAAGGTAAAGGTGTCAGACTTTATAATTTTTCAAGGATTAGGGATTCTGGTCTTCTATTTATGCGACTCCAGGAACGGAATCATTGCCCTGGAATTCCTGCTGTGGAGTTTATTGGTCTGGCAGTTGGTTATGGGAAAAGCATACGGTAAAAGAAAACAGATATTAGAAAAGGTCCTGACAATAATGGCGTCTGCCGCTTTTCTTCTAATTACTATATTTAGTTTATTCCTTTTATGGGGATACAGCGGACAAAAACAATTTGCAATTATTTTGAATTCTGTTTTGTCTAATCGCGTCATGCTGGCACTTCTGAATTTTGATGTATTGCCGTTTCAAATGATAAGTGTTTTGTCTCAGCAAGAGTTCAGTGATGTGACACTGCATGTTTTTGATAATGGATATTACTATCTTCTTGCAAGATATGGATATGTTGTAGTGGGAATTTTTATCATTACGACGATTATGACAGTTGCCTATATGAAGAAAAAGGAAAACTATTATGCAATGATAACATATATTGTAATTGCCTTATTGAATTTTATTGATAACGGAATGGTATCCTATATCTTTTTTCCGTATATGCTTTGTGGAATCCACAGTCTTTATTATAGTGATGAAAAATCGTAACAGCTCTATGCTGCCCGGCAGAAATTCCGTAAAGTAAAAATTCCCGGCAATTGACTTATCTTATGGTATACTGTATAATTACCCTCAGCGAACATGGGGATACATGTGTGTCTCCTTGTCCGCTGAGGGTATGAAACGCTTATCAACAAGGTAATTTATATAAAGGAGTATACATTATGCATTGGTCAGACAGAATAGCGGAAAAAATCATCAGCAGGAATCCTGACAAGGAAGAGTATGTATGCGCGGCGGGCATCAGTCCTTCCGGTTCCATCCATATCGGAAATTTCAGGGATATCGCCACCAGTCTGTTTGTGGTAAAGGCCCTGGAGAGAAAAGGCAGGAAGGCAAAGCTTCTGTTTTCCTGGGACGAGTATGACAGAATCCGTAAGATTCCGGTGAATGTACAGAAAGTCAGCAAGGACATGGAGAAATATATCGGCACTTCCTACGCGGACGCGCCCAACCCTTTCGGCACGGCAGAAGCTTCCTTTGCGGAATATTTTGAGAAGGAATTTGAGGCTTCCATCGAGAAGTTCGGCATCAAAATGGACTACCGGTACCAGGCCCATATGAACCGCAGCGGCAAATACAAGGACTATGTGATAGAGGCGCTGCAGAAGAGAGGGGAGATTTTTGACATTCTGGACAGTTTCCGGACCCAGGACGCCCAGGAGGGGGAGCGGGAGAATTATTATCCCGTGAGTATTTACTGCCCCGTATGCCACAGGGATACCACGAAGATCACTTCTCTTTCGGAGGACTGTACTAAGGCGCACTATGTCTGCAAGTGCGGCCATGAGGGGGAACATGATTTTACCAGAGACTACAACTGCAAGCTGGCCTGGAAAATAGACTGGCCCATGCGCTGGAAATATGAGCAGGTGGACTTCGAGCCGGGCGGAAAAGACCATGCAAGCCCCGGGGGAAGCTATGACACCAGCAGGGTCATCGCAAAGAAGATATTTGATTATGAAGCGCCCATATTCCAGGGGTATGAATTTATCGGCATCAAGGGTACCACCGGAAAGATGTCCGGCTCCACTGGTTTGAACCTGACACCTGCCACATTGCTGCAGATTTACCAGCCGGAGGTGATCCTGTGGCTTTACGCCAAGTCGGAGCCCACGAAAGCCTTTGATTTCTGCTTTGACGATGGAATTCTCCGTCAGTATTTTGAGTTTGACAAGCAGTACAATGCATTCCTGGACGGAACTGCGGATGAATATGTGCAGGATATCATGCACAACTGCCTTATGTTTGACGAAGAGATCAGGACAGTGCCCATGTCCCATCTGGTACAGCTGGGCTCCGTTGTGGATTTCAATGTGGAGATGCTGGAGACCGTCTTTGAAAAGATCGGCACGCCTTACAAGTATGAGGACTTTAAGGAGCGTCTGGGACTGGCCAGATACTGGCTGGAGAACTGTTCCCCGGAGAATGTGAATAAACTGTGCGCCGTGCGGAACTGGCCGGTTTATGAGAAACTGGATGAGAAGGAGCGGGAGGCAGTGAAAATGCTCCATTCCTATCTGGAGGAAAATGAATACAGCCTGGAGGAACTGAACAAGGAACTGTATGAAATTCCCAAGAAGATATACGGTTATGACGCGGAAAACCTGAAAGCGCTTCAGGGAACCTTTTTCAAAGATGTCTACCGCCTTCTGCTGAACAAGGAGAAGGGGCCCAGGCTTTACTTGTTTTTGTATGCCATTGAGAAGGACAAGTTCCTCTCCCTGCTGGATTTTGCAGCGCCCATAACCGAGGAAGAGACGGCGGCCCTGACGGTGAAGGAGGAGGAGCCGGTGCAGGAGGAGACGAAGCGGGAATACGGCGAGCCGGATCCGGTAGCGCCGGTGGCGGAGGAGATTGACTCCGACGAATTTAAAAAGATAGATCTGCGGGTATGTAAGATTTTAAAATGTGCGGAGATCCGTAAATCCCACAGCTGCTATAAGCTCACGCTCTCCGACGGCATTCAGGAGAGGGTCATTGTCTCCAGCATCAAGGAATATTATAAGCCGGAGGAGCTGGTGGGCAGGAAAATTATTGTGGTGGCGAACTTAAAGCCTGCGCGTTTCGTGGGTGTCACAAGCCAGGGAATGCTGCTGGCCGGAACCAACAATGCCTGCGGCTGCCAGGTGGTCTTTGTGGACGACCTGGTTCCCGAGGGAACCAGGATCTGTTAAAGAACCGCGGTACAGGACGCAGGAAAAGAACAGGAGTGGGCTATGAAAGAAAAACAGATGGCGGTTGTGCTTTCCCAGAAGGAAATCGCACAGGGGATTTATGACATGTGGATAGAGACTTCCCTTGCCGGAGAAGCAAAACCGGGGCAGTTTCTGGGAATTTATTCCAGGGAAAAAGATAAGCTGCTGCCCCGTCCCATCAGCATCTGCGAGACAGCGCCAGAGAAAAAGGCGCTGCGCATTGTGTACCGTGTGGCGGGGGCAGGTACCGGGGAGTTTTCGGGGTATGGCCCGGGAACCGGAATTGCCCTGCTGGGGCCTCTGGGCAACGGATTTCCCCTGGAAGCGGGAAAAGGGAAGAAAGTTTTTCTTCTGGGAGGTGGAATCGGGATTCCCCCCATTCTGGAGCTGGCAAAGCGCCTGGAGGCGGAAAAGCAGATCATTGCGGGTTACCGGGACGGAGCTCTTTTCCTGAAGGAAGATCTGGAGAAATACGGCTCCCTGTATGTGGCTACGGAAGACGGCAGCGCAGGCACCAGGGGCAATGTCATGGACGCCATTGGGGAAAAGGGGCTGGAAGCGGAGGTTATTTACGCCTGCGGTCCCATGCCCATGCTGCGTGCCGTAAAAAAATATGCGGCAGACCGTCACATTCCGGCCTATATTTCCCTGGAAGAGCATATGGCCTGCGGTGTGGGTGCCTGCCTGGGCTGTGTGGTCAGGACCAAAGAGAAGGATCCCCATTCCCATGTGCACAATGCCAGAATCTGTACGGACGGGCCGGTATTTGAGGCCGGGGATGTGGAAATATAAAGGATGCCATCCCGGGGCGGGATATCCGGCAGGGGACAGTGGTAGATCCGGTGCGTGCCGGGCAGATGCATGGAGGCAGGCAAACAGGAGAAAGGTAACAGTGCGGAAATGGGGCAGAAGATGAATACACAGGTGACACTGGCCGGTGTGACTTTGAAAAATCCGGTCATGACAGCTTCCGGAACTTTCGGTTCCGGTATGGAATATTCGGAGTTTGTGGATTTGAACCGTCTTGGGGCAGTGGTGACCAAGGGCGTGGCGAATGTGCCCTGGCCGGGAAATCCCACGCCCAGGGTGGCGGAAGTGTATGGCGGGATGCTCAACGCCATAGGGCTGCAGAATCCCGGGATTGACGTGTTTCTGGAGAGGGATATTCCTTTTCTGAAACAGTTTGACACCAGGGTTATCGTGAATGTGTGCGGCAAAACCGTGGAGGATTACGTGGAAGTGGTGGAGCGCCTGGGAGAGGAGCGGGCGGTTTCCATGCTGGAAATCAATGTATCCTGTCCCAATGTGAAGGAAGGCGCCATTGCATTCGGACAGAATGCGCAGGCCCTGACGCATATCACCCGGGAAATAAAACGGCATGCGAAGCAGCCGGTGATCATGAAGCTAAGTCCCAATGTGACGGATATCGCGGAGATGGCAAAGGCGGCAGAAGCGGCGGGAGCGGATGCGCTGTCCCTGATCAATACCATCACGGGCATGAAAATCGATATTCACAAGCGTAAATTTGCCCTTGCCAACCGGACCGGGGGCATGAGCGGCCCTGCCATAAAGCCCATAGCGGTCCGCATGGTATATCAGGCGGCCCATGCGGTAAAAATACCTGTCATAGGTATGGGAGGCATCTCCAGCGGGGAGGACGCGGTGGAGTTTCTGCTGGCAGGAGCCAGCGCGGTCAGCGTGGGGGCAATGAACTTTGTGAATCCTTATGCCACGGTGGAAGTGGCGGAAGGGATAGAGCGCTATATGGAACAGTATCATGTGGAAAATGTCACGGACCTTATCGGTGCAGTGGACTGAGGGCGCATATATTACCGGATACCTTCATATATATTCATATACGAGTATATATGGAGGTATTTTTGTGGAACTGGTAAAAAGAAATATACATATGGACCGCGTCAGAGTTCAGGCCCTCACCCAGTTTACACTGGAGGATGATGTCAATATTCCGGAGAACAAGCCGGATGTTGCGGCCCTGAACCTGGAGAAGGGAGAGCTTCTCATCGATGAGATCAAACCGGCTGCAGACTATGTGACTGTGCGGGGAAGGCTGAATTTTGTAGTGCTTTACCATACCCAGGAGGAGGGCAGCAATCTGGTGGTGCTGGACGGGAAGCTGCCCTTTGAAGAGAAAATCAACCTGCAGGGGGTGATGCCCACGGACCCGGTGACGGTGGAGGGAGAAGTGGAAGACATCACCATGAATATGATCAATTCCCGGAAGCTGAATATCCAGTCCCTTGTGACAATGACGGCCCGGGTGGAAGAACTGTACGACGAAGAGGCGCCCATTGCCATACATGGGGACGAAAAACTGGAGTATCGCCGGATGCCCCTGAATGTGGCGCAGATCGCCATCTGCAAAAACGATATTTTCCGGCTGAAAGAGGAAGTCACCCTGCCCTCCAACTACCCGAATATTTTCCAGATTCTGTGGAGCAATGTATCCATGGGAGATGTGGAATTCAAAATTATGGAGGAAAAAATCAATATTTCCGGGGATATTCACCTTTTTATCCTGTATGAGGGAGAGGGGGAGGAGCATCCCTGCCGCTGTTTTGAGACCACACTGCCTTTCAGCGGTGTTTTGGAGTGCCACGGATGCAGGGAGGGGATGCTGCCGGACATCCGCTATCATCTGGGACAGCAGGAGCTGGCTGTGCGCCCCGACTTTGACGGGGAGGAGCGCAATATCGGGCTGGAACTGGTGCTGGATATTGCAATCCGTATTTACGAAGAGGAAAGCCTGGAGATCATATCCGACATTTACGGTGTTTCCAAGGAGATTGGCACGGTGACCCACAAAGCGCAGCTGCGCAGGCTGCTTTCCAAGGTGACCGGCAAGACCAAGGTGACGGATCACATTCACGTAAACGGGGGAACCCTGCTTCAGCTGCTGCACAGTGAAGGTGTCGTGGCGCTGGAGCAGCAGAGTACGGTGGAGAACGGAATTCTGCTTCAGGGCAGTGTGCTTGTGAAAGTCATGTATATCACCGGGGAGGACGAATCTCCTTACGGCAGTACCCAGGCCCAGATTCCTTATCAGTACACGCTGGAGGTTCCGGATATCGCGCCCGAGGACATGGGCAAGGTCCATGCAGAGGTGGAACAGCTCCAGGTGACCATGCTGGATGGCGAGGAGATGGATGTGAAGGCAGTGCTGAGCTTTTCCACCGTGGTATTTAAGAATATTCCGGTGGAGCTGATCAGCCAGGTGAATGTGTCGGAGCTGGACAGCAGCAAAATGAGCAATCTGCCCGGCATGGTGATTTACATGGTAAAGGATGGGGATAATCTCTGGAATATCGGAAAACAGTACTATGTGCCGGTGGATTCCCTGCGGGAGATCAACTCCCTGGACAGTGACGAACTGAAGCCGGGACAAAAACTTCTGATTGTGAAGGGCGGCTGAGGAGGGGCGCGGGGTGCATGTTGCGCCAGCAACAAAATTCCATATGCGCCCCTGTGTAATCGAGTAGGGAAGATTTATCTTCCGCTACGCGCCGCGCGGGGTGCATGTTGCGCCAGCAACAAGATTCCATATGCACCCCTGTGCATAAAAAAGGCTTTCTTCCCATTGCGGGAGGAAAGCCTTTTTCGCATGATGCCATTATTTTGTGGGATCTTCCTGCTCGGGAGTCTTGTTTGTGGCAGCAGCCTCTTTCTTTGCATTCTCTGCCAGCTTGTCGAATTTCTCCATAACAGCCTCGTAAGTACGCTGGGAGATATCGGGAAGATCGCCGCCCCATGTCTTTCCGGCTCTCTTGAAGCCCTTTTCAAAAGCAGCGCGCATATCTTCAATCTTGTCCGGATCTCCGCCGGTCAGGGCGTTGGCGAAATCAATGATTCTGTCGGAAGTCTGGTTGACGCCCCAGTAGCCATCCTCGGCGATATCGGCCTGGGCCTGCTTCTTGGTGGCAGGATCCACGGTGTAGTCCCCTTTGCGCAGGAAAGACCAGATATCATTTGCCTTGCCGTAAGCATTTGCCTGGCCGGCCATCATCTTTTCCACCAGGCTGCGCAGCTGTGCCGTGCGGGCATCCGCGTCTGCTTTCAGCTTGTTGATCAGGTTTGTATCGGGCTTATAAGTAGGCTTTGCAGTGGAAGCGGTATTCTTGGAAGGCTCATATACAGCTCCGGTATCCGCGGCAGAAGAATTATTTTCCACCGTACTGTTTTCTTTTGCGGCAGTTTCGGTCTTGACATTTTCCGTGGCGGAATAGTTGTAGACAGAAGCCGCCTGATTTGATGTAACTCCATTTACACTCATAACATCCTCCTTCTTGACTGATTGTCATATTCTGCCTGCAGAAAAGCGCAGGCGCATCATCCATGATTTTCTATCAATTATTTCGGCTTGAACTTCCGAAAAATTTAGGCAGTTTCCGCAATTTTATGGAAATATAAGGAAAGGGGAAAACATAAATTTCAGGCCACGCCAGGCTGGGAAGGAATATGGGTCCGGATGAGAAGCCGGCAGTGGGAAAAGGGAATGCCATCCGAGGTCAGGGAATATTCTGCCCGGATTTCCAGAAAACCGTCCCGGCGGAAAGCTTCCAGGGAATGTGTGAGAATTCCCATTTTCAGACATCCGCAGGAAGTGGCATAATCGGCCAGGTATTCCTTTCCGGTCTCAAATACCATACGTGTGCTGACACTTCCCCGCCTGGTAAGTTCCAGTATAGGGGATTTCCACTTTATCATGTTTCTGGTCACGGGGCCGCCGTCTTCCGGATTTTCTTCATACAGGACATAGACGGATCCGTTCTTTTCGCAGTAGTTCCCGGCGGCGCGGGACCGGGTGACAGCCTCTTCGCCGGCGTCATCCCGCTGTCTGGCGGTGATGGTGATATATGTATTGTTTTCCATACAGATCTCCTAATGGAAATGCGAAACTTCATGCTTTGCGGGCAGCGTCTTTCACAAGACTGGAAGTATTTTTCACAGCCGTTCCTTTTAATAGGTTTCAATGTGAATGGTCTTGGCAGAGAGAATTCCGTATTTGATGATGGAATTGGCAAAGACCACAAATTTTTCCGCCTTGTCGCTGACAAAGAACTGATACTTGTTTTCGCCCAGTTTCGGGGATTCCCCGCTGAGCAGGTTCATGCCGGCAAGCATGGATTTCAGCTCCCGGGCAGTCTCGTAAGCCGGGTTTACCAGGGTGACGCCGGGCCCCATGATTCTGCCCAGGGTGGAGCGGATCAGGGGATAATGGGTGCAGCCCAGAATCAGGGTGTCAATATCGATATCGATGAGCTCCGTCAGATATCTGCGGGCAATTTCGTCCGTCACGGGGTCCTCCAGAAGTCCTTCTTCCACCAGGGGGACAAAGAGAGGGCAGGCTTTGCCGTAGATGGTGACTTCCTGGTTCAGTTCCTGTATGTACTGGGAGTAGATCCGGCTGCCGATGGTGGCTTCCGTGGCGATAACGCCGATGCGCCCGTTTTTTGTCACCTGGGCGGCCAGCCTTGCCCCGGGCTTCACCACACCGATAACGGGAATGTTGCTGTCCCGCTCCAGGGTGTCCAGGGCGTAGGCGCTGGCGGTATTGCATGCCACCACTATGGTTTTTACATCAAATGTATTTAAAAACCGCATGATCTGCTGGGAAAACCGTATTACAGTCTCCCGGGATTTGTTTCCGTAAGGGACGCGGGCAGTATCTCCGAAATAAATGATTTTTTCATTGGGAATCTGCCGTATGATCTCGCGCACCACGGTAAGGCCGCCCACACCGGAATCAAACACACCGATGGGGGCATTCCTGTCCAGAGATTTCAGGTTTATTTTATTTTCCGATTTTGTCATACAAATTCTCCAAAAATAAGTCCAGTTCCGTGAGCAGTCTGCTGCGGAAGGTGATTTTGTCCGGATCTGCGTTCAGAAGGTCAAAATAAAGGCTGCTGTCAAAAGTCCATTCCATGGGCAGGGGGGAAAATGTTCCGTCCTCCTCTTCCGTACTTATTTTTACGGTATCCGGGGTCAGGACCAGCTCCGGGTAAAACAGGCCCCACCAGCCAAGGGCGGCACACAGCGCTGCCAGGATGCGGACCGAGAACCATTTCTTTTTCATGCAATAACCTCTTTCTTTTTTTGAGGATTATTGCCGTTTTTTCCCGGATTATTCGATGCCGCTTCTTTTTCCCGCAGAAAGGAGTGCAAATTTCGGGCGGCAGGCCCCTCAGGTCACCGGAGGATTTTTTTGATTCTCCAGCCTTATCTGCCGGATGATGGCTTTTTTCTGATTGTCAATGTGGGTTTTTGCCGCCATGGCGGCGGTGTCCTTGTCTTTGCAGAGAATGCTTTCATAAATAATTCTGTGTTCATGGATCAGGGTCTCATGCTGATGACTGTCCTTGATATATTCAAAACGGTAGCGGTACATCTGCTCCGACAGGTTATTCACCAGCTGGATGAGGCGCTGGTTTCCGGTTGCCTGTACGATGATGTCGTGCAGCGCCACATCCGCCTGGGCAATTTTTTTGGTGTCCCTGGTGCCGACGCATTGTTCAAAGCGTTCACAGGCCTGCTTCAAATCCTCCAGGCCCTGCCCGGTGATACGGTCGCAGGCCAGCTCCGCGCAGAGGGCATCCAGGGTCCTGCGGACTTCCAGCACATCATTCATGCTCTTTTCCGTGATCCGTGACACCTCCGCACCGCGCCTGGGTATCATGGTGACAAGCCCCTCCAGCTCCAGTCTGCGGATAGCCTCCCTGACCGGGGTACGGCTTACCCCCAGTTTGTCGGCCAGATGAATCTCCATCAGGCGTTCACCGGGCTTTAGGTCTCCGGTGAGAATGGACTGACGCAGGGTATAGAAGACCACATCTCGGAGCGGCAGATCTGCCGGTAATGAATTTTGCATACGGATACCTGTGCCTTTCCTGTACCCTGCCGGAATTTGCGGCCGCGGGTCTGATATCCCCTGCCAGTGCGCGGGTGGCCGCTACACTGGACCGAAAACGTGTCAGGTCTGCCATGGGCGGGTACAAAATGATATAAACGTAATGATTCGGCCATGGGCCGGACCACTGTATATTAAGACAGAACTTTTGTGTCAGGATTTCGGTAAAAAGGATTCGTAAAAGCACATATCGGAGTGGTCAGAAAAACTTGTTTTGCAAGATTGCTTTCTTTCATCTGACGGTAAGCGGCCTGTCCGGCAGCCTGGTCCGTAAAAATGCCGAATACGGTGGGGCCGCTGCCGCTCATGAGACAGTTTAATGCGCCGCTGCCGCGCATCTGTTCCTTGATGGACGCGATGACAGGACAAACGGGGATGGTGACGGCTTCCAGCACATTTTCCATGCGTTCCAGAATTTCCGGAAGGCTGTTTTGCCGGATGGCATCTTCCATACCGGAAATATCAGGGTGCCGGGGAATGCCCAGGGCGTCCAGGTGTTCATAGACATATTTGGTGGAAATGGCGGCCTCCGGTTTGGCCACCAGGATATAGCATGGAGGTATGGGAGGAAGGGGGGTGAGCTTTTCGCCGATTCCCTCTGCCAGGGCAGTGCCGCCCAGAATACAGTAGGGGACGTCCGCACCTATGAAAACGCCATCCTGCATCAGCTGCTCCAGAGGAATATCCAGGCCGAAGAGCCGGCGGATTCCCAGCATGGCCGCCGCCGCGTCCGCGCTGCCCCCGGCCAGCCCTGCGGCGATGGGAATATTTTTCTGCAGATGGATGCGGATACCGGAACCAATGCCGTATTTTTCAAACATGAGTTTCGCCGCCCTGTAGACAAGATTGCCTTCGTCCGTGGGGAGTTCTCCGGAATCGGTTGTGACGGTGATGGACGCTTCTGCCTTCCGGAGAGTCAGCTCGTCATAAATGTCGATATTCTGCATGATCATTCTGACCTGGTGGTAACCGTCCGGCAGCCGTCCCACCACGTCAAGACCCAGATTGATTTTTGCAAAAGCCTTTAACCGGTACTCCTCCATGCCCGTTCCTCCCCTGAAATGCCGCCCTGTTTATTTTTTGTATCTTTATGGTTCCTTTTCGGGAAAATGTATCCGCCGCATATAATCTGAAACAGTACACATTCCTGTAATGTATATTTATGGCTCCCGTTTCCGCCGGATGCATCCATCCGGACAAGGAGCCTTTGTATCAAATTATATACAATGTGCATCTTTCCGTCAAGGCATTGTTGCCCGGAATTGCAACAGGACGGCCCCGGCACAATCATGTGGCCCCATGGAACTGTAATGTTTTTGTGGCAATGTTTTCCCGGAACCGCCCATCGTGTTCCACAAACAGCATGGTGGGGCGGTATGCCAGCAGGAGCTTTTCCAGCTGCATCCGGGAGAATACGTCAATGTAGTTAAGGGGTTCGTCCCACACATACAGATGGGCGGGTTTTAAAAGGCTTGCCGCCAGCAGCACTTTCTTTTTCTGGCCCTCCGAATAGTCCTCCATGTTTTTGGAAAACTGCACCCGCTCCAGGTCAAGCTGCCTCAGGATGGCCAGGAACAGGGATTCTTCCAGATGGCGGCTGTCACAGAATGCCGCGAGACTGCCCCTGAGCATGGAAGTATCCTGGTTTACATAGGAGATTACCAGTCCCGGGGCAGTTTCACAGACACCGCTTTCCCTGATGTCCATGGGGCTGTCCGCGGCCCGGGCTTTTTGGAGGATCATCTTGATCAGTGTGGATTTTCCGCAGCCGTTCTTCCCGTGAAGGGCGATGCGGTCCCCCTGCTCCACCGAGAAGGTCATGCCGGAAAATACCGGTTTTTCCGCGTCGGGATACTGCAGGGAATATTCCCGGAGATTCAAAAGGGTTTTTTTGTAATGCTCCAGGGGCATCAGTTTTAAGTCCACCGGCTTTTCCAGATCCTCCAGAAGCCCTTCCTTTTCTTCGATCTCCCGCTGGAGGCGGTTTTGCATCTGCGTGACCCGGCTCTGCATTTTCTTGGTTTTGGCGCCAATGTAGGCTCTGGTCCCCATGCCCCGGTCGTGGTCTTTGATGGGGTCATAGCCGATTTTTGTGGATTCGTTTTTGTCTGCCCACTGGCTGGCCCGGGCGGCGGCCTGTTTCAGTTTTCCGATTTCCTTCAGGTGTTTTTCGTTTTCTGCCTGGGCAAAGAGATCCCGGCGCCTTTTGTTTTCCCACCAGCTGGAAAAATTCCCGCTCTGGATTTCGATGGTGCGGCGGTTTAGGACCAGACAGTGGTCTGTGCAGGCGTCCAGCAGTTCCCGGTCATGGGAGACCAGAATAAAGCCCTTTTTGGAAGCCAGATATTGGGTCACATTTTCCCGGGACTCCTGGTCCAGATGATTTGTGGGTTCATCGATCAGCAGAAAATTGTTTTCCCCGGAGAATAAAATTGCCAGCATGATTTTGGTGCGTTCCCCGGGGCTTAAGGTTTTGAAAGGCCGGTATAGGATTTCCCCTGTCTCCTGCAGCAGTGTCAACTCGCAGGTCACCTTCCATAATTCGCAGTCCGGTTTGAGCTGTTCCGCGAAATCTGCCGCGGTTTCCTGCCACTGTTCCCGGGTGAGTCTGTAGGGAAAATATTCGAATACGGCGGATGTGCCGATGCTCCCCTCATAGGGATACTTGCCCAGCAGCAGGTTCAGAAAGGTGGTTTTTCCCTTTCCGTTCCTGCCGATAAATCCCAGTTTCCAGTCTGTGTCGATGGAAAAGGATACATTTTCAAATATATTATCGAAACTTCCCTCATAATGAAATGTTAAATTGTTTACGCTGATTTGTGACATTTGATTCCTTTCTTGTGATAGTTCCCGTGTGTTTCGCTTCGGATGCCGTTTACATTCCTGGGGGAATCAGCGGGGCGCAGGTGTATGGGAAAAGCAGCCCCTGTGCCGCCAAAAGTTTTGTTACATGTCACAAGCCTCAAATGGGGGAAATGCCGGAATTTCGCACACAAAAAGAGAGGTTATGCGGACATAATCTACTTTTGGCAACATGATAAAATCGCTGCGGCGAATACCGGCAGCAAAATGACGCGGGATGAATTCCTGGTGTCATGGTTTCATGTGTTCAAAAGTAAATTACATTAACTTCATCGTTCCACCTCTCTCGTTCAGATGTTTTCATTCTAACATGGCATGGGGGAATTGTCAATTGCAGATGGGTTTGTTTTTGAAAAGCGTTTTCTCTGCCTGGGGAGAAAAAGAGGAAATGTCATACAGCCTGGGTTCCCGGTCTGTGACAAGGGGGAACACAGGCTGTATGGATGTGTATGCCGGTACGGGCAAAAGACAGGAGCCTTGGCTTATTTCAGCGGTTTTGCGCCTGCCTTTTCCTGGGCGGCTTCCAGGGCGCGCCTGAAACGGCTCTTTTTCTTGGCAGGAACCGCTTCTGCCTGCCTGCCGTGCAGGCCTTTCACGCTCAGGACATAGATTCCGCTGACTACGGCTTTTACTTCTTTCTTTACCGGAACAGAATTAAAGATTTTCTCATCGCAGATCAGGGACATGATCTGGGGCCCCACCTTGGCCTTGATGATGGGCAGCCTGGAACCGCGCATCAGTTTTGGGGTCTGGTCCAGGACAAGCTGGGGCAGTCCGGACTCCCGAAGCTTCATACGCTTCTTGTCGATGACCAGCATGGAGACAGTCTGCTTGTTGGCTTCCAGCATTTCCTGCTGCTCCTGCTGTTTTTTCTGTGCCCTTTTTCCCAGAAAGTAGAGCGCTATAATCGCGGCCACCAGGACTACCGCAATTACGATCAGTACAATCATCCATGGTTTCATAAATGATCCGCCTCCTTAAAGTAACGTCTTTTTTCATTCTATCACAGATGTCCGTGGAATAGCAACAGAAAATCAGGATATAATGTCCATATTGTAAAAAGGAAGGCAACAGGGGGAACGGGGCACGGTACGGGATATCTAAAAATCCATAAAATGCTTTTCTTTGGAGGCAGAATGTGGTATATATAGAAAGAAGCCATTTTTGGCGGGGAAGAAAAGGGAAAAGTTCCGGAATCGTTTCCGGATCAGAATATGGCAGCGCGCAGAATGCGGGCGCGCGGAAATGAGGGAGACATGCAATTGACAGACATCAGGGATCTATATCGCAGCCGTGAGAAATATATCGGCAGGGAGGTGACGGTGGGAGGCTGGGTCAGAAGCAACCGTGATTCTAAAAATTTCGGCTTTCTGATTCTCAATGACGGCACTTTTTTTGAACCCCTGCAGGTGGTGTACGGGGATGCGCTTCCCAATTTTGAGGAACTGCGCAAAGTGAATGTGGGTGCGGCGCTGATTGTGCGCGGTACCATTGTGGAGACACCCGGCACGAAGCAGCCGTTTGAGATGCAGGCGGCGGATGTTGTGGTGGAGGGTGTGTCCGGGGCGGATTATCCGCTTCAGAAAAAGCGCCACAGTTTTGAGTATCTGCGGACCATATCCCATCTGCGTCCCAGAACCAACACCTTTCAGGCAGTGTTCCGTGTACGCTCCCTGATCGCCTATGCGATTCACAGCTTTTTTATGGAAAGAGGGTTTGTATATGTCCATACGCCCCTGATTACCGGAAGCGACTGCGAGGGGGCAGGCGAAATGTTCCAGGTGACAACCCTGGACCTGAACAATATTCCGAAGACGGAGGATGGAAAGGTTGATTTTTCCCAGGATTTCTTCGGAAAACCCACAAACCTTACCGTCAGCGGCCAGCTGAACGGCGAGACGTATGCGCTTGCGTTTAAAAACATATATACCTTCGGCCCTACTTTCCGGGCGGAAAATTCCAACACCACCCGTCATGCGGCGGAATTCTGGATGATTGAGCCGGAGATGGCATTTGCGGATTTAAAGGATGACATGATACTGGCGGAGGCCATGCTGAAATATATTATCCGCTATGTGCTGGAGAACGCGCCGGAGGAGATGGCCTTTTTTAACCAGTTTGTGGACAAGGGACTGCTGGAGAGACTGGAACATGTGGCAGGTTCGGACTTTGCACATGTGACTTATACGGAAGCCATAGAGATTTTGGAGAAGAACAATGATGCCTTTGACTATAAGGTGTCCTGGGGATGCGACCTGCAGACGGAGCATGAGAGATACCTGACGGAGGAAGTGTTCCGGCGTCCGGTGTTTGTGACGGATTATCCCAGGGAGATCAAGGCGTTTTATATGAAGCTGAACGAGGATGGGAAGACCGTGGCGGCCATGGACTGCCTGGTGCCCGGCATCGGCGAGATCATCGGCGGCAGCCAGCGTGAGGACAGTCTGGAACTTCTGGAACAGAGGATGGAAGAACTGGGGCTGCGGAAAGAAGATTACGGGTTCTATCTGGATCTGCGCAGGTACGGTTCCGTAAGGCATGCGGGCTTCGGACTCGGTTTTGAGAGATGCGTCATGTACCTGACCGGAATGGGAAATATCCGGGATGTGGTGCCTTTTCCCAGAACCGTGAAAAACTGCGAACTGTAACAGTCCGGTGACGCCCGCTCCTTATAGTTTACAATTTCTTAATATTTATGGGGATGAAAAAAAACGGAAAATGTGCTATGCTTAAACACATGAAGAATAAATATAAAAAAACAGTGAATTTCATATTAGCCGTATGTCTGCTGGCAGTGCTGGTCTGTCAGGAGGGCCTGGGGCCGCTGACGGCCCGGGCTTCCAGCATATCCGATATTGAGGGCCAGATCAATCAGCGCACATCCCTTTTGGACAGTATTACGAACCAGATTGTGGAACTGGAGAGCGAGCAGGATATTCTGCAGGAGCAGATTGATGACCTGAACGCAGAGATTGTCAATACCATGGCCAGTATCGGCCTGAAGGAGGATGAGATTGCCGCCAAGGAAGGTGAGATCGCCGTCAAGGAAGGTGAGATCGCCGAGAAGGAGGAGCAGATTGTCCAGAAAAAGAACCAGATAGACGAGACGGAGGAAGAATATCAGGCCGCCGCTGCCCGGGAGGAGACCCAGAGGGAGAATATGGCGGTATGTGCCCGCCTGATCTATGAGAGAGGGGAAGACTCTTACTTCAGCGCTTTGCTGGAGGGAAAGGGGCTTTCGGATATTCTGAACCAGATGGACCGTATTGAGAAGGTGCACGATTATGAATCTTCCGTGCTGGCAGATTATATACAGGTCAAGAACGAGGTCCATGATCTGTGGATCCGGCTGGAGGAGGAGAAAGAGGAGCTGGAGGCCCACAGAAAGCAGCTGGAGTCGGACAAACAGCAGCTGGAGTCGGACAAACAGCAGCTGGAAGCGGACAGGGCGGAACTGAGCAGCCAGAAAGCCAGCCTGGATTCCATGCTGGCCAAAAAGAAACAGGAATCTGCCAATTATGCGGCAGAGATCAAGAAGGCGAGACAGGATGCGGCGGTGGCAAAGAAGCTCCTCCAGCAGGATAAGGAGAAGCTCAGGAAGGCCCAGGAGGCTGCCGCCAGCCAGAATAATTCAAACAATAGTTCCGGGGGAGGCAGTTCGGCCGGTTCGGGGGGAGGAACAACCAGCGCTCCACCCGCCACGGTAGGCGGCTCCGGCAGCGGAGAGGGAAGACGGATTGCCGAGTATGCCCTGCAGTTTGTGGGGAATCCATATGTGTCGGGAGGAACAAGCCTGACCAGCGGGGCCGACTGCTCCGGTTTTACTTACAGAGTGTTCAGCGACTGCGGTTACCAGATTTCCAGGACATCCTATTCCCAGAGAAGCGACGGTGTGGGAGTCAGCTACAGTGATGCACAGCCCGGAGACATTATCTGTTACGAAGGGCATGTGGGTCTGTACATCGGGGACGGCAAGATCGTGCATGCCAGCAACAGCAGGCCTTATCCCAGCGGCGGCATCAAGGTCAGCCAGGCACAGTACAGGGCAATTCTGGGAGTGCGGAGAATCGTGAATTAATATACGGCCCACAAAGCGGGTGGCAGGTTTAGGCCGCCTATGTTGTGGGCATTCTCTATGTGTAATTTTGCGGGACTTGATATAAAATAAGCATGAAGTGAGGTTAGATATCCGTGAAAATTATTATTGCCGGCAACGGTAAGGTGGGTGCAGCGCTGACCCGCCAGCTGTCTGCCGAGGGCGACGACCTGACACTGGTCGATTCCAATCTGAAAGTACTGGAGTCCAGTGAGGAACGGTATGATATTATGGTGGTACAGGGGAACTGTGCTTCCATGAGTGCACTCCGGCAGGCAGGGGTAAAGGAGGCAGACCTGCTGATTGCCATGACAGGGGCAGATGAGGTGAACCTGCTGTGCTGTATGACGGCTCATGCCATGAATGCACGTATCCACACCATTGCCAGGGTGCGCAATCCGGAGTACATGGATCAGATTTATGCCATGAGGGAGATGTTTGCCCTTTCCATGGTGGTGAATCCGGAAAGGCAGGCTGCCGTGGAGGCAGAGCGTCTTTTGAAATATCCGGGATTTCTCAAACGCGATACTTTCACAAAGGGCCGCGTGGAGATTGTGGAACTGAAGATTGATGGGCGCAGCAAACTCTGTAATGTGGCCCTGAATGATATGTACGGCATTGTAAAATGTAAAATTCTGGTCTGTGCGGTTCTGCGAAGCGGGAAAGCGGTGGCGCCCAACGGTAACTTTGTACTCAGGGAAGGTGACCGTATTTTTGTAACCGCTTTTACCAACACCCTGACCATTCTTCTGAAAAACCTGGGAATTATTACCCATAAGACCAAGCGGGTAATTATATGCGGCGGGGGGCGCATCAGCTATTACCTGGCAAAACAGCTGGAAAACAGCGGTATTCATATACAGATTATCGAGAGCGATGCCACTCGGTGTACGCAGCTGGCCGGCCAGCTTCCTTCGGCCTGTGTAATTCAGGGAGATGCCACCAATCAGTTTCTTCTGGAAAGCGAGGGGGTTTCGGACTGTGATGCGCTGGTGACACTGACAGGACTGGATGAACTGAATATGATCATTTCCCTTTACGGCACAAGCTGCGGAGTGCCGCAGGTCATCACCAAACTGGGGCATATTGACAATATGGATATGCTGGGGAGCCTGTCCCTGGACAGCGTGATTTCGCCCAAGGAACTGTGCTGTAATACCATTGTGCAGTATGTGCGGGCCATGAAAAACCAGACCGGCGCAGCCCTGACCGTGCATACCATTGCAGACGGGCAGGCAGAGGCCATGGAATTTCTGGTGGATGGAAAGGCGCGGCACTGCGGGGAACCCCTGAAGCTGCTGAAGCTGAAAAAAGGGGTGCTGGTGGTGTGTATTGCCAAGGGGGCAAAGATGGAGATACCCAACGGTGACTCCTACTTCCATGTGGGCGATATTGTCTATATCGTGACCAGCAAAGAAAAGGGGATTTATCAGCTGAATGATATTTTTGAATAAGAAATCCGGTTTGGTGCGAGGCGTGCTATGAACTATAAGATGATGGGAAGATTCATCGGTAAGATACTGATGGTGGAAGCTGTTTTTATGGTGCCGGCAATGCTCATCAGTCTGTGGGAAAGGGAGTTTGCGGCGGTGAAGGCTTTTATGTGGAGCCTGGCGGCAATCCTTCTTGTGACAGGACTGTTGATGGGACTTTGCAGGGGGTCCAAAAATAAGTTCTATGCCAGGGAAGGCCTGGCCTGTGTGGGACTCAGCTGGATTGTCATGAGCCTTCTTGGCTGTCTGCCGTTTTATTTTTCCGGTGTGATTCCGGATTTTGTGGATGCGTTTTTTGAGATCGTATCCGGATTTACCACCACGGGAGCGTCCATTTTGCCCGGGGTGGAGGGATTGCCCAAAGGAATCCTTTACTGGAGGAGTTTCAGCCACTGGCTGGGAGGAATGGGGGTGCTGGTATTTTTGCTGGCGGTGTCGTCCATGGGGGGCGGCGACAACGGTTATACCATGCATCTGCTCAGGGCAGAGAGCCCCGGCCCCAATGTGGGTAAGCTGGTGCCTAAAATGAGGAAGACGGCGGGAATTCTGTACCTGATTTATATTTTGCTGACAGTACTGGATGTGTTTTTTCTGGTTCTGGGAGATATGTCTTTATTTGAGGCAGTGTGTACCGCATTCGGAACGGTTGGAACCGGAGGTTTCGGAATCCGGAATGACAGCATTTCCAGTTTCAGCCCCTATATTCAGAATGTGTGTACGGTGTTTATGATGCTGTGCGGCGTGAATTTCACATGTTTTTACCTGCTGCTGATCAGGCAGTTTAAGAGCGTGTTCCGGGATGAGGAGCTGCGTCTGTATCTGGGGGTGGCGCTGGGCAGTGTGCTGCTGATTGTGCTGAATCTGAGAGGTTTTTACGAAACCCTGGGGGAGACGGTGCGGCATGCGGCCTTTCAGGTGGCAACCATCATGACCACTACCGGTTACGCCACCACGGATTATGAACTGTGGCCGGGCTTTTCCAAGGCGATTCTGCTGGGACTGATGATAATCGGGGCCAGCGCGGGAAGCACAGGGGGCGGATTTAAATGCGGAAGGGTGCTGCTGGTGTTCAAAAGCCTGCGCAGAAGTGTACAAAAAATCGTACATCCGCAGAAAGTGCAGGTGGTCCGGGTCAACGGCCAGCCCATTGACGAAAAAGTGATTCAGAATACCAATGCGTACCTGGCGGCCTACGCATTTGCAGTGTCCCTGAGTTTTCTGCTGATTTCGGTGGATGGTTTTTCCATCACCACAAATCTGTCCGCAGTTCTGGCCTGCTTTAACAATATCGGGCCGGGGTTTGAGATGGTGGGGCCGACTTGTAATTTTGCGGGATACAGTACTTTTTCCAAACTGGTGCTGATCTGGGATATGCTGGCGGGAAGGCTGGAGATCTTTCCCATACTGATTCTTTTTTCCCGCACTACCTGGGCACATCGCTGACAGAAGGGCAGAGCGCCGTGCAGCGGGACATGGCCCTGCGGTGAAAGATTGAAAATTGAAAATTTTCAATCCCAAGTTTGTGGATGCCGCGCAGACACAAACTTGACATGCGCAAAAGGCCGCGCAGAAATGGGAGAAAACATGGAAAGGAAAACAACGCGAAAAATACGCGCATGACAAGGAGGTTAGGTATGGTAAAACTGACACCGCCCATGGGGTGGAATTCCTGGAACACATTCGGGGAGAAAATTAACGAGCAGCTTATTTTTGAGACGGCAGACATTATGGCCGAGAAAGGACTGCCGGAGAAAGGGTATGAATATCTGGTTATCGACGACTGCTGGTCTTTGCGGGAGAGAGACCAGAATGAGCGTCTGGTGGCAGATCCGGAGAAGTTTCCCAACGGTATGAAGGCCGTGGCAGACTATGTCCATTCGAAAGGTCTGAAATTCGGCATGTATTCCTGCGCCGGCAATCTGACCTGCGCTGGTTATCCGGGCAGTTTTGAGCATGAATTTCTGGATGCGCAGACCTTTGCGGAATGGGGTGTGGATTTTCTGAAATATGACTATTGCTACCACAGCCCCATTATTCCCGGCAGGTACCTTTACCGCCGCATGGGGCTGGCCCTGGAGAACTGCGGCAGGGATATTCTTTTCAGCGCCTGTTCCTGGGGTGCGGATGAAACCCATGAGTGGATCAAAAGCACCGGCGCGGCCATGTGGCGCTCCACCGGGGATATTTTTGACACATGGGAGTCCGTGAAAGATCTGGTGAGGCAGCAGGAGAAGCTGCATCCCTACAATGGCGTGGGCTGTTTTAACGATATGGACATGCTGATTGTGGGAATGTACGGCAAAGGGAATGTGGGACTGAAGGGCTGCAGCGACATCCAGTACAGGACGCATTTTTCTATCTGGGCATTCATGGGTTCCCCGCTGATGATCGGCTGTGATGTCCGTGACATGAACCAGGCTACCATGGATATTCTGTGCAATGAGGAAATCATTCGGATCAATCAGGATCCCGTGTGCCGTCAGCCCGTGAAACTGGTGGGAACCTGGGCGGGGGAGGACCTGCTTCTGTACTCCAGACAACTTGCCGGAGGAGATATCGCCATAGGTATGTTCAATATGAGCGGGGAGAAGGCAGTGGCGAGACTGAACCTGGATGAAGTGGGCCTTCCTTTCAGTACAGGAAAGACACTTTCCTGCCGGGAAATCTGGACCGGGGATACTTTCCGGGTAAAGAATGCCACCATGATCCGGGAACTGGAGCCTTATGACTGTGCGGTCATCCGTGCAAAAGTGGTTGATCTGTGATGAACGTCTGCATGAAATGCGGAAAGACACTTACTTTTAATGAAATCGGCGCCCACAAAAAGTTTGTCAACAGAGGAAGTATGACTTTTTTGTGCAAAAGTTGTCTGGCCGAAAAACTGGACGTCACGGTGGAAGAAATTGACCGCAAAATCGAACAGTTTAAGATGCAGGGCTGTACACTGTTTGTATAGGGAAGCAGTGGGGAAAACCGGGAATTTTGTAATCGGCAACATTAATTTACGTCCGGGAAGGCAGTCAGGAGACCCTTCCCGCAAGACGGATATGGAGGTGCAGAATGGAGTTATTAAAGGGAAAGACCGCCATGGTGACTGGCGGAACAAGAGGCATCGGATATGCCATTGTAAAGATGTATCTGGAGAACGGGGCGTCGGTGGCGCTGTGCGGTTCCAGACAGGAAACAGTGGACAAGGCGCTGGAGAAACTCAGGGCCGAAAATCCGGAGTACAAGGTGATAGGACTTTGCCCGGACCTGCAGAAGCCAGAGGAAGTGGAGAAGGCAGTGGCCACAGTGAAGGAAGCTTTCGGAAGCCTGGACATTATGGTCAGCAACGCGGGTGTTTCCGCAAGGGACAGTCTGTATGACTATAAGCCGGAAGACTTTGCGAAGACAATGTCGCTCAATGTAAATGCGGTGTTCAACTGTGCCCAGGCTGCCGCCAGGGTCATGAAGGAGCAGGGCGGAGGCGTCATCCTGAATACCAGCTCCATGGTCAGTCTTTACGGACAGCCGTCGGGAGTAGCCTATCCCACGTCCAAGTTCGCGGTAAACGGCCTGACCAAATCCCTGGCCAGGGAGCTGGGCAAGGACAACATCCGCGTGAACGCCGTGGCACCGGGCGTCACCAGGACGGACATGGTGGCAGTGCTGCCTGAGGAGGTCATCAAGCCCATCATTGCGGGCATCCCTCTGGGCCGCGTGGGCGAGCCCGAGGACGTGGCCAACGCTTTCCTGTACCTGGCCAGCGACATGGCCAGCTACGTCACAGGCGTGGTCCTGTCCGTGGACGGGGCCGCCAGGACCTGACTGGGGCAGGATGTGCGGGACGGTCTGCGGAAGTCTGCGGCAGGCCGTCCCGGCATGAAATGAAAATGAAAAAAATAGTAAAATAATGAAAAAAATTTGTTGACAAAATCCGTTTCTCATTGTATACTAACAAAGTCGGCAGCGCGGACAGGCAATAAAGCGTTTTGCAAATATGGCGAGATAGCTCAGTTGG
>OFFR01000324.1_pt1 | contig 33596 bp, 30 predicted proteins | sample 1521421 | NCBI WGS metagenome assembly OFFR01 (sample SAMEA3504087, study PRJEB24116) | mouse gut metagenome | biome: mouse gut; feature: mouse-associated habitat; material: faeces | place: Denmark | collected 2011 | reverse complement strand
CAGTTTGGGCAGCTTAACTGCTCCATCTCGGACTGCAAGGCCTACCTTCGAGGTGAAGCTGTCTCGGCAATGGTGCTTTGCCTTGAATTTGGGGAAGCCTATGGCTTTACCCTTGCGGACACCGCTCCTGGACGAAAAGAAGTTCTGGTAGGCCCGATCCATGTTCTTAACAGACGACTGCAGGGCGGTGGAGTCCACTTCCTTGAGCCAGGGGTATTTGACCTTCAGCCCAGGCAGCAACTTCACACAGTCGTTGCCGGAAAGGGAAGTCCCCACTTTATAGGCGTCCTGGCGGGCAGCCAGAGTAGTATTGTATACGAATCTGGCGCAGCCACAGGTTTTGCGGATCAGCTCCTCTTGCTGCCTGTTGGGGTACAGCCGGAACTTGTAGGCTTTCTCTGCCATGTGGAAACCCTCCTTTCTTTGGGCTTTCACATCTATTATATGCCGTCTGCTGGAGGTGTATCTTCAAAAACTCCTTGCCGCCTTATATCCCCATGCCTAAAGGCAGGGGTTTTACGGCGGTCATGATAATTGCGGCTATCCATGCATAAGATGCTTCCAAACACAATTTTGGAGGTACATATTATGGTATACGCTATCAACAATCGCTACTTATTCCGGGGCTTCCACCCCTGCCTTGAGGGAACGAACAAAATCATCAAGTCGGACGGCAAGGTCGTCAAAGGCCGCTGGATCTCCGGCGCTCTGACTACCATCCCCATGCCCACGCCGCCCGGGGCCGCTCCTCAGATGCCGGTTTTATGTCTGGCCCGGGCGGAGGAGAAGATGGACAGCATCAGCTCTCACACCGTCTGTGCCTGTACCATCTCCCTGTTCTCCGGAACCTGGATATTGAAGGACTGGGACAGCCTGACCAAGACCATGCAGCAGAACTGGCTGAAGAAGGGCCGCAAGAGCTCTGATTGGAAGGGAATACCCGTTTTCGAGGGAGACATCTTCTATGATCGCACAATCAAAGATTTCTTTGTTGTTACCAACACGCTGCTCCATGGGTTCCGTTTGGAAACTCCCTCCGGAAATGTCCGGGAGTGGTGTTTCGATGGGCTGACCCGGAAGGGCTGCCTTTGGAATCCCCCCAAAGAGTTCCCGGCAGATGCGTTGAACGAGTTCCACAAGGCCCGGAACACCGAGGCCCGCGTGGAGGAGCTTCGCTTCTGATACACATACACCCCATTGCCAACTGCGGCAAGGGGTGTCTTTTTTTCTGGAGAATACAATCTCTGTGTCTCGCATATTATAGAGTATCCCACAAAGAATAGCATTTTGCTGATGTAGCTCAGTTGGCAGAGCGTCTGCTTCGTACACAGAAGGCCGCAGGTTCGATCCCTGCCATCAGCTCCAGTTGGAACATTCAATATGCTGGCGTAGTTCAATGGTAGAGCGCCCGTTTTGTACGCGGGGTGTTGCGGGTTCAAGTCCTGTCGCCAGCTCCAATGTTCCCCACGAATTGCCATATTGCACCGCGTCAACGAGTGATCCTTTTGTGTAGGAAATACAATCCTCAAACTGTGCATACGATATGTCCAAGATTGGGGATGCCGCCAGCAATGCCTCATTGGCGGTCTCCCGCCACAGCGGGTACAGAAGAAAGAAGGAGTTTATTTTGAATGTATTCTGGTTAGCTGGCCTTGTGATTTTTGCGATTGCAGAGGGTGTCACAGTCGGTCTGGTTAGCCTATGGTTTGGCATAGGGTCTCTGGTCGCCTTTCTGGCGTCCCTTCTGGGGGCTGGCATTGAGGTCCAGCTGATTATCTTCACGGCGGTTTCAACGGGCTCCCTGGTCTTCCTGCGGCCCGTGCTGGCTCGCTTTTTCAAGACGGAGCGTGAGCCTACTAACGCAGACCGGGTTATCGGGGCCTGTGCGACCGTCACAGAGCCTATCGACGACAGGGCCGGCGTGGGCCAGGTAAACATCAAAGGCCAGGTATGGACGGCCCGGAGCCAGTCTGGGGAGCATATCCCAGCCGGAACTCTGGTAAAGGTCATGCGAATTGAGGGCGTAAAAGTATTCGTGGAGCCTGTTGAGAACATTGGGGAGGGGGGAGCGCTGTGATGCTCGTAAATGCACTCTGGGTCGTGTTCGTTACCATTGGCGTGTGCAGCCTTGGATCCTTGCTGATTGTGCTGCTCGGAGAGATTGTGGCGTTCTTCCAGCCTCTCCCGGATGACCGGGACAAGGCCCCCAAAACTACACCACCGGAAGGGGAGAGAGCGAATGGGTAAGGACATTATCATGCCGTAGGCAAGAAGACCCCGGCCTTTAGGCCTGGGGATGAATTGCCTCCTTATAATCATCACAAATTAAAGAACAATCTGTCTGGATACTCCACTTTGGGGTGGCCGTTGTGTTACGATACACCGCCGGAAGACGGCATATAATAGATGAGAAAGCTCAAATAAGAAAGGAGGATTTCCACATGGCAGAGAAAGCCTACAAGTTCCGGTTGTACCCCAACAGGCAGCAGGAGGAGCTGATCCGCAAGACCTGCGGCTGCGCCAGGTTCGTATACAATACTACCCTGGCTGCCCGTCAGGATGCCTATAAGTTGGGAACCTCTCTTTCTGGCAACGACTGTGTGAAGATGCTGCCTGGACTGAAGGTTAAATACCCCTGGCTCAAGGAGGTGGACTCCACCGCCCTGCAGTCGTCCGTCAAAAACATGGACCGGGCCTACCAGAACTTCTTTTCGTCCAGGAGCGGTGCCCGCAAGGGTAAGGCCGTTGGTTTCCCCAAATTCAAGGCAAAACACCACTGCCGGGACAGCTTCACTTCAAAGGTAGGCCTTGCGGTCCGAGATGGGGCAGTTAAGCTGCCCAAGCTGGGCTGGGTAAAGGCCAAGACATCTATCGCAGTCCAAGGCCGCATCCTGAATGCCACCGTCTCTATCACCCGCAGTGGGAAGTTTTCGTCTCCCTCTGCTGTACTGAGGTAGATATCCTGCAGCTCCCCTCCACCGGCGCCGCTGTTGGCCTGGATGTGGGCATCAAGGATCTGGTCATCACCTCTGACGGAGCCAAGTACGCAAATCACAAATATCTCTCCAAGAGCGAGAAGAAGCTGGCCAAGCTCCAGCGCCGGCTGTCCCGAAAGTCAAAGGGCAGCCGGAACCGGGACAAGGCCCGCCTCAAAGTAGCAAGGCTCCATGAGAAGATTGCAACCCAGAGGAATGACTATCTCCACAAGCTGACCACCCAGCTGGTCAGGGACTACGACGTCATTTGCGTGGAAAGCCTCAACGTCCAAGGAATGATGCGAAATCACTCCCTGGCAAAGGCTATAGCGGATGCTTCCTGGGGTGAGTTCTGCCGGCAGCTGCAGTATAAGGCTGCCTGGCAGCACAAACAGATCGTGGAGGTCGGTACATTCTATCCCAGTAGTCAGCTGTGTAGCTGCTGCGGACACAAGAACCCTGACGTGAAGGACCTGGGTGTCCGGGTATGGGTCTGCCCCGCCTGCGGAGCAAAGCACGACAGGGACATTAACGCGGCGATCAATATTCTGATGGAAGGGCTGCGGTTGCTAGGCATACTTGCTGCCTGAAGGTATCCCATTGATAAATACTATGGTAGGGTGGGGCACATCCAAACCTATATACGCTTGAGGACATCGCGGAAGACCTCTCAGGAGAAGGCAGCGATGGATGATCCAAGAATCCCCTGCCTTTAGGCATGGGGAGTGTCAATCAGCCCAGGTTCTACTCAGACACCTTCGGTGGCATGGAGTACGGGATGGACACGGAAGAAAACCTGGGGTATCGTACTCCATTCCGGGACGCCGACAGCAAAGAAGCGGACAAAATATTTGATACCATTTGGCAGATGCGCCGGGCCAGGAGACAGACTGGCTTCTTTGGCTGAAGAAAGGAGGGTCAAATATGCGGAATCTCAAGCGCGACATCGACCACTAATCGCCTCAGTGTTTGCAGTAACAACAAAGCAGATATCAACCAAAATTTATCAAGAAAGAAGGAAAAATAATGATACCTTTCATCATTTCTTCCATCCCCCTCATCATCGTCATTCTCCTGATTTTCACGTCCTGCGTGAAGATCGTGCCCCAGTCCCGGGCCTATGTGATTGAGCGCCTGGGGGTGTTCAGCACCGTCTGGAACGAGGGCCTGAAAATCAAGCTCCCCTTCATCGAGCGGGTAGTGAAGAACGTGTCCCTGAAGGAGCAGGTTGTGGACTTCGCGCCCCAGCCGGTCATCACCAAGGACAACGTGACCATGCAGATCGATTCCGTGGTCTACTTTCAGATCACCGATCCCAAGCTGTTCACCTACGGCATCGAGAACCCCATGTCAGCCATCGAGAACCTGACCGCTACCACCCTGCGAAACATCATCGGTGACCTGGAACTGGATCAGACTCTGACCAGCCGCGACCACATCAACACCAAGATGCGGGCCCTCCTGGACGAGGCTACCGACCCCTGGGGCATCAAGATCAATCGGGTGGAACTGAAGAACATCATGCCGCCCCGGGACATCCAGGAGTCCATGGAGAAGCAGATGCGGGCCGAGCGCGAGCGCCGGGAGGCCATCCTCCAGGCAGAGGGCCAGAAGCAGTCCCAGATTCTGGTGGCTGAGGGTGAGAAGCAGTCCGCCATCCTGCGGGCCGACGCCTCCAAGCAGGCCGCTATTCTGGAAGCCGAGGGTGCTAAGCAGGCTGCCATCTTGGCCGCTGAAGCTGAGGCTGAGGCTATCATGAAAGTTCAGCAGGCCACTGCAGACGCCATCAAGCTCATCAATGCCGCTGACCCCGGCCAGGGCGTGCTGACTATCAAGGCCCTGGAAGCGTTCCAGGCCGCCGCCAACGGAAAGGCCACCAAGATTATCATCCCCAGCGAGCTCCAGGGCATCGCCGGCCTAGCTGCCGCTGCCAAGTCTGTGCTCGGCACGGAAGACCCCAAGACCCCGACTGAGAAGTAGGGGAGAGGGCACCATGATGGTTCCGGCAAAGAGGATCAATCTTAACAAGCTGGCCTTCTCTGATACCCTGCTGTCTACGGAAGACTCGCTCAGAGACGTTGTTCCGATGCCGTGGGCTGAGGGGACTTGCTCCGGAGCCAAGAAGGCTGTTCTGATAACGGCCACCCCTGGCTAAATAGAGATTCCCCGCCTTCCTATTGTGGAAGGCGGGGTTATTTTTTTTTGGGGGGGTTGATACAAAGAAAAGCGGCAGGGGAAAGGTTTTGTGATCCTGCTCTGCCGCCTCCGGGGTAGCGTCAACCCTCCTATCGTGGACGCCTACCAACTGGGTCACGGCGTCCGCTGTGGTCCGGTCAAACTTCAGCCTTTCCAGAACCCGCTTTGCCACCTCCTGACTGATTTTCCCGTGGCCCCGGAAGTGACGGATGCCGTCGCTGCCTTCCTGGTAGTACAAGGGCTTCCCGATATCGTGGAGCAGGAGCGCCAGCCGGACAATGCCATCCTGGGCAGGAGCTGACTCCACAGCGTGTACGGTGTGCTCCCAAACATTGTAGGGATGATATGGGCTGTTCTGAGGGAAGCCAAAGCAGGTTTTGAGCTCTGGGATGACCTCGGCCCAGATGTCGCTGTACTCCCGCAGCGCCATACCCGCATACTCTCCCTGGAGCGTTGCCAGCAGTTCTTTTCGTTTCTGCTCTACCGGGACCTCTCGAAGACAGGGCAAATTCCGTCTTGCCTTGGCGAGGAAGGACGCCTCGACAGGAGATCCCGTTTCCGCTGTGGCCCTGATGGAGCGCAGGAGCCACATTCCATCTGCCTGGGTCCATTCGGGCTTTGTCTCCATAGCGAATATGGGATTGTTCTCGTTTGTCTCTGTTTGCATATACAAACCTCCTTTTCTCTATATTATGCGAACAAGTTGGCTTAGACTGTCATTGCAGCGCAATCATTGTAATGGTATGTGCCTTTACAGATAGAAAAGCAAAGGCGGAGGCCAGTTCAGCTCGCGAAAAATGTCAGCTATTCTGACAAGCTCTATCACTTTACATATATTGCGCCCCCAACATTTTCTTCAAAAAGAAGCACATTCCCGTACAGGGAATGTGCTTTACAGACCTATTCCAGCGCCAGACTGACTTTGAGCGCCTCATCCACCTTTTCCATTGTCTGCTTATCGAGCTTCCCGACCCGAGAAATCAGCCGGTTCCGGGAAATCCCCCGAATCTGCTCCAGCAGAATGATGTTATCGATGCCCTCCAGCTTTGCTTTGACGTGGGTGGGCATATCCACCTTGGCCCGGGTGGTCATTGGCGCAATGATTGTGGTCGCACTGTGCTTGTTTCCTACGTTATTTTGAATGATCAACACTGGGCGCATCCCTCCTTGCTCACTTCCGTAAACGGGGGACAGCTCGGCATAGTATACTTCTCCTCGCTTCATGTACCTTCCTCCTGCATGTATTTTTCGTTTCAATTGAGACTATCTTTGAATATATGCAGGTTTTTAAGAAATAATTCAGACCTGGGCAGGATCTTCGTACATCCATCCTGATCTGAAAAAGCCTGCCCCAGGACGGGGGCAGGCCGTGAGGTATCTTAATTGTCGTCGCCGTAGTCGATGCTGATAGTCAGGGTTTGGCCTTCCTTCAGCAGGCCCACGCTGGCCAGGTAGGCCTCGATCTCATTGAAGGCTTCCGCAGAGGCCGCCTCCTCGGGGTCGTCCTCATCCGGCTCGTTCCACTCTTCGCTATCCTCATCATCGTCGTCCCCATCCTCGCTGGGGCCAATTTCGAGGGTGATCTTCTCACCGCCCTCGCAGAGGCCGGCGTCAATCAGCACCTGAGCAATATATTCCAGGTCGAGAACTCTATCCTCGCAACCGTCACACTCGCAACAGCCGGGACAGCCCTCGCAGTTCTTATCGCCGTCGCCTGCCAGCATGTCCATGGCGACCTCCAGCACCTGGTCGGCCTCGTCCAGAGCCTCGTCCAGGGCCTCACTGAATGCTTCCGTCAGCGCCTCGGCGGTCAGGCCCAGCTCGGCGGCCGCATTGATGATATCCTTGGCCATATCAGCGGGCATGTCGCTGTGAACAGCCTCAAAGGTGACAGCCCGGGCGATTTGCATGGCGTAGTCGGCGTCAGCGCAGTACAGCAGGAGATCTGCCTGCCCGATAGCCTCGACGCCCTCCTCAGAGATGATGTTGGCAACCTCCTCGCACACCTCGTCCAGGTCTTCTGCAGCTTCGGAAATCATCTCCAGCAGGTTCACCTTCAGCTCATCGTACATTTCAGTGACGGACTTTTTCATGATCGAATACCTCCAAAAATTAAGTTTATTTGGGTTTGCTTGGATTCTGTTTTATACTATGCAGCTTTTCAAAAAGCTATTTTGGGCCGAAGCCGTTCCACTCCCCTTTCCGCTTTTGGGTCCGGCTGCCCAGCATCATCACCGCAAAGGCAGCGAGGATGAGTCCCCAGGCGGCAAAATTGACAACAATATCACCGTTGTTTGCCAAGCACTGCAAATGCCAATCCCTGGCATCATTTATGGGACAGGCTCCGATTCTCCCATACAGGGGGACCGTTTCTCCCCGGGCCAGCTTGTCCGCAGCCTTGCCGGTGACGCCCACCGCCATTATATAAGGAGAGCCACCCTCCGAAGTAACCTCGATGGTGTAGTAGTTCCAAGGGAAGAACAGGCCCTTAGCCTTGCCTAGGTACTCAGCAACCTCGTATGAGCTGCTGTCCAAGGAATACCATAGCGGGCTGGAGCTGTCCCGCTCCAGCGAGGCAGGTGTTAGGATAACCAGCGTTGCCATGGCTATAATTAGGATAACAAAGAGCGCCATCACATAAGGCATAGGCATCTTTTTGATTTTCACGGCGTACTCTCCTTACTTTTGTGGCCTCTCTTACGGCTCACATGCCACGCAAAGCCCACAAACTCCATGAACGACCGGCCAAGCGACTTCATCAGCGACAGAAACCCTATGCTGCCAAAGAAGCTGAATCTTATTTTCCTGTTCCTGGCCATAATGTTTTCCTCCTTCCTGGTTCTATATTATGCGGTCTGCACAACCTGTATTTTGAGCAATAATTCTGACAAACCTTGCATAGAATCCAGATACCAAGACAATTTAGGAGGTATTTCTCAATGCAGACAACAACACAGAACGCCCAGCGGAAGGCTCCTCAGTCCCTTCCCTGCCAGGTTAACATTTACGATCAGAGCCTGGGTCACTGCCGGGATGTGGCTGAAATGATTGGAGCCGCCCGGGAACTGCTGCTCAGCTCGGAGGAGACGGCAGACAACTACGCCCTGCTGGCCAAGGCCTATCAGGGCACCCGCTCCCTGCTCCTGTATGTGGACAGAGACAGCTACGAGTTTGTGGCGAAGTTCCCCGGCGGGCAGAAGCACGTCGCCGGCGGGAACCTGGCCAATGAGCTGAAACACCTGTCCGCCCAGGGCTTGCGGCAGATGATGAGCCGGAATCTTGAGGCCGGAGTGCCCATCAAAATCAACAAGGCCCAGCCCAGGCGGACGCCCCGCGCCAGAAGGGATAACATCACCCGTTCGGCCTGAACAAAGAAGCCTCACCCATTAGGGTGGGGCTTTTAATGTTGCTGCAAACACTGAGCGTTGGAGACAATGCCAAGGCGAATACAATCGGGAGACGGCCCAGGCCGGCAATGCCCCGGCAGCCATCAATCTCTCCACATGCCGCCATTTCTTTGTGTCAACCCAGAGGGCCGGCTGATGCCGTTGGAGAAGAAGCCCAGGAGGGGCCTGCCACAGAAAAACGAAACCACCAAATCGGCCCTCATTTCTTTGTATTAACCCCTTCCAAAAAAAAGAGCCCCGCCTGGATGTACCAGACGGGGTTTCTTGGTAATCAGATTTCGTACCAGCGGGGGTCGGCCCTGATAGCCGTAATGTCCTTCTCCAGCTGATCCGTTTCTTCCTGATTCCTGGTGTCGGAGTCCCGGTCGTAGATGGTGGTGCAGATGCCCTTGCCGGTAGCATAGGTATTGACAACCATTCCCATCTCGATGACCAGAGCTACCTCCACAGGCAGGTCCTGCTCGATGATTTGCCAGCTGTAGGTGTCGATGCCGTCTTGGACAACAGCGCGGGTGTCCTCGATCTCGTGGTAGGAGTCGTCTCCAGACTTAAAGTCCGGAGCGTCCTGACCAGCCTCCTTGCAGCTGGCCTCATACTGTTTCTGCATCTTCTTCTGGGCGTCCCCCAGGAACAGGAAGGACTCAACGTCAGCACCGCTGCGGTAGTTGGAGTTTTCGGTGTGTACCAGAGTGTAGAGTTTCATGATTTTTGTCTCCTTTTTATTATTTATTCCCAAAAGTGAGTGTTACCGAGCTTTCAGCTCCACCAGGTACTTGATGGTCACCTGATCCTCCCGATAAACGATAACCTCATCGTTCCGAAGGGAGCGGCCAGCATGGGCGTGCAGGCTGCTGCAGCCCGGGGCAACCTTCTGGAGCCTTTCCCAGGTCATGCCCTGTTGAGAATCGTAGACGTCGTAGGGCTTCCCATATGCAACCTCGCACAGAGCGAGGAACCCATAGTTGGAGTAGCCGCCGGCCCAGTAGGAGCCGCGAAGGGAAGTGTATCCAACCGATTTCCGGGCCTTGGGCGCAAAGTAGAGGCCATAGCCGAACATCTTGCCGTTGATGACGACATTTGTGGGTCGGAGCACCAAGCCGGTACGCAGGATATTCCACCAGTTCTCTGTCCGGGATCCGTGCCAGAACAGTTTCTTTACGAATCTGCCCTTGCCCTTCAGAAAGTCCTTGAACTTCTTTCTGGTCGCCTTATTCTCCACGCGCCAGGCCTTGTAGAACATGTTGGCGCACTCGCCCAGCTCTTTCTTGATGATGGCGATGTCCTTGTCGTCAACAGGGGAGAACTCCAGTCCCATAGCCTCCAGGATCGTCTGGCTCTTGTCGCCGTCATTGTCTTCATTGACTGTAGTCACCTTGGCAACCACCTGACCAGCCATTACGTCCAGCAGTTTCTGCTCTCGCTCGATGATTTTGCCGAAGTCAGCGGTGTTGTCAGCCAGATAATCTTGAACCTGGCTCATGCGCCGCGGGATGATGTGGAACAGTTCGATCAATTCGTCGTTAAACTGCTGCACGGTAATGGATGTGGCGCACTTGAAGATGTAGTCCAGCTTCGCCTGGGCCTCATCCACCATGTCCTGGGTCACGCTGTCGGACCCCACAGTGTAGTTCTTCCGCACCGTCTCCCGGGCCTGTTCCCGCAGGAACTCAACCACGGCGGCAATGTCCTTGTTCTCGATGGGCTTGTAGTCGTCTTTGGCAATCACCTGTGTCACAGCGGTCAGAGCCGTCTCGTCCTTGTAGCCCTTCCCAATCTTCTGTGCGTAGATGGAGTCCCACTTGCTGATGGGATACGTCTTGGTGGTCTCCGTGCTCCCGATCCGCCCGTACTTCACCAGCAGAGAGTCTCCCTGCTCTGTCATGTCGTAATATTTATTGTTGTTTGCCGCAGTTACCATTACCAGATGACAGTGCCTTCCCATATGTTAATTCCTCCTTAAATTTTATGATGCGTCCTCATTGAAAGACTGACTGCATCATATGCAAGGAGAGATTTCTTGATTTTATGGGGGAGTTGATACAAAGAAATGTGTGGGGTAGGGGAGAGGTTGTGTTTCTGCCGTGGCTGGAACCTCCCGTGCTGCTGACTCCAGCTGGACATAAAAAGAGCCCCGCTCACCTGAGCGGGGCTGAGTCGATGTGTTTGATTAAGCGTACTCGCGGCGGCGGATGAGCCAGATGACCGCTCCGCCGGTCAGGAAGCCGGCTGCGACGAGGTAGAGATATGTGATGCCTTTTCCGCCAGTCTTGGGCAGCAACTTTCCGGGTTTATAGGTGTTGGTAAAGATGGCCGACTCGGTATTCGTACCGGTGCCAGTATCCCGCTCATAGACACCTGTGGCCACCAGGCTTGCGCCGTCTCTGACCACCGTGACTGTGAGGACCCACATCCCTTTATCATACTCATAGTCCTTGGCACTGCCAGTATCCTCAGAAATCATGAACTTGTAGGTTCCCTCTTCCATGAACCGGAAGTGGCCGAATTCAGCTGTTCCAGCACCGGTGATGGTAGCAATCATTGTATCCGGGGTCTTCATATTCTCATAGAAGGCCAGTGGGATAATTTGGAACTTGAAAGTTTCTTCCGCTCCGGGCTTGATAAGATTTGCGTTAGCGATCTCCTTGGTTACCTTCGGAGTGAAGGTTGCCTCATCCCGCGAATACCGGTTCGTAAATTGGGCATTCTTGGTGCTTGTCAGTGTGCCGTCCGGGTTGGAATATTCGATAGATTCCGCATAGAGCGTGCCTCCGGAGAGCCCAACCTTAACGGTCAGGGTCCAAGCGGTGTCGTCGTAGATGTAGCCAGGCAGGTATCCATCGACCTCCGTAATCTCAAACTGGTAAGTACCAGGTCTGACAAAGGAAATCATGTTGAATATGCCTTCACCGGCACCATTGACGGTGCAGGTAGTGTTGGACGGCATAGCAACCCCTTCTGTGGTTCCAGTGTTCCGAATGCTGAACTCAAATGTTTCTTTGTCCTCAGTACCCTCAACAGTTTTGAGAATTTTAGGATTGAAGTGCAGAGCAGAAACCTCGCCGATATCAGTGGCAGCAGTCACAGACGGTAGGGTATACCGCATGTAGCAGGAAGAACCGGAAGCGCCACGCTCGGTGTAGAAGAAGGTGAGCGTGTGGCTCGATTCAATGCCTCGCTCCACATAGTCCCACAGGTCAACGTACTCACCTATAGAACTGTGGCATCCGCCGATATCACATACCAGCTGACCATCCAGGAAGACCCAGAGGTCGTCATCGCCGAAGAAGTAGTACTCCAGAGGACCAATGTAGTCGGCAGGTACATCGAATTTAACCGAGAATGTCATGCCAAAATAAGAGTTGTGGTTAAGCGAATCATCGGAAGAAGGCCACGGTATATCACTACTGCCATGTATCATACCAGACTTCGAACCAAACGCCGGATCATTATTTTCTCCATTGAAGCTAGGCACATAATCCATGGGCCAAAAGCTATTGCTCCAGATAAATTTATCCGGCTCCGTCGAAGTGGATGGCTTCCATTTTTTGACGAGTGCCTTGAATTGATCAAGGTTATCAATAACGGTTACCCCACCCTTGTTTACCTTCTGAAGCGTATAGGTATCCCCAAACCGGTCAAACCCCAGAGAAAACTCTCCATGGTCATAAGAAGTTTTTCCGTTTGCATCTCCATCATCAAAAAGATTCGGCACGTCAATGCCAGGTGCATATTGGATTTTTCCATTAACCAAGGCAGAAGCAATCCCAAAGGTACACAACTCATAAGAATTGGAACCGGTTGAGGTGTTTCTGTTGGCTTGGTTGGGCTTATTGGTTATCCCATAGCGGTCTACCCAAGTAGCGTTCTGTGCGCTTACGCCAGTGTTGGCATTTCCGAAAGAAAACTTTGTTCCGGATCCCGAGTAGTTCGAGGAATTGTTAATTCCATGAGCCGATGAGTTTACCTGAATATAGCTACCATTCTGTATTTTCTTTCCGTCAGTAATATCGTAGTCGTAGAACTTCACTGGAACTTCCTTACTCTGTGTATTTTCGTCATAAACGAGCCGAACCACAATATTCTTAACAGGAGTCAGATCAACTTTTCCCGGATCAACGGGCAGGTTGGGGTTGTTGTCCCCTGAAGTTTCACCAGGTGTTTCGGCTCCTGTTTCTTCGCCATCTCCAGGCTCCTCAGTAATTTCGCTGCCCTCGACCCCTTCTTCTCCTTCAATGACATCACTGCCATCACCAATTTCTTCAGTCAATTCTTCTTCGCTCGCCTTATTAAGCATTGAATATTCCATCTCGTCGCTCAGGCTCACAATTGCCGTATTAAGAGCGTCTTCTGCTGGATTCAGCGTAAAGGAATCAACGTCGGTGTGGACAATCCAGTCATTAGAGTCAGTGCTGGTGGGATCACAGCCTTCTTTCAGCACCCAAATCTCGGAAAGCTTGTAGCCATCCTTACCCCTCAATTTATCAACCCTGGAAATGCCGTACTCACTCACAAGGTTGTAGTTGCTGCTGTCATAGAGCTGGGTAAGAACCTTATTCATTTTTATCTTCCCTGTCGCGCCAAGGGTAGCATTTCCACCTGTGTCAATCCACATGTAGAATTCCTTGAGCCCCAAATCGCCGTTCCGCGGCATATTCTTCCCGCTTGTGTCAATAATCTTGAGCGAATCATCGCCTTCTGTGGCAAGCCGGTTGAAATAGGCGTAGTACTGGACCTCATAATGGACACTCTTCTTATCGTTCATGATGTTAATAAAGAGTGCCATCTTCTTGATAGCTTCCTGTACGGAAAACCACTCTTTATCCTCATCTGTCAGCCGGCCATACAACTGGTCGATGTTGTTGAACCTGGAGTAAAGAAGATTCAGGAACTCACCGTCGATCGGGTCAGGAATCTGGATCTCATTTACCGCAGCAATGAAAGCCTTTGCGGTTTCGGACAACCCCACAACGTCCTCAAGCTGCACACACAGTGTATTCAGCTTCTCCTTCATGTTGATAACTAACAGCCGGTTCAGATCTTCTCTGCTGAGATTATTGTAAAGGGTGGACGCTGCATCAATCTGGGCCTTAGTGTCTTCTGCCGTATGCTCAGGAGGATTAGGCATTCGAATACTGTTTACAGCATTTACGAAAGCTCCAGCGGTCTCATTTAAATTGATTTCCCTATCTCGGATTGCCTCCAAGGCGCGAAGCTTCTGTTCCTCATCCCGGATCACAACCAATCTCTTGTCGCTGCCACTTAACCGGTCATACATATTATTTGCAGTCTCAATAGCAGCTTTGAAGGCATCAAAAGATTCGTTACTGAAGGGAATAGAGTAATGAATACGCTCCACGCTGATGACGAATGCCTGGGCACGGGCAGAAAGATCATCTTCGTTGTCAATGACCGCCTGTAGCGTGTCCAGAGTGCTGGATGCGTTCTTTACATAGACCCGCATACGGTCATCATCGCTGAGGGCTTCTTCCAGAGCACGAGCTTTGGCGATTTCCTGCCTCAACCATGTCAACGAAGAAGATGTCAATTCTGCCGGAATCCTGATTTCGCTGACGCTGTCAACGTAGTTTTGGGCTGCACCAGATAGGTTTTCCTCTCGGTCAATAATTTCCTTACCCTTTGCGATAATCTCAACGGAGTTTGCCGTAAAGGGATATTTTGTTTCCATTCCTGCAAAATAATTCTCCTGAGCCTCGTAATAGGCATCTTTAAGTTTCTGATAACTCTCGTAAGTGAGTTCGGCAGACAAATCAATCTTGGCCGCAGCCTCGACATACTTTACTGCCTTATCAAGCTCAACCTTGGTAGCATCCAGTTTATCGAGCTTTTTCTTTGTATCCTTTACTGATAGCGAGGCTTTATCGTCATCAGTAAGCGAATTCTTGTAAATGCCGTTTAGGTCATTAACCAGTTTGATGAAGCTATCAAACATTGATTTATCCAGAACATCGAAGGAGGGCACAACGACGGCATTTACTTCGGCAATAAACTCCTTTGCACCATCAGATAAGTTATCTTCCCGATCAAGGATTGCCTGCAAACTGGCCAGGCGGCCGTTTCTTGCACTCTTAACCGCAGCCAGTTCCTTCTCATCGGCAGAAAGGCGGTTATAAATTTCCATAATCGATGCGATTTGTGTCCGCAGACTGGCGAGATCATCAACTGTCACCGAGGAAGCATAGGGAAGCTTTTTTGTCAAATCAATAAAGTCCTCTGCATCGGTAGACATGGTAACCTTTTTTACCAGAAAAGATGCAGCATCTGCGCTGGAATCAGTACCACTTGAATACACCCCTGTTGCAGACAGTTTGCCGTTTTTGTAAGCGACTGTAACTGTTAACTTCCACTCACTCGGTTCAGTCACATACACACTAGAGGATGATGTGCTCATATAGATCCTAAACTCATAGATTCCGGCATCATTAAAGGTGATGTCTCTGAAAGAATGAGATTCATCCTGCACATACCCATCTGCAACACGACTAACCCTAATGTAGTCATAGGCTGGCATCACAACGTTTTTATCCGATCCTACCTGTTTAATATAAAAAAGGTAGCTTGCCACCTCTGTACTTTTGTCAAACTGGATATTCAACTGTGGCGTATACGTTACAGGCTCAATAACTTCCTCCTCAATCAGCCCAAGCTCGATTTTCCAGCACAGGATGCGACGGCACTTTTCCTCGACCTCACTCAACGAGAGGGATCCGTTTTTAACCGCAGTCAGTACCGTGGGAATATCACTGTCAGGAGTTGAGGTCATCGCCATATCAGCGCCAGCCTGCAAAGCTCTCAGACTGGCCTGGCCAGCGCCGGTAAAATTAGTGATAGCCCCCATAGCCAAATCGTCTGTCATTGCCACTCCGTCGAATCCCATCTCTTCGCGGAGCAAGTTATACACCGCAGGGGAGAGGGAAGCGGGATTCTCGGTGTCCAGACAGTTAATGGTATTGTGTGTAACCATCACACTTTGGCCACCGGCAGCGATACCAGCGTAGAAGGGAAGAAGGTCGTTATGATCGAATTCGTCCTTGGTCAGGTCATTTATCGCAAATCCGTTATGAGTATCAGCGGAGGTGGCGCCATAACCCGGGAAATGCTTCATGGTCGTTCCAACGCCAGTACCATCATAGGCTTTGATCAGAGTTTCGACGTATTCAGCAGTCTCAACTCCATCGCCACCCCAAGTGCGTCCGTACATCATTCCGCCAGGGGCAGACACATCAGCCACAGGAGCATGGTTTACGTTGAGTCCCAGGTCTTTGAGGAACGCGGCCTTGTCTTTGGAGTCGGAAACCACAGCAGACAGACCACCAGCTGCTTTCAACTCCTGCGGGCTCTGGAACTCCGCATGGCCATACTGGCTGTACTTGCTGATACGGACAACACGATTGCCGCTTGCAGCAATACCTCCTTCTTCGTCTACGGAGAATAAGAGGGGGATATCGCTGGACGCTTGGGTATCAGCGATCTTCTGGCGCACCGCCGTGGGATTCGAATTCTGGAACATTGCGGCAAATACCAGGTAGCCGCCGGGATGATACTTCTCAATGAGAGATTGTGCCTGAGCAACCGTGCCGCTGCCATCACCGGGATAGTGTAAGAGGAACAGCTGGCCAACTTTCTCCTCCAGGGTCATGCCTTCCATGATGTGGTTTGCCTGGCGGATAGTGTTGGAGCTCCACCCGTTAGAGCCCTTGTAAATCGTAATGAATTCGGCGCCCTCTGTAGTCTCAGGGTAGTAGGATGCACCGTAGTCAATAGGGCAGCTGTAGGTCCCGGTGGCAACCAGTTCTCCGTTCTCCTCCGTCACCTCAACCATCAGCTTCCAAACGCGCTCATCATACTTGTAGTTCTCGTCATTGATTGAACTACTGCCGCCTGTATCTGGCACCAAGCTTCCAGATGTTCTAGCTGAAGCACTGCTTTCTGCTCCGGGTGTATAAATCGCAAACTTATAGGACCCTGGAGCGGTAAATCCGATTTCATTAAAGGTAGTGGAGCCAGACCCGTCAACGTATGTGCCGGTACCAAGGCCGCCCACAACAATAACGCCGCCTTTGCTTTCAGGCATAATAACGGAATCTTCATCGCCTTCTGTAAGCTGAAGCCCAAAATAAACTCTCGGCTTGGACGACGTTGCAACCATAGTGTTCTTTACGACCGGCGTAAACCCAACAGAGTTTATCATAGGAGCAGCTTCGGGCGCTTTCCTGCATTTCCAAATCTCCTGGTAGCACATGGAGGTGTGTTGATGCTCAGTGATCCCGCAGATGTACACGGGGTTTTCAACGGGCACATCGCCATCTTCAACGTCAGTCAATTCCTCAGCAGTCTCCGTGAGATCACCCTGCTCGGGTTTTCCAGCACTTTCCTGACTTGCATCTGTAACGGGTTTCTCCTTGGTGGATGCATCACCGGTACTATCCTGCTCTATCTCGCTGGAACTATCAGCGCTTGAATCGCCGGTAGCGATTCCATCATTTTTATTTCCTTCAGTGGAGGAGTCTCCTTCCAGTTCACTGGAACCGGCAGGCTCCTCTTCTGTTTTATCTCCCTCCCGATCCCCTTCCTGAGACACGCTAGAATCAGCGGAGTCTTCCTGTTGAGAGCCGTCCGGAGGAATGGTGGGATTATCCTCCTCTCCTTGGGGCGGATTGTTGGGAACCGCCTCATTCGGTCTGTTCTCAACGCAGGTCTCATTATGAATGTGCTCCGGGATGTCGCAGGTGAGAAGTGTAGCCGCAAGCTGGCACTCGCACCCATCGCTCCCGTGCATGTGGAGCTCTCCCTCTTCCAATCCGCAGACCAATTCGCCGCTATGCGCATAACAGTTGATGGAATGATTGTGGTCCGGATCGCTGTTGTCGCAATCCAGCCAGAAATCTTCATAGCAGGCGAAAGTGTGGACGTGCGGCTCCGGATCATTTGCATCACTAGCAGTGCTGGCTGGAGTTATCGGGCCCATGAGCCCGAATACCATAATGGCTGCCAACAGCCCGGATGTAATCCTTTTTGCTTTTTGCCTCACGGTTTAAGTTCCTCCTTCTTTATACTTTTGGCCTTGCCCATATCATTTCCCTAGGTAGTTGCTTGTTCCCAAGCCCCACGTTGGGTATGTTGGGCTCAGCCTCGCCGTTTTTAAGAATGCTGTTCTACGGCGTATCTTTATCGTATGCAAAGTCAGGAGGTTGTATTGGCAAAGCGGTCCAAGCCGTGAAACAAGACGCAGGAGAGGTAGTTGCAGCCAAGTTAAGGAAGTTGTCTAAGAAGATCAACCTGCAGCTCTCTCGCTGCACATTTCTTTGTATTAACCTTGTAGAGAAGCTCTTTTTAGGGGGTTAATAAAGAAAATTGGGGCGAGAGGGCTTTTTTTTGTCTATCCAGGCAACTGCCTCAGCTGGAAATATTGCACCAAGGACTGAATTCCATAGCCGAAGTTATGCCGATTTTTCTGGAGATTCCGATGGAACTAGGCCGAAATATAGCCATTTCAAAAAGCGCAGATTGAATTATTTATAGCTGCATATGACATAAATAGTTCCCGCGTGGGCCAAAAACGGAGGAAATAATCCGTATTCTAACTAAAAGAAGGAGGTTGGCTGCATTAAAACATGCAGTCGCAGATAATGAAGAAAAACAAAATCAAGAGCCTCATGCTCACCGGCGTCCTCGCCGCCTCGATGGCCGTGCCGGTTTTCGCCGCCAATATCACTATTGACGGTACAGGCGCCGAGTTCCAGGCGTATAAGCTGCTGAACCTGACCACCAGCGCAAAGGAGTGCGACATCACGACCGAGAGCCACGTTCACAGCGACGCCTGCCAGTACAACTACTCCTACACCATCAATAAGAAGTACGATGCAGCTCTGAAAGCCGTCACCACCAAGACCACCGAGGAGGAGATCGTCGATTATCTGGAGCACCTGACTGCCGATCAAACCCGGAAGTTCGCCGATGACATTTACGCCCAGGTGAAGGATCTGGCAGCCGACAAGACCGCCTCCGGCAAGACCATCTCCGGCGTTGACCAGGGCTATTACCTGATTGTTGAGACCCAAAAGGATGGAGACAGCGACACCTACTCCCTGGTCATGCTGGACACCGCCGGCCAGAACGACATCACCGTGGCCACCAAGGAGGGTACGCCCACCCTGGAGAAGAAGATCGTCGATAATGGCAAGGATGTGGACGCCGCCGACTACAACATCGGCGACCTCGTGTCCTTCAAGCTGACTGGCACCATGCCTGACAACATTGACGGCTACAAAACCTACAAGTACATCATGCACGATTCTCTGAGCGCTGGCCTGGCGTTCAAGGCTGGCTCTGTGAAGGTGGCCATTGACGGGACAGCCATCACGGATGGGTTTGAGGTAAAGACCACAGGCCTGGACGATGGCTGCTCCATCGAGGTTGCCTTCACCGACATCAAAGCTGGCCACACCATCACCAAGAATACCAAGGTCGTTGTCACCTACGACGCCGAGCTGACCACGGCTGCTGATATCGGCAATCCCGGCAACCCCAACGACGCCCACCTGGAGTACTCCAGCAACCCCAACGCCGGCGGCGAGGGTGAGACTTCCGTGACTCCTCCTGACAAGGTGGCTGCCTTCACGTTTGAGGTTATCGTTGATAAGGTCGACAAGGCCGGCAAGCCTCTGACCGGTGCCGAGTTCGAGCTGCAGGTTAAAAAGAACGGTGAGTGGGTCAAGGCCCGCGATGTCAATAAGAATGATGCTGGCACCCAGTTCACCTTCACTGGCCTGGACTCTGGTGAGTACAAGCTGGTTGAGACCAAGGTCCCCAATGGCTATAACAAAGCCGATGATGTGGAGTTCCAGATCGTTTCCGTAATGGATGAGGAGTCCAACGATCCGAAGCTGACCTCTCTCAAGGTCATGCAGGGCGACAAGGAGATCTCCACCGGCGACGATGCCAAGTTCACTGTGGTTGTTGACGCCGGCCAGGCTACAACCAATGTGGTCAACACTACCGGCATCCGCCTGCCCTCCACCGGCGGCATGGGCACCTACGTCATCTACGGCGGCGGCGCTGCCCTGGTAGCTGGCGGCATTGTCCTGGCCGTTGTGAAGAAAAAGAAAGATTCCAGCGCCGAGGCTTAATCCGGCACATTACAAGGGGCGGGCGTTTTGTCGCCTGCCCCATTTTTCAGAAAGGATTTGGGACCCTTGAAAAAGTCGAAAGGTCTGAAAGCAGGCCTGTTTAATCTGCTGATTGCGGTTTCGGTTTTGATAGGGCTTGGCCTTCTCCTTTATCCGTCTGTTTCCAACTGGTTAAACGAGCGGAATGCCTCTAAAGCCATTGCGGACTACTCCCACGTTGTCGAGGAGATGAATACAGCGGATATCCAAAGGATGCTGGATGAGGCCAGAGCCTACAATCAGAGCCTGGTTGGAAATGCTGGAAGGTTTGAACCTACCGAAGAGGATACGGCAAAATACAACTCTATTCTGGACGTGTCCGGAACCGGGATTATGGGCTACGTTGAGATTCCGTCCATCGGGGTCAAGCTGCCCATCTACCACGGAACAGACGATGCGGTTCTGCAGGTAGCGGCTGGCCATATCGAGGGTTCATCCCTTCCTGTTGGCGGGGAGAATACCCATGTGGCCATCTCCGGTCACTGTGGACTCCCTTCCGCAAAACTATTCACTAAGCTGGACACCCTGGCAGTTGGGGATGAGTTTAACCTCTCCGTGCTGGGGGAGACCCTGAACTACAAAATTGATGATATCGTGGTTGTCCTCCCTGACGACTTCTCTCCGCTGGTCATCGAAGGCGGGGCTGACCAGGTGACACTCATTACCTGTACGCCCTATGGGGTAAACAGCCACCGTCTTATGGTTCGGGGCACACGGGTCTAGTTGACCAAAAACAATAGAAAGGAGGCCGCCCTTGTGAGGAACCGCCTCAAAAAAATTCTGTCAATCCCGCTCCTCGTCTGCATGATTGTTGGGATGGCCACCTCGGCCAGCGCCTTCAGTGTAAAAGGGGAGAAGGCGTCCATCACAGCACTGTATCTGATTGACGAAAAGCCTGTCCAGGATGTCGCTATCTCTGTCCATCGGGTTGCTTCTGTGGATGATGATTTGAACTACTCCTGGCTCGATGCCTACGTAAAGTACAAACTGACAGTTGATTTCAACGATGACAGCAAGATGGCTGAGCTGGCTCAGACTCTGGCTTCTTACGTGTCCAGAGATTCCGTCGCGGCTGCAGCTCAGTCAAAGACAAACGAGGATGGATATGCCTCGTTTGATAACCTGACACCGGGTATGTACCTGGTTACCGGTGAAACCTACCGGGCGGGCCGCTATACCTACCGCATCGTTCCTACCTTGATTCCTCTCCCCAATACAGCGAAGGATGGCACCCTGACCTTCGACGCCAACGTGGAGCTGAAGCATGAATCAACCTACCATCCGCCCGAGGGTCCCAGCCATGACACCACTATCCGGAAGGTCCTGAAGGTATGGGAGATGGGGGAGGGGAGCACTGTTGTGCCCGATTCCATCAATGTAGATCTCCTGCGTGATGGCCGGCTATATGATACCCAGCGCCTCAACCGCAGCAATAACTGGACCTATACCTGGCGGAATCTGGATGACAGCTATATCTGGTCAGTTGTGGAGCAGTCCGTACCCAACGGGTTTACCACCTCTGTCTCCAAAAGCGGCATTACCTATGTTGTTACAAACACAGAGGTTCCTATCATTCCAGTCGATCCGCCTATTGATCCGCCCGTTGACCCGCCTGTTATCCCGGGTGAGCCCACTGGGCCAGATACTCCACAGGAGCCTACAACTCCTGATAATCCGACTAAACTGCCTCAAACCGGCGTACTCTGGTGGCCGGTGTTGGTTCTGTCTGCGCTCGGCGTTGTCCTGATTATCAGCGCTTCTATGTGCAGCCGCAGGGGAGGTCAGAAATCCAAGTACATCCTCCTGGTTACGGGTCTCATCGCGATTTTGGTCGCTGCTTTTCTGACTGGTCAGAATGTAAGCGAAGACCGGATTGCGGGTGAGGATTCCGGCATCACAGTACGCCGGCTTGTGGAGCGAATCCCTGATGTGGAGGCTGACGAAAAAGCTGCGGGGGAGGAGATCATCCCCAATTACATCTTGAACCCTGGCATGAATATGCCTGAGCTGGAAGTAGACGGCCGCCGGTATATTGGTGTTCTGGACATCCCCGTCCTGGATCTGAACCTGCCCATTCTGACTGAGTGGACTACGCAGGGTGCAAAGTCGGCCCCCTGCCGCTACACCGGCTCTATCTACAACAACAACTGCATCATCGCTGGGCACAACTACAAATCTCATTTCGCCAAGCTCGATGCTCTGGAGATTGGGGATCGGGTTGTGTTCACCGATGTGGAAGGGAATGAATTCCAATATACCGTCGCTAAGACTGAGGTTCTCGATGGCGCTGATATCGAAGGCATGAAAGCTGGGGATTGGGATCTGACCCTGTTCACCTGCACCGTGGGCGGACAGTACCGGGTGACCGTGCGCTGCACGCGTGACGAGACGCCCCCGCTCTGATACTTTTTCCCCTGTACCATCGGCGGACGGCAGCGCGTAACAATCCGCTGTCAGGAAGCCGGTAATTGAGATATATCATTGGCTCTGCCCCTTTTGGGGCAGAGCTTTCCTTTTTTGTGGGGTTGATACAAGGAAATGTAGGGGCCGGATTATGCGATCTTTCTGCAGTGGTGAGGCCCGCCTGGGCCGTTTCTCCAGCTGTGTCTGCGGACTGCCTTGTGGGGTTGATACAAAGAAAATATGGTGGGTTTTGGCTTTTGTAGCTTCTGTTCTGGTTGGGACGGCCCGGGCTACTGCCCTAGCTGCGTCTGCCAGCATCCCTATGGAGTGTGGCGCAGGGGGGCTTTCATTGTGCCCGCCCGTGCCCTGGATTTGATGTTGTCAGCAACAATGAAGGCAGGTTGGAAACTCCAGCCTGCCTTGTACGGGTTCAGATTCAATTGTTTGTCATCCAGATGGGGCCGGTTCGGCTAATAACGATTTCGTCGTCGTTTCTACAAACATTGGAGTTTGCTTCCGGAAGCCGCTGCTCCGTCCGGATTGTGATGTCATAGTCGCTGTAGTCGGTCAGCGTCCCCTCAACCGGGCCGAACGGGAACCACAGCTTGACGCTGCCACGCAGCGCATGGGACAAGTCCTGATCTTTGACGCACTTCACTGGCTCCAGCACGGGCCGGAACCCGATAAGAGAGTTTGCCACACCCTTCGTTCCGTAGGCAGATTCCTGCTGGCTCATTTTCCGCAGCATCCGGAAGGTCGGATTGGAAGAATGCTCCTCCTGGCACCAGAAATACAGGTCCCAGTCGACCCAAACATTGTCGGGCTCGCCATAGATAGCGTCCTGTTCGGACGGACAGCGGCATATGAAGTACTGGCCGTCGATCAACATCAGCCGTCCGGTGACCAGATTCTGAGCGTTCAGCGCGTCCCAGCTGATGCACATGCAGACCAGATGCCGGGCCACCAGCAGACCGCTGGCCTCAACCCATTCAACTGCCCTGTTTGAGTCGGTATATCCGAAGCTAAGTTTTGCGGCGTTCCCCTTTTTGACACAGCTAGCATATGGCTGCCCATCCAAAAGAAGGGTCCCAAATTTCACAATTCCCATATGTATTCCCTCCAAAAATTGATTTCTGTCTCCATCGTATGCGAATTTAGTCAATATCATTTTAAAATTCTGTGTTGCAAACAACATCAAATCTGGGGCAGTAGCCCAAGCTGATATGCCGGAGCAGAAGGGCAAAAGTCCTTCTCAATCCCAGGCATTTCTTTGTATTAACCCCAAAAAGATCCCCGGAGCGATGAAACTCCGGGGACGAGGCCTATTTGGCAACAGCCTGCAGCATATCTTCCACATCGGTCTGTGTAATCGAATCCTTGGGGCCCAGCCGCCCCTCTGTAGGAACTGCACCCTTCTTGTATGCCCAAGCCAAGGCGGGTTGCGCATAGTAGGAGATACTCCGAAGGTCTGAGTACTTACCCAGCCCGGCATAGTCGGTCAGGTGTGGAGCTCCAGACTGCCGCCAGAGGACAACCAGGGCCTGCTCCTTTGTCACAAAGTCATCAGGACCAAAACGACCATCGCCATAGCCAGACATCAGTCCTTCGCTGGCCACCCAACGGACCGCCTCAGCATAGGAGCTATCCTGGGCCACGTCAACGAACCCCATCAGATAGTTTACGGTCGGGTTGCCAGCCGCAGCGTGGAGCAGGATCGCCAGACCAGCGCGGGTCAGGGGAGTTGTCTTGTCCGCATGGTTCAGCAGCATAATGTAACTGGGATGGGCCTGCGCAGGATAGGATTCTGTCACCACGTCGTACCAGGCCATAATGCAGCTGCCAACCTTGATGTCGGAGAGGGCTGCCGTGCCGGAATAGGCGAGGACAGACGTGTCCTTGTCCGGCATCAGAATCAGCCCGCCGTTGTCCGTTGTGATGCAGGATTTGCCGTCTACGGCTTCAACCAGGTGGTAGTGCGGGCAGACGGCCCCATCGGGGACATTGCGGACAATGGCGTACCCAGCCGACTGGGGCGGGATGGATCGAGTGGACGCCGGACTGTGATACACATACACCTCTTCGCCCTTCTTCAGTGTGGCCGGGTCGCTGGCTGTCTTGGCTTCGCCGTCAATCCAGGCGGTGGCAGGGGAGAGGTTTATAGTGTAGTCGCCTACTTCTTCAAAAGTCACATCGACAGCTGTCATAGCTCCGCCGGCATCCCGGATGATGGAATCTACGGTGCCATGGTGGAGCACGCTGACCGGGGCAGCAGACGGGGCCTCGGCGGCAAACGAAGCGCCGCACAGGGCAAAGGCTAATACGAACACAAAAAAGCGCTTGATCTTCCTCACAAAAAATTCCTCCTTCTTTCAGCACAAACTTTTTTGGACGCATACAATTTTGTTCCGATCAATAATCTCTTTCCCGCCCGCATGGAGCACCCATGAACTGCTCTGTTCAGAGGGCAGGGGAGAGGTAGGCTCTAGTGTCAGGTCGTAGTCACTGAAATCAACGAGCGTGCCCTTGATGGGACACCCGGGGCCATACACAACCAACTGAGTTCCAACCAGGTCATCGCAAATGCAGGGTTCTTCTGACAGTGGCTCCAGGATGGGACGGAAGGCGATACCAAGATTCTCCGTCAGTCTGTCGGTTCGGGTCCAGTTCCGGGCACTGTCGTAGCCCCGGACAACACGCATTTTCGAGTCCATCTCTGGGGTGTCCATTGCCCAGAAATACTGGTTTCTCCAATGCCAGAGAAGATCGTCCTCCCCAATTTCATCCAGAATTTCATCCCACTCGTTGGGATGTCGGGGGGTGACACCGCCTTGAATGCAGCGGCACAGGTAGTGCCTGCCATTGATACGGACAGGGGTTCCGTAGGTGTACCCAGCCTTGTTCAGAACATTCCAAGGCACCTTTTTGCAGAAACCCGTAGCCCCAACATACTTATCCCGCCACTTTATAAATGGCAGCTCCTTGCCTTCAACCGTGTTTCCAATCCTAAGCGGCTCATCAAAGAGCTCTACTCCATGTTTTCCGGGATACCCATAGGCGGTTCCTACTTCCTGGGGCACATCCCCAAAATACAAGGTGCCAAATTGAGCCATGTCCGGCACAGCAATCACCTCTTTTCTGCCCCTATGTTATGCGGGATTTTGTGGTTCCATTCAGGGCAGTCTATTCACGCTGGCTTCCCAGAGAATATGCCCATTTCTGGCCGCATATCATGAAGATGAAAACAGAAAGGAGGTAGGCCTCCGGTACACCCCGGAAAGCCGAAATTGATATGACCCCATTTGTAAAGTGGGCTGGCGGTAAGGGCCAGCTGGTTGAACGCATCAAAGAACTTATGCCTGAACACTATAACCGCTACTACGAACCATTCATCGGCGGGGGAGCGCTCCTGCTGGCTGTGCAGCCGAAGGATGGCTGCATAAACGACATTAACGAATCCCTGATCAACGCCTATCGGGTGATTCGGGATGACCCGGAGGGTCTGATTTCTGCCATCGGGGCTTTGAGCCAGGTCGCCTGCACCCGCATGGTCTACACCGCCTACCGCGAGGCGTACAACCAGCTGGTAGGGGAGGGGAACTACAACACCAACACCGCAGCCTTGTTCATCTTCCTGAACAAGCACTGCTTCAACGGGCTCTACCGGGTAAACTCCAGGGGGGAGTTCAATGTTCCCTGGAACAACAAAGAGACCGGTGCCTCCATTTCGCCCGGGAATATCAGGGAGCTATCCAAATTCCTGAAGGATATTGAGATTCGCTGCGGTGACTTTGAGGAGGCGGTTAAAGACGCCAAGGCCGGGGACTTCGTATTCTTTGACAGCCCCTACGCACCCCTGAAACGGGATACCTTCGAGAGCTATACCAAGAACAAATTCTCTGAGCAGGAGCACCGGCGGCTGGCCAGCCTATTCCGGGAGCTGACTGAGCGGGGCTGCTTCTGTGTTGCTACTAACCACGATACCGAACTAGTCCGGGAGCTGTACCAAAGGTACGATATTCAGACGGTAGCAGTCCGGCGCTCCATCAACTCTGATGCGGAGAAGCGAACGGGGACAGAGGTTATCATCCGGAATTTTTGATCAAAAAAGCGCCGCCCAGACCAGGCGGCGTTCCTCTTAGCTTTTTCGATAAGCCACGTATTGGAAGGAAACCCCATCCGACTGGAGTTTCCTGCTCTGCTCGCAGATTTTCCAATCCTTCCTTCTGTCCAGATTGGGGAAGTGCCGGTCTGCGGGCAGACTGGCATCCACTTTGGTGACCATCACCGTGTCGATGTAGGGGAGAAGCGCCTTGTATACCGACTCTCCGCCGATCACGATGGCGTTGTCCGGGGCCGCCTCCAGCAACTCGTCCAGAGTGTGATAGACCTCCGCGCCATCCACATGATCCAGGGTGGCGGACAGAATCATATTCCTCCGGCTGGGCAGGGGCTGCTTGTGGGGGAAGGTGTCCAAAGTCTTTCTGCCGTAGATGATGGGGCGGCAGGCAGTCAGCTGCCGGAATCGCTTCAGGTCATCCTTGATGTAAAACAGCTGGTCTCCGTCCTTACCAATTCCCCAGTTGCGGTCAACCATAACAACAGCCATAAGTCCGTGTCGCATTGTTCTGATACTCCTTTATGTTTTAATTTCCGCTGGCCATCGTCCGCATAACGAGCCAGGCATCCGTGGTGATCCCAAGCTGCACGAAAACACTGTTCAGCAAGGGATTGGGAACCGCAGTTTCCCGTACTTCCGGGGCAATGGGTAAAGAAAAATCCTGGCTAGCGGCCTTGGCCCGATGGGCCTCCAGATGCCGTTTGCTGCCAGTACGAGGCTCCGTTGCAGGGATATCCCGAACGATGATTTTCGTGCCGTACATAATACGAACCCTCCTTTATTGTGTTTGGGTTCATAGTATGCAGGTCTTCAAAAAACAATTGTGCGCAGGCGGTTTCGTTGTCCCTGGCAACGACAACAAAAAACCATGAGGAATTGCTCCCCATGGCAAATTATGTGTTATACTTCGCATAAGAAATGCAAATTTTAACGAAAAAATCACATTTCTGGCAACCCATACAGCGCCACAGCGTTCATTGCGGCTATCCGGGCCTGATGCCAGGATTCCAGGTAGAAGGCGGGAGAACAGAGAGCCCCCGGAGGGGCGAACAAATCCATATTGAGCTGCTCAATGGCTTTATAGTGCCGGCTGACACAGGCATAGCTGGCCATCCCCATTAAAGAACACTGGATAAAAGCCATGAGCGAACTGCGGTTATTGTCGGTGCTCCTGGGCGCAATCAGCATCACCCGCTCCTGGTAATCTTTGGGATAATATTCCCGAATCACATTGGCCATGGCAATCAGAAAGGAGCCGAAATCCCGTGCAATCTCCCTATCCATAACAGTAAAGAATTCTACTTTCATCTCTTGCAGCAACCGCTCCAAATCAGCTGCTGACGCAGGCTTCCTGCCGCCCCTTGACTTTTTTCGTTCCTCATGAACTCGCCTGACCATCATCTGTCGGGCCTCGGTATCATCATAATTGTACTTGTCAGCCAGGTGAAGCACCCAAGCCAACTTCAGTAACACATTCTGTTTAGGATTCACTTTTACAGCTTTACCAATCACGTTGTAAAGTTTCCCAAATGTCCACACAATGTTATCGTCGTAGTCAGCAACAGCAAGGCTGGCACGGAGTTCATCATACGGCTGGCTGGCCTGACAAGCCGCCCACAACAAAAAGTCATCCCACAGCGCGTTCAACGAATATTTTTCCTCCAGGCCCCACAGAATTTCGGCGGCTTCCGGCAGCCATTCCTCATCCATACTTCCTCCTCTCTGGTCAACAAAAACTTTATTTTGTTGACCTAATGCTATCCCTAGATTTGCCCCTCCCCCGGGGCTGATGAGGCTTATTTTACTGCATCGGACCACAGCTGTCAAACGGAAGGCACTGAAAAAACAGCAGCCAAGCAGACGCTGCAGAGCGCATCGCCCCGGCAGATCCTTCTGGAGAAGCAGCTCAGGCTGTCCTGGTCAAGGCCTTTAGGCAAGCATTCCAAAATCCCGCCACATTTTCTTTGTGTCAACCCCTATAGAATACTCAATCTGAAATGTGCATATGATGACAACAGCTCTCGATTTTGGGAATCTGAGATTTGGAGGTAAATACATATGGGTATGGAAATTAGAGACATGAGACAAGAGTTGGAGACGATTCCGGATGAGGTTCTGCTTGCCATTGGAGTTCCCTCGATTACCTTCTATAATGTAAGCGGGAGTTTCAAGGCATTGTGCCCATTCCACAGTGACAAGCATCTGGGCAGCTTTGGGTACAACCCCCACACCCACTGCTGGGGCTGCTTTGCTTGTGGAGAAAGCGGCAAAGGAGTATTCTCCCTGGTAATGAGAATTAAGGGTTGGAACTTCGTGGATACGGTCAAGTATCTGTACGCGCACAAGAACGACCCAGTAACCGGGTTTGAGACCACGGTTCCGCCGGCTCTCATTCAGAGGGGGAAATCAACATCCACAAAGAACCAACGAAATTACACACCCCGTCTGGCACAGAAAGTTGAGCTGCCGGAGATTTCTATGGAGGAGGATTTTCTGGGATATGATCCCATCTCCCCTGCCGACTTGGACAGGATTTACAGGGCCTTTGCTGAGGCGTCTCCCCTGTCAGCCCAGGAGCTGCAGAAGCTCCGGGCAAAACGCGGCTTGACCTTCTCGTCCTGCTCCGATTTCTTCCGATTTCCCTCCAACTGGGATATGGAATACTGGAATCGTTTCAGAGCTCTGCTGAAGAAATCGGATAACATGTCTGGAGAGGAGCGGCTTTACCACTCCCTGTTAGGAGTTCCTGGTTTTTACTGGGATGTTGCGGAAAACCGGCCCGGCTTTCTCTGTGTCACAAACGGTCTGGGCATCCTGAATCACGGCGTTGACGGACTGATTACAGGGATTGAGATTCGTACCAAGGCAAAAACCGGAGATGAAGATCCTCGGTATATCGGGTTCTCGTCCGCCTCCGTCTGTGAGCGGTATCCGGATCGGTGTAAGCACGGAGCAAAAGCTGGGTTTCTTGACGTGGTACCCAGGAGATATTCCAACACTCCTGACCTGGGGCTTGCTGTTACGGAGGGAAAATTCAAGGCGCTACATCTGTCTTACAAGGGGTACACCGGTATCAGCATCCGGGGCATTGGTAACTGGAGAAAAGCGATGCCGCTGTTGGCCCAGATGGCAGCAGACAAGCCGGTGACGATTGCGTTCGATGCCGACATGAAGTCCAACCCAGCGGTAGCGAAATCGGCTGCGGAGTTCGCCCAGGCGCTGATGGATAAGGGATTCACTGTGCAGTTTCTCTCCTGGCCGCTCCCCTATGGGAAAGGCTTTGATGACCTGTGTAACAATGGCTACTACTATAAGGCACATGTAACACCAGCTCAGAGATATTTGGATACTACCCTTCTCCCCTTCCTGGAGAGGGTAAAAAAGCAGGCTTCCGCGTAATGCGGAGGCCTGCCTCCTTCTTTTGCGGGTTAATACAAGGAAAATGCAGGCAGCGGGGACGAATTTGCTTCCGCCCAGGCTGTTCCCTGCCGGGCTGCTGCCCCAGCTGACGGGAAGGAGTGGATGGAGGCTCTCCCCTGCCATCGTTGTTGTCAGAAACATTGAGCAGTATTTCTGACAGAATTGTTTTCTAAAAACCTGCATAAGATGCAATACCTTTCAATTTTGGGAAACTTTGCAAACAGATTGGGGGAAATTTTTATACCTGAAAAGGGGATACATACAATGAAGGGCTATAAAGATCAAAATCTCGGACGGAATTTACCTCTCAACGAGAGCCGGATGACCGCGACGCAATTTGACGACTTTCTTATGAAGAGCCACGAGCTGGATCCTGAGAACTTTCAGCTGGGGAATGTTATGATCGCTGGCGACGACGGCCCCGTGAGCTGGCCCGTGATCATCGGCGAGCACCCTCTGAAGCGTATGGACGAGCGCACATTCATGGTTGCGGCTGACATCATGCGCAAAACCACCGCAATCCTGGCCAACCGCTTTGTTGCCCGGACCGTCACTACCAACCGCGTAATTTGGGACGACGACGCCAATGAGGCTGTCGAATTTGACAACGATGGTATTAAGGCCACCACTGTCAAAGTAGAAGCCACAAACATGGTCTTCGTCTTCGAGTGCGGGCTCAGCTACATCCGGCTGGTGACACTGTGGATGGGAGATGTCGACAAGTTCGTCGCCCATGACAGTGCCGTTATCCGGATTTCCAAGGACGGACTGTTCGATCGCGAAGCCTAACAAAAAGAGCTGCCCAAACGGCAGCTCTTTTGCTTTTTCAGATTGCATTCGGGTCGTAGTGGTCGGATACCTGCACCTCGGTGCCAGGGATTTTGCTGAATTCCTCTTGGAACTCAGCGGAAAGATGCAGACCCTTCTCGCTCCGGACAGAGCCCGGGCGGACGGCAAACATTGCGAGGGTTTTGGTGAACAGGTCGATGCTGGCCTTATGCTTCGGCGCAGACGCGGCAAGGGCGGTGTTGGGCTTGGCTTTCGTGGTGGCAAATTCGTAAGCACGCTGAGCGCTTTTCAGACAATCTTCCATCCAGGCGTACTCGTCGGCGGAGCAAAGAATTTTATTATTGGTCATTTTTAAGACTCCTTTCAGAAAGTCGAGACAGTTATTGTTTCTGGTTCTATATTATGCGGCCTTTGAGGGCGATATTCTCTGCTGCAAGTATACCACCTCCCCTCCCCTGCCGCAACTATCCGACAGCAAAAAAGAAGAGCCGCCCGCAGGCAGCTCTTTTGCTTCAGGTCGCGATTCAGTCCCATCTGTGCCACGGTGCGATCTCATCCATGGGCTCATCCTCGCAGCGGCTGGACTCCAGAATGTGCCCCTTCCCATTCAGCCAGGGGTGGTCATACCCATCGGTGGAAGGAAGGAATTTCACGCTCTTGCAAATCTCCGGGGTATCCTCACTCAACCAGCGGACAGAGAACATATCCAGCCAGCGCAGCTCAACCCGCTTGGGCTTCTTCGGGGCCAGGAACCAGCGCTCGCGGGTTTTCCCTACATCCTCTACCTCGGCCTCGGAGGGCGTATACAACCCCTCGTTGTCGAAGGCCAGCAGGATAACCGGGTAGGCCTCATGTCCGTCCACCGCATAGGAGTACGCCCCATCGTTGGCGCTGAGAGTGCGACGGAAGCGACCCAGAAGGCCAATTGCCGTAAAACATTCCCGAATCGTGGGGGCCACGCAGATGCGGGGCCTCTTGGCGTCCTCATTGTCCGCCCGTGTTTCCGGAATCCAGGGCTGGATTTCCTTGTCGGTAGAAAACGCAGTCAGCGCTTTCCACGGGGTGCCAAACCTGTTCTCCAAGTTGGCCTCAATGCGATACATCATACATATCCTCCTCGTGGCCGTCAGACCATATACTTTCCCGCTAGGACTGCCTTCCCCGCCCTCAGTGAGGCCGGCACGTCGATGATTCTCTGGTTACTCGACCCCTGGAACTTTAGCTTCAGATCCTTCATCTTCAGGACGAAGGGCCCATCCACCAGAACATCAAGCTGCTGCAGCAGCTCCCGGCTATACTCTCCCATCTTGTCGTCAGCCAGACCCTCATAGATGTACCCGGTGAAGCACCAGATGGACTTGCCGGGCAGCTCCTTGCGCACCCGCTTGACCAACTTCAGGACAGTCTCCTGGTTCTGCGGCTCAAAGGGCTCGCCGCCCAGGATGGTCAGCCCCTCGATGTAGTCCGGGGCCAGCAGGGCGAGAATCTTCTCAATCTCCGCCTCCCCAAACTCGGTGCCATAGGCGAAATCCCAGGTCTCCGGGTTGAAGCAGCCGGGGCAATGGTGGGTACAGCCGGACACGAACAGAGATACCCGTACGCCCGGGCCGTTAGCAACGTCAACATTCTTAATTTCTGCGTAGTTCATACTCTTCACGCTGGCGGCAAACTCCGCCAGCTTCCTCCTTTTATACTTTCCTCCCAAATTGAGCGGATACTGCATCGTATGCACACCCTGTTGGATTGATTTTGGGCGAAAAAAGAAGCGCCTGCATGGACGCTTCCGGGTTTCCTACTGCATCGCCCTGGCAAACGCCTCGTAGTTCCAGGAGTCCCCCGGCGGGCAATACACAGCAAACTCCACCTTGGGGATGTACTGGTCGAACTCCTCCAGGATCTCCCGGTAGGCGCAGGCGACAATATCCGGTGGGTTGCCGAATGCCCCGCAGCCAAAGGCCCCCAGAATGAGCGTATCTACCTTGAAGATGGCGGCGACATGGAAGATTCTCCGGGCCCGGGACTTGTGCAGCTCCAGCAGCTCCTCCGGGGTGATGGCGGGCCCCTTACCGCTCTGTATGGCCCGCAGGTTGGGGGCGGCGCAGGAGATGACGTCTACCTGCTTCCACTTCCCGATGGGCAGCCGCTCCGGGCGGTTGGTATCCGACTTGAACACTGTGATGTGCGGGGTATAGATGCAGGAGTCGGTGTAGCGGGCGTCGTGCAGCCTCCGGTGCCGGCCGTAGTAGGTTTTCCCCAACAGCTCGCAGACCGTCAGCACTGGGTACAGGGTAGAACAGCGGCACAGGGACTCCTCCTGGGCCGGACTGCCATGCTCCACTCCCCCGCCGGGATTTGTACCGGACGCAAAGTTCAGTACCGCAACCTTGGAGCTGGGCTCAAGGTCAAGCTGGTACATGGCAGCTTCGAAAGTCCGGCGGCGGCTCACAGAGACGGACATGGGTGTTGTTATCCTGGGCGGCGGCAGGAACATCATGCAATCATCAGGGAAATACATAGTCCCGGACACGGAGCTGGTGATACTCTTCTGGAGCCTGGGGTCGTTGGTATACAGCAGCTTGGTATCCTCGAATACCTCAGTCCGTTCTTTTGCTTTGCCATTATTGGGCATAGTGATTCCTCCTTGAGCTCTTACCCACGCAGTTCGGGGCATGGGAACATATCAAAATCATGAAACATGAAGCGAAGTTTGTCGATTTTCTTTTCAATGTGATAGTGGCCGCAATACCAATGCTTATATTTGAGCTGACACTCAATCACATCGAGCCAGTCCTCCGTGGAGGTGTCCACCGCACTCTGGTCTATGCCGCTTATGAACGCTTCTGTGGGCACGTATCTCCGGGGACAGGTGTGGCTGAGCACAACATCTACCTCCCAGCCCTCCCGCTCCAAGACTTCCTCCACCTTGTCCTTGATCTCCTGGCTGGGCTGCTCGTCCGGGAACCAGGGCCAGCCATTCGCCAAGCGGAACTTTTTGTCTACGCTGTACGCCCCGCCAATCACCAGCACAGACTGGCCGCAGAAGTGGAAGATTTCGCCATCCAGAGGGAACAGGATATTGGGGTATGCGTCCTGAACCATGACC
>OFFR01000322.1_pt1 | contig 33606 bp, 22 predicted proteins | sample 1521421 | NCBI WGS metagenome assembly OFFR01 (sample SAMEA3504087, study PRJEB24116) | mouse gut metagenome | biome: mouse gut; feature: mouse-associated habitat; material: faeces | place: Denmark | collected 2011 | reverse complement strand
CGGTGTATTCCTCCTTTTTACAGAGGGCTTATGACCAGATTCTTCATGATGTGTGTATCCAGAACCTTCCGGTGGTGTTTGCCATTGACAGGGCCGGGCTGGTGGGCAGCGATGGGGAGACGCATCAGGGAATCTTTGACTTTACATATTTGTCAGGTATTCCCAACATCCATGTCTGTGCGCCCAAAAACAAATGGGAATTGTCTGATATGATGAAATTTGCGGTGGGCCTGGGGCATCCCATAGCGGTGCGCTATCCCAGGGGCACGGCCTATGTGGGCTTAAAGGATTACAGGGCACCCATTGAACTGGGGAAGGCGGAGTGGATTTACCGGGAAGGCGACATTGCCCTTTTCGCGGTGGGAAGTATGGTGAAGACTGCGGAGGTGGTGAGGGAGTCCCTGAAGGAGAAAGGATTCCGGGTCAGTCTGGTAAACGCCCGGTTCGTGAAGCCCATAGATGAAGAGGCGGTAGCGGAAGCCTGCGGGGACCACCGGCTGATCGTGACCATGGAGGAAAATGTTGCCTGCGGGGGTTACGGGGAGAAGGTGCTGGATTACATGAACCGGAACGGCCTTAGGAATCTCTGTCTCAATATCGCCCTTCCGGATGCCTATGTGGAGCACGGCAATGTGGAACTTTTGAAGAAGGAGATCGGTGTGGACGCGGACAGCGTCGTAAGCCGGATTTGCGATATTATGAGAACAGACCGCTGAGAAATGTCAACGTTATGAAAAACAGCATTTGCGGAGCCGGAAACCGGATAAGGAGCCGGGGACGCCGTGGGGATGGGAATACGATAGGGAATGAAAGAACGGCTGGATGTGATTTTGGTTAAAACGGGTTATGCCCCTTCCCGGGAAAAGGCAAAGATCCTGGTGCGGGAGGGGAAGGTCCGTGTGGACGGAAAAATCCAGGAAAAGGCGGGGATTTTTCTGGAGTGGGGGGAAATACGGCTAGAAGTCCAGGAATATACGGAAAAGTATGTGGGCCGGGGCGGGCTGAAGCTGGAAAAGGCCCTGGAAACATGGCGGATTTCCCTGGAGAATAAAGTCTGCATGGATATCGGCGCCTCCACCGGGGGATTTACGGACTGCATGCTGCAGAAGGGCGCGGGAAAAGTGTACGCGGTGGACGTGGGCCGGGATCAGCTTGCGGAAAAATTGAGACAGGACAAAAGAGTTGTCTGCATGGAGCAGACAAATTTCAGATACATGGTGAGGGAAGATATCCAGGAAGAACTGGATTTTGCCAGTGCGGACGTATCCTTTATCTCCCTGACCAAAATACTGCTTCCGGCAGGGCGGCTTCTGGGAGATGGGGGGCAGATGGTGTGCCTGGTCAAACCCCAGTTTGAGGCCGGGAAGGGAAACGTGGGAAAAAAGGGTGTGGTAAGGGATCTGCAGGTCCACAGGGAGGTCATCGGGAAAATCATTGATTTCGCGGATCTGGCCGGCTTTGCGGCCCTGCATCTGGACTATTCCCCGGTCAGGGGGCCGGAGGGAAACATAGAATACCTGCTGCATCTGGAAAAAATGGCTCCGGCGCCGGAGGGCACGGAGGAAGATATCCTGAAAAAAATGCAGGAGAGAGGGGCCGGTCCGTCAGGAAATCCCTGCTGGAAAGACCTGACGGGGAAGGTGACCCGGGAGGCAGCGGTTTCGGCCAGATAGTTCGGGAGGATGTATGAAACATTTTCTGGTATATGCCAATCGATATAAGGACAAAGAACTGCTCACTGCCAGGAGGATCTGTGATTTTCTGAAACTGAAAGGCCAGCGCGTGACAGTGAAGTCCGTGGACAGTGAGGAGAAAGAGGAAATTCCGTCTGATATACCACGGGATACCGACTGCATGATTGTGCTTGGGGGAGATGGCACCGTGCTGCAGGCCGCCAGGGAGACAAAAATGCTGCATGTGCCTATCATCGGCGTGAACCTGGGCACTCTGGGCTATATGACGGAGATTGAGCCGGCAAATCTGGAGGAATCCCTGGAGCGGCTCATTGCCGGGGATTATCTGCGGGAGAGCCGCATGATGCTGAACGGCAGGGTGCAGTTTGGGGACGGCAGTGTCCGGGAAGGCTGGGCGCTGAACGATATTGTGATTTCCCGCAGCGGTTCCCTTCAGATTATCAAGTTTAACATTTTTGTCAACGGACAGTTTTTAAATGATTATCATGCGGACGGCATGATCGTGACCACGCCCACGGGTTCCACGGGCTATAATCTGTCGGCGGGAGGCCCCCTGGTGGAGCCGGGGGCTGAGCTGATCATGCTGACGCCAATCTGCCCCCATTCCCTGAACCAGAGGACTATTATTCTTGCCCCGGAGGATATCGTTGAGATTGAAATCCCGGAATGCAGGGAGGGAAAGGAACAGACGGTGGAGGTAAATTTCGACGGAAAACTTGTGGTCCAGGTGAGAACCGGGGACAGGATCCGGGTGGTCCGTTCGGAAAAGGTGACAGAATTTATCAAACTGAACCAGGTGAGCTTTCTGGAAGTACTGCACAAAAAGATGCGGACATCCTCATAGCAGGGCTGGAACGCATGCCGCGGGGCAGATGCATGGGGCGGAAGCGATGCTCCTGGGTGGAATCCCCCGGACAAAATCCACGGACGGGATGGAATTTTACGCAGGCAGATGGGGGCAGAGATGAAAAAGAGAAGACAGGGAAAAATAAAAGAGATTATCAGACAGTTTGATGTGGGAACCCAGGAGGAACTGGCAGAGCGGTTAAAGGACGCGGGTTTCTCGGTGACCCAGGCCACCGTGTCCCGGGATATCAGGGAGATGAAATTATCCAAAATGCCCACGGAGGACGGGGGGCAGAAGTATATATTCTGGGAGCAGGGCGGCAGTCCGGTGGAGAATAAGTATGTCCGTGTGCTGCAGGAAGCATATGCTTCCGCGGAAACGGCCCAGAATATCGTGGTGGTGAAGACGGAGTCGGGCATGGCCATGGCTGTGGCCGCCGCCCTGGACGCACTGGGCCTGCCGGAGGTGGTTGGCTGTATCGCCGGGGACGATACCATTTTTGTGGCAGTGCATAATCTGGAGGAAACCAGGGAACTGGAAGAAAAAATACGTATGATTGCCGGCCATAGGGCGGGGAAAGGCACGAGTCCTGCGAAAGACGCAGGGGAAGGATGAAGGGAAACCGTTTTCGGTGTGGCAGGAGACGGGAACAAGGCCGGAACAGGGGCTTACTCTGCAAAAAGGAGGCAGGGTCAGTATATAAGCTGCGGGCAGTATGTCGGAGAGGGTATCGCTGGACGGCGCAGAGGAATGCGCCTTTTATCAGAAGCGTTGAAAGCGCTGCTGATAAATAGTATTCTGCCGCAGGTGCGCCGTAAGGCGCAATGCATCTGCGATGCATGACTGGAAGGAGAGAGGGTATGCTGCAAAGTTTGCATGTAAAAAATCTGGCTCTGATGGAAGAGACGGAAGTGGAATTCGGCCAGGGGCTGAATATTCTCACGGGAGAGACCGGAGCGGGAAAATCCCTGCTGATCGGAAGTGTCAATCTGGCTCTGGGAGGTAAATTTGAGAGGGATATGCTGCGCAAGGGGGCAGACAGCGCCTTGGTGGAGCTTGTCTTTTCAAGCGGGGATGAGAGAGTGTGCAGAAAGCTGGAACAGATGGAGCTGGATCCGGAGGAAGACGGATCCATTATCATCAGCCGGAAAATGCAGGTGGGAAAAAGTGTATATAAACTTAACGGGGAGACGGTGACGGCAAAGCAGGTGAAGGAACTGGCAGAACTTCTGATTGATATTCATGGCCAGCATGAACACCAGTCCCTTCTCAACAAAAAGAAGCATATGGAAATTCTGGATGCCTACTGCGGCGTGCCCTTTGAGAAAGCGGCGCAGGCGGTGGAGTCGGCCTACAGGGAATGCAGGGAACTGGCCAGGACCCTGGAAGAGGAGTCCATGGACGAGGAGACAAAGACACGGGAGCAGTCCCTGGCGGAATTTGAACTGCAGGAGATAGAGCAGGCAAAGCTTGTGCCGGGGGAAGACGAAGAACTGGAAAAAAGTTACCGGCTTATGGTGAACGGCAAAAGAATCACTGAGAGTCTGGCGGAAAGTTACCAGTACACGGGAAGCGATTTTGAGAATGGGGCAGGAAATGCCCTCAGCAGGGCGCTGAGAGCCCTTGGGACGGTGTCCGGGCTGGACGGGCACCTGGGGGAACTGGAAGAACAGCTTTCCGAAATTGATAATCTGCTGGCGGATTATAATCATGATCTGGCAGAATATATGGATGAAATGGAATTCGACGGGGAAGATTTCGCCGCGGTGGAAGAGCGGCTGAATCTGCTGAACCGGTTAAAGGAAAAATATGGCGGTTCCCTGGAAGCTGTGATGGCCTACGGGGAGGAGCGGGCACGTTTTCTGGATAAACTCAGCGATTATGACGCTTACATGCAGCAGCTTCAGGAAAAACTGGAGGCGGCAAAAGGGAGACTGGAGAAGGCCTGCGCGTCTCTTTCCCATATCCGCAGGAAAAATGCCTCTGTCCTGACGAATCTGCTGAAGGACGCCCTGGTGCACCTGAATTTCCTGACGGTTGAATTTGAGATCGCAGTGAACCGTTCCCAGAATATTACCGCAAAGGGCTATGATGATGTGGAGTTTCTGATTTCCACCAATCCCGGGGAGGAACCCAAACCTCTGGGCCAGGTGGCCAGCGGTGGCGAGCTCTCCCGGATCATGCTGGCCATCAAGACAGTGCTTGCGGGCAGGGATGACATTGATACCCTGATTTTTGATGAAATTGACACCGGAATCAGCGGCAGGACGGCCTGGCGGGTTTCGGAGCAGCTGGATACAGTGGCGCATGCCCATCAGGTGCTGTGTATCACCCATTTGCCCCAGATCGCGGCCATGGCAGACAGGCATTTTGTCATAGAAAAGAGCAGCAGCGAGGACAGCACCATAACGGATATCCGGGTACTTGGGGAAGAGGAAGGCCTGGGGGAGCTGGCAAGGCTGCTGGGCGGGGATGCCCTGACAGAGGCTGCGCTTTCCAACGCCAGGGAGATGCGTCTGCAGGCATTTTCCCATAAAAAGAAATAAAATTTGAGAATGAAAAAGAAAAATATCCACATACTAAGTGTGAAGAGCGAGGATTTTGTTGTCTGGAACACGGGGAGTATGTGGATATGTTTTTGGGTAAAAAAGCCAGGGGCGGCAGGGAAAAAAATGCTGATATAAAAGGGAATCATCAGGCCGGGGACAGGATGCGGCCCGGGGTGGAAAGCGACACTGTAAAAGAACAGGCCGGAAGTGACATGGTAATTTTATTGCAGAACTGGAAAAGCAGGGTAAAGCGTTACAAAATTTACCGTGCTTTTTTAAACGTTGCCCTGGCAGCGGGCTGCATGGCACTGGTGGGTATGCTGTATTATTATGTGGACAGCAGCATTCCTTCCATCATAAACATACGCGCCGGAGCGCCGGAATCCCTCCGGCTGGATTTGCCTGCCAAAGGTGAAATTGTCAGTGTCAGTGACCGGGGGGAAAGCAATATTCCCCAGGGGGCGGTGGAGATCGACCTGAGCAAACCGGTTACGCTGAAGGCTGCCATGGAGTCCAGCTACCAGATGCAGGTGAAACTGTTCGGTTTCCTTCACTTTAAAAATATCGAAATTCAGGTGATCGAGGACCAGGAACTGATTCCCGTGGGGGCTCCCATCGGCATCTATGTGAAGACAAACGGGGTTCTTGTGGTGGGCACGGGAGAGTTTCAGGGCGGCGATGGCGTCAGCTATTCTCCTGGAAAATATATTTTGAAATCGGGTGATTATATCCGTAAAATCAACGGGGAGGCTGTGACGGAAAAGGATGATTTTATCAGCCGGGTGGAGGAATGCGGCGGAAACGAAATTCTTCTGGAAATCGAGCGGGACGGCGAACTTATGGAGGTGGAAATCACGCCGGTACAGAATGCGGCAGGCGATTATAAGATAGGTGTCTGGGTGAGGGATAATGCCCAGGGCGTTGGTACCATGACCTATATTGATTCCCGGGGAAATTTCGGCGCCCTGGGACATGGAATCACGGATGTGGACACCAGCACCCTGATGCATATGGAGGGCGGCACCCTTTACCAGACAGATATTGTGGATATCCAGAAAGGAACGGCGGGAAACCCGGGGGAGATGACGGGCATGATCATCTATTCCGACGACCGCATTCTGGGAGATATCACTGACAACAGTACCCGGGGGATTTTCGGCGTGTGCAACTCCAAGGCGCTGGAGATGGGAGTCAGGGAGCCGCTTCCCATAGGCCTGAAGCAGGAAATTGAACTGGGGATGGCCCAGATTCTATGCACGGTGGATGGCAGCACCAGATTTTATGATGTGGAAATTACGGCTCTCCACCTTGACCACGACAATGTAAACAGGGGCATAGAACTCACTGTGACAGACCCTGACCTGCTCTCCCTTACAGGGGGGATTGTCCAGGGCATGAGCGGCAGCCCCATCATCCAGAACGGCAAATTCATCGGCGCCGTGACCCATGTGCTGGTGCAGGATTCCCGGAAAGGATATGGGATATTTATTGAAAATATGCTGGAGCATTAAGTCCGGACAGCATAGCAGAAAAGGAAGAGCAGGCCACGGCGGGCTTGCCTGGCGGAGGCCTGCTCTTCCTTTTCTGCGTGATGTCCGGCGCAAGCCGGACATCTGGTAATCGCGAAGCGATTGACAGATGCTGTCCGGAGGGCAGAGCAGGCTCACAGAGGAATCCTTCTCTCCATGGCTATGCGGCGCAAGCCGCGCATCCGATAATCGTATTTTTGATAATCGGATGTGCCCGGGTGGAGAGGGGCGGTATAGATGAATAAGAGAGTGGGACTTTGGCCGCTTTGTTTGCCGGAGATTCACTCTTTTTTGCAATGTGATGACAGTATAGGTAGATATTTTTTCAAGGAATTTAGAGGGAGTATTTTAAGAAGAATTCTCAGTTGTGCAGAAATAGACGATATGATATCATTGTTGTATATCAAGTTTGATTATACTATAACTAACCAGCAGTAAACATGAAAGGATGGGGGAATCAGAAAGTGAGGAATGATTACTACAGATATATTAAAAAGAAGATACGAATACAGGACATTTGCGAAAAACTAGGAATTCCTGTTTACGGTCAGGGCGCTACAGATATGTGTAAATGCCCTTTTCATGATGACCGTACCCCTTCTATGGCGATATATGAAGATCATGCCTATTGTTATGCCTGCAATAAGAGATGGGATAATCTCAACTTTGTCGGAGAACAGTTGGACTTGGATTTCGAAGGACGAATCGAATGGATGGAAAAGCATTTTCCGGAAATTCTGTCCCAAAAGCAAAAGCTTATAAAATCAGATGGGAAAGCGATACCGAAAAGTGGCTACGAAATTGCATACGAATTATATGCCAAAATGACTCCCGAAGAGGATAAGGATTTACAAGAGTTTGCGGATAGTCGTCAATATTCAAAATCGTTTTTGGAAAACCAGGGCATTTTTTTCGTAAAAGGACGGAAACTCCAGACATTTTATGTGCAGGATGAAGATGTTTGTATTGAGGAACGAACAAAGCTGGGGCAGTGCCAATTGCTGCTCCGTCAGCCATGGCGCGAAAGGTCTTTGACAGACCGTTATGCAGATTATTATCCAGAAGATGGGGTGATAATTACCATACGGGATAGAAAAAGGAATATAGCAGGCTTTGCCCAGCGCGCCGTCGGGGAACGTAAACCGAAATATAAATTTACGAAAGAACTGCCGAAAAGAACGATACTGTATCGGATAGATGAATTTGAGAAGAAGATTCAGGCAGAAAAAAGAGTAAAGAACTTCGAAGTGTATCTCGTGGAGGGGATATTTGATGCACTGCGGATGGAAACCGAAGGAAAAAATGCGCTTGCGGTTTTGGGAAGTCAACTGACAAAAACACAGACGGTAGAATTGGAAACAGTACTGCGGGAGTATAGCTGTCCGGTTTCTATACATATTTTTATGGATAATGACGAGGCGGGACAAAGGGGAAATCTTCAGACATTGAGAAATCTGTGGAGCAAAGAGTTTTTCCGAAAGAGCTATATAGATATTATTGTTCCATCAGAAAGAAAAGACCCTGACCAAATCTTTAAAAAGGGAAAAGATGCAAAGACGGTAAAATATCTTCCCTTTGAGTATTTAGTCCGTTCCAATATACCGGATGAGGAAATGGAAGAGGAAGGGATAGATACAAAGAAACGATTTGAAAGCCTAGGGACGGAAGAGAGAATCTTATGCTTAAGTAAAATAAAACATTGGCTGCCGGAGCCTTACTGGCAAGAAATTTTGGATGTCTATACGGTAGTATTGGATGATTACTTTATCCAGATAATCAACGCTTTTGTGGGAGGCCGGGGTACAGAAGATTCAAAGGCTACAAAGGTTTCAAAGGTTCTTTCAGCCAGAATAGGCGCCTACCAGTTTCAGACAGCTTTACAGATAGCCCGCACAAGTTATGAGAGGGAGGCTTTGCCACTGGACGAGCTAAGCTGGGAGCGGATTCAGGCTTGTGCGGATGCCTTTTTCACATATTTCGAAGAAACTCTCGGGGAAGGAAATACTTTAAGGATTCCTTTGTTAACTATGCGCTTTCCCAAAAAACTCGGCGAAGCGCGGACGAAATCTATTTATGTCCATGAGAGGCTGATTCTTCAGCAATATGTTTTAAATGAAATGCTGGGAGAGGGGAATAATGGGTATGCCTCCTATATCCCGGCAGTGCGCTACAATCGGCAGAATAACAGGATTTATACGACAGGGGTGAGCGCTCACAGAGATACGGTTAGTTTTGCCTATCAGGTTGATATGGATGTCTTGCTGGGAAACAATGTGGCAGAGCATGGGATGTTTCGGGAGTATTATGGCTGTTGGAAAGCATATATTCAATATATTCAGGAGGGAATCCAGAGGCTGAATTCCGACCGTATTTATAGAATCAAGCTGGATATCTGGAAATTCTATGACAGCATTCCCCAATATGCTGTCCGCAGGGCTGCTTTTCCGGCACTGCTGAAAGCGCTGAGCGCTGATCCAGATAAATTTTCGGCGTTTCAATCGGGAGAAAAGGAGAGAGATGTCAATAGCCTTGCAGAGATGGTGACAGGCTGGCTCCTCAAAGAATTATATGAAAGCAGGTACTATGATTCCGAGGATGGGAGTGTGGCTGCAAAGGATGAAGCAGCTATAGGCATTCCGCAAGGGCCGAATCTTTCCGCATACATCGCTAATATAGTCCTATTTGAGATGGATCAGAAAATTGTACAATTGGTTGAGGAAATAAACGGGAATGCTTCCGAGGGGACGATTATTATTCGATATGCGAGGTACGTGGATGATATGATTATCATATCTTCCAATGCGGATGCATTGCTTGAAATAAAGAGCCTGATATCTAGTGAACTGCATGAGTTGGGATTAGTACTCAGCCCCAAAACGGACAGAGAGGATGAGGTTTCAAAAGAGAAAGCGCTCACATGGACTACAGACCAAAGAGGCGGGTTGGGGGTTTCCGCTGTTTTTGATTTTCCAGATGATACATTGGATGACGTTTTGGACGAGCTGGAGTCTTATGAAACAACAGACCGGAGAAGCGCATTGAAGCTTTTGGAAAGCGCGCTTTTTGCTGTGGACAAAGAACTTCTCTTGGAAGAGACAGACCAGAACCGCCTTTTGAGGGTTCTTTTTCAGACGCAGGAAATCCGCTTTGCCGATATGGTGCGGGTAGCCGAACTGCTGCTGATAAAGGCGGCCCGACAGGGCAGAAATATGGATGAAAAAAGTATTTATGACTGTTTTATGGAGCTTTGGTGCAATGGAAGAAAGTCGAGTCCGGGGGATTCATTGTTCTGGGAAGAGGGGATTGAACTATACTTGTTTATAGAAGGCTGTAATAAGGTTTTAAAAAGGAAGGGGGACTCCATACGGGCAAAGGAGCGCTTTCAGATTTGGAAAATGGCAAAAGAGGCAATTGAAAAGTGCTGGCAGGTAGAATTTATCCAGAAAGTCATGGAAGAGCTGAAAGAAAAACGGGTGCTTAAGGAAAATCAATGGGCATTAAGATTGCGGATGACAGAGATTCAATGCCGATTGAAGACAGAAGGGCTTATGTCTGGCGGGACATGCGAGCTTGAAGGGAAGAATGTATTTGAATGCCGATGGCAGTATGCTTTTTGGGAAAAGGATGGAGGACTTTTCTGTAAATTTCCATCGGACAAGGTGGAAGAAAGAATAGTGTCGATTTTTCATAGTGCGGCCTTTTTCCTGGGTAAAGTGTCAGAGGAGAGGGAATATAAAGAGATACAAAGTGCAGTGCTGGCAGGGGCACCAGGTCTTTTCGCCCAGTATAAGGCTGGAATTTTGGGGCACTGCCTAGCAGATTGGTTTCAGGAACAGAGGAAAGTGGAGCCAAGGGAAGAGAGCACCAGAATCTCTCTGCTTACTTTGCTGAATCTTTTGGAGGACAGTGTAAAGGCTGAGATTATAGATAAACTTTCCCATTATCAGGAATATATGTTCCATGTGGGAACGGAAAGTCTGAAGAACTGTCTGCCTGTAGTGCCGGGTGTAGGCTACCCGGGGATTATCGCTGAGACGGTGTCCATGGAACATGGGAACATCGTTGTCAAGAGAGTTGACTTTGCGGCAACGGCCAATGCGAGGCCGGAGAACTGGGAAAAAGAGGAGGAAAACGCTTATTCACTTTTTTCCATGGCATTGGATGAGGGATTTGTTGCACTGGATATCTTATTTGATGACAAGGGCCAAAAGGAGTTGCAGATACCGTTGATTCTGGACGTGTATCAAAGATTATACGAAGAGATACAGGAAATACAAAGGGAAAATCCCGCGTGGTCGGTAGTTTTATCAAGAAAAAATGTATTTGTGAAGAGAGAAAATAAATCAGAGGAGTTCTCACTTCTTCTCTGTTTTTATTTGTTGCCGCAAACGAATACTGGAAACGGCGTTTTGCTGGATGGCAGAAGAGGGAGGTTTGCCTTTCATACATTACATGATTTAGGAAGCGCTTATTGGATTGCCGGTTATCTTGTCAAGGATGTATGCCATTTTGACGAATTGCGCCTGAAATATGAGAACGAGGCGATTTCAGAGGAAAAAGCGGATGAAGTCAAAATGATGGAATATACATTCAGGCGTTTGACGGGTGAGAGCCTGAATTTCGGAAATACGGTAAAGAATATTCACTCTTATGAAAAATCTATAGACAGGGCGATAAAACGTACCAGAAGCTTTCTCTCCATGCGTGGGTACCGGGATATATTTTTAGAGGAAAATGCGGCAGTGGATTCTTTTATCAGTCAGCGAATGAGAAGAGAGAACTATGCCTACCGTCCTGTAGAATGCAGCTATTATGTGGCTGTCTGGGCAAAAGGATATTTGCGGAGCAGGTTTGACGCATTGATGAAGCTGTCCGAGAAAAATGAAGTAAAGATTATGAAGGAGCATCCTGCGAATAGGAGAGTGCCGAAGGCTTACCTTGTCCTGGCAGACTATATAGAGGGGCTTGTGGATATGGTAAACGCAGATATGAAAAGTAAGGAGGATTTTCTGGGTCTGCAGGCATTAGCATGTGGTCTTCGCGCGGATGCCGTTTTACTGCAGTTAAGAATGCAGGTTTTGGAATTGATAGAGTCTTTTGGCATTGAGCAAAGAGAGAGAATGAAAAAGCAGAAAGAGGACTTGCCTTTTGCTGCTTTGGAACTGGATGAAAATCAGGAGCTTACAGTGGACGAGAGTCCGATTGCAGAGATTCTAACTTGTCTGTTGGATGGAAAAAACAACAAAAGGCTAAGCAAGATAAACCATATAGGCTGGCTGCTTCTGCTCGAATGGATATTGGAGGCTGAAGGCTTTGAGTCGAAAAAAGAAATGGAACAGTTTGCCGGGGAGATTAAAAAATGGGTTCATGGAATTTTAAAGGATACGGAAAAAGACGGGCAGGGCTTTCCGTTTGAAAAGATGAATTCTTTTTTTGATTTGTGGACATGTGTCCAGACAGATAAATTTTTCTGTTTTTGTCAGGAGATAGACCGAAAACTGGGGATTAAGGTAGATGTTAGACATTCAAATTTTTATTATCAGAAAAAGGGTAAAATACATATTCTTCTGGACAATCAGCATTTAGAGAAACCGGAGTATTTTTTGACTTATAGTAAGCTTGACAATGGCCTGATTCAAATTGAGGAAGAAGAGGGAGATCCTGAGATAAAGATTTTTTCACAAAGCCTCAGGAATGGAAAAACCGTGGGGCTATCTGTGGTGGAGGTTCGCTTAGGAAGGATGCTGCACAGAGCAGAAGGTCAGGAGAAGTCCGTGGAAAAGGAAATGAGCGGAGATGACGGGAAACCAACGGGGGACGATTCTCTGATAGAAGAGGGACAACTATCAGAAGAATATGACGGAGAGCCGGAAGTGGGAGGTAACAGTTTCAAAGGAGAAGGGGAAGAACAGGGGAAAGCAGAATCCGCAACATCTGAAGAAGATGAAGGGAAGAAAACGGGAGATAGAGAAATAAATGATGTTTTGGGAAAAATAAGAGAATGGCAGACGAAAAGCTGGGAACAACGTATTAATATTTTCGGCAATTTTGACCGGATTGCATTATTCCAATTTGAGACTGAATGTAGTTATTATCATCCAGTTACGGAAAAGTGCAAGAGCAAGAAAAAAGAGCAGTCAGGCGAACTGGGATATAGCTGTTACGAATTTCGCAGAAGAAAATTGTTGGAGCAGGTTCTGCAAATCTGTGGTTTTTTGCATGTCAAAATCTTGCTGTTGCCTGAATATTCTGTTCGTCCCGAAACGGTAGAGTTTCTATGGAGTGAAATAAAGAATAAGGGGTATCAGTTTTCAATCTGGGCAGGTACTTTTCGGATTCCATATGATTATAAGTTTTCAAAAGGATTGTTTCAGGACTTGGCTGGCAAAAACAATCTGTTCCATGCGGCTGTGCTTCCGGTCATTATGCCGGGAGTGGACAAGGTATATTGTTCCAGAATCAAGAAATATCCGTCTATTGCACTGAACGAGGATATAAATCCCAGTGCGGTAATGGACGATAATTTTAAACCTATCGCAATGAACCATCAAGGAAACGATGGCTGTGAGGAATATGGCGATGCAAGAGACCGTGTGACAGAACTGATATGTGCAGAGATGTTTGCATTGTCATCGCCGGGGAATATGATCAGTTTTGCGGAAGAGTCTTTTCGATTATTTCGTAATTATACTTCTAAGCGTCTGGAATTTGAGGAATATGAGAAAAAAATATTGAAGGATATTCAAGAATACGGAGAAGCAATATCGCTTTACCGAAGAAAGGGAAAAGGGAACCGCAGGCCTATTCTTCTGGTACCTGCTTGTACCACACGTGCCGCAGACTATTATATTTTAGGACAGGCAAATTATTTAGGCTCAGGTACGAATATGGTCTTTTGCAACGGGGCGGGGAAATTGGCGAATGGCGGGAGCTGCTTTGTTGGCCAGAATTCGTGGGATGACGAAAAGGAACGTAAGAAAAAGAGCATTGAAATGGGAACGGCAAATATTTATCATGGAGTGTCTCCGGGAATTTATAGGCAGACATCTGATATGCCGGGCAGAGGTGGATTGGGCCGAAACGAACAGGCGCTTCTGGTATGCGATATGATTCCGGATATGGACAAGCGACAGCCAAATCCGGAATCCATGAAGCATGCACTGGAACTGGTTGCACATATTCCGATTTTGGAAGAAAGTATTTATTGTGATGATTGTATTAAGGAGTGTATATACAAAGACAAGAGCTTTTTATGCAAAAAGATTCAAGAACAACAGATGAAATCAAGGAAGAAGAACTTTAAACTGATGGAGCAGATTTACGAATCTTTGGAGCAATGTAAAAAAGGCAAAGATAAGGACCCTGCCCAAATAGCTGGGAGCCTGATTGAATTGGGAGAAAAATACCAGTCGGCCTGGTTGAAGGAACGTGGGAAGCGATATTGGGAAGGGAATAAGCTGTTCCCGCTAAATGGGCTGCCGGAAACAGCTCTTGACTGGTGCTATATCGAAATAGATTACCGGAAATTTATGTCGTCCGGTGAATATAATTTGGCAATGCCGGCAAAAGATAATTCAGAAGAGGAAAAATTCATGCCAGAAAAAGGGAAAGAAGGTGATGCTTAATGACAATAGAAGAAATCATGTCCGGTGAATCAGAATATCTTGAATTCAAGCAGATGGTACCGGAAAAAAGCGAAACTTACATGAAAACGGTAGTCGCGTTTGCAAACGGCAGTGGTGGCAGAATTGTATTCGGCGTGGAAAATGGCACACTGAATGTGGTTGGAGTCAAGCAGGAGAATGCATTTTCCCTCATGGATGGAATTACTTCGGCAATATGTGACAGTTGTACCCCAATGATTACCCCCATTGTGACATTGGCTTCCATTGAGGAAAAAGTAGTGATTGTCGTGAACATAATGCCGGGAGGTCAACGCCCGTATTACCTTACTTCAAAAGGGAAGGAAAACGGAACCTATATCCGGGTATCCGGGACGACAAGACCGGCAGACTCTTTTGTGCTGAAAGAACTTGAATTCGAAGGGGCTAATCGTTGTTTTGATCAGACCTATGCCGCCCCGGAAGAGAGTGTGACAGAGGATGAAATCAATCTTTTATGTAGTAGGATGTATCGATATGCGGTAGAACATTGTAGATCTCAGGAAGCGGCCGGAGAGATTTATCGTCTGACCAGACAGAATCTGCTCAGCTGGGGGTTCTTGGTAAAAAAGGGGGACAAATACTATCCCACCAATGCGTTTCTGCTTATGACAAGTAACTCGCTTCCTCAGGCAACAATCCAATGTGCTGTATTCAAGGGGACGGAAAGGGATGTTTTTATCGACCGGAAAGAATATGACGGAGATATTGTGGCGCAGTTGGATGCAGCCTATGAGTATGTCCTGCGAAATATCAATATGGGTTCGGAAATTAATGGATTATATCGAACAGACATATACGAACTTCCGACAGACTGCATCAGGGAAATGATCTGCAATGCCGTGGCTCATCGTAGCTATCTACATCCATCAAGCATTCAGGTGGCAGTGTATGATAACCGCGTGGAAGTGACTTCTCCGGGGATGCTGTTTGGAAGTTTGAGATTGCAGGATATCAGAGAAGGTATTTCTATACCCAGGAACCGTGCATTGGTGTATGCATTTACGTACATGAATATTATGGAGCATTGGGGAAGCGGGATTCCGAGGATTATCAGGCGGTGTAAGGAACTTGGGCTGGAAGAGCCTGAGTTACTGGAAATTGCCGGGAACTTCCGCATCAATCTATTTCGGTATACTGATAAGACGCGGATTGGAAAAAGTACGGATAAAGTGACGGAAAGTACGGATAAAGTGACGGAAAGTACGGAAAAGTACGGAAAAGTACGGATAAAAAGTACGGATAAATTGAATAACAATCGTAAAAAAATAATTCAATATATAGAAGAGAGAGGAACAATAACAAATAGAGAAGTCCAGAATTTGCTGAATGTAAAGGATTCTCGTGCCCTGAAGATTTTGAAGGAAATGGTCGAGGACGGAATATTGAAAAAAGAAGGGAAATTAAGGGGAAGCTGTTACAAATTGAAATAATCTGTCAAAATGCCCCCTTGTGCGGGGGCAAGAATTGAAACTGCAATACATACCTAAACAGCAACCTTTATAGTAAACATCAAATATTCCTGCGGATTTTCTAATCCCTTGGATTCCTCTATAATTGTAAATGAAAGATAGTCAGATTATTTACTACAATTACGGAGGATAGGTTATGACAGCTACACGCAAAACTCTTGTTCCGATGGTCAGCTTCCTCTTTTTCTGATAGAATGAAAGAAAAGGGGGGGTATTATGATGAATCCAACCATGTTTGATCCAATTACTTTGGAAAATAGGTATTCCGATGATGAAAATAGGATTTTCTTTTAACAGAACTTAAAAATTTGGAGAATGTAAAAGCAACCTGGGTATGGGAAAGTTTTGAGAAGCTGATAACAGAGAATAGCTTTTATATTGATAAGACAGATTTTATCAGGCAGTGGTGGGAGAATAGAGATGATGTGACTCTGATTACCCGTTCCCGCAGATTCAGGAAAACTCTGAACATGAATATGTTGGAGCGATTTCTTTCAGTAGAGTATTCAGGGAGAGGTAATGTCTTTTAAGGATTAGCCATATGGAAAGAAGAGAAGTATCGCAATCTTCAGGGTATCTGGCCGGTAATTTTTTTAAGCTTTGCCGGGATAAAAGCATCTTCTTTCTGTGATGCAAAAAATGCCTATAATATCTGATAGAAAAATTGTATAACCGATATGAATTTCTTCTAAAAGAAGATAGTTTGAACGAAAAAGAAAGAGAATTCATAAAAAACGTTTCTGCAAATATGGATAACTATTCTGCTATCTCTTCTCTGGGTACACTGTCCGAGTTTCTATATCGCTACTATGGCCGAAAAGTCATTATTTTGCTGGATGAGTATGACACGCCTCTTCAGGAGGCCTGGGGGTACTGCTATTGGCAGGAAATAGTGGAACTCATAAGGGGGCTGTTCAACTCCACGTTCAAGACGAACCCGTATCTGGAACGGGCGGTTATGATAGGGAATACAAGTGGTCACATTGCTTCTTGCGAAGCAAAAGAGTCCGTTTTTTCGGATTTGAATCATTTGACAGTAGTGACATCTACATCGGAGATATATGGGGATTGCTTTGGATTTACGGAGGAAGAGGTATTTTCTGCATTGGATGAATATGGGATGCAGGATAAGCGTACAGATGTGAAAAGATGGTATGACGGTTTTACTTTTGGAAAACATATGGATATTAATAATCCCTGATCAATCATAAATTACTTGAAAACGGGGTGATTTGCCACCTACTGGGCCTACACCAGCAGCAATGGCCTGGTGGATAAGCTGATTCGTGAGGGAAGCGCGGATATCAAAATTTCCATGGAGAATCTGCTGAAAGGAGAACATCTGCAAAAAGAAATTGACGAGCAGATTATTTTTGACCAGTTGGACACAGATGAAAGTGCTATCTGGAGCCTATTTTTGGCAAGCAGATATCTGAAAAAGGAGAGTTACACGTTAAATGAGGAGATAGGAGCAGATATTTATGAACCTGGCGCCAATACGGTATCAAAAGCTGAAACTGGACTTTTAATATTGAACTTTTGATACCGCATATATGAGAAATCTTTTACTGTCTTGTCCGGATACAGAATCGGGTCACTTTCATGACGGCATTTGTATTGTCACTGCACAGGGCGTACAAGCCTGTGACGGTACCGGTAAAGCATCTTCCGGCAAGGTCTGTGGACAAAAAGCGGGTAGAAAGCCTGGCTGCTGTCTGATATTCTGTTTTTACCTGGACAAGAGAAGCTTCTGCCGCCGCATACGAGAAAAGATAATATTCTTTGAAACCCTGTATTTTCAAGGACAAGGGCGAATCTCCTACGGGAATCTGACAGTCTTCGTACCATATATCATCTATTTTTCTTTTCACACATAAAAAGCTGCCTTGTTCTGTTTGCTGTTTGCAAAAACAATAATAAAAATCGGAGGAAAGCCTGAGCGCCAGTCCGGCCTCATCCCCGGCCCGGGAAGGTGAAAACGTGAAAGCGGTTTCCGCTTCAAAGTCAAAACCGGGCTGCCTTACAGCAGCAAAGGTGGGACTCTTGACTTTGTCTGATAATGAAACCCGGGCAGGATACAGCTCTAAAATACCATCTCCGCGGCGGTAGGAGGATGCATTGTAATTGCGCAGGAAAATCCATTCCGGTTCCCATTCATGGTTATGGAAACCGGCCTCCCAGATTTTCAAGTTATCAGGAATATTTTTCTCATGCTGTGCCGCTTCCTGTTTCTGGTCTGACCACAATGGGCCTTCACACACCAGTGCCGCCTTTTTATGATTCTCCACATATAACCAGTCATCAACCCATTTGACAGGGGTTAAAAAGGTTTCGCGTCCCAGATGGGTCATTGTTCTCCGGGAAAGACGTGTGGCAAGATGTATCAGCCAGAAGTTTCCCAGATGGTCTTTTACTAAGTCGCCATGGCCGGAACACTGTACCTGCTTACTGGTGTCATGTACATTGGTCAGAACCGGATTCCAGGGACAACTTTCATATGGACCCCACAGGGACCGGCTTCTTGCCAATGTGATCATATGGTTGAAGGAAGTTCCTCCTTCCGCTGCCAGCAGGTAATAATATTCATCTATGTGGTATAGATGGGGACCTTCCAAAAACCCGCCGCCGACACCGGTCCATAATGTTCTTTGTTCACTGAGCAATTCCCCGGTATCGGGATTTATTTCACACATTGTTATTTCTTCTTGTCCGGGATGAATTGACTGGTTGGTACAATAATATGCTGTTCCGTCTTCGAAAAGCAGGGATGGGTCGATGCCGCCTACCGGTACCCATATGGGTCTCGACCAGGAACCGGACGGGTCAGAAGTGTGGGTGATGAAATTTCCATATCCATCCACGGTTGCGGTTACATAGAATTGTCCTTTTTCATAACGGATGGTGGGAGCCCAAATGCCGCCGGAATCATGCAGGCTGACGAGAGAAGACATGTTATCCGGCAGCAGGTCCGCAGCATGTGATACACAGTTGCCGATTTGCTTCCAGTGAATGAGATCCCTGCTGTGGAAAATGGGAATTCCGGGAAAATATTCAAATGAACTGGTTGCCAGAAAGTAATTATCTTCAACCCGGCATATACTTGGGTCGGGATGAAAGCCTCCGATGACTGGATTTTCGTATCTCATTTTTTTCCTCCGTACATTATATTTTTTTAAAAGGCAGGAAGATGGAAACAGTTGTTCCTTTTCCCGCAATGCTGTCTATATTTAAGGAATGATGGGTTCCGTAGAAGAGCCGGAGTCTTTTTCCAATGTTAAATAAGCCCACATGTCCGGTATCAGAGTATGCGTCATCCGATAGCTTCTGGCGTATTTCTTTTATCCTGCTGTCTTCAATCCCCTGGCCATCATCTGCAATGATGATCCGGAGTCCCTGGCCGGTCTCCGTGATCTGAACAGATATATGCAAAAGTGTGCGTTCATTCTGGATGCCGTGGACAATGCAATTTTCAATTAAGGGCTGCAGCAGTAATTTGGGTGTTTTTAATTCGGGAAGCGGTTCGTCAAATTCCCAATGAATCATAAATCTGTCCGGAAATCGCGCATGGATAATATTTATATAGCACAGGGTACAATGTATTTCTTCGGAAAGCATAACTGCCTGCATGGGTTCCCTCAATGAGTAATTCAATATGGTTGAGAGATTTTCAAGCATTTCGCTTGCCGCATTGGGTCCTTTTGTCAGGGAAATGACATTCCAGTTGATAAAGTGCAGCGTGTTGAAAAGAAAGTGGGGATTGATCTGTGACTGCAGGGCAAGCAGTTCCAGGGTCTGCATACGGTATTTTCTTTCGGTCAGCTGGGCCTGGATCAATTTGTTTTCCAGAGGAATCGCTATGCAGATCAGCGCTATCACAAATAAAAGGATCATGGACAGAACCAGAATGGGAATTCGATAGTAAACGATCCGGGGGGTAAAAATGTAATAACTCCACTGGTTCTTGTCTGACTGTATGAAAGTTGCAATATAATTTGTCTTTCCCATCCGGACATTGTGATAATCTTTATTTTGGGAAAATGAAAGGTCTGTCTGTGAAAAATCCAGCTGGGGAGAAAGCAGCACTTCGTTTTTCTCATTCAGCATCACAAACAATTGCCCATCCTCCCGGGAAGGGAGTGTATTGTTTATGGTTTCCAAAAGATAATCGGCAGACAGATTGATAACGCTGTACCCCACATTTTCCGTTTTCCGGGTGTTTTTTATCGGTATGAAATAGGTGACTACGGGGGTGGCTTCCGGTTCGAATTCATAGCGTTTTAATACACGAAGGACGCTGAAAGGCTGTGTATTTCCGGAGTGATCCTGGCATAATGCATACCATTCCGTGTCATAATAAGTGTCCAGATAAGAATAATATTTTTCCGCGGCAGTCAGAAATCTTCCATAAGGATTATTGTAATAGATATAAATGGAATGGATGTGAGGCTGCATGGATTGTGCAAACATAATGGACTGAAGTACGGATATACTGCTGTTTATTTCATAATCTTTTGTCTCACTGCGAAATATACTTCTTAACATCAGGTTGAAATCTATACTGCTGGTATATCCATAATTAAATTGTTCACAGTTATTCAGGATCTGTTCCATATATTCGCGCATACTGTTTATGGTACCGGCGTCGTTCTGTACCACCATTTGCCGGATGTAATGATGGGCAAGGAGGCTGGAAAATATTGCAAATACGAGAAGAGACACCACGGGGATGAGCAGATAATGCGCAAAATACCTGCGGAATTCTGTTTTCTTATAGGTTGTTTCGGTATTTTGTTGGAAGCTTTCCATAGTATTTTTTGAAGGCCTTCGTAAAATTTTTTGCATTCATATATCCTACCATTTCACTGACATCTTTAATTTTGTAGCGATAGTTATCCAATAGAATGACTGCCCGTTCCATCCGGATGCGGAGCAGTTCATCCGAGAAATGAGAACCTGTTTTCTGGTAATAATACTGGCTGAGATAGCATGGATTCATATTCACATAACCGGCGGTGCTCTCCAGGGTAGCATCCTTATAATTCTGGGCAATATAATGCTGCACGGCTGCAATCGTCCTGTCTGAAATGGAACCTTTTTGGAAGGGCATTTCTTCCTGAAGTTCAGAATGCTCCTGCTCTTCATCCATTTCCAGCTTCAGCCGCTGGAAAACTTCCACCAGTTCTTTGTATTTGGCCGGTTTGACCAGATAGTTCCGCACTCCGTATTTCAAAGCCTGCTGTGCATAATCAAATTTCTTATAGGCGCTCAGAAAAACGATTTTACAGGAAAGCTTTTCCTGATAGATAGTCTGGGCCAGGAGCAGTCCATCCATATTTGGCATGATAATGTCACAGAAAATAACATCAACCGTGTGGCGGCGGACGTAATCCAAAGCCAGCTGTCCATCGGAAAACTGATCCACTACTTCAAACCCAATCCGGTTCCACGGAAAATAATTGCACAATGCATTTCTGGAAGAAACCTCATCGTCGACTAAAATGATTTTATACATAATCTCTCTCCTTGTGTTCATTATAACAGAAAGAATGTAAAATGTAATATCAGTACAAATAAAAGATGCTTATTTCAAAAGTATTGGTTATTTTTTTATGAAAAATCATAAAAAACAATAATAATAGTAACAAAATATAAAATATAAGTATCTGTTGGTTTCTGAGATATGGTGATATTCTAAAACTACCAAAAACAAAGGAGGGTATGCTACATGAAAAAAAGACAAGGCAGGAAAGTAATCTTGATTTCACTGGTGCTGTCCATGCTCCTTGCGGCGGGCTGCAGCAATCAGGACGGTGAGGGATCCCAGGATTCTGCCCGGCAGATGGACAACGGTCAAAAAGAGACAGACACTGATGACAGCAGCGGGCAGAATGCTGAAGACAGCGGGGAAGAGATTACCCTGAGGGTAAGCTGGTGGGGACCGGAGGACAGGCATGAAGCCACTTTGGCAGCGATGGATTATTACATGGAGCTGCATCCCAATATTAAGCTGGTAGGGGAGTATGGCGATTGGAACGGGCACTATGACAAGATTGTAACACAGCTCGCCAGCGGCACGGCACCTGATATTATCCAGATAAATGACAGATGGTATTATGATTTTACGGTTGGCATGGAGGCGGTAATAGACATGAATACTTTGACGGATTATGTGGATCTGGGTGCATTTGACCAAAGTTTTTTAGAGAATTACTGCAGCTATGATGGCAAACTGCTGGGACTTCCCCTGGGTGTGACCGGAGTTTGTTTTCTGTACAATAAAGACTTTTTTGCAGAGCACAATATTCCGGAGGATACCGTCTGGACCTGGGATAATTTACTGGAAATCGGTGAAAGGGTACATCAGGAAAATCCGGAGCATTATCTCTATGTCTGTGAGACCCCTGAAATGTGGGTTCTGCAGAAATGTTACGTAAAGCAGCGCATTGGAACACAGATGATTTCTGAAGACTATACCCTGAATATTACACCGGAACTTTTTGCGGAAGCCCTGGCCTATGGAAAAGAAATGGTGGACAGAGGAGTGACAGAGCCATTTGAAACAGCTTCCCTTTACACGGATGTAAGCAATGAGAATCCGAAATGGATCAATGGGGAGGAGGGACTGCAACAGAAGTATATTACAAATTTCTCCCGTTATCAGTCCCTGGATTTGAACTATGGTGTCTGTACGAGTCCTGTTTTTGACGGCATGCTGGATACCGGCGTCACGGTCAGTACAGGTAATTTATTCGGAATCAACAGCAAATGCGAATATGTAAAAGAGGCGGCGGAGTTTATCAACTGGTTTGTAACTGAGCCGGAAGCCATCCGGATTCTGAAGGAATGCCGCAGCACACAAGCTACGGAGGCAGGAAGAAAACTCTTGGCGGATGAGGGCCTGAGTGACCCGCTGGTGACGGAAGCGGTGAATGTGGCATTGGAGAACGCCAGCAATGTGGTTGACAATGGTATCAGCCAGACCGCGGAGTTTGAAAAATTATGGCAGGACTATATCGAAAAGGTAATCTATGGCAAGATGACGCCGAAAGACGCAGGGCAGGGGCTGTATGATGATATGCTTATCATTCTGGAAGAACTGAAGGCTTTTGAGGAATAGCATCCTGTTCCGGATGACATTCATAAATGGAACAACAAGGGAATGAAAGATTCCCTTGTTGTCCGGAGATAGAGGGATATATATGTCAAAACATGAGAGATTAAAAAAATATCAGCTTTGGGGATTGGTATTTATTTCGCCGTGGCTGATTGGTTTTCTGATATTTCAACTGTTTCCACTGCTGGAATCCTTATATTATTCATTTACCAATTATAATCCTTTAAGAGGCAGTAAATGGACAGGGTTAAGCAATTACATAAAAATGTTCACGCGGGATAAAGATGTCATTCCATCCATGGCTGTTACTTTAAATTATGTCCTGATGTCAGTACCGCTGAAATTGCTGTCAGCGCTTGTGGTGGCAATGCTGCTGAATCATAAAGCCAGGGGAATCAATCTGTTCCGGACGGTTTATTATCTGCCATCCATATTTGGAGGAAGCGTGGCAATTTCCATACTATGGCGTTTTCTGTTTAAAAGCGATGGTGTCATCAACCGGATTCTGGGATTGTTTCATATAGAGGGGCTGAACTGGCTGGGCAGTCCGGATCTGGCATTGCTGACGGTAAGCCTGGTATCCGTGTGGCAGTTTGGATCTTCCATGGTACTGTTTCTGGCAGGACTGCAGCAGATACCGGCTGATATGTATGATTCTGCCAGGGTGGATGGCGCTTCCCCGCACAGAATTTTCTTTCGGATTACCCTGCCTTTATTGTCTCCCATTATCTTTTTTAATCTTCTGATGCAGATGATTAATGCTTTTCAGGAATTTACCCTGCCTTTTGTGATAACAAACGGCGGACCGGCCAATGCCACATATGTTTATTCCATGATGATTTATGACAATGCATTCCGGTATTTAAATATGGGATATGCCAGTGCCCAGTCCTGGATACTGTTCCTGATTATGGCGGTTGTCACTACATTTATTTTTAAGTCTTCTTCTGTCTGGGTTTTTTATAAGGACGAGGAGGGAATGTAAACCAGTAGCTGGAAAGGGGATGTTTATGCACAAGAGAAAAAGAAAGACAGGGAAACTGATACAATATGTGGTGCTGGTTATAGGCGGCTTTGTGATTCTGTATCCGCTGATCTGGATGTTTTTGGCATCTTTTAAGGATAATCAGGAGATTTTAACGGGAACCACGCTTTTTCCCAGACACTTTTCCCTGGAAGGGTATCGTCTGGGCTGGAAGGACAACTGGCAGTATGGTTTTCGGGTTTTTATGAAGAATTCGTTTTTTCTGGTCATTCCGACTGTACTATTCAGCATGGTTTCCACCACTTTGGTGGGCTATGGATTTGCCAGATTCCGTTTTCCCGGACATAAACTGTTATTTGCCATTATGCTGTCCACGCTGATGCTTCCCAACACGGTTTTGATCATACCCAGATACATGCTGTTTCACCGGTTTGGCTGGATTAATACCTATTTGCCGTTCTGGATTCCGGCTTTGTTTGCAACGACACCATTTCATATTTTTATGGTATATCAGTTTATAAGGGGACTGCCGGCAGAACTGGATGAGGCGGCAAAAATTGATGGCTGCGGACCTTTCAGAATATTGGTCAATATTCTGGTTCCCCTTTTAAAGCCGGTTATATTTTCAGTGGCTGTATTTCAGTTCATCTGGAACTGGAACGATTTCTTTAATGTTTTTATTATGATATCGGGAGTGGAAAAATATACATTATCCCTTGGCCTGAGAATGATGATGGATACGGATGCTGCCAGTGCATGGAATCAGATCCTGGCAATGAGTGTGGTTTCCCTGCTGCCATGTACTTTATTTTATTTTGCCATGCAGAAATATTTTGTAGAGGGAATTGCAACTACCGGGCTGAAAGGATAGGAAGGAACAGGAAAAAATGAATCTGTTTACGTTTATTGGACTGGAATTCCATAACAATCGCATGTGGAAGTGGGCTTCTGTGGAAAAGGCGCTTGATTTTATGGAAGAATTTGGAATGAACGCACTTATTTTTCATCAGAATGACATCATTGACCAGGTGGTGCTTCCGGAAAAATATTTTACCGAAGAAGAAATGTGGGCTTATTGGCCCATCCGCTATTGCAATATTGGAAGCCGGGGAAGATATCTTGCCAGATTATTGGATGAATGTGAGAGGAGAAAAATCGATTTCTATCTTGAAGTGAAGGAAATCTGGTATCCGGAAGCTATCCTGGATCAATTTCCCGGCCTGAGGAATGAAGAAGGCCATATTTGTCCCACAGATCCCTTCTGGTTTCCTTTTTTTCGGGATAAAATCACGGAGCTTCTGGAAAAGTTTCCAACAATCAAAGGAATCATTGTCAGTCCTGCCACCCGTGAGAGTAAAATCTCCATAGCGGCGGGCCAGTGTCACTGTGAAAGGTGTAAGAAAGTAAATGAGAAGGAATGGTATCAGGCATATCTGCAGGCAATTTATGGCGCACTGGCAGAAAGAGGGAAAAAACTTGTAGTAAGAGATTTTGCCTACGAGAAAGATTCACAGAATGCCGTTGTGGAAGCGGCAGAGGAGTGTTCCCGGGAAATTGTCATTGCCCTGAAAAACGTACCCCACGACTTCTGGCCTACATTTCCCAATAATCCGGCCATCCGGAAAGAGACGGCTTTGGAGAAGTGGATTGAATATGATGTGTGGGGACAGTACTGCGGGCTGGGTGTCTTTCCGTGCAGCCTGCTGGAGGATATAAGTTATCGGCAGAAATACTGTCTGGAACATGGAAGCAGCGGAATCTGGTACCGGACAGACTGGGAATTACTGGACGAGGGAAGCTGCTTTAACAGTCTGAACCTGCTGAATTTAATCGGGGCTGTCATGTATGCCCGCAATCCCGATTGCAGCCGGCGGGAGATCTATGAAAAGTTTCTGAAATATGGTCTGCATACTGCCTGGAGGGAGGAGTCCTCCAGAATGCCCCCGCAATATCCGGTGGGAGAACATGCTTTAGAGCAGATGGTGTATCTCATGGAGAGCTCCAGGGAAATCATCCTGAAAACCTTGTATGTCAGGGGACATGTGTTCAGCTATAGCAGCCGGTATCAGCATAGTTATCAGAGTATTTATAATGTGATGAATGTGTATCACAAGCGCTACCAATGGGATGAGGCATCCAGGCTGGATATTTTGCCTACAAAGGATAATCTTGCACTCATATATCAGGAAAAGGAAGAGGCCCTGGAGCTGGCCAGATCCTTGGCGGAAAATTTCCACCCGGAGGATCTGGGCGTGGCAGACTGGATGTGCGGGGATTTAAAAGAAATGCTTTATTTGTTTCCGATGTATGTAGAGGGCTTTTATCTGTCTGCAAAAGTCTACTTTGGATCAGGGTACTGGATGGAGTGTGCGGACGGCCTGGAAGTCCTGAAAAAAGACCTGGACAGTTTAAGGCAGTTTTGTATCAGACTCAGGTCAGTGTGGGATCATAGTCACTATCCGTTTTATGTTTACTGGATGATGGATGTGGGTGAACTAGAATGCCTGGCAGCCGATATTGAGAAAAAGACAGGGGGATCATTATGGGCCGGTTAAAGTTTCGTGGATTTGAAATGTGCAATAATCATATGTGGAAATGGGAGACGGTCAGCCGCACACTGGATTTTATGGAGAAATTCCATATGAATGCGCTGATTTTCCATCAATTTGATCTGCTGGATCAGGTGATTCTGCCTGAAAAGTATTTTAACGAAGAAGAGATGTGGGCATACTGGCCAATTCGTTACTGTTCCATAGGGACCAACGGGCATTATATCCGAAAAGTGATTCGCGAGGCCAGGGAGAGAGGGATTCGTTTCTATTTTGAGGTGAAGGAAATATGGTACCCGGAAGCGCTTCTTGACAAATACCCTGGTCTTCGAAAGGAAAACGGACACATTTGCCCTACAGATCCTTTCTGGTTTACATTTTTAGAGGACAAGATTCAGGAGCTGGTTCTCCGGTTTCCGGAGATGGCAGGAGTGATTGTCAGCCCCGCAACCCGTGAAAGCAAAGTGACAATATCCGCAAACCAGTGCAGCTGTGATCGCTGCAGGCAGACAAAGCAGGAAGACTGGTATTATCAGTATCTGAAAGCAGTTTATACCCCGCTAAAGGAAGCCGGGAAAGAAATGATTGTCAGGGATTTTGCGTATTCTGCAGGGGCCCAGAGCGCGGTTCTGGAAGCTGCGGAAAAATGCGGAGATGATATTGTGATGGCACTGAAGAATGTGCCCCATGATTTCTGGCCTACTTTTCCGGATAACCCGGCTATTCCCTGGTATCAGGACAGGGAGATGTGGATTGAATACGATGCATGGGGACAATATTGCGGTGTGGGTATTTTTCCCTGCGGCCTGGTGGAGGATATGCAGAGACGGTTTGCCAATTGCGCAAAATACGGCTGCAGCGGAATGTGGGTGAGAACGGATTGGGAGCTGCTGGATGAAAGCAGCTGTATGAATACATTCAGCTGCCTGAATCTGATTGCGGCTGCCATGCTGGCATATGATTCCCATTGTAGTGAACAGGAGATATACCGGGCATGGACAGAATATGGACTCATGTCTCCCCTGCAGGAGGAGTCCAGACAGCGCTTTCCGGTAAAGCCGCAGGCTGAAGACGCGGCAGAGCGGTTGCAAAGATTTATGAATGCATCCTGGTCCGTATTGGAAAAAACCTTGTATGTGAGAGGGCATGTGTTTAATTACAGCAGTCGTTTTCAACATGCCTATCAGAGTATTTACAATGTGATGAATGTATATCATCAGAAAATACAGTGGGATCCGGACAGCGCAAAGGATATCGAACCCACAGAAAGTAATCTGAAAATCATTTTTGAGGAAAAATGCCAGGCGCTGAGGGAAGTGGGGAAGCTGGGGGCCCTGCTGGATATTGATACTTTGGGAGTACAGGATGAGCTGGCTCATGATTTGAAGGAGATTCTGGATTTATACCAATATTATGTGGAAGGATTCTGGCATATGGCCAAAGTATATTTTGGCATGGGGAAGGTGGCAGATCACAGGGAAGAGAAAGATCTGGAACAGGTTATCCGGGCAAACGAAGAGCTGGCGGACTTCTGTTCCAGACTGCAGGAGAGACTGCGGAACACGGCATATCCTTTCTATGTGTATTGGACTATGGATGTTCAGGAGTTACACTGTCTGCACCAGGATATTGAGAATATGATACAGAAATACAAATCGAGGTAAAAGGCAGAGCGGTTTGAAACACAGTTCTGAAATGAAAGAAAAGGGTATGGGGACAAAAGACTGTAAAACAGATCTTCCCTGAAAATGACCGGGCTGATGGCTCTCTGTCTGAGCTGCAGCCCGTGATCTGCTTATAACAGTAAAAGGGGGCAGGATCAGGCAGAGAAACCGCGGTCAGTTGGATTGTTATAGGAAAAATGATGCAAAATAGCTATAATAATTTAAATATCCGGGGAAATATTGTTAAAAATTCATAAAATCCTTGACTTTAGGAGGAAAGTCTGATAGAGTAATACCAAATACAAGAAGCTGTAGTCATATTATCTGATATTCTATTTTGTGCAGAGTTACTGTCAGGTGAGTTTTCGCGGATTACCCCGGCTGAGAAGATAACATCAGGGAAGTTCATATTTAACCCCATTTCTGCGCGGCCTTTTGCGCATGTCAAGTTTGTGGATGCCGCGCAGACACAAACTTGGGATTGAAAATTTTCAATTTTCAATCTTCTTCCCCATGGAAAAAGCGATTTCAGGCTGCCTTTTGGCTTATGGGGCAGGGCAGAAGGAAAAATGCGCGGAAAAAACGGGGAGACCGGCTCCCCGCTGTTGTCTGGTTTGTATTTACTTTTTCATGGCGGCACGTTTCCGCAGGGTAGGATCCAGAATTTTTTTGCGGATCCGCAAATGGGTGGGAGTGACTTCCAGCAATTCGTCGGTATCGATAAAATCCAGGGCCTGTTCCATGGAAAGAATTTTGGGCGGGACAAGACGCAGGGCTTCGTCCGCACTGGAGGAACGGGTATTGGTCAATTGCTTTTTCTTACACACATTTACCTCTATGTCCTCGCTTCGGCCGGTCTGGCCCACCACCATTCCGGCATAAACTTTTTCTCCCGGGCCGATGAACAGGGTACCGCGTTCCTGGGCGTTGAACAGGCCATAGGTGATAGCGTCACCTGCTTCAAAGGCGATGAGGGATCCCTGCCTTCTGTACTGGATATCTCCCTTGTAGGGGGCATATCCATCGAAAATGGTATTCATGATGCCGTTTCCCTTGGTGTCTGTGAGAAATTCGCCCCGGTAACCGATGAGTCCCCTTGAGGGAATGGAGAATTCCAGCCTTGTGTAGGTGCCGCCGGAGATGGCCCCCATATTCCGCAGTTCTCCTTTTCTCGACCCGAGTTTTTCGATGACGACCCCTGCAAATTCATTGGGTACGTCAATGTAGGCCAGTTCCATGGGCTCGGTGCGGTGGCCTGACTCGTCGGTATGGTAGAGGACTTCCGCCTTGCTGACAGCGAATTCGTAGCCTTCCCGGCGCATGGTTTCAATCAGTACGGACAGATGCAGTTCCCCTCTTCCGGACACTTTAAATACTTCGGTGGTATCCGTTTCCTCCACCCGCAGGGAGACATCCGTGTTCAGTTCCCGGAACAGCCTGTCCCGGATATGGCGGCTGGTGACGTATTTTCCTTCCAGTCCTGCGAGAGGGGAGTCATTCACCATGAACTGCATGGCGATGGTGGGCTCGCTGATCTTCTGGAAAGGAATGGGAGAGATCTCGTCGGTAGAGCAAAGCGTGTCTCCGATGTGGATGTCGGCAATTCCGGAGATGGCCACTATGGAACCGATGCCGGCTTCCCTGACCTCCGCTTTATTCAGGCCGTCAAACTCATAAAGTTTGCTCACCTTTACTTTTACATGTTTGCCGGGATCGTGATGGTTGCAGATGACGACTTCCTGGTTGACCCGGATGGTGCCGTTGTCCACCTTTCCGATGCCGATGCGTCCCACATATTCATTGTAATCGATGGTGCTGATGAGCACCTGGGTGCCGGCGGCGCTGTCGCCTTCCGGGGCGGGAATGTAGTTTACAATGGTTTCAAACAACGGTTCCATGCTGATGCCGGGCTCGGACGAGTCCGTGGAGGCCACGCCTGCCTTTGCGGAAGCGTAAACAAAGGGGCAGTCCAGCTGGGAATCGTCTGCATCCAGTTCCAGGAACAGTTCCAGTACTTCATCCACAACTTCTTCCGGCCTTGCCTCCGGGCGGTCAATTTTATTGATGCACACGATGACGGGCAGCTTTAACTCCAGGGCTTTGCGGAGTACAAATTTGGTCTGGGGCATGGGCCCCTCAAAGGCATCCACCACCAGGATGACGCCGTTTACCATTTTCAGGACGCGTTCCACTTCACCGCCGAAATCGGCGTGGCCGGGAGTGTCCACAATATTGATTTTGGTATTTTTGTACATGACCGCAGTGTTTTTGGAGAGAATGGTGATGCCGCGTTCCCTTTCGATGTCGTTGGAGTCCATGACACGTTCGGCCACGGCCTGCCCTTCCCGGAATACACCGCTTTGTTTCAGCAGTTCATCCACCAGCGTGGTTTTGCCATGATCTACATGGGCAATAATGGCAACATTTCTGATATCTTCTCTTTTTTGCCTCATAATAACCTCATTTCTGTATCCTGATTCTTATGATCCGCATATGCAGCGTATAGGTCTGATGATAATTGTCTGTTTCTGTCGATGAATTGTTTCCTCAGAAAATCAAACTGTTACAGTATAACACCATTTATGGAGAGATGCAAGTTTTATTGGGGTTGCGGCTTTTGATTCACCATTTAACATAAGAAAAAGTATGAAAATAAATATAATTTCGAAAAATTTGGCGATTTGCGCGACGAGAAAAGGTTCTAAAAAGTCAAAATCTATTGTATAAATAGTAATATCCCTCCGAATGGAGTATTGTCCGGAAAGCGCAGACTTACCCTGCAGGAGGCATTACCGGAAAAAGTCTTAAAACAAGAAGGGAGAACGATGATGACAGATAAGGTAATTGAAAACAATCAGGTTACAATCATGGGGGAAATTGTCAGCGGTTTCAGCTACAGCCATGAAATTTTCGGGGAAGGATTTTACATGATGGATGTGAAATGCAAGAGACTCAGTGAGAGTTATGATACAATTCCCATCATGGTTTCGGAGAGACTGCTGGATGTCAGCGCGGATTATACGGGAGAACTGATCTGCGTAAACGGCCAGTTCCGCTCCTATAACCGCCACGAAGAGCGCAAAAACAGACTTGTGCTTTCCGTATTTGCCCGGGAGATCAGTTTTGTGGATGAGATGGAAGAGAGCTCCAAGACAAACCAGATCTTTCTGGATGGTTACATCTGTAAGGAACCCATTTACAGAAAAACACCCCTGGGCAGGGAGATTGCCGATTTACTGCTTGCGGTAAACCGTCCCTATGGAAAATCCGATTACATACCTTGTATCTGTTGGGGAAGAAATGCCCGTTACGCCAATCATTTCCGGGTGGGGGAACGATGCGCGGTATGGGGAAGGATACAGAGCAGGGAGTACATGAAAAAGCTGGATGAGGAAAATGTGGAGAGAAGAGTGGCCTTTGAGGTATCGGTCAGCAAGCTGGAACTGACGGAGGACACGGAGGAACAGCAGGGTTAGAAATCACAGACAAAACGGCATATCGGAAAGGATTTGCCAAATTGTGGAAAATATGGTATCCTAGTCTCGTAGCTTTTTATCAATGCGTTTTTTTGCTTCCGTTTTGTGACGGTGTGGGAAAAAACGGTTGCATTTCCTTATATGGGCGAAATGAGGTGCGGTATGGCAAAAGGGTCAGTATATATATACGCCGGAGATGGACGGGGAAAATCACCGGCTGCCCTGGGCAGGGCGCTGCAGGCGGCAATGGAAGGCAAAAATGTAGTAATTATTCAGTTCTTAAAGGGAAACGGGTCGATGAATTCCGACTTTCTTCGCAGGATGGAGCCGGAGATAAAGCTTTTTTCTTTTGAAAAGACAGTGGAAAATTACGAGAAACTTTCGGAAGAAAAGAAGCAGGAGGAAATCGTCAATATTCGGAACGGGATGAATTTTGCCAGAAAAGTTCTGTCTACCAGGGGATGTGACCTGCTGATACTGGATGAAGTTCTCAGGCTGACGGAAATGGAGATTGTCCAGGTGGAGGAGCTGAAGACAATGCTGGAGAACCGGGAGGAGACGGATGTCATTTTGACGGGGGTCAAGCTTACGGACGACATCTGTATCCTGGCGGATGAAGTTTCCAAAATTGAGACGGTGAAATTCAAGGTTTGGGAATAAATCCGTTGACAGTATTCATGTAAAATGATATGATTTCATCATATACATAACATGATGAGATTGCGTTTTTCGGGAGTACTTTTGGGTGCGACAGGTGAAGGAATGGAAGGAAAGGGAAATACGTGTTCGCCGGCACTTTTGTGCCGGCGATGTTTGTATATGGTGATTACTGTAAAAGTCGCCCAATTTGCCTGGCGGAAACCGCGTGGTCAAAATGGGTTCCCTTGCAGGACAGCTGTACGCAAAATACGCTTTTCTTGCGGGGGTTGTGCAGCTTCGCAGTAAACCTCAATTTTCTTGCGAGGTGGAGCTGCATGTTGCATGGGGGCAGCGAAGGGGGACAGATATGAGCCGTATACAGGCGCTTCTGCTCATATAAAAGTCGCATTATGGAAATGGAGGAAAAAAAGATGTCAATTTTCAAGGGTTCGGGCGTAGCTGTTGTTACACCCATGCATGACAATGGGGAAGTGAATTATGAGCAGTTTGCGAAACTGCTTGAGTTCCAGATTGCAAATGGGACGGATGCCATTATTGTATGCGGCACGACGGGGGAGTCGTCCACTCTGACCCATGAGGAGCATCTGGAGGTAATCAGGTATTGTGTGGAGACTGTGGCGGGGAGAATTCCGGTGGTGGCAGGCACAGGATCCAATTGTACGGATACAGCGGTATATCTTTCCGTGGAGGCCGAGCAGGCGGGAGCGGACGGGCTTCTCCTGGTAAGCCCCTATTACAACAAAGCCACGCAGAATGGTCTGTATGCCCATTTTAAGAAGGTGGCGGAAGCCGTGAAACTTCCCATTCTGCTTTATAATGTTCCCAGCAGAACCGGATGTAATATCCAGCCGGAGACAGTGGTGCGTCTCTGCCGGGATGTGGAAAATATTGTGGGTGTCAAGGAAGCCAGCGGCAATATCAGCCAGATTGCCCATCTGGCTGCGATTTCCGGAGGCATGGTGGATATTTATTCCGGAAATGACGACCAGATTGTCCCGATTATGTCCCTTGGAGGGAAAGGTGTCATATCCGTGATCGCAAATGTGGCGCCCCACCAGACTCATGAAATCTGCCAGAAGTTCCTGGACGGAGATGCAGAGGGCAGCTGTAAAATGCAGCTGGAAGCCATAGAGCTTTACGAAGCCCTGTTCTGTGAGGTGAATCCCATACCGGTAAAGAAGGCGCTGGAATTGATGGGGATGATTGACGGCGCACTGAGAATGCCGCTGACTCCCATGGAACCGGCAAATGTGGAACGTCTGAAATCTGCCATGAGAGCATACGGAATCCTTTGAGTTCCGATAGAAGAACAATGCCGACAGTCCGGGTATCTGCCCGGACTGCTGTGAATTTACTATGAAACAGAATCTTGCGGGGGATAAAAAAGCGCAGACTGTCCCTATAAC
>OFFR01000303.1_pt1 | contig 35211 bp, 27 predicted proteins | sample 1521421 | NCBI WGS metagenome assembly OFFR01 (sample SAMEA3504087, study PRJEB24116) | mouse gut metagenome | biome: mouse gut; feature: mouse-associated habitat; material: faeces | place: Denmark | collected 2011 | reverse complement strand
GAGAGCATCTGCCTTACAAGCAGAGGGTCATAGGTTCGAGCCCTATAGGTCCCATTTATATGCCGATGTGGCTCAATTGGCAGAGCAGCTGATTTGTAATCAGCAGGTTATCGGTTCGAGTCCGATCATCGGCTTAAAGCTGAGAACTGAAAAGGCTGGCTTTTATGAGCTTCACGAGTTGTAAAATAATATATGGATGGATTCCCGAGTGGCCAAAGGGGACAGACTGTAAATCTGCTGCAAATTGCTTCGGTGGTTCGAATCCACCTCCATCCATTCAGGTCTAAAGACTTTAGTGATTGCATATAATGTAATCCAAGAAAGAATAGTCAGATAATATGATAACGCGGGGTGGAGCAGTCTGGAAGCTCGTCGGGCTCATAACCCGAAGGTCACAGGTTCAAATCCTGTCCCCGCTACTCAATGCCCAGATAGCTCAGTTGGTAGAGCAGAGGACTGAAAATCCTCGTGTCACTGGTTCGATTCCGGTTCTGGGCATTTTTTATTTCCGCAAGCAATGAGGAAAATACCCGTTGCTCTGCAGGATTGCAAGTTTGATACTCCGTTGCTTGCAGCGGGGTCTTTGATTATAAAGAAAAGTGGAAGAAAGCATGTTATATGCTTTTTTTGTGCATGAAAATATAAAAATCTGCAGGGCAAGTTTACGATTGTCATAAGGGAGAGAGATGAAGAAAGTTCTTCAGGAGAAGCTGTTTTGCCATATATTTCATATTTTAGCGGTTCTGATGTTTGCAGTGCTGTTTTACTACTGTCTCGGGATAACGGGGGAGAACAGCGGGGAGCTGTCGGACGAATATATCTATTTTAAGACAGATGCGGTTTTACTGAATGTGTTAGGAATCTGTGCAGCCCTGCCGGTTCTTTTTTTTATCGGAAAGTTGTCTGAATTTCTGAAGAGCAGGAAAGTGCGGAACATAGTGCTGGCGGTAGTCTGTGTTTTATCTGCCCTCATAGGTTTCCTCTGGGTATACGCAACCAGGACTGCGCCGCAGTCAGACCAGCTGTGCATCTGTCAGTATGCGGATGCCTTTAACCGCGGGGATTACAGTAAGGTCGGAAAAGGGGAATATATTGTAAATTACCCATATCAGCTGGGGATTATCACTTTTATGCGGGTGGTTTTCACCTTGTTCGGAGAGGGAAACTACCGGGCGTTTCAATATTTGTCTGCGGCACTCCTGCCGCTTCTGGTGCTGTCCGGCTGTAAAATTGTCAGGATTCTTTCCGATGAGAACGTGAGGGTGGAGCTCTACTACCTGCTGTTCATCCTTTTCTGTTTTCCCATGTATGCTTATACCAGTTTTGTGTATGGGGATTTGCTTTCCATTATTTTCGGAATGACGGCTTCCTGGATGTTTCTGGCTTGTCTGAAACGATTTTCCTGGTGGCGTATGGCTCTTATGGGAATTTGCATGGGACTTGCGGTACAGCTCAGGGCGGGCATGATGGTTTTGGTGATTGCGCTGGTGATCACGGCGGGGGTACGCATTCTGACAAAAAGAAAATGGGAGACGATTGTATTGCCGGGAGCCCTTCTGCTGGGGGTATTTGCCATGCAGCTGGCAGTGAAGGCAATGTACCGTGATATTATGCCAAAGGACATGGACTCCATATCAGTACCGCTGGTGGTGGTTATGGGCTTAAATGACGACTATGAGCGATGCGGATGGTATAATGATTATGACCAGCAGGTATTCCTGGCATCAGACTGCAGCCGGGAACTGGCCGAGGTGAAGGCTTATGAAGATTTACAGACTTATATTGCACTGTATCGGAATGACCCCGATTATATGGTGGATTTTTTTGTCAGGAAAATGAATGCCCAGTGGAATGCACCTATGTATCAGGGAATCGCCATGAATTCAAATCTGGAAAAATGGCAGCCCGCAGTCGTGGACTCCCTTTTCCGGCACGGTCGTGTGGCAAGTCTGACAGAATCGGGGATGAAGGTATATCAGCTTCTTCTGTATGGCAGTATATTATTTCTGCTGGGGGTAAAACGGAAGGAATTTGTGGAAATAGAAAAGTACGCATTATTGATTGCCGTATTCGGGGGCTTTTTGTTCACGCTGATCTGGGAGGCAAAAACCCGGTATGTACTGCCCTATCTTTTTATGCAGTTACCTTATATGGCAATGGGAATTCATGAAATCATGTCAGCGGTGGAAAAAAGGGGAGGCAGGGCTGAATGAAAAGTTTTTTTCAGGAAAAGCTATTTTGCCGGATATTTCATGTTCTGGCAATGGTGATGTATGTATTGCTTTTTGCCTTTTGCCTGGGCCTGACAGGGGAAAACAGGTCCCTGGATGAGCATATTATTCTGAAAAAAGATTTTGTTGTGCTGAATGCTTTCTGGATATGTGCTGCCCTGGTCTGTTTGTTCCATGTGGGAAAACTGTCGGACCGGATCCAAAGCAGAAAAGGGTGGAACCGGCTGCTGGGGGGTGTCTGCGCCTTGTCTGCCCTGGCCGGATTTTTATGGGTGTTTGCCAGTAAAACAGTACCCGGGGCGGACCAGCTGATTGTCTGCAGGTATGCGGATGCCTTTAACAGCGGTGAGATTACCATGCTTGACAGAAAAGAATATGTGGTACTGTATCCCTATCAGCTGGGAGTGATCACAGTGCTGAGAGGGGTTTTTTCCATCTTCGGACCCGGAAATTATCAGGCGTTCCAGTATCTGACAGCCGCGCTGGTTCCGCTGCTGGTATTCTCCGGCTGCCAGATTGTGCGGATTCTCTCCTGTGAGAACAGGAGGGCAGAACTATACTACCTGTTGTTTATTTTTTTCTGTTTTCCCATGTATGCCTACACCAGCTTTGTGTATGGGGATTTAATTTCCATTATATTCGGACTGTGCGCCGTCTGGATGTATCTGGCATGTCTGAAGCAGTTTTCCTGGTGGCAGGCAGTGCTTTCCGGTGTACTCATGGGGATGGCGGTGCAGCTTCGGGCGGCGATGATTATCTTATGCCTGGCGCTGCTGATTACCGGGGGGATAAAGCTTTTATTTCACAGAAATCGAAAATATGTCATTGCGATGGCGCTTCTTGTTCTGGGCGTGGCGCTAATGCGGCAGGCCGTACGGGGACTTTACAGTGATGTCATGCCGGAAAAGGCAAGTTCCATACCTACATTCCTGACCATAGTCATGGGGCTGAATGACGACAATGGATGGGGTGGCTGGCACAATGGCTATGATCAGCAGACATTCCTGGCATTTGACTGTGACGAAGAGCAGGCGCAAAAACAGGCGTATCAGGATTTCCAGGATTATCTTGCGGGGTACAGAAAGAATCCCGGCTCTATGGCGTCTTTTTTCATAAGAAAGATGAACAATCAGTGGAACGCGCCTATGTATCAGTCCACGATTATGAATTCTGAGTCGGATGGACAGCGGCCGGTTTTGCTGGAAAGTCTGTTCCAGGAGGGAAAGGCGGCAAAACTGGTGACATTTGGCATGAAGCTGTATCAGCTTCTGCTGTATGGAAGCATTTTGTTTTTGCTGGTCAGAAAGAGAAAAGATTTTGACCGGATGGAGGAATATGCACTGTTGGCCGCGGTGTTCGGAGGTTTTCTGTTTACGCTGGTCTGGGAGGCAAAGACCCGCTATGCACTGCCCTATCTCTTTATGCAGATACCCTATATGGCAATGGGGGTAAACGAAATATCGTTATTTTTGGAAAAATGGTTAAAGAAAACGGGCAAAAAGTGAAAGATTTTGATAAGACAGCATAAAAAGGTGCTAAAAGTTGGAAATAACCCTTTTTTTGCTGTTTTTTTATCTTTAAATATGTTATAATTACTTTAATTGTATTTATAATTGAAGCAATTTTCAAGCGGAATCGGAGTGACATTATGGGAAAAAAACAAAAGGAACATTTTTCACAGGAGGGGGCTTCTGAAAAGACCGGTTCGGAAGCGCTGAACCTGCCCAAAGAGGGGAAATCACATAAGAGAAAAAAATATATTCTGCCAGGTATGATATTCGCGGTCATTCTGGCGGCGGGTATCGCCGCATTCGGCTATTATCAGACGGCACTGTATTACCGGACACATTTTTTTCCGAATACAGTCATCAACGGCGTGGACTGCAGCAGGATGGAAGCGGCTGCGGTGGCGGAAATGCTGGATGCCCGGCTGGAGGAGTACTCGCTGGAAGTGACCGGCAGAGATTACAGAACGGGAGAGTCCGGTGCGCAGATCGGGAAAATTTTTCCTTCTGACATTCAGCTTGCCTATCAGGATACCAGAAAGGAAGTGGAGGCCCTGCTGGCCGGACAGGAGGAATTTCAATGGATTCAGGCCTGGCTGGGACAGCAGTATTCCCACTCCATGGAACGGAATGTATTGTTTGACGAGGACATGCTGAACAGCATGGTGAAGTCCTGGGATGCCTGTAAAAAGGCAAACATGGTGAAGGCGCAGGATGCGTATATCAGTGAATACTCGGAAGCCAGGGGCGGCTACGAGATTATTCCGGAGACTGCAGGAACCCAGCTGGATGTGGAACAAGTGTTACAGCTGGTTTCGGAGGCTTTGGGCAGGCAGGAAAAATATCTTGACCTGGAACAGCTATCCTGCTATCAGGAGGCCGCTGTCAGGCAGGATGACACAAAGCTGAACAGCATTGTGGATAAGGTAAACCAGTGGCTTGGAACCCGGATTTCTTATGACTGGAACGGGAGCAAAATCGAACTGGACCACAGGATCCTGCATGAGTGGATCACGCTGGAAGATGACAGCCCGGTTCTGGATGAGGAAAAGGTGGCGGCATTTGTCAAGGAGCAGGCGGCTGCCCATGATACTTATGGAAAAAAGAAAAGTTTTATCACCACACTGGGGGAGGAACTGACGCTGAACAGCCGGAATTATGGCTGGAAGACGGATACGGAAAATGAGACAAAGGAGCTGATCCGTCTCATTTACCAGGGAAGCACCACGGACAGGGAACCGGTATATAGTATTAAGGCCAGGCAGAAAGGCGAAAATGACATCGGCAGCTCTTATGTGGAGGCAGACCTGACAAACCAGCATCTGTATTTGTACCAGGATGGGGAGCTGGTGCTGGAGACGGATTTTGTATCGGGTACCATGATATCTACATATGACTGCGTGACACCGGAAGGAATATTCGGTTTATCTTATAAGACCAGAAACGCAGTGCTCAGGGGGGCTACCTACCAGACGCCGGTCAGCTACTGGATGCCCTTTTACGGAAATTACGGAATGCATGATGCAAACTGGAGGGGATCTTTCGGCGGCGATATTTTTATTACCAACGGTTCCCATGGCTGCATCAATCTTCCGGTGAGCATGGCAGAACAAATCTACCAGTATGTGTCGGAGGGATTTCCTGTAGTGTGCTATTACTATGGGGGAGCGCCCTATATAGGGCCCCCGGCCGTGGAGAATCCCGAAGGGGAAGGATCTGAAGAGGGATACGAGGAAGGCGGGGAAGGACAGGAACCGGAGCCGCCCCAGGAACCGGAACTGCCCGTACCGGATATGCCGGATTTCCCGGATATGTCAGATATCCCGGACTTTCCCGAGGGTGGGGGCGGAATCGGATAAATGCCCCTGAAACTGAAAACGGAATGCCAGAGGGAGGTAAAATGGCAGAGAGAAGATTGAAAATTAAAATTTTCAATCGCGAGATTTGTGGTTTCGCGCTGCAAAGCCATACATGGCTTGCCACAAACTCGTTATGCGCAAAAGCAGCGCAGAAATGGTGAGAATTATGAAACTGCGCACAGAAAAGCAGGCAAGAAAATGGCAGGAAAAAATGGAGCATTTCCGGAAGATACACCGGCAGATCAGGACAGAGGCTTCCGACATCCTGCAGTCAGAGAACTTTAACCGTATGAAGGAGTTTGTTCAGCACGGAAATGTGACGGTGAACGCCCATGTGATGAATGTGGCGAGATACAGTATACTGTTCAGCGAATACCTGCATATTTCCTGCAGCCGGAAAGAATTGATCCGGGGAGCCCTTCTTCATGATTATTTTCTGTATGACTGGCATGTGCCGGACGAAGAAAATCCCCACCCGCTGCATGGGTTTTACCATCCCGGCAGGGCCCTGAGAAACGCGCTGGAAGAGTACAGCCTGACCGAGAGGGAAAGGGACATTATCCGCAAGCACATGTGGCCCCTGACTTTAGTGCCGCCGGGCTGCCGTGAGGCCTGGATTGTGACAGCCGCGGACAAGTGGTGTTCCCTTATGGAAACCCTGCATATGTACAAGGGACACGGGGCAGTTCTCCAAAAAGTAAGGGAAGGCTGAATTTGGAACATTTATTTGAAAAACTGAGCCAGTATGCGGGGGAAGGAATTTACCCCTATCATATGCCGGGGCATAAGCGCAGAAGCTGCGGCATGCTTCCGGAGGAGCTGTATAAAATAGATATTACGGAAATAGATGGCTTTGACAATCTGCACCGGGCAGAAGGTATTCTGCGCATGGCGCAGGAAGAGGCGGCACGGCTTTACGGGGCGGAAGAGAGCTTTTATCTTGTCAATGGAAGTACCTGCGGGATACTGAGCGCTGTCAGCGCCGCCGTCCCGTCTGGGGGACATATCCTCATGGCGCGCAACTGTCATAAGTCGGCGTATCATGCGGCATATCTGCGGCATTTGAAAGTAAGCTACCTATATCCCGGGCAGCTGGAAGCCTTTGACATTCTGGATGCCGTAACGCCGCAGCAGGTTCGGCAGGCGCTGGAGCAGGAGCCGGATACGGAGGCGGTGCTGCTGGTGTCCCCCACTTATGAGGGCAGGATTGCAGACATAGGGGCCATTGCGGAGATTGTCCATGAAAAGGGGATTTTGCTGATTGTGGATGAAGCGCACGGCGCGCATCTGGGGCTGGCAGATGGTTTTTGCCAAAACAGTTGTCAGGCGGGGGCAGACCTGGTTATTCACAGCGTACACAAGACGCTTCCCGCATTGACGCAGACAGCGCTTCTTCACTGTAACGGAGGGCGGGTGGACAGAAACCGTCTGAAACGTTTTCTGCGGATTTACCAGACCAGCAGTCCCTCTTATCCATTGATGGCAGGTATAGAAAATGCTTTACAATATGCCGCCCGGGGGGAGGAAGCATTCCGATATTTCCGGGAGCGCTACGGAAGGATGCTGGGGGAACTGTCAAAATGCCGTCATTTACAGATTTTACAGGGAGGACAGACCCGGCAGGATGTGGGAAAGCTTGTGATGGGGGTTAAGCAGGCAGGAATCACGGGAAAATATCTTTATGATATTCTGCTGGGGAAATATGGCCTGCAGCTGGAGATGGCAACCCAAAGCTTTGCCCTTGCCATGTTTACGGTCAATGATGGGGAAGAAGCTTATGAACGAATGACAAAAGCCCTGCTGGAAATTGACGCAGGCTTGCGGAGGAGAACCGGGCAGGGCTGTGACACACATATAGGAGAAGCGAAAAGGAGGAAAGAGCTCCCTATGGGGACCGGGCCAGGGAAAAGAAACTGGCCAGAAGACGGGACCGGGGGATCCGGGGGAAAGGCGGGGGATGCCATACCGCTTTCTGATGCCTGGGACAGGGAGGCAGAGGAGACAGACCTGGAGAAAAGCGTGGGAAGGTATTCCGCGGAGTTTGTCAGTCTGTACCCGCCGGGAGTGCCGCTGCTGGTACCCGGGGAACGGATTACAAAAGATATATGCCAAAGAATCCGGGAGGATATGGAGACGGGACTTACGGTAGAGGGAATCAGGGGCCGGGAGGAAGACAGAGGAGTACGGATCAGCGTTATCAGGCAAAATGCCGGGCCGGCGCCGGGAAAAAAGCGGCGGGCCGGGGGATCATAAAATAGAAGTCCGGGGCAGGGACTAAGAAGAAAAAAGAAAAGAGGAATAAAACATGAGAAAGACAAAAATCATTTGCACCATAGGACCGGCAAGCGACAGTGTGGAACGGATGCGGGAGCTGATGCTGGCGGGCATGAATGTGGCGAGATTTAATTTCTCCCACGGCACACACCAGGAGCAGAAGGTGAAATATGAGAGAGTGTGCCAGGCCCGCCAGGAGCTGGGACTTCCGGTGGCGACCATGATAGATACCAAGGGACCCGAGATCCGTCTTCGGGATTTCGAGGGAGGCAGGGCCGAGCTGGTTTCCGGTGAGAAGTTTATTCTGACCACCGAAGAAATCATGGGAACGGCGAAGCGCGCATCCATTTCTTATAAGAACCTGAAAAATGACATTCAGGAAGGAACCACCATTCTCATCGACGACGGACTGATTGAGATGACCGTGGAGGAAATCCGGGGGGAAGAGATTATCTGCCATGTGGTAAACGGCGGCTTTGTATCCAATCATAAGGGTGTCAATGTGCCTGGGGCAGTGCTGTCCATGCCTTATATCAGCCAGGTGGACAGGGAGGACATCCTGTTCGGCATTGAGATGGGATATGAGATTCTGGCGGCATCTTTTGTCAGATGCAAGGAGGATATTCTGGAGATCCGCGAGATTTTGAACGCCCATAACAGTGATATGAAGGTGATTGCAAAAATCGAAAACATGCAGGGAATTGAGAATCTGAAAGAAATTCTGGAAGTGTCCGACGGCATTATGGTGGCAAGAGGGGACATGGGCGTGGAAATTCCGCTGGAAGAGGTGCCGGTGCTGCAGAAGCAATTGATTAAGCTGGCAAATGAACAAGGGAAGCATGTCATCACGGCAACCCAGATGCTGGAATCCATGATCAAAAACCCCAGGCCCACCAGGGCGGAAACCACGGACATTGCCAATGCCATCTATGATGGAACCACTGCCATCATGCTCTCAGGGGAAAGCGCCGCGGGAAAATATCCGGTGGAAGCAGTAAAAACTATGGCGAAAATAGCGGAAGCAGCCGAAAAAGATATTGATTACGGCATCAGGATGAGGCGGTGCGAATGCCGGGAGCAGACAGATATTACCACGGCCATCGCATATGCCACATGTACCGCTGCCAGGGATCTGCATGCGGCCGCCATTATCACGGTGACACTGTCCGGTTTTACGGCGGAGGCCATTTCCAGGTTTAAGCCGGAAAGCCCCATCATCGGCTGTACGGTCAGGGAAAATGTGTGCAGACAGTTAAATCTTCTGTGGGGAGTGAGCCCGCTGATGATCCAGAAGGAGGAAAAGGCGGAAGTCCTGTTTGCGGATGCGGTGGAAAAGGCGAAAAAAGCGGGATATGTGAAATCCGGAGATGTAGTGGTGATCACCGCCGGCGTACCCCTGGGTGTGGCAGGCACTACAAACATGATTCATGTGATTGAGGTGGCATAGAACCATGGGGAAGATCATATGCCTTATGGGAAAAAGCGCCTCGGGGAAGGACACCGTGTATAAGCGGCTGCTGGCTGACCGGGAATTGGGACTGAAACACATTGTTCCTTATACCACCAGGCCCATTCGGGAGGGAGAGCGCAACGGGGTGGAGTATTATTTTACGGAGGAATCCGCTTTCTGGGAGTTGAAAAGGCAGGGGAGGATCATAGAGGACAGGGCATACCATACCTGCCACGGACTATGGCGTTATTTTACCGTAAACGACAGTCAGTTCCGGGAGGAGGGGCAGAACTATATTCTGATCGGAACCCTGGAGGCATATGAAAAGCTGAAGGATTATTTTGGCACGGGCAGGCTTCTTCCTATTATGATAGTATTAGACGATGGAATCCGGCTGCAGAGGGCGCTGGACAGGGAAAAAAAACAGGCAGTGCCAAGATATGAAGAGATGTGCCGCCGTTTTCTGGCAGACAGCGAGGATTTTTCGGAAAAAAAAATGGCCCAGGCAGGCATTTCCAGATGTTTTGAGAATCGTGATCTGGACAAGTGCCTGGAGGATATCCGGTGTTACATGAAAAAAGAGATTCGGAGTTTGGAATGAAAGAGAGGTCTTCTTGTGGAGATTAAGGTAGGTCAGTTAAATCCCAAAAGCCCCCCGGTGGAGCAGGTACAGAGTACGCAGCAGTCGGATGGCAGTTTTAAGTTCATGCTTGCCAGCCATGTGGAAGGGGCTGAACTCCAGGCCAGGCTGCAGACCCTCATGGAAGAGATTACCATGCAGGGAGATAAGCTGTACAAGCGCAGGGATGTACGGGATATGTGGCATTACCGGAGGCTGGTGAAGGATTTCATGAATGAGGTGGTAACACATTCCCATGCCTTTTCCAGGGAGAATTTTCTGGACAGGCGGGGACGGCACAGAGTGTATGGCATTATCCGGCTGATTGATGAGAATCTGGACCAGCTGGCCCAGGAGCTGATGAAGGACGAGGCAGATAATCTTGAAATTCTGAACAAAATCGGGGAAATCAGGGGACTGCTTCTGGACATTTTTACATAAGGGTGCAGGAAAACACGAAAAGAGGGGGCTATCATGGCAGGATTTCAGGATATTATCGGACAGGAACAGATAAAGGAGCATTTGCGGAATGCGCTGAGTACGGACAAGGTTTCCCATGCGTATATCATCAATGGGGAAAAGTCTTCCGGAAAAGAATTCATCGCAAAGGTATTTGCCATGGCACTGCAGTGTGAGAAGGGCGGCGTGGATCCCTGCCAGGAGTGCCACGCCTGCAGACAGGCCTTGTCCGGAAATCATCCGGATATTGTCAGGGTCGTCCATGAGAAGCCCAATACCATAAGTGTGGATGATATCCGCACGCAGGTGAACGGTGATATTGTATTGAAGCCTTATAGCGGAGCACGCAAGGTTTACATCATCAATGAGGCAGAGAAAATGACGGTACAGGCGCAGAACGCCCTGCTCAAAACACTGGAGGAGCCGCCGTCGTACGCCGTGATACTGCTCCTGACTTCCAATGTCAACACGCTTCTGCAGACGATTCTGAGCCGCAGTGTGGTGCTGAACATGAAGCCGGTGTCGGATGCGCAGGTGAAGGAATATCTCTGCCGTACACTGCAGATACCGGATTATAAGGCAGAAGTATGCGCGGCGTTTGCCAGGGGAAATATCGGCAGGGCGAAGGCGCTGGCTTCCAGCGAAGAGTTTGAGAATATAAAGGCAGAGGCGCTGTCTCTGCTAAAATATATACAGGACATGGACCTGAATGAAATCGTTATGGCCGTGAAAAAAATTGTTGAGTACAAGATGGAGATCAATGATTATCTGGACATCTGTGCCATTTGGTACCGGGATGCCCTGCTGTTCAAGGCAACCAATGACATGAATCATCTGATTTTCAGGGAGGAAATTCAGGCGCTGCGCAAGACGGCCCAGCGAAGCAGCTATGAGGGCATCGAGAATATTATCAATGCCCTGGACACCGCCAAAAAGAGGCTGGATTCCAATGTGAATTTCGAGCTGGTAATGCAGCTTCTGATGATGGCCATTCAGGAGAATAGCAGGTAGGACAGATTTCCAGAAACAGACTATGGTTTTTTAAGGGGATATGTGTTACAATAAGCCATTGAAGGCAGTATGCCGCGGGGAGACGGACCGCGGCTTTTTGTGGAAAGATGCCGGAAGGGCATCAGTGAGGTGGATAGATGGTTAAGGTAATCGGAGTAAGGTTCCGCACGGCAGGAAAAATTTATTTTTTTGATCCTTTGGAATTTCCAGTTCATAAAGGAGACCATGTGATTGTGGAAACTGCCAGGGGTATTGAATTTGGAACAGTGGTAAACGGAATTACGGATGTGGCAGAGGATAAGGTGGTGCAGCCGCTGAAGCCGGTGATCCGTATTGCGAACCAGCGTGACATAGAGCAGGAGGCATCCAACAGAGAGAAAGAAAAAGAGGCTTTCCGGATCTGCCTGGAAAAAATTCGCAGCCATGGGCTGGAAATGAAGCTGATTGATGCGGAATATACATTTGACAATAATAAAGTGCTGTTTTATTTTACGGCAGACGGAAGGATTGATTTCCGGGAACTGGTGAAAGACCTGGCCGGTGTTTTTAAGACAAGAATCGAACTGCGCCAGATCGGTGTCAGGGATGAGACAAAGATCGTGGGCGGAATCGGTATTTGCGGGCGTTCCCTGTGCTGTCACAGTTATCTGTCGGATTTTGTGCCTGTATCCATTAAAATGGCAAAAGAACAGAACCTGTCATTGAATCCGGCAAAGATATCCGGCGTGTGCGGCAGGCTCATGTGCTGTCTGAAGAACGAAGAAGAAACATATGAGGAGTTAAATAAGCGGCTCCCCAATATCGGGGATTATGTGACCCTGGAGGAAGGCCTGAAGGGGGAAGTGCACAGTGTGAACGTACTCCGCCAGCTGGTGAAGGTTGTGGTGGATGTGGGGGATGAAAAGGAAATAAAGGAATACCCTGTGGAAAAACTGCATTTCAGGCGGAAACACGGGAAAAAGGAAAAAGTGGAATTATCCAGGGAAGAGATGCAGGAGCTGGAGCGCCTGGAGGAGGAGGAACAACAGAAGCAGAGTATCGCCGGAAAGGCGCAGGCAGAAGAAAACGTAAAAGCGGAGACAGACCAGCGCCAGGGCGGCAGGAACAGACACCGCCAGGGTGGCGGCCAGCGTCAGGGCGGGCGTGAGGAAGAGAACCGCAGGATGGGGCAAAAGCAGCATTCCGGGGAGGAACAGAAGCAGCAGGGCCCGCGCCAGGAGGAAGGGCGCAGACAGAAGAACCATGGCGTTTTAAAACAGCAGGCCCACATGGAGGCAGCGCAGGAAAGACAGGAGCAGAGCGGTGAAGAGGGACCGGGAGCCGGCAGGCATCAGAACGGAAAGGTGCACCGCGATAACAGGAAACGCCAGGATAAGGGCCGTCAGGGCGGGCAGCGTCAGGAGGGCGGCGAGTCTCAGAACGGGAGAAACCGATATGACAACAGAAACAGACATGACAGAAAACCCGGACAGGACGAGCAGCCCAGACCAAAGGACGGTCAGTCTTAAGGAAAAGGAGCGGCTGGATGACCTTCAGCGGAACGGTTACCGTATTATCCAGAACCCGGAAAAGTTCTGTTTCGGAATGGATGCGGTGCTTCTGACAGGCTTTGCCCGGGCCAGGCAGCAGGACAGACTGCTGGATCTGGGAACGGGGACGGGGATCATACCCATTCTCATGGAGGCAAAATATCACTGTGCCCATCTAACCGGCCTGGAAATCCAGCCGGAAAGTGCGGACATGGCGGCCAGAAGCGTAAAAATAAACGGTTTATCGGACAAAATAGATATTGTCACCGGCGATATCAGAAAAGCAGACCATATTTTTCCGTCTGCTTTTTTTGACTGTATCACCTGTAATCCGCCGTATATGATAGGGCAGCACGGGATTGCCAATCCGGATCTACCCAAAGCCATTGCCAGGCATGAGATTCTGTGTACCTTTGAGGATGTGGCTGCGCAGACGGCGAAGCTTCTGAAGCCGGGAGGACACTTTTTTCTGGTGCATAGGCCTTTCCGGCTGGCAGAAATCATGGTGACACTGGTGCGGCACAGGCTGGAACCGAAACGGATGAGAATGGTTCATCCTTACGGGGACAGAGAGCCCAATATGGTGCTTTTGGAGGCGGTGCGCGGGGGAAAGGCCAGGATGACGGTGGAAAAGCCCCTGATATTGTTCCGGGAACCGGGCGTGTATACAGAGGAGGTCAGCGGGCTTTACGGATTCTGAAGTTTGCGCCGGGAGGCGTTTGGATACGGTCTGGAATCTGCGGCGGAATCAGGGCGCGGCGGAAAATGGAAAGGCAGGAGGGCAGGGCGTATGGCAGGAACATTGTATTTATGTGCGACACCTATTGGAAATCTGCAGGATATGACACCGCGGGTAATTGAAACCCTGGGAAGCGTGGACTTGATTGCGGCAGAAGATACACGTAACAGCGTGAAACTCCTGCATCATTTCGAGATTCATACTCCCATGACAAGTTACCATGAATATAATAAGGTGGAGAAAGCCGGGCTGCTGGTAGGGCGCCTTTTAAAGGGGGAAAATATTGCGCTGATCACGGACGCAGGCACGCCTGCCATATCGGACCCGGGGGAGGTTCTGGTACGGATGTGTCAGGAAAACCAGATTACGGTCACCAGTCTGCCGGGGCCCTGCGCCTGCATTACGGCCCTGACCCTCTCCGGACTGTCTGCCAGACGGTTTTGCTTTGAAGGCTTTCTGCCATCGGAAAAGAAGGACAGGAGAGTAATCCTGGAGGAACTGGCAGGAGAGACCCGCACCATTGTCCTGTATGAAGCGCCCCATCACCTGGTGAAGACCCTGGGGGATCTGCGGGAGTGGCTGGGAGACAGAAAAATAACATTGTGCAGGGAACTGACCAAGAAGTTTGAGTCCGTGATGCCGGTGACGATTGGGCAGGCGCTGGAATACTATAGGACACAGGAGCCCAGGGGTGAGTATGTGCTGGTGGTGGAAGGAAAGAGCCTTCAGGAATTACGGCAGGAGGCCATTGCGTCCTGGGAAGCCCTGTCCATAGAAGAGCATATGGCTTACTATGAAGAGCAGGGTATGGACAATAAAACCGCCATGAAACAGGTGGCAAAGGACCGGGGTGTGGGAAAGCGGGAGATTTACGCACACCTGCACGGATAAACGGATAAGGCCGGAAAAGGACGGGGAAACCGGAGAGGGAAGATATAATACATTGTGGGGAGGAAGATATGGCGGCAGATCATTGTGACATGTGTGTCAATTATGTGTATGATGAAGATTATGAGTGTTACAGCTGTCTGGTGAATCTGGATGAGGACGAAATGTACCGCTTTTTGTCGGGAAACAAATGGGAATGTCCTTATTTCCGGAGGGATGATGAGTATGGGGTGGTCCGGCATCAGATATAATCCATCAGATGGCTTTGCTGAAAAATAGTTCCATGGGCTGGGCGTATTCCGGGATGTCGATGGTCAGACCTCCGCAGTCTTTGTATCCCAGTTTCCGGTAGAAGCACTGGGCGGTTTCGTCTGCCTGGGTGGAAACCAGAAGCATGCCGAAGCCCTGCTTCTTCATGTCCTGTTCCCAATGCTCCATGAGCTGCCGCCCATACCCTTTCCCCTGAAAGGCCGGATCAATAAAAAGCATGGTACAAAAGGGGGTATTGTCCCAGAAAAGATTGTACCGCAGCAGTCCCGCGGGCGTTTCATCCAGCTGCAGCAGATAGGCTCTTTTGTCTCGGATTTTGTTCGCAAATTCTGTTTTGGGCAGATGCCGGTCAAGCCGGTACCAAAAACTTTCATCTTCTGCCTGTGCATATCTTATTTTTACCATTTTCTGACATTTCCTCACAAATATATTCCGTATATATTTTTTCCGGTTCCAAATATGATGGGAATCCATCGGCGTTTTACAGGATCCTGATTCGAAAATTGCAGGATGAGAGCATTCTAGCAGGAGCAAACGGGAAAGTCAATGTATTTTGTAAATTTTAGTCAGTATATATTTTTTCCGGGGACAAATAATAACTTCGTAATCCAACGTAGCGGCTTTCCGGAAAATGACGTAAGCCAGTCATAATGACATGTGCATGTCGATGACGTCTGTCTGTCATAATGACGTAAGCCAGCCATAATGACATGTGCCTGTCAATGACGTAAGCCAGCCATAATGACATGTGCCTGTCAATGACGTAAGCCAGTCATAATGACATGTGCCCGTCAATGACGTAAGCCAGTCATAATGACATGTGCATGTCGATGACGCCTGTCTGTCATAATGACATATGCCTGTCAATGACAAATAAATGTCATGGAATTTTGGAAAACAGCAGCGGATTACATTGAGAAGCCAGCCACAGATAGATTTGAAACAGCACAACCAGGAGGTATGGAGATGAGTAATATTTCAGAACTTGATTTACAGAACCTGCGTCATCTGATCGGAGGATACGACACCACCCACTGTAAGATGCAGGCATATGCACAGGAGACAAAGGACCCGGAAATCAGGCAGTTTTTTGAAAAAGGCGCCAGGTCTGCCATGGACAATAAGCAGCAGCTTATGAAATTTCTGAACTAAGGAAATGCGTTTTTAACGGGAGAAAAGAAGACTTTTTCAGTATAGGAAATGACGATAATCACAGAATGAGAGGTAATGGCGATGCAGGAAAAAATTATGGTAGCAGATACACTGGCGGGCATCAACGGCGAACTGACCCGTTATGCGGGCATGATCGCGCAGTCCGAGAACAAAGAACTGAAACAGACACTGAAGCAGATCCGCAATGCCTGTGAGCAGTCTCAGGAAGAGCTGTATCAGATTGCAAGGGCGAAGTCTTATTATGTGCCCGCAAGCAAGGCAACGGAAGAGGAAGTGGCCCATGTGAAGAGCCTTTTCACACAGGGCACATTGTAATCCACACAGTGCAAAAGGAGCGTTCCCGGGAAGGGGCGCTTCTTTTTATGCGCAGGGGCGCAAAAGGAAGATAGTTGCTGACGCAACATGCGCCCCGCGCGGCGAGTAGAGGAGAAGGACATTCCCCTACTCGATTGTGCAGTATGATTTCCCGGGACGGAAAAAGCGGAGTTGGCATGGAAGGTATTTTCCGATCATAAGATTTATAAAAAGACAGAAACAGGTGGAAAACATGCTGAATTTGATATGGGCGGCCATGATACTGCTGGCAGTGATTTACGGGGCGGCATCGGGGCATATGAGCGAGGTCACGAACGCGGCGCTGGACAGCGCGGGAGAGGCGGTGTCCCTATGCATTACCATGGCAGGAGTGGTGGCTTTGTGGATGGGGCTGATGGAGATTGCCCGGAGGGCGGGACTGGTCAGGAAGCTTACAAAGGGAATAGGACCGTTTCTGACGTTTATGTTTCCGGGGATTCCCAGAGACCATCCGGCAAGGGACTACATAGCCACAAATGTGATTGCCAATATTCTGGGACTTGGCTGGGCCTGCACGCCGGCAGGACTGAAGGCCATGGAGGAGCTGGCGAAGCTGGAGGCGGACAGAGGGAATCCGGAGTATCTGGAGGACATAAAAACCGAAAACGGTTCTGTCCGGCGGGCCAGCAACGAAATGTGCATTTTCCTGATTCTGAATATTTCATCCCTGCAGCTGATACCCGTGAACATGATTGCGTACAGGGCGCAATATGGCAGCGCCAATCCCACGGCGATTATTGCACCGGCCATTGCGGCCACGCTGATCAGCACCCTGGCGGCGGTGGTGTACTGTAAAATAAAAGACCGCGCCGGCATATTGTCAGGAAAAAGAAGTGACAGGGGAGGGAAGACGGTATGAACGCACTGGCGCATCTTTCGGATATTGTGATTCCTATCTTGATCTTTTTTATTGTAGGCTATGGATTTGTCTCCAGGGTAAAAGTATACGAATCGTTCCTGAAAGGGGCAAAAGACGGCCTGAAAATCGTTGTGGATATTGTGCCCACCCTTATCGGCCTTCTGGTGGCGGTGGGAATGCTGCGGGCTTCGGGATTTTTCGAGATGCTGGGGACGCTGCTTGGACCAGCCGCCGCCGCGGCAGGCCTGCCTGCCCAGCTGATGCCGCTGCTGGTGGTGAAACTGTTCTCCTCCTCTGCCGCAACCGGGCTGGTACTGGACATTTTCCGGACTTCCGGGCCGGATTCCTATGCGGGGATGCTGACCTCTATTCTGATGAGCTGTACGGAGACAGTATTTTATACCATGAGCGTGTACTTTTTGGCGGCAAAGGTGACGAAGACCCGGTTTACCCTCACCGGGGCATTGCTGGCCACACTGGCGGGGACGGTGGCAAGTGTGGTTCTGACCAGATGGATGATATAGAGGATAAAAACGGTGCCATACGCAAAAGCAGTGCCTCGGCCGTTCATTTTGGCCGGGCACTGCCTGGAAGGCTATATTGCCGTTATATCATGGGTTTAAGCCTCTGTGTCCCCTGACTGGCCGGGCTCAGGGCAATCGTTTTTCAGCTGCCGCATCACCTGGAACATTCTGCCCATATCCACGGGTTTGGCCAGATGCTCATTCATCCCGGCATCCTTTGCCATTGCAATATCTTCTTCAAATGCATTGGCGGAGAGCGCTATGATGGGCACGGCGCCGGCATCTGCCCTGTCCAGGCTGCGAATCATGCGGGTTGCCTCAAATCCGCTCATGACAGGCATCATCAGATCCATGAGGATACAGTCGAAGGAACCCTGCTCCGATGCCTTGAACGCATCCACGGCGGCTTTGCCATCGTTTGCGGTGATGACCGATGCGCCTGCCTGCTCCAGGATAAATTTCACAATCTCACAGTTGATTTCATTATCCTCCACCAGAAGAACGCGCATTCCCGTAATGTCGGCGGGGATATTTTCTTCCGGCTCCACAGGGGGGGCGTCTTCCCGGGTATCAATCTGTATGGGCAGCGTGACCCGGAACAGGCTTCCCTTCCCGAGCTGGCTCTCCACCTCCACACTGCCGTTCATCTGGTCCACCAGTTTCTTTACAATGGACATGCCAAGGCCGACACCATTGTAGTGTGTCCTTGCACCCTGATTTTCCTGGGTGAAAGGTTCAAAAATATGTTTCTGAAACTCGTCGCCTATGCCGATTCCGGTGTCTTTTATCACGAACTGATAGTTTGCGGAGCCATCCTGGCAGGAAAGTTCACTTACCTGAATCAGTACAGAGCCGCCGGTCTGGTTATACTTGATTCCATTGTCGATGATGTTGGTCAGGATCTGTATCATCTGAAGGGGATTACCGATCAGCCGGCTGTGATGCAGCTGCGTTTTCTCCAGCGCCAGATGGATACCGGCCGTCTCCGCGTGGGGAGACATGATGGCGATGCAGTCCTTTAACATATCACGCAGGTCAAAGGATTCTTCCACGGCGGCGGGCAGGCCGCTCTCCAGCTTGCTGAACTGAAGAACATCATTCACAAGAGACAGCAGGTGCTGGGTGGATACACGGATTTTTTCCCTGCACTCCTGCTGCTTTGCAGGATTTTCCTGAGTGCACTCCATGATGGAGAGCATGCCCAGAATACCGTTGATGGGTGTGCGGAGGTCATGGGACATATGGGAGAGGAATTCGCTTTTGGCCGAGTTGGCCCGCCTTACCTTCTCCAGCAGTTCCATGATAGCCTTCTCCTGCTTTTTCCTGGTCAGCATGATCTCCGTGATATCCTGATGATATCCGTTGAGGCTGACGCCGGGCTTTTTGAACTTTTTATCCGGTACGCCGCCGCAGCGGACATAAATTTTTCCCAGTGAGGGGTGGTTCCACGGATACACTACTTCGGAGCGCCCGCTTTCCAGCATATCACTCACTGCTTCCTGTACCATTGGTACATAATCCGGCCGGATGTTGTCATACCAGAGCCGGTAGCATTCTTCCGGCCCGATTTCTTCCGACACGCCCAGAAGCATCCGCATGGTCCGGTCCGCATACATCCTTGGCTCACGATCCTCTTCCAGTTCAATTGTCCATATGCCGGTTCTGGCTCCCTCCAGGATGTCTTCCAGACTCTGCCTGGCCTCCGATTTGTACTTTTCTTCCTGCTCCACCACGGCGTTTACGTCGCGGAACGCAAAAATGGCACTTTGTTCTTCCGCTTCCTTTCCGGTGATGGAGAAATGGATTTCCATGTTTTTCAGTCCCTGCCGATTGTCTTTCACCTGGTACCGGACATAGAACCTCTTTTTTGTCTTCAGCAGGGCCAGGATATACTCTTTTTTTGTCACCATACGAAGCCGTTCCTGGTCCTGGGGAATTACATAAAGAGAAATGTACTTCTCCATGGCTGTCTGATAGCTGTCGGCAAAACTGAAGGGCTGATACTTCCCCGGGAATTTATTCTCGCGGTAAATTTCACAGGTGTCCGTGAGAAAATCTGCCTGATAGATGCCCAGGTAGTCCACATTGAGGGCATAGAGCACGTTGTGGCTTCGTTTTTCCAGCTCCCGGACCAGATTGCGCCGCCGCAGGGAGGAGACAATGAAGTATGCCGCAGTATGAAGCATATTGGAAGTATACTCCACTGATTTTGGCGGTGGATTGTCCACACCGTAAAAACCGATGATCTGGTTGTCGTCATACAGCGGAATCACCACAAGGGAATGGATGTCCTGCTGCTTCAGATTGGCATACTGGAGGGGATCGCTCAGTCTGATATCTTCCAGGTCTTTAATGATGATATGATTGCCGATGCTGAAATTCCGATACCAGCTTGCGCAAATTTCCGGAGGGAGATTCTGAAGGTTCTCCTTTTCGGGACGTACTCCGGGGGCCACCCATTCGTAGGTATTGTCGTCGCTGCCGTCCGGATTCCGTTCAAATATATAAGTCCGTTCTCCATCCAAAGCCTTTCCCAGGTACGCCAGCAGAACCTCCAGTGACTGGTCCGGCGTTTTCTCCAGCAGGGCCACGCGAAGTCCTTCATTGATGATGGCTTCCAGATTCTGAACATTCTGTACCATGTCCTTTTGCTGTTCCTGGCTGCTGATGTCCAACGCCATTTCAAGGCGGTACTGCTTTCCGTTCTTTGTCAGGAGCGTGCTTCTGAGCAAAAAATGTTTGTTGAGATACTGATGGAAATAAGGCTGCTCAACACAGCATGGCTCGGAAGCGGATTTGTGACAGAACGCACAAGGGGCAGGGCTGTTCCGGAGAATCTGGTGGCATGTTTTTTGGCGGACTTCTGCCAGGGAGCCGATACCGAATACCTCCAGTGCTTTTTTGTTCATGTAAACCAGCTCATAGGTCTCTATATCCGCAACATATACGATTTCGTTGATATTCTCAAAGAATCCCCATACATTACCCATTCAGCAGCCCTCCGTATATTAGTATGGTACTTCTCAGGATCCGAATTACTCTTGGTGGTTAGTATATCATACTGTGGCCCAAAAGTCTACTTTCTGACAGCCACGGATATGGATTTATGCTTATTGCCGCTGGGGCATTAAAAACCGGAAAGGATTGTCCGGGAAAAAATGGCGGAATTGGGGATATTATGAAATTCTTTATGAAAAATTAAGCGGTAATGCCGAATTATTTTTAGAAAAAACTGGTATGCTGTCGCATAAACTAGAGAACAGAGGTATTGCTTATGGACAGAGAAAAATATACCGGTCTGACGGCCGGGGAAGTGGAAGAGCGGGTTGCACAGGGACTCACCAACGATACGCATATTACCACGGGTAAATCCGTGGCACAAATCATAAAGTCAAATATTTTTACGTATTTTAATCTTATTTTCACAATACTGGCGGTGTTTCTCTGCCTGGTGGGTTCTTTCTGGAATCTCACGTTCCTGCCGGTGGTGATCGGAAACACGGTAATCGGCATTGTGCAGGAACTGCGGGCAAAACGGACTCTGGATAAGATGAACATGCTGAATGTGCCTCACGCGGCGGCAGTGAGGGATGGGATACGGCAGCAGATTCCATCGGAAGCGCTGGTAAAGGATGACGTGGTGATATTGTCGGCCGGAGACCAGATTTGTGCGGACGCCGTGGTACTGGATGGAAATATCTCCGTGAACGAGTCGCTTCTCACCGGGGAAGCCGACGAGATCAGGAAAGAGCCGGGGAGCAGTCTTCTTTCCGGGAGTTTTGTGGTTTCGGGACAATGCTGCGCAAAGCTGGAGTGTGTGGGGAAGGAATCTTATATTTCCAGGCTGACAGCCCAGGCCAAAGCCATGGGGAGCGGGGAACAGTCCGAGATGATCCGTTCCATCAACCAGCTGGTAAAGTGGGTGGGAATCCTGATTATCCCCATGGGGGCGGTGCTGTTTGCCCAGGCTTATTTTGTGAACGGGGAAACTCTTGAGAAAAGCGTGGTGTCCATGATTGCCGCCATCATCGGCATGATCCCGGAGGGACTGTATCTGCTGACAACGGCAGCCCTGGCATTGAGCACTGTCCGGCTGGCGGGAAAGAAAGTGCTTCTCCATGACATGAAAAGTATCGAGGCCCTGGCCCGGGTGGATGTGCTGTGCGTGGACAAAACGGGAACCATCACGGAACCCGGAATGGAAGTGGCAAAAGTACTTCCCCGGGGAAGCGGGCAGAAAGGGCGGGAAGCTGCCGGGGAAAGTATCCTGCCGGAAGAAAAAGAGGATTTCGGGAAGAAAAAACAGCTGCTGGAACAGGTTCTGGCAGATTACGCAAAGGCCGTGGCAGACAATAACGCTACCATGCAGGCCATACGGGAATACACGGCGGGACCGGCACTGGAAGGGGACTGTGCACAAGGGGAAGACTGCGGCGGAAACCGGACCCGGGCAGGGAGCGGGCGCCGCCTGCTGGACGCATTGCCGTTTTCTTCTGTGAGAAAATACAGCACGGTGCTGTTTTCGGATGGGCAGTATGTGCTGGGCGCCCCGGAATTTGTGATGCGGGAAGACTATGACTCCGTAGCGGGGGAGATTACCCCCTATCTGCGGAAGGGCTACAGGGTCCTGGTGCTGGGAAAGTGTGAGGGTGACGAGCCGGACCAAGGACCGGAGGAGGGCCCGGCGGGGCAGGGAGCCGGGGAGAATTTTCCGGAAAAAGCCGGGAAGGAAGGTCAGGGACAGCTGGCGGAAGAACTGCCGGGGAAAGTCATTCCCATGGGTTATATCATTCTCTCAAACCCTATCCGGGAAAGGGCGGCAGAAACCTTTGCCTATTTCCGGGAACAGGGGGTTGCCGTCAAGGTCATATCGGGGGATAATCCGGAGACCGTGTCGGAGGTGGCAGGACGGGCCGGGATAGAGGGGGCAGACCGGTACATTGACGCGGGAACCCTGGAGGAGGAAGAACTGGAGAAAGCCGCAGAAAAGTATACTGTCTTCGGACGCGTGACACCCGTACAGAAGCAGGTTCTGGTGCGGGCGCTGCAGAAGGCGGGACATACGGTGGCAATGACGGGGGACGGCATCAATGACATTCTGGCCATGAAAGATGCGGACTGCAGCGTGGCCATGGCCTCCGGCAGTGAGGCGGCTGCCCAGGCCGCCCAGGTGGTTCTGCTGGATTCCGATTTTGCCCACATGCCAAATGTGGTATGGGAGGGAAGGCGCGTGGTGAATAATATCCAGCGCTCGGCCAGCTTGTTTCTGGTCAAAAATATATTTTCTTTCCTGATGGCATTGCTTTCCGCGGTACTGGCAATCACTTACCCGCTGGAGCCCACCCAGATATCGCTGATCAGTATGTTTACGATTGGAATTCCGGGATTTCTGCTGGCCCTGGAGCCCAACCGGAAGCGGATAGAAGGGAATTTTATACGCAATGTGCTGGGACGGGCGCTGCCGGCGGGGCTGACGGATGTGCTGGCTGTGGGTGCCCTGGTAATCTGCGGGCAGGTATTTTCACTGCCGAAGGACGATATCGCCACGGCATCCACCATGCTTCTGGCAGTGGTGGGCTTCATGATACTGGGCAAGATCAGCTATCCCTTCAACCGCATGAAATGGGGAATTCTGGCGCTGAATGTGTTCGGACTGCTCTTTGGCGGGATTTTTCTGGGTAAACTTTTTGCCATGAGCGCCATGTCGCAGATCTGCATTCTGCTGCTGGTGGTTTTTGCCTTTGCGGCAGAATCATTGTTCCGGTACCTGACCATGGTGATGGAAAGGGCCGGCCAGGGCAGCTGGCGCATGAAAATCAGGAAGACCGTGGAAGTGTTTTTGTGTGAGATGGAGATTTAAGGGCATTTCCTCTACTTGATGGAGCAGGCCCGTACACAAAGTGAGATTCCCCGCACCTGGAAGTTTGCCGCCAAAGCGGAGCGCCCCGCGCGGCGGGCAGGGATAAAATCTCCCCTGGCCGATTAAGACGGAAAAGATTTGCTTGTTCCCGCCGCAAAAATATGTCATACTGATCTGGGATGAAACGGAAGGCAGGGAGATGACAGCGGGCTTAGCGCAGCATGGGAACCCGGAATGCCGGAAATGTCCCGGAATAAGAACTCAGGACAGGGAGGTAGAACTTGAAAGTAGTCAGTTTTAACATTCGATGTGATTTTAATCAGGATGGGGAGAATAATTTTTGTTTCCGCAAGTCACTGATTCTGGAAAGAATCCGGCGGGAGAAGGCAGAGATCCTCTGTTTTCAGGAGGTGCTGCCCCATGTGGCGGCCTGGCTGAAGGAGGCGCTGCCGGAATACTATGTGATAGGCTGCGGGCGCAGCGAGACACTGGAGGATGAGCAGACTGCCATTGCCTATCGCAGGGACAGGATCAATCTGATAGAGATGGAAACCTATTGGATTTCGGAAACACCGTACATGCCGGCGTCCCGTTACCCGGACCAGAGTATATGTCCAAGAGTATGCACGGAAGCGTTATTTGAAGATTTCTCCACAAAGCAGGTGTTTCGTGTGGCAAACACGCATCTGGACCACGAGGGAGCCGGGGCAAGGGAGCGGGGGCTGCGGCAGGTTTTTGAAAAGCTGGCACAGGCAAGGCTGTTTCCCCAGGCGCCGGTGATTATCACCGGGGACATGAATGCGGAGCCGGACAGCCGGGAAATGGCAGTGATAAAGGAATATCCGGAGTATACGAATGTGACGGAGCATGTGGGTATTACATATCACGGTTATCGGCGGGCGGAGAATCCCTGCTGTATTGATTACATTGTTACGAAAGGCTTTACCTGCGAAAAGGTTGAAAAGTGGGAGGATGAAAAGGAGGGAGTGTTTCTTTCCGACCATTACCCGGTATGCGCCGAGCTGAAGGCGGTATAGGGAAGGCGCAAAAATCAGGACAGATATTGGAAAAATGAGAAAGACCGGGAGATTTTCGAATCTCCCGGTTTTTACAGTTTTGAAGTTTATATCATTCCATACACACTGGTTCAGTATTATCCCCTGCAGTTTCTGCTGGGAAAAAACCGCAGCTGGCATTTTATCCCGCCGGTATTCTCGGGTTTCTGCTGGTCTGTTATGCAGTATGGCGGTTTGGCGTAAAACATTATAAATCATGCGGCTCCTGAAAAGGCCGGCCTTTGCCGGGGAGTGGCGTGAAAATAGAAGGTATTATCTATATATGGTCAGGTATCGTAGGGTATCTGGGTATGTTGATATTATTACAGATATGTGATAAAATCAGAAAGGAATATCTGGAAAGGGGAAACAGAAGATGATCACTTATGAACAATACCTGAAGTTCAAAGCCGGCGAGATGGACATGTATGATGTTGCTGCCAGTATGGAGTCAGTTCCGATGTACTTGAAAGTCAATCGTCAGGACGAGGCACAGGCAGATGAACAAATTCCATATGAACGGTTTCGAAAGTGTGATGCGGTAACGATTGTATTCTGGCAGGATGAAGATGAGAGCACAGTAGAATTTAAAGATGATGATAAATGGGGTTATGTCTGCGGGGCGGGAGGCGATGATCCCTGGAATTGGGATTTATTTCTGGAAAATGCCGGGGATATAAGATTCTTATATATTAAGGGAAATATTCAGGGAGGCCGCACGGAAATACCTGACAGGATTTTTGAATTACAGAAGCTGATGCATCTGGACTTAGAGGGATGTAAAATAGGGAAGGGGATAGAACGGTTAAGCCGTTTAAAGTCATTACAGTATCTTGCGCTGGACGATTCGGAATTGGAGGCATTGCCGGATGATATGGGGGATCTGCAGGAGCTGATGGCATTATCACTTTTGGAGATAGAGGTTGACAAAGATAGAATTCCCCAATCTCTGGCGCGGCTGAAAGGCCTTCGGTTTTTCCGGATAGGCGGTTCTTTTTTATTTCCGGAGGCGGTTCTGGAGTTATCGGAGCTGCAGCACTTGCACATAGATTTGCCGGAAATGGAAAGATTTCCGGAAGAAATCAGGAATCTGTATAAGCTGGAGTATCTGGAGCTGAATCACTGTGGATTGTATACATTGCCGGACAGCCTGGGCAAGTTGCAGAAGTTAAAGACACTTAAGCTTTATGATATGTATGATTTGCAGGCTTTGCCGGAGGAAATCGGGAATCTGCAGGAGCTGGAGTATCTGGGGCTGGATAACAGCGGAGTACATACATTGCCGGATGGTTTATGCCGTCTGAAACAATTAAAAAGGTTAGATCTGTCCGGGATGAATTCTTTGCGTGCCTTACCGGATGAAATCGGGAATTTGCAGGAATTGCAGATATTGAACCTTAGGGATTCCGGGATAACCAGCCTGCCGGCCAGTTTCGGCAGACTGAACCGGCTGAAAACGCTGTGGCTGTGTGGAACGCAGATTCATAAATTCCCGCCGATGGGATCTTTGGAGAATTTGATTCGTTGTGATTTGGGCAATATGGTTCTGGAGAGAATTCCGCAGCAGCTGATAAACCGTAAAATGAAGATTTATACAGAGGGATATTTTGGCGATGGCATGTCTTTGGCCGGAACCAGGCTTTTATGCCAGCCCATCAGTCTTTTCCTGCATGATTATGAATTTATTGAAAGGTATTATGCGGAGGAGAAAATCCATTTAAATGAGACGAAGGTGGTGTTTCTGGGAGATGGGGAGGCTGGAAAGAGCCATATCATTGAACGGATGCGGCAGGAAGGGAAGGTCCTGCGGGAATTTTGCCAGGAGGCTACGCCGGGAATCGCCATCTCCGAGCAGCATTATGAAATCGGAAAGGAGAAAGTATGTCTTCAGATCTGGGATTTCGGGGGTCAGGAAATCATGCATTCCATGCACCGTTTTTTTCTGACAGACCGGACGCTGTATGTTATTGTGGTAAATGCCAGGGATAACACCCAGGATGAGAGGGCGCAATACTGGCTGAACAATATTAAAAGTTTTGCCAACGGATGCCCGGTGATTCTGGTTCTCAATAAGATAGACCAGAACCCTTCCGCCAGTATAAACGAAAGGCTTTTACAGGACGATTATCCCCAGATCATTGAAACCATGAAAATGTCGGCCTTAAGGGACTGCAAGATTCAGTTTGACCAGCTTCTGCAGGCCATTCTGGATGCAGTGAAAGAGTTTGACAGCTATGCCATGGAATTCCCGCTTTCCTGGAATTGTGTGAAGCAGGAGTTAAGCCACATGGATTTAAACTATATTGGAGACGGACAGTATCGTTCCATTTGTAAAAAGAATCATGTGGAGGATGAACAGATACAGAACTGGCTGCTGGACTGGTTTCACGATCTGGGGGTGAGCTTTAATTACCGCAGGATGGACCGGCTGCTGGGCACTTACATGGTTCTGAAGCCCCAGTGGATTACCAACGCCATTTATATTATCCTTTTTAACGGAAGAGACCAGGCCAGCAATGGTATCATGGAGATTGATAAGATCATTGCCCTGCTGAAAAATCCGCCCAAGTCAGTGGAGAATATCCGCTATGAGATAGAGGAAGTTCCCTATATTCTGGGGGTGATGCGGCGGTTTGAGATATCCTACAATATAGATCCGGATCATGAATTTATTCCCATGATGTGCGACAGGAACCAGCACAGAGATGCGGAACAGTTTGTCATGGAGGATACGCTGGAATACTGGATGGTATATGAGTACCTGCCCAATAATGTCCTGCATAAGCTGATGATGAAAATGCGGGATGACCTGGCAGAGGATAAGATATGGCTTACGGGTATGATTCTGAAACCGGCGGGCAGTGAGGTGACGGCCCTTGTGCGAATGCATCATAAACGGATAGAGATCTTTATCCGGAGCGGAAATCCTGCGGTGGAATCCTGCAAGGAATACCTGACGCTAATCCGCCGGTATCTGTTGAAAATCAATCAGGACTTGAATCTGTATGCGGAAGATATCATTGTATATAAAGAAGGGGAACTGCGGGAAGAAATTAAATATTCCTATTTGCTGAAGCATCTGAGTGCGGGAAAGAATTATTATTTTTCGGAAAAGTATGGAAGAGATGTATCGGTCAATGCCATTTTAGGCACTGTGGAAAGGACGTATGATCTGGAACTGATTCTGAAGTTCTGTCAGGAAAATCAGGCGCTGACGTTTCCCAGACTGCAGGGGCTCATGATGGAATGGGAAAAGAATACTGTGACGGAGGAAAAACTCACCAGGGATCTGCTGGCAGACTGTGAGAAGTTGCAGGGGAATACCTTACTGAAACTGCAGGGAAAGGAAAATGACCGAAACACATACTTCCGGGATTTGCTGCAGACCCAAAGCTATCAGGTGCGGGATCAGACACTAAACGGAACTTCTCCCGGCGGTAAAAGCGCCGGGGAACTGGATCTGTTGATAGTGGACAGGAGACATGAACCCTTTGCAATTCTGGAAGCGTTAAACCTGGATTCCCTGAAGGAAGACTATCTCACCGCACATATTGAGAAACTTTATCAATATGATACATGGGGACTGGAGCGCAATTACCTGGTTTCCTATGTTACTGCCAGGGACTTTGGGGGATTCTGCAGGAAGTATCAGAAGTTTATTGCGGGATTTGAATATCCGTATCCCCTTGTGGAGGTGAGGGAAAGTGGGATTTCTTCGTACACGGACATACGGATTTTGGAAACTGTCTTGTCAAGAAATCAGAAGCAGACCAAACTCATACATATTCTGGTAAGGCTGTAGTCTTTTTGGGGCAGCGGCGCCGGGAACAGGGGACGGGGATGCACAATTGATACCGGAAAGCATGAAATATCAGGAAGTGCCCGGTGCCTTTTGGTAGAATGAAATCACAGAGGAGGAACCGGATGTGGAATGGATAACAGGGATTCAGCGGGCAATCAATTATATGGAAGAACACATGCTGGAAGAAATAGATTATGAGGCTGCGGCGAAGGAGGCCTGTTCGTCCACGTTTCATTTTCAGAGGGTGTTCGGCATTCTGTGCGGTTTTTCCATGGGGGATTATATCCGGATGAGGCGCCTTTCCCTGGCGGCAGAGGAGCTGATTCAGACGGATTCCAGGGTCATAGACATTGCGCTGAAATACGGATATGATACGCCGGAAGGATTTACCCGTGCCTTTGTGCGGTTCCACGGTATTCCGCCCACAGAAGCAAGGCGGGGCGGTAATGTGAAATCCTTTTCCAGACTTTCTGTGAAACTTATTCTGACAGGAGGAAGTATGATGGATTACAGAATTGAAAAAATGGATGCTTTTCAGGTGATCTGCAGACGGAAGACAGTGCATAAGCCCGGGGAAGAAACGGCTGCGGCAGATATTTCCGCATTCTGGAGGGAATGTGCGGCAGATGGAACCACAAAGAAACTGGTGGACTGTTACCCCGGGGAACCCCGGCTGAAGGGACTGCTGGGCATATGTTTTTCGGCGGAGATGGAGGGAGAGGAATTTCCCTATGGCATTGGCGTGGAGTACGACGGCAGACCGGTGGAAGAGGAAGGGCTTGAGATTGTGGAGATTCCGGCGCGGACCTTTGCCGTATTTCCCTGCCGGGGGAAGATGCCGGATGCCTTTGAGGAGACGTACCGGAAAATTGTCTCGGAGTTTTTTCCCCAGAGCAGCAGATATGAGTATGGCCAGGGGATAGAACTGGAAGTGTATCCCTCGGACCAGGTCAGTGATCCGGATTATGCCTGCGAGATCTGGATTGCGGTGAACGAGAAATAAGGGAAGAAGAACAGGAATTTCCTGGCGCTGGAGGCGGAAAACCCGACAGTGCCGGGATTTTTTTGTGTATTTTGTTCCTGGCAGAAATTGCATCCGTATGGGGAGATATGGAACTGCCTGGGCAGAAAGGCATTGCATGGGCAGAAATTCACTGCCCAGGGAGAAAGGCATCCGCATGGGCAGAAGTGCACTGCATGGGCAGAAGTGCACTGCATGGGCAGAAGTGCACTGCCCAGGCAGAAAGGCATCCGCATGGGCAGAAATTCATTGCCCAGGCAGATGTTGCATCTGTCCGGGAAAATGTGTAAAATGGTAAGAGAATGAATACCGGCGATGTATTTTCGGAAAGGAAGGTTGATATGAGGTACGAAGTGAAAGACAATGCCATCTACTTTATCAGGGAAGGGGAATGGGGAAGGATTTCTGCCTGCGGCAGGAACAGTATCCGTTTTCAGGCATCCCCCTCGGGGCCGGTGAAGGAGCAGAACTGGACGCTGATGCCGGGGGAAGCGGCCGCCAGGGCATGGCTGGAGGAGGATACGGCGATTCTTGAGACAGGGGACATGCGGGTAAAGCAGTATGGAAACGGCAGGGCAGTGAAGTGGGAACCGTTTTTTTCCACAAGTGACGGCTGCGCCTGAAAATACATCGGAGGGTAGGAACATGAAGCAAAAAAGCAAAATATTCTGGATAACACGTACGGCTGCGCTGATTGCGCTGCTGGTGGCGGCTCAGGCAGTGACGGCGCCATTGGGAAACACAATTATCACAGGAACTTTGGTAAATGCGATTCTGATTGTGGCAGTTTTGTCCTGCGGGCTGGGGGCAGGAGCCTGCGTGGCCGTGATTTCGCCGATTATGGCAAAGCTGTCAGGAATCGGACCACTCTGGAGTCTGATTCCTTTTATTGCTCTTGGAAATCTGACACTTGTGTCGGTATGGCTTCTGGCCGGGAAGTGGTGCCGGGGCAGCAAAAAGTACATGGAACAGGCGGCGGTTTTGGTGTTTGCGGCAGCCGCAAAATTCCTGGTCTTATATCTGGGCATTGTAAAGCTGGCGGTGCCCGTGATTCTGGGACTGCCCGAGCCCCAGGCCACAGTCATTTCAGGCACTTTTTCCCTGCCACAGCTGGTCACGGCCCTGCTGGGCGGCATACTTGCGCTTCCTGTGACACAGGTATTGAAAAAGGCAGGAAAGATAAAAGAAGGAAGTGAATTCTGATGAAGAACTATAAGTTTCTGATAGAGTATGACGGCAGCCGGTATTACGGCTGGCAGCGTCTGCCGGAGAAAAATACCATTCAGGGGAAACTGGAAAATGTGCTGACAGGGATGTGCGGCAGGGAAGTCGAGGTTATCGGGGCCGGGCGCACGGACGGCGGCGTCCATGCAAAGGGCATGGTGGCCAATGCCTTCCTGGAGACGGAGCGCTTTCCGGAGGAAATACGGGATTATATGAATGCTTATCTGCCGGAGGATATTGCGGTAAGGGAGGTGCGGGAAGCCTCGCCCAGGTTTCACGCCAGGTACAATGCCATAGGAAAGACATACCAGTACACCTGCCATGTGGGAAAAGTCAAGTCCGTGTTTGACAGAAAATATTGTACCAGGCTGGAGGAGACCCCGGATCTGGAACCCATGCTGGAGGCGGCAAAGTTGCTGAAAGGACAGCATGATTTCCGGAATTTCTGTGTGAATCCCAGGATGAAAAAGTCAACCGTGCGCACGGTTGACAGAATTGACATAACGTACAAAGGAGATTATATTCATTTCTTGTTTCATGGAAACGGTTTTCTGCAGAATATGGTGCGGATTATGGTGGGGACGCTGCTGGAGGTGGGATGCGGCAGAATGACGGCAGAACAGGTGCGGACGGTGCTGGAAAACCCGGACAGACAGAAGGCCGGCCCCACGGCTTTGGCCAAAGGGCTGTGTCTGGTCAGCGTAGACTATGACTGATGAATAAACTTTTTTGTATTTTCATTTTACGGATTGCAAATCGCCGCGGTTGTGGTACAATGAGTCCATATTCGAGACAGAAAGCGATCTGTGCAAAAGACAGATACGGAACTGGAATGGGAGGACTTGGAAATGTACACAGAGAAGCAGCTTGAGAGAATGCTGGGGAAACTGAAACGACTGGAGGAAATGCTGGAGCCCAAATTATTTTACACAGTGGGAACCGTGCCCATGAAGGCTTTCCTGACGGATGGAAGCCATCATGATGTGCCGGAGGATGCCTGCTTTACGCCCTGCGAGGACGGGACCGTCTTCGAGGGGGAAGGGATCTACTGCTGGTTTAAGGGCAGCTACACCGTGCCCGGGGAACTGGATGGGGAGACTTTGTTTGTCTACCCGAAAATCAGGGGATATGAGGGAATGCTGTGGGTGGATGGAAAGCCCTATGGCAATTTTGCCTCCAAGATGATTGTGCACAGCCACGGCAATCATTACTGCGACATGCTTTGTAAAAAGGCTCAGGGCGGGAAGACCATCGAGATGGCATTTGAATATTATGCCAACCACTACATCAAGGGAACGCAGCCGTTCCTGATTGAGGCCCAGAAGCATTACCGCATTGAGTATCATCCGGTGAACATCTGCCGGAAGGATGAAGAGCTGGCAGACTTTTATTTTGATTTGAAGACTGCCAATCAGATGGTGAAGGTGCTGGACAAGAACAGTTTCCGCAGGGCTGCTTTTGTGCGTGCCATGCTGGAAATCCACAATTTTATTTCCTATGATTTTGAAAATGAGGATCAGGAGGTATTCCGCGGGCAGATCCGCCGGGCCGGACAGATCCTGAAAAAGGTGATGGGGGAGAAAAACGCTTCCTCTGCACCGTACGCCGGGCTGATCGGGCATTCCCACATGGATACCGCATGGCTGTGGCACAGGGGCGAGACAGAGAAAAAATGTGCCAGAACCTATGCAAACCAGATGAACCTTATGGATCAGTATCCGGATTATACTTTTGTACAAAGCTCAGCTTACCACAGCGACATTATCAAGAGAATGTACCCGGCGCTCTTTGAGGATATCAAAAAGAGAGTGGCGGAAGGCAGGTATGAGCCAAACGGCGGGGTATGGATTGAGTGCGACTGCAATATTCCCTCCGGTGAATACATGATACGGCAGTTTGTGTGGGGACAGAAATTTACAAGGGAGAACTTTGACTTTACTTCAGATGCCTTCTGGCTGCCTGACACCTTTGGATACAGCGCTTCCCTGCCCCAGATCATGCAGGGCTGCGGGGTGAAGTATTTCCTGACCACCAAAATGGCATGGAATGACACCAATGTTTTTCCCTATGATACGTTTTACTGGAAGGGAATAGACGGTTCCCAGGTGCTGGTTCATTTTAACCGTACCCACATCTGGCCGGATCCGGAAAATATATCCAGTAATTTGCTGGAAGCAGGGGAAAATACCATAAAGGAACGTGCCGTTTCCAACATGCGCCTGATCTCCTACGGCTTCGGCGATGGGGGCGGCGGTCCGGAATTCGGTATGATTGAGATGGCGGAGAGAATGAAGGATATGGAGGGGATGCCCAGGGCCTCCCATACTACCGTGAGTAAGTTTATGCAGGATCTGGAGCAGAATATCACGGATCCTTCTACTTACAACGGAGAACTGTATCTGGAGCTGCACAGGGGAACCCTGACAAACCAGCATGTGATCAAGAGGAATAACCGGAAAGCAGAGTTTGCACTCCGCGACCTGGAGTTTTTGACGGTGTGGGATGCGGTCCGCAGCGGTGCGGCAGTTTCGCCGGAGAAAATTGATCCGCTGACCAATGAGATGCTGATAAACCAGTTCCACGATATTCTGCCCGGAACCTGTATTCCCAGGGCCCATGACGAAGCCGTGGAAGCGGTGTCCCATATTATGGAAGAGGCCCGGAAAGAGACAGAGGGGCTGTTGGAAAAATGGGCGCAGAAAACAGAAAACAAAACCGTCACGGTTGTCAATACGCTTTCCTTTGACAGAAGCGACGTTCTCTACCTTCCTTTTGAGGGATATTATGTGGATGGCAATTATCGTCAGCAGGTAGTGGAGGACCGGGATGGCAGGCGGCTTCTGGCTGTGATGGGTGTGACAATTCCGGCTTTCGGCAGCAGGGTTCTCTCAATGACAGCGGATTACCAGGAGGAGCCTTCTGTATTCTCCATGGACGGGGAGGTTCTTGAGACACCCGCGGTGAAAGTGACTTTCAATGAAAAGGGTTATATGGAATCCTTTGTGGATAAGAGGAATGGCCGTGAACTGAAGGGCGAAGGATATGCCCTGAATACCTTCCTTATGGCAGAGGAGGTTTCCCTGGGGTGGGATAACTGGGATGTGGACGCGGATTACGAAAGCAAATTCCGGGAGGACGCGGCGCTGCTGTCCCGCCAGGTTGTGGCAGATGGGGCGGTAGAATTCCGCATTCGCAGCAAATACCGTCTGAGTGCAAAATCTTCTCTGGAACAGGATATGATTTTCCACGCAGATTCTCCCCAGGTGGTCTTTGAAACCAGAATTGACTGGCAGGATGATCATCGGTTCCTGAAGACGGCATTTGACACCACAATTCACACGGATTATGCCAGCCAGGAAATACAGTTTGGCTATATCCGCCGTGTGACCAACCGCAACACGGAGATTGAAAAAGCCAGATTTGAGGTATCCAATCACAAGTATACCGATCTTTCCGAGACCCGTTATGGGGCGGCTTTACTGAACGACTGCAAATATGGCATCAGTGTCAGGGATTCCCAGATGCGCCTTTCCCTCCACAAGGGCGGCTGTATGCCGGATTACCGCGGTGATAAGGGCATTCACGAATGCACATATTCCTTCCTGCCTCATATGGGAAGCATGTCTGCCGGAAATGTGATTCAGCCGGCATATATGCTGAATGAAAGGCCCCTGGTAGTGGAAGGAAGCATTGGCACGGCCGGCCGGGAAGATTATGACACAAGTGTCATTGGTGGAAAAGAAGCCGGTGACATAAACAAGGGGCTGGTGACGGTGGACAGTGACCATGTGATGATAGAGACTGTGAAACCGCTGGAGGGTTCCAAAGAAAGGAGCTTTATCCTGCGGCTTTATGAGGCCGAGGGAGCAGGAGAGAAAGTGACGCTCACATTCGGGTTCCCGGTGAAGGGACTGTCGGAAACCAACATGCTGGAGGAAACACAGAAAGAATATGTTGTCTCCCAGCAGCTGACACTGAATTTCCGTGCGTTTGAAATTAAGACAGTGAAGGTGAATTATTGAGAATGACAATGGATTTCCAGACCCATTCTTTTCCGGATGTCCTGGCCGGCCGGGCAGTGGCCTGGCTGGCAGAAGGCGCCGGGGTGGAATGATCCGGCTGGGTAGTGGCCTGGCTGGCGGAATGATCCGGATGGATAGAACCGGAGCATTGGAAGGCTCCATGAGGGAAGCAGGAACTGACGTGTCAGTCCTGCTTCCCGTGGTGTCAGGAAGATATTCCGCTTATCCCTGGTTTTCCTGTGCTACCAGACGCTCGGCCCCATACATTCTGCGCAGCCGGGGTTTCTCGATCTTGCCGGTGGCGTTTCGGGGTATCTCGCTGAAAATAATTTCTTTTGGCCTCTTATACCGGGGCAATTCCCTGCAGAAAGTTTCAATCTCATCCCGGGAACATTCCATGCCATCCTTGACCTCAAGGATGGCAGCTGTTTGTGTCACAGTAAAAATAAACCACCGGCTATGCCGGTGAGTCCCCAGCTGCTT
>OFFR01000295.1_pt1 | contig 35794 bp, 31 predicted proteins | sample 1521421 | NCBI WGS metagenome assembly OFFR01 (sample SAMEA3504087, study PRJEB24116) | mouse gut metagenome | biome: mouse gut; feature: mouse-associated habitat; material: faeces | place: Denmark | collected 2011 | reverse complement strand
GGAGGGCGGCAGCGGAAAGGGTACGGGAGCATTTTATGTACGAGCAGTTCCGCGGGAATATCAGAGAGCTTTTGCTGTGACAGGATCCGTGACCGGGAGAGACAAGGGTACCGGGATTGTCCTGTACATTGGGGAGGTCTGCAATGTATCTGATCAATGGAAAATTTCTGGAACACAAAATAACAGGAGTTGAGCGGTTTGCGGGGGAACTGATTGTACGGCTTGACGGGATGATGGAAAAAGGAATGGCATGCCTGGCCGTGTCCCAGGGCGCCCGGAATGTGCCGGAACTGAAAAACATTGACGTGGTCAGGGTGGGAAGGCATAAGGGAAATGTGTGGGAACAGCTGGAACTGCCGTTTTATGCCATGAGGCATGGCTGTGTCCTGGTAAATCTCTGTAATGCGGCGCCGCTGCTGAAACCGGACATTACCTGCATTCACGACATACAGCCCAGGGTCAGTCCACAGTTTTTCCGAAAAATGTATGTGCTATGGGCTTTGCTGAATCTGGAAAATGTTTTCAGGAGGGCAAAAGCCGTTATCACGGTATCCCGGTTTTCCAAATCGGAGTTTGAGAAATATTTTCGTCCCCGGATGCCGGTATATGTGATCTATAACAGCTGGGAGCATGAGAACCGGATAGAAGCAGACATGGGCATCTTTGAAAAGCTTCCGGTACTGAAAAATAAAAATTTCTATTTTGCCATGTCCAGCATGGCGCCGAACAAGAATGTAAGCTGGATTGTGGAGACTGCCAGGCTCAACCCGGACAAATATTTTGTGGTATCCGGCAATGTAAACCGGAAAATATTTGGCAGGGCGGAGGGGACCAAAGTAGCAGAAAATTTTATTTTTGCAGGGTATGTAAGCGACGGGGAAGCAAAAGCAATGATGTCGTATTGCCGGGCATTTTTGTTCCCCACATTCTATGAGGGATTCGGAATTCCGCCCATGGAGGCCATGTGCTGCGGCGCGGATGTGATGGTTTCCGACAGGAGTTGTATGAGGGAAATATACGGTGATGCAGTGGCATATATAGATCCGGACAAACCATGCGGAGAGATAGACAATATAGTGTTTCCGGAGAAGGAAAAAGGCAGGAAACTGCTGGCGGCATATTCCTGGGAGAAATCGGCACGGAGGCTGCTGGAGGTTCTGGAAAAGCATGGAGAACAGAGAAAAGATGACGGTAAAAAATACCGGGATTCACATAGGAGACATAAATGAAAGTATTAGGTGTGGCTGAATTAACCTTGCTGTTGATCTATTTACTGAGACAGCATAAAAAGTATGGATATTTTGTATTTTTGAATATTAGAAAGCTGGCATTTTCGTTTTGGCTGGGGGCATTCGGACTATATAATCTGGGAATCAGTTCATTGTTGCAGCCGGATATTCCCATTAATATTCTGGGATTTCTGATCATTGGAAACTTTGCCGTGATGGCAGGTATGAAGACAAAGACAGAGAGCCGAATGGAAGCTGTGGCTGAAGGCGTGGCAGGAGAATCCTTTCCGGGCAGGTATATAAAATGCGTGTATTTTTTACTTGCAGGCGGAATTCTTTCATTTGTACTTTCCTTTGTCAATTATGGATTTACCTTATTTCACCAGAACAAAATTAACCGGACGGAACTGGTACTGCCATATCTGTATAATAGCATTGTAGTCTGCTCCATATTTCTATATTACCTGTTCAGGACCAATGGGACATTCTTCAGGAAGGGCTGCAGACTGCTGGTATTTGCGATATCGGTATTCATGCTGCTGTGTATGCTGAACAGAGGGAATATCATATTTATATTCACCGCAGTACTGATACTGGAACTGTTTCTTTATTTTTCGCGCACAAAGAAAAAATATATATCACTCAAAGGGGTTGTCTTGGTGTCTGCGTTCCTTGCCTCAGCCGTATTTATGTTTGGGGTGGTAGGGGATATGCGTTTTGAGACTGTCTCCAGAGAAGTTTATCATATGAGATATGTCGAATTGTACGGCCTGTCACCGGAGTTTCCTTCCGGACTGGGACAATTATACATGTATCTGGTCAGTCCCCTGGAGAACATGTCCCATGTGCTGATGGAGCAGGAAGTAACCCATTATACCTTTTTCTGCAATCTTTTTTATCCGGGAATAAAGCTGATTGCAAATCTGATAGGAAAGGGCGGAGTATTTTCCGGATGGCTCAGCGGCCAGTATGAGATTTATCCATATTTGCAGCCCAGGGCAGGGCTGAATGTCATGTCGTTTATGGCAGATGCCTATCAGGATTTGGGAATTGCGGGCATTGTGGTATATCTTGCATTTTATGATTTCATTCTGGTGGCGGCAGACAAAGTGCTTCATTCAAAAATGTATGGTATTTCCAAAACGATTATTTACAGTTTTATGATTCAGATTGTGCTGTGGGGTATTTTTACCAATTCTGTGTTCAGAATGGGAAATTTGTGGGTAAACATCTTTTTTGTGTTTGTCATGGATACATTTGTAAGATGTGTACATTTTTCGGGAAAAAAGATTGGAGGGCCAAAAAATGCGGCAGGAGAAAACAGCGGTCATACTGGTCAACCATGACGGCCTGAGAGACACGAGAGAAGCTGTGGAAAGTATCAAAAAACAGCAGATGGCATTACAGATTATAATTGTGGATAATGCCTCCCCGGGCAATGATGCGGATAAACTGGAAAAAGAATTTAAAGATGTAAAAATCATCCGGGCAGGAAATAATCTGGGATTTGCAGGCGGGAATAATCTGGGGATGGAATATGCCCTGGAAAACGGATTTGATTATATTCTGTTACTGAACAACGATACCAAGGCAGATAAGGAAATGATAATGCACCTGCTTGCAGAAGCGGATGAGACAACCGTGACGGTTCCGGCAATGTATTACGATTCGGAACCTGGCACTCTGTGGTATGGGGGAGGAATGGTCAATAAGTGGACGGGAAATGTGGAGCATCTAAGCCTGACGGAGAAACAGATCTGCAGTTTTGCCACCGGATGCTGTATGCTGATACACAGAAGTATTGTTGAACGGGTGGGCAGAATGAGTGAGCAATATTTTATGTACTGTGAAGATATGGACTATTCTATTCGTCTGGGGATGGCGGGAGTCAGAATTATGTATGTTCCGGATGCAAAACTCTGGCATAAAATCGGAAAGTCGTCAGGAGGAAATACTTCTGCATTCAGTATATATTATATTACCAGAAACCGGCTTTTCTGTATAAAGAAGCATGTGAAATACTTTAGGCCAACCGCATTTTGGTATGCTTACCTGACACGTCTTATCAGAATGTTTCAGCTGATATGCAGGGGAAAGCCGGAATGGAAGGCGTATCGGAAAGCCCTGCATGATTATCACAATGGGATTATGGGAAGGCAGGAAGCTGACGGAATGCTTTTGCCTCTTAAGTAGTCAGGAGATTTGACGGAGGATAACTGGCTTGGGAATTGTTTTGGATAAGAGCACAAAGGCGGGATTAGGATATACCATGGGCAATGTTTTGGTGAAAGGTATCAGCTTTCTTACGCTTCCGCTTTTCAGCAGGATAATGACCACGGAAGAGTTCGGAATATACAATGTGTTTGTTTCTTATGAAGCAATTTTATATGTGATTTCCGGGCTTGCCATCCACACCAGTGTCAGAAGTGCAAAGTTAGAATTTAAGGAAAGAATTGATGAATATATTTCTTCTGTAGCGCTGATATATATTCTGAATTTTGTTATTTTATCAGGCATTGTACTGTGGTTCGGGGAAAACCTGGGAAACTGGATGGGATTTGACCGTCCTGTTCTGGAACTGCTGGTTATGTACAGTTTCGGTAATGCCGTGCTGGCACTGTACAATGGCAGGATCAGTCTGGATTATTTGTACCGCAGGTATCTGGCAGCAGCTTTTCTGAATTCGGCAGGGAGCATAGCACTTTCTGTTGTGCTGATCTTTACGGTTTGCAGGGCCAATAAGGAGACAGGCAGGATATTGGGCGCTACGGTGACGGCTTTCCTGCTGGCCCTTGTGATTCTGGCAGTACTGCTGAAAACGGCAAAACCAGTCTGCACAAGAATGTACTGGGGATTTGCCCTGAAATATAGCCTTCCCATTGTGCCCCATGGTATTTCGCAAGTTATTCTGGCACAGTTTGACAGGATAATGATCCGGACGCTCGTAGGGAATGCGGAGGCGGGAATATACAGTCTGGCAGGCAATATAAAGCTGATATTGGTAATTATGACAGATTCTGTGGCGATGGCATGGTCCACATGGTTCTATGAACAGATAGAAAGAAAAGAGATAAAGATGATACAATCCAGGGCAAACCAGCTGGCGCTGCTGTCCGTGATCTGCACTGTGGGATGCATGGCAATTGCTCCCGAACTTATCGGGCTGCTGGGAGGAGATGCCTATGCGGCAGGAAAATATGCCGCGATTCCCATGATATTGGACGCCTTTGTTTTGTTTCAGTATAACCTGATTGTGGTGGCGGAGTATTATCGGAAAAAGACAGTCTGTATCATGTGGGGAACCATGATGGCGGCAGGGATTAATCTTGTTACAAATTACATATTTATCACAAGATTTGGCTTTATTGCAGCGGCATATACCACATTATTTTCTTATACCTGCTATCTGGCGGTGCACCTGGCAATATCCCGGCGTCTGGTGGGAGCATTTATTTTGTCCCTGGGAAGACTTGCTTTTTACGCGGGAATCACCCTGGTATCTGCGGGGATAAACTTGTATTTTATGCAGTCTGTGCCCATGCGATGGGGAGTTTGCGCTGTTCTGGTGCTGGTTTTGGGAAGCAGGCTGATACAGGAAGCGGGAGTGTTGGAAAAAAGGAAGAAAAGAGGAAAGGAAGAAGATGATCAGAAGGGCTGTTAAAAAAATAAAGTATTTTGGGTGGAATCTGCGTACTGCCCTATATGTTTTTTTCCGTAAAAGAGAGGCAGATATCGTACTTGCAGGCGCCTGGATGGGAACCAAATTTGCGGACAATTCAAGGTTTTTGTTTCAGTATTTAAATAACAATAAGGAAAAACTGGGTCTGCAAAAAGTAATCTGGGTAACAAGGGACGAGACGGTAAATCGAAAACTCCGGGATCATGGATATGAGTCTTATCTGTGCGGAACCAGAGAATCTGACTATTGGCACAAAACGGCGGGAATACATATTATATGTAATGCGATTTATCCGCAGAATCATTTTGAGCCGGATATAGATACACACCTTTCATGGGGAGCAAAAAAGATCAATCTATGGCACGGAGTAGGTTTAAAGTGTACGGGAAAAACGGCAAATAATTATGGTAAGAAAATACATGCAGGAGAAGAAAAATCCTTTTTCAAAAAGACGATAAAAAAGCTGATAAGCTCTGGGGGATGGGAATCTGAAAGTTACCATTTGTGCACCAGTCCTTTTATGCTTGAGGTAAATAAGAGGAATTTTGAATATGATGAGAAGCTCTTTTTTTATTCACAATATCCGCGGAATTGCAACTGTCTCAGGTACATGCCAGAGGAAGTAAAAGTCATTGAAGATTTAAAAAAGTTTCAGGGTATTGTCATATATCTCCCCACGTTCCGGGATCAGGGGAAAGAATATTTTCATCCACTGCAGGATGGGGAGATTTGCAGCTTTTTAAGGGAGAATCATTATGTCTGGGTTGACAAACCGCATCCGGCAGAGACAGAATTTTTTTCCGGTAAGACGGATGCCTGCCACCGGTATATTTTACCTGCGGAGTTTGATATCAACATTCTTTATGAAAATTGTACGGTCATGATATCCGACTATAGTTCGGCAGTATTCGATGGCATCCTGAAGGATATTCCGGTGATAGCGTATGTGCCTGACCTTGCGGAATATAAAAAGGGAAATAATGGACTGATGATGGATTTTGAGCAATGCCTGGCCGGACTGACAACCCGGAACACAAAAGGGGTTTTGAATATGCTGGAGGAAGTAAAGTCCAGATGCTATTTTGACGGATGCAGAAAGAAGACTTATGAAGACAATAAAGAAAGGTTCTGGGACAACCGGAGGCCGGATTACCAGGAGATATGGGAGACCATTGCGAAACTGGGACATGCCTGAAAAATACGCAGGATAATTCATATATAAAGGAGCTTACACATGGTTTGTGCATTGATAAAAATGGGCGGCAAGGGGGTACGTTTTGGGGAACAGTATCCCAAACAGTTTTATCAAATCGGCGGAATTCCGTTATTTGCCCATGTACTGGAGAAATATAACAGGGTGGAGGTCGTGGACAAGTATATTATTGTATCTAACAGCGAATGGATGGACATAACATATGAGTATTCCGGGAGGATTCTGGGAGACAAACTGCTGGAGATCACCAGCGGGGGGACGACAAATGCGAGATCTACTTATAATGGCGTAATGTGTGCTGCAAAGTACTTAAACAGAGATGATATTCTGCTTGTACATGATATTACGGATCCTATAATAGATGAAAGAGCCATCCGTGAAGTGATACGGGCGGGGCAGGAGTATAAATGTGCCGCTATTGTGACGGAACAAGTACATACCTTGTACCGGAAAAATGAAGAAGGGTATATCACAGGAACGATAGACCGGCAGACGGTGGGTTCGGGATATTCGCCGGAAGCCTTCCGGTTTGAAGTCGTATATGCATGTTATGAAAATGCGACAGAGCAGGAATTAGAGAACATGACGTCCGCCATGGCCCTGGTTCAGGCACATCATATCAATCCCAAAGCAGTCATTTCCCATCAGGCGGATTTAAAAATAACCTATCAGGAAGACATGGAGGCGCTGAAACTGATGATAGCAAACGGAGAGCAGTTATATCAAGAAAGAACCGGCAGGGACGTATGAATTTACACGGCGCCCGGTCTCCTGTGCGATGCGGTTTCAGGGGCCGGGCGCGAAATTTCACGACGGAAAATCCGGCAGTTATTTCCGGAAAAGATCTTTCAATACCGGATCTTCCCGCAGGAGCTGTTTTGCCAGACTGCGGTAGTTTTCTTCATGAAGATAGGTGTGCCGGAATGGTTTTATGGAGGGCGCCATGTCCACCGCTTTTTCGTAATCCGCCCTGTTTAAGTCAAGGGTGCGCACATAATCCCAGAATCCGGTGTCGGTGAGGATGGTGTTGACACGCTGAAAGCGATGATTCTGTACCCTGCTCATCAGATAGGTGGCGATGCCTACCTGCACGCCGTGGAGCTGGGGAGATTCCAGGATTTTGTCCAGGGCATGGGAGATCAGATGCTCACTGCCGCTGGTGGGAGCGCTGCTTCCTGCAATTTCGTTGGCGATTCCGCTCATGGCAAGGGAATCCAGAAGCTCCCGCAAAAATAAATCCTCATGAATATTCTGAAAGGGTGTGCGGACAAAACTGTTGACGGCCTTTTTAGCAATCATGACCGCAAAATCGTTGACAGTTGCATAACCCTTTTCCGCTTCAAAGGCCCAGTCATAGAGCGCCGTTATTTTGGAAACCATGTCGCCGATGCCGGAATAGAGAAATTTTTCGGGAGCGCTTTTTATGACATCAGTGTCGGCTATGATACCATATGCCATGCATGCTGGAACGGATGTTCTTCTCCCGTTCACGGTCAGGGATGCACTTGCGCTGGAAAAGCCATCGCTGGAGGATGAGGTGGGAACGCTGATAAAGGGAAGCCTGCGCAGAAAGGCCGCATATTTTGCGGCGTCTATGACTTTCCCTCCCCCCAGGCCTATGATCACCTGCGCTTTGTTGTCTATGGAAAAAGCCAGTTCCACAATGTCTTCCATATTGATAGAATCCAGTTCCCGGTATTCCAGAACCGTCACGCCCGCATTCTTCAGGGAAGCCATGACTTTATTGCCAAACATATCGATCAGCCCGTTTCCAAAGTAAATCACTGCTTTGTCCATGTCTGCCGATACAATATCATTTCCCAGATTGTCCAGGGCTCCTTTTCCCACTTTCAGGATGGAAGGAATTGCGATGTGACTGTTCATTCTGACACCTCCGTAAAGAAATATGCTGTGTGATTTTTATTCCCGCGAGCAATGAGGAAAATAGCCATGCCTGCAGCGGGGGCTTTGATTGCCTATGACAGGGGATTTCCCGGCCGGATATAAGGATATCATATTTTGGGCGGGAAAGCAAGCGGCAGGAAAAGGCGGGCAATGCTTGACAATATATGACACAGGGGCTATCATCTTAACATAGACAGGGAGAGAATTCCTGAAAAGTAAAATGTGGTGATGTAGTTTGGGCGGCTGCCGGCGTATCTGCGGGACAACGTAATCCTTCTGGGGAAATGCTGCCGGATGAACGGTACAAGAGTGAATGGGAATAGGTGAAAAATGCAGACAGATTACAAAAGCAAAGGACTTTATCTTTTAAAAAAAGGACAGAAAGGCATGGTCCACGCCATATTCAGCCGGTTTGGACTGATGTTGGTTTTACTGGTGATACAGGTGGTGATTCTGCTGGGAGTTTTTCAGTGGTTTGAAGAATTTCTGCCCCACTTTTTTGGAGGAACCGTGCTGGTGAGTTTTGTGATGGTGGTGGGACTTCTGAACAGCAAAATCAATCCCACTGCGAAGATTACCTGGCTGATAGTACTTCTGCTGGTGCCGGTGTTCGGGGTGCTTTTGTTTCTTTATACACAGGGAAATTTCGGGCACCGGGTGTTGAAAACACGTGTGAATGAAATGATTACGGATACAAGGAATATGATCCCGCAGGATGGGAATGTGCTGGAGCGGTTTTGTGCGGAAAATCAGGGGGCTGCGGCGCTGGCCCGCTATGTGCACCGGAGCGGCTGTTATCCGGTATTTGACAAAACGGCAGTCACGTATTTTCCCCTGGGGGAGGATAAGTTTGAGGAGATGCTGAAACAGCTGGAGGCAGCAGAACATTTTATTTTTATGGAATATTTTATCCTGGACGAAGGGCTCATGTGGGGGAGCGTGCTGGAAATACTGGCCCGGAAAGCCGCCCGGGGAGTGGACGTCCGGGTCATGTATGATGGCACCTGCGAGTTTGCCCTATTGCCCCATGATTACCCGAAACGGCTGAAGGCCCTTGGAATCCAGTGCAAAATTTTTGCGCCGGTGACACCTTTTGTCTCCACCCATTATAACTACCGGGACCATAGGAAAATCCTTGTGATTGACGGACACACAGCCTTCACCGGGGGAGTGAATCTGGCAGACGAATATATCAACCGGAAAGTAAAGTTCGGGCACTGGAAGGATACTGCAGTGATGCTGAAAGGGGAGGCGGTGAGAAGTTTCACCCTGATGTTTCTGCAAATGTGGGGAATTGATGAAAGGGAAACGGATTATGCCCGGTTTCTTTCCTGCCCGGCATTTCCGGCAGAGAAGGCAAAGGGCTTCGTGGTTCCCTATGGGGACTGCCCCCTGGACAATGATAAGGTGGGAGAACGGGTTTATATGGATATTCTCAACCGTTCCCTGGAGTATGTGCATATTATGACACCCTATCTGATTCTGGATGGGGAGCTGGAAAATGCGCTGAAATTTGCGGCGGAGAGAGGGGTGGAGGTGAGCCTGATCCTGCCGGGCATTCCCGACAAAAAAATTCCTTATGCCCTGGCAAAAACCCATTACGCATCCTTACTGGAATCCGGGATCAGAATTTATGAATATACGCCGGGATTTGTCCATGCGAAAGTGTGTGTCAGCGATTCCAGGGAAGCGGTGGTGGGAACCATCAATCTGGATTACCGCAGCCTCTATCATCATTTTGAATGTGCGGTCTATATGTATGGAGCGGATTGTGTTCCCGGGATTGAGGAGGATTTCCAGGAGACACTGGCAAAATGCCGTCAGATATCAAGGGAAAACCTGAAGGATGAAAAGTGGAGTGTCATGCTCACGGGATATCTTATGAAAGCTGTTGCGCCGCTGCTGTAGAGAATACACGGTTTATGACATTTTCGTGAAGAAATCATTTCCCCGGCCGATATAGAATACAGAAGGATAAAACGCCGTCTGGTCCGGAGGGCTACGGACAGAAGGCAGAAAAACGAATAGGAGGGGACGTGTATGAATATCAGATTCCAGGGCATAGGCCGTATGTATATGGGAAACAACAGGATATCGGGCATGATGAAAAGTACGGAGCAAAAGCTGGAGAGGCAGGAGAAGCGGGACAGCCAGGTTGCTTTTTTTGAAAGCCGGAAAGACAGCCTGAAAAATATCCAGTGCGGCAGCGCCGAGGAGGCCGCCAGGGTTTTGGAGATGTTTCACACGTATGAGGACCAGATTGCCGCGGTGAAACAGGAATACAACCGTGAGCAGCTGATGCATTCGCTGGATGAAGCGAAGGAACGCGGAGAGCAGCTGGCCAAGGCCATTGAAAAGAGCGAATACAAGACACCCGAAGAGCGCAAAAAGGAAATGGCAGAGGAAGCGATGGGTATTGACGAAGAGAAAGGCGCGCTTTCGGAGAGCCTGGAAGAAATAACCGGGAAACTGGAGGAACTGATGACGGAGGAAGTCTCCGAAATGACGGAAGATATTGCAAAGGTGCAGGAAGAAATGAAAATGGATGCGCCGGCGCAGGAGGCGGAAAAGGTTTTGCTACAGGATATGGATCCGGAAAATCCGGTTCCTTATAAAAGGCTGGATGTATTTGCGTAAAAATGAAAAGAAACATACGGTTTGGCGCTGCAGATGCGGAGGGAATCATGCATTTGCGGCGCTTTTTTAGAGTGTGTCTGTGTGACGCACAGCTGCCGGAAAGCAATTTTCAAACACGTTCAGGAAACCGGATGATAAAAAATGCTGATAACAGCAGGGCCGTGGTGTTGCTGAACCGCGCGGAAAAGGACATACAGGTGAGCCTGGTGGAAGAGGGAGACGCAGTCTCCCTGAGGATGGATGCGCATTCAGTCTGTACGGTTACATTTGAATAAGAAAGTTTAACAGGACTATCACAAGTCCCACAGTACCCATATCGTGTATGAGGAATAAGCGGCTAAATGGAGAAAATCATGGGAAAGATAATCAAAAGCAGAATAAGGACAGCTTTTTAATGATAAATATCATAAAATATGCTATGATTAATTTGCGGCAGACAGCTTAAAAATCCGGAGGAATCAGATTGAAAATTGAAAATTTTCAATGCCAAGTTTGTGTCTGCGCGGCATCCACAAACTTGACATGCGCAAAAGGCCGCGCAGAAATGGGGTTAAATATGGAAAAATGGGACTTGTACACAAAATATAGAGAAAAGACAGGGAAAGTGCAGATTCGGGGAGAACAGATTCCAAAAGATTTCTACCATTTGGTGGTGCATGTATGGATACGAAATCGCAAAGGAGAATATCTTATTTCCCAGCGTTCAGCCAGCAGACCAGCATTTCCGCTTATGTGGGAGTGTGTTGGAGGTTCTGTTTTGATGGGAGAAAGCAGTATTGACGGGGCACTCAGAGAAGCAAAAGAAGAAGTAGGACTGGATTTAAAACCCGAAAACGGAAAACTTCTTTTTACCAAACTCCGGGGCACGGATGATAAATATGGAAGCAAAAAATTTAATGATATTATGGATGTATGGCTTTTTGAATACGATGGGGATCTGCACTTGGATGATGCAACCACGGATGAAGTTGCTGACTGCAGATGGATGACAGTTTCTGAAATCAGAAAATTGTATGAGGATAACAGGCTTGTGAAGACATTGGATTATTTTTTCTGTGTCATGGAAGCAGACGAGCCGGATTACAGCTATATTATTGGAAAAATGGTAAGCGGAACTGTTGACAGACCATTGGGCACCGCTCATCCCGGTCATCCGGAGATGATTTATCCAATCAATTATGGATATGTAAATAATGTACTTGCCGGTGATGGAGCAGAACAAGATGTTTATTTATTTGGAACAAATAAACCGCTGAAGAGTTTTCAGGGCAAAGTAGTGGCAGTATGGCATCGGTTTGATGATGTGGAGGATAAGTGGATTGTATCCTTGAATGGAGAAGATATTGCAGAAGAAAAAATATTAGGGGACATTTCATTTCAGGAGCAGTTTTTCTATGGAAAATTGTATAAATAATATGAAATTACCACCGGTATTTGCTGAAAGGTATACTATGCAGATAGGGGTACCCGGCAATGCGGACAATACCTTTTGGAGCAATCCATCCGTTCACCATAAAAGATGACACAAACCGGGATGCGCGATAAAACGAGCAGTTCTGCTTGAAAAACCGCCGATATGGCGTTACCATACTCGGCGGCTTACATAGTTTGATTCATGGAAATCACTTTTCTGGTCTTGATACATCTCATTCGTCATAATTTCAGCATTTTCCCCAATAAATGCTTTGGCCGCTTCTTCATCACTCTGAAGCTGCCACATAAACCATGCCACAACATAACCATCTTCCGAATACTGTGTCTTTCCATGGTCAGTATTTTTGCGTCTCAACATCACTTTATCGGCAGATATATCATCATAAATTGCCGCCAGCCCCTCACCCGTTACTACCCAGTCATCCCCTCCGCCTTCACCTGATATAAGCATAATGGGAACATTTATCAGTGTGGCATTATAAGGCCACTCCAGAGCCTGCGCCAGTTCCTTATTTGTTGGAGACAGGGCGACAGCAGCTTTGTATGTATTCTTATGCTCCGTATTTGTTATTGCGTTGATTACACCAACACCGCCCTGAGAGTGTCCGATGATTCCGACATTATCAAAATCAATTTTCTGATAGAAAACGTTTTTCTTGTCGTTAATCATCTGATTTTCATTCAGCCTTTGCAAATGAACGATGCACATTTCAGCTCCGAAAGCATTCCATGAGTGGGTTTCTTCTGTTGCAATGACAATAAAGCCCCATGACGCATAATGCTCATATATAGGTTTTGACTTAGAGGCTTTCCAGCCTGTCCCGTTGCAGACAACAATAACCGGGTAGACTTTGTCTTCGGTTTCAAGTTCCTTCGGATAATATATTTCATATTTCTCAAAAACTTGCACAGCAGCCTCTTCATAATAGGAAGTCTCGTATGCACCGTAACCAAGATATTTTGCTTCGATGTCGCCGCCTGTTTTTATTTTGTTGATGTAATCTTTTGTGAGAGCAGACATTTTTGCCAGGCACACAAGCAAAATTACAATTAAAATAACGATACAAAGAATTATGATTCCAATTATTTTTAAAGTTTTCTTCATATTTGCCATATCCTCTTTACAATCAGCCTTATATTCGCCCTAGGCAACTGCTACATTGTTCGTGATTGTCATTTTATTTTAATATAGGCAGAGGGAAGTTATCAGGATAAAAATTCTTTTACAGAGTTCTTTATTTCTTCCTCAACATCCTGTTTTTGCAAAATAACATTTAGTATTTTTTCATGTTTACCAGAGTTTATTTTCTTCGATATATTCCATATTTTCGCTATTGGCAATATTAAAATTATAGTACATAGGCGACCGGATCACAATGATATTCATCGGTTGCTGTGCAGGACATTACTTTTTGCCGCTTTTATGTGGCTTAGTATCCCCGCATGGGATTTGGGCAACACATTTTTTATATTTTTTTTAGATTAGTATATTGCAATATATAATAGCATGTGATAAAATAAACCAGTCAAAACAAAGTATCAGGGAATTACTAATACATGGACAGTGATTCTCAGTCGGAGAGAAAGGAGGTCTTATATGAACACACAGTTTAAAAAAGGGGCACTGGAACTCTGTGTACTATCCCAGCTTGTATGGGGAGACAAATATGGATATGAACTGACGGAGAGAATATCCAATAAAATGTCCATTGCCAGCGGCACATTATATCCCATCCTGAGAAAGCTGAAAGAGGATGATTACGTGACCACATACCTGGTTGAGTCGGAGTCGGGTCCGGCCAGAAAATATTATAAGCTGACGGAAAAAGGAAAACAATACCACACCAACGTGAAGCAGGAATGGAATGCGTTTACCAATGCGGTAAACCAGCTGATCAAAGAATAGAGTCCGTATGGTGCCGGGAGAATTTTCAGGAGCAGGTTATGTATGTATCTGAAAATACTCCCCCGAAAAGGGGTGCAGAAGCGGAGAGACGGAACTGGAAAAGAAAAACAGTCTCAAAGCGAGAAGCACCCGGGAGAATTTTCAGTGAGGAATGAGGAACTGAAAATACTCCCCCGAAAAGGGGTGCAGAAGCGGAGAGACGGAACTGGAATAGGAGGCATATCATGACGAAACAGGAATATATGAAAATGCTGCAGGAAAAGCTGGAGAGTTTCGGCCAGGGACTGCAGGAGGAGATTCTGGAGGATTACAGACAACATTTTGCAGAAGGTGAGAAATCGGGAAAATCAGCCGAGGAAATTATAGAGGAGCTGGGAAATATTGAGGAGATGATACGGGAACTGCCGGAGGAGGAAGTGCCGGAGGAATTTGCAAAGAGTGCAATGGAGCCGGTAAACAAGGCTGATGATGCCGGCCAGAAGGTAGCGGATCATCTGGAAAATACAGACAGAAATGTCAGGGATACGGAGATGAAGAGAACATTTTCCTATTCGGGATATTATAAGTCCGTGGTGCTGGAGGGCAAGACGGCAAACGTGTATGTGGGGCGTTCAGAGGATGACAGCATCCATGTGGAGTATGAAGCGAAAGGCGTGAGAAGCCAGCTGAACTACGAATATTATCAATATGAAGAGGATGGAACCTTTTATGCCGGGGTAAAACGCAAGAAAGGGATGCGGGATGAATCCGACAATGAGGATAAGCTGGTGAAAGTGACCTTGTTCGGGCATACCATCATTTCATATGGAAATATCAGTAACTTCAGCAGTGATGGACAGCTTATCAAACTGACGGTGAAAGTGCCGACGAGTGTGCCGAAGCTGAATGTGAAGGTGGGAAGCGGGAATGTGTTTGTGTCAGGCCTGGAAGTGGAATCTTTTGAGGGCAGCAGCGGAAGCGGAAATGTGAAACTGGAGCAGTTTGTGGCAGACCGCATGAAAGCACATACCGGAAGCGGAAATATCAGTGCGGATCATGTGGAATTTATATCCGGAAACCTTGAGACGGGAAGCGGAAACGTAAACGGGGACATGATAAAGGGCCGGGATTTGCGCTGCGGTACCGGAAGCGGAAATATCAGGCTGGATGCCGCTGTTGCAGAATATCAACTGGGCACCGGAAGCGGAAATATCAAGGTCAAGGCAGTGGGCGCCACAGAGAGGGCCAGCCTGGGCACCGGAAGCGGCGGCGTGAAGATAGAACTGGAAGGAATAAAGGGTATGGCGGCAACGGTCCGCAGCGGATCCGGGAGCATTCGTCTGGGCTGGAACGGAGAAGAAGACAGGAAGGTCAAGAACGGCACATATGCTTACGGAGACAGTTCCTGCAAAATAAATGTCACCACCGGAAGCGGCAGTATCAAAGTTTTCGGGAAGTAGGGCAGCAGAAACAAAATACGGTCTTTGGCATATGCTTTTTTTGCTGTCCCGGTGCAGAGTGTGCCGGGGCAGTTTTGTTCCTGCATTTTCTTTTATATTTGTACAAAGCGGAAGTACGCATGGGGACAGTGCGCAAATGTTAAGGTTTTATAACCTGATTGAATTAGCGGCATAATAATGATATAATGACCAACAGAATGGCCCGTTGTGAGTCAGCAGGGGCCGAATGGCAGGAGGGTTTCATGATGCCGCAGACAATGACAATAAAAGAGAATCCTGCAAAGCAGGGACGAATGGCAAATCTGGAACTGCTCCGCTGTGTGGCCATGATGATGGTGATTGTGCTGCACTATCTGGGAAAAGGGGGGCTTCTGGCAGATTTGACCCGGGAAAACCTGGGCGGTGGGGAAATGGCTGCCTGGCTGCTGGAAAGTTTCTGTATCGTGGCAGTGAATGTCTATATGTTTATCAGCGGATACTTTCTGAGTATGTCTTCATTCAAACTGAGCCGTCTGATCCAGCTCTGGCTACAGGTGTGGGTGTACTCTGTGGGATTCGGGCTGGCCGGGGCTTTGTCCGGTGTTCTGACAGGGGTGGACTTTGACGCCCATTATATTCTTACGCTGATTTTTCCTATTTCCATGGGCCATTACTGGTTTATGACGGCATATGTGTTTTTATATCTGTTATTTCCCTTTCTGGGAATGGCCGTGCAGAGGATGACGAGACAGCAGCTTCAGGCGGCAGTGGGACTATTGCTGTTCACATTCTGCATTTTGAAAAGTGTGCTGCCGGTGCGGCTGGAACTGGACGGGCAGGGGTATGACTGCCTCTGGTATATCTGTGTGTTTATGGCTGCCGCATATGTAAGGCGGTTCGGGGGTCCGGTTTTGCAGAAAAAAGGAGCCGGAGCCGTTATGTATGCCGGCTGCTGCCTGCTGGCATTTGGGGGAACTTTCTTGTTGCGGTATCTGTATCTGCGCACGGGCAGTCTGGGCAGAATGATTCAGATGTGTCTGGATTACAATCATGTACTGCCGTTTCTGGCATCTGTGGGCTTGTTCGGCCTGTTTTCAAATATCCATGTCAGGGGGACCTGGGCAGGAATCATCAGCAGGGTGGCGCCGTACACTCTGGGAATTTACCTGCTGCATGAAAACCTGGGCATCCGTTATGCCTGGCAGAAATGGCTGGGAGCGGATAAAGCGGGGGAAGCCATGTCACAGGGCGGCATTCTGGCGGCGGGAAGAATGGCGGCATGGACGGCTTTTGCGGTGGTATGTGTGTTTGTGTGCGGCATTCTTGTGGATGTGGTGAGAAAATGGCTTTTTGGGATCCTGCATAAGGGACTGCTGCACGTGGGGGCATACAAGGGGCTTGTTGCAGGGATTGAGAAAACAGACGAATATTTCCGGGTAAAAGGGAATGCGTGAGCAGGCGGACAGAGGGAAATTCTGCGGAAGCCCGGGGAAGACCCCGCAGGAGACACTGGAGGAAGAAGATGGAGAAATCAGATAAATATAACAGACAAGGCTTTTCCCGGATCCGCTGGGGCAATCTGCTGGAAAACCTTTTTATTGTCATTCTTGTTTTCTATCCCCTAAGACACATTGGCTGGGGACTGGATTTATGGGATACAGGATATAATTATACGAATTTTCGGTATCTGGACAAGGGAAATATGGACCCCATGTGGCTGTTTTCCACATATCTTGCCAATGTAGTGGGAAACTGGATCACAAAGCTTCCCAATGCGGGAAGTCTTATGGGCATGAATCTGTATACAGGCCTGTTTGTGAGTCTGCTGGCGCTTATGGGTTATTTTTTCTGTACCAGAAAACTGAAAATGCCGAAATGTATTGTCTTTGCAGGGGAGTTGCTTGCAATAAGCCTTTGCTGGTGCCCTACTGCGGTTGTGTATAATTATCTCACATATGTATTTTTTCTGGGGGCTTCCATATTCCTCTATCTGGGGCTGGTAAAGGAGAAGAGGGGATATCTGGTCTTTGCGGGCGTGATGCTGGGAGCGAATGTGCTGGTGCGTTTTTCCAATCTTCCGGAGATGGCTTTGATTCTGGCGGTCTGGGCCTGGGATTTTCTGGCATGGAAAGAGGAGAAGCAAAGATCGAAAGTCGGAAGAACCGGCATGGGCCGGACAGGCCTCAGGGCGACGGAACAGACGGGACAGTTTCCGGGAGCCGCCCTGCAAAACCGGGATGCAGGCAGCTGTGAGGGGTTCTGGCGGCGCACAGGGAAGCATACACTCTGGTGCTTTACGGGATATGCGGCGGCGCTTCTGGTGTTGCTGCTGGGGATTCACATACGGTATGGAATACAGGAATATATCTCGGGAGTCATGAGGCTGTTTGCCATGACAGACAATGCCTCGGATTATAAGGCCGCCTCCATGGTTATGGGGATTGTGGGCCGTTATGTGGAAAATTTATACTGGGTGTTCCGCATGGCCATGATCGTACTGGGAGGAACGGTGTTTTTTGCGCTGGGCGGCTGGCTGGAAGATTTTCTGCTCAGAAAGCCCGGGGACCGGAACCGGATTTTGGGCAGATGGATTCATGTCGGGATGAGGCTTTTGTGGGCGGTAGCCAGTGTGCTTACATTTGTGTGGCTCTATTCCAGAATATGTTCTTCTTTTTTCTACAGCTACGATCCCATACTGCGTCCGGGAACCATGTTCCAGATGCTTGTCATTCTGATTGCGGCCATACGCATATTTGACAGAAATTGTTCCAAAGAGGAAAAACTGGTCAGCGGGATGCTGATTCTGATCATTCCCCTGACTTCCCTCGGCAGCAACAACGGTGTTCTTCCTGCATGTAACAATCTGTTTCTGGCGGCGCCATATGCTTTGTGGGAAATCTGGAGGTTTGTCCGTTATACGGGAGATAGAAAGATAAAGCAGGGGCTGATTCTTTCCGGTTTTCCTGCCAAGGGAGTGCTGTTGGCTTTTGTGATTTTATGCGCTTTCCAGTTTGGAATGTTCGGCGCGAAATTCGCGTTTGCGGAAGCCACAGGAATACAGGAAGCCAGCACCACGGTGGACAATAATGAGATCCTGAAGAATGTGAAGATGAGCCCGGAGAAAGCGGAATGGATGACGGAAGTGAGCGCTTATGTCAGTGAAAATGAACTTCAGGGAAGAGAAGTAATTTTATATGGCTGGATTCCGGCTATGTCATATTATCTGCAGATGCCGCCTGCCTTTAACCCGTGGAGCGATCTGACGTCTTATGGCTACGAGTACATGGAAGCGGAAATTCGGCGGCAGGAGACACTGATTCAGGAAAGTGGTGCCGAAAAGCCGGTGATTCTGCTGGAAAACATTTACGCCTTGTATGAGGAGGGCGGCATGGAAGCCCTGGAGGAGGGTGGTATTCCGGAGAGTAAACGTATGGAAGTGGACAGGGATCCAAAGTGGGAACTGCTGATGCACTTTATGGATTCCCAGGGATATGATCAGACCTTCCGCAATGAAAAGTTTGCCATGTACCAGATTCCCTGAGACTATGACAGTGGGCCGCATTTCCACTGTCTGTTTTTATGCGCAGGGGCGCGTAAGGAAGATTGTTGCTGATGCAAACTGCGCCCCGCGCGGCGAGTAGTGGAGAAGAGCGTTCCCCTACTTGATTGCGCAGCCCCGTACACAAGGTGCGACTCCTCGCACCTGGAATTATGCCGCTGAAGCGGCGCATGGGGGCGCTGCGAGTTGGATCCCGGAAGCGGCCGGTCCGGGATATGATCCGGTTTTATGGCGGTATTGCCGGTGACCAGCGGGCTTTTGTACCACCGGTAATTCCGGCATGAAAATTCAAATTGCATGTCCAAAGTGCCGGCTGAAAATCCAGAAGAAAACAGAGAAAAAGATAAAATCCGTGTATAAACATGCATTTCCAGCTAAAAAGTATCATAGATTTATAAGGTCTGTCAGATGATGATGGACTTTGAGGGGATGAGGAAATTTAATGAAAATGCAACAGAAATGTGAGAGTGATTGTGGTATTCTGACAGAGGTACAAATCAGTATATGAGGAGAAGGGTATTATGAATTTCTTATGCTTTGGAGATAAAAACAAGAAGTCAATACTATTTATACATGGAATGGCATCCACGGCAATGCTTTGCTATGAACCGATTTTAAAACGGTTGTCAGACTATTATGTGATATTGGCGGAAGTAGATGGTCACAGTGAGAGAACCGGTGAACTTGTTAGCCTTGAGAAAGACTGTGATGAGATAGAAGATTATATTATGGATAATTTATCGGGTAATTTGTATTGTTTATCAGGTTTTTCTATGGGAGCAACAATGGCTGTCGAGATTATAGGCAGAGGCAATGTTAATGTTGCCAAAACACATTTAGATGCAGCATTTCTGATAAAGATGGGATTATTGACGAAGCCGTATGAATATATCTTCTGCAAAGCGATAAAACGGATTCAAAGCGGAAAAGCAATTCCTAAATTTATGATGGACGCTGTTATGGGCAAAGATAACAACAGTATTATAGAAATGCTTTATCCGAACATTACATCAATTACTATAAAAAACGCATGTGAATTTGTGTATTGCTACAATGTCCCTAAAAATATAAAAAGTTACAAGGGAACTGTCTTGTTTTGGCGAGGTTCAAATGAGCAATACCCAAGGAAAAGTGTTACATTATTAAAAAAATATCTGCCTGCTATCATAGATGTAGAGATGGAACATATGGGGCATGGGCAATATTTACACGAACATAGTGATGAATATGCAAGTAAGCTGATTGAATATCTGCAAAGTTGATACAATATCCAGTCTATTTAAGCAACCATCACCACAATCACAATTGAATAAGCAACACAGCGTCAGAGCGTATAGAAACCAATCTATGTACTCCATGTTATTGCCCTTTATTTTGCGCTTTAATGGGAGTGAGATATTCATTTTTCGTATAAATATAAGCGGTGAGTGGCGAAAATAGTCAGTAGCAACAAATAAAGGAATTGGGAGTTATTTTATGTAAAAATAGGGATTTTGCCTTGGAAATCCACTGTTTTGAAAGAAGAATAGGACTACCCGGATTTCATGCGAAATCGGGGCAACCGTATAAGCGTGCTGTTTTTGCTGGTAGCGGGCAGTTAAGGAATTCTGAAGCACCTGAGAAAAGTTAATATCTGCTTAACGATTTCACATGCCGTGAAACCAGACTGCATAACGCTGGCTGGTTGGACTGCATGATAACATTAGGCAGTATAACAACCTGACAAATCTTTGCAAGCCGGGAAATGTAATCATCTCAAATTGCTTCTATAATAGGCTTCAACAGGAGGAATAAAGTATGGAGTGGATAGCAGCAATGCAACAGGCAATTACTTATATGGAAGAACATCTTATGGAGGAAATAAACTATGAAGATGTAGCGAGGCATGTACACACTTCGAGCTATGAGTTTCATAGAGCATTTAGTTTTCTTGCAGGGATGACTGCCAATACTTATCTTCGCAACCGCAGGTTATCTTTAGCAGGTAGAGAAATTGTGGAAACCGATGCTAAAATAACAGACATCGCGCTGAAGTATGGTTATGAAACACCAGAGAGTTTTACAAAGGCATTTACAAGGTTTCATGGAATTGCGCCTAAATTTGCCAGAGAAGAATCTGCGAAGCTCCTGCTTTTCAATCCACTTGTTATTAAAATAACCGTGGAAGGTGGTAAAAGTATGGATTACAGAATCGTACAAACAAAAGCACAAAAATTTATTGCAGTGGTAAGAAGTTTTCAAAATGAAATCATTAATGACGAGGAAAATCATGATATTCCTGATTTTTGGGGAGAGTGTAATGACAAAAGACTTATAGGGCCGATTTGCAATCTGCGGCCAGAAGGAAAACGAGACTTGTATGGGTTATGTTCTCCGGCCAAGAAAGGTGTGGATACGTTTGAATATGGAATTGGTGTCTTGATTGATGAAGATACATCGGAGTTTGATTTCTCAGAAATGCAAAAAGCAGGTTATAGCATCTGGGATGTGAAACCGGGAACTTATGTTGTATTTGACTGCATCGGTGAGGATGGTGATTGTATCGGTGACACTTGGGCTAAATTCTATAAAGAATTCTTGCCACAAATGGGGTATGAATCAGAAGCAGAAACAGATTATGAAATATATTTTGAAAAAGGAAGAAGTGGTCTATTCTGTGAACTGTGGATTCCGATAAGAAGAAAATAAGGGGAAAACCCCTGCAGTTATAACAGCTGCAGGGTATTTTTTTCCGCTTCTTTCATGACATCATCAGGCCACAGGGAACACTGGACTTCCCCGATATGGGCCTTGCGAAGGAAGAACATACAAATTCGGGACTGACCGATGCCGCCGCCCACAGTGTAGGGCAGCTCTTCCGTGATGACAGCCTTGTGGAAAGGCAATTCCGCCCGGTCCATGCAGCCTGCCGTCTCCAGCTGGGAAAGGAGCGCTTCCCTGTCCACACGGATTCCCATACTTGACAATTCCAGGGCAATGTCCAGAACAGGATAATAGACGATAATATCGGCATTGAGATTCCAGTCGTCATAGTCCGGCGCCCTGCCGTCGTGGGGTTTTCCGTTCTTCAGGGGACCGCCAATCTGCATGATGCACACAGCGCCCTTATCCTTGGCGATGAAATATTCCCTCTCTTTGGGGGTATTGTCAGGATACAGTTCCTCCAGCTCGGCGGTGGTGATGAAAAAAATGTCGTGGGGGAGGATTTCTTCTATGTAATCATAGTGAATGGACATATATTTCTCGGTTTTGCGCAGTACTTTGTACACAATGCGCACAGTTTCCTTCAAAGTATCCAGATTCCGGTCTTCCCTGGAAATGATTTTCTCCCAGTCCCACTGATCCACATAGATGGAATGGATGTTATCCACTTCCTCATCCCGCCGGATGGCGCTCATGTCAGTGTAGAGTCCCTCACCCACAGAAAAGCCGTATTTTTTCAGGGCATACCGCTTCCACTTTGCAAGGGAATGTACAATTTCGGCTTCCCTGCCGTTCTGGTTTTTGATGTCAAAGGCTACGGGCCGTTCCACGCCGTTTAAGTTATCATTTAATCCAGACCTGGGGTCTACCATCAGCGGCGCCGAAACACGGAGCAGATGCAGACGCTCTGCCAGCAGTGTCTGGAAGAAATCCTTCACCATTTTAATGGCAACCTGCGTATCATACAGATTCAGCCCGGACGTGTAATTATTTGGCAAAGAAAAATTTGGCATAAATTTGTTTCCCTTCTGTTTGTTTTCAAGACTGTTCTTTTTTATTTAACAGCTTTTTGGAGAATTTTGCAATACTTTTTTTCCATTTCTCACTGTTTTCACCGGATCCAAAGTCAGCCGCCTTATCTGAGGCGTATGCATGTGACATTTCCGCTGAAGTCCGCTGCCGTAATAAACCCGCCGTCCACAATGGGAGCCTGATTCACGGGTGATCCCACCGGATAGTCCGAGATCTTTTTACCGTTCTTATCAATGAGATAAATACTTCCGTCCGATGCCCCGAAACAAAGAGAGTCGCCCGCCGGAATAACGGCGCTGTCCACTGTCCCTGTGCCGCCGGTGTCGTAAGGAGAAGTCGTTATCGGATTTTTGCCTGTTTCAAACGTCCAGAGGACTTCAAGGCTCTCCGTGTCAACGGCTATGACGCCCCTATTTGTGGTTCCTATATACAGAATGCCTTTTTCAATATAGGGCCTCGAAGCGCTGTTGAACGTATAACCCTCGATTTCCCTGCACTTTACGGTTTTTCCCGACCCGGCATCAATTTTACATAATGTGTTCCAGGATCCGGTAAACAGGCATCCTTTATATAAGCCAGGTGTCATGACGTAATAGCTGAGCCTGTCGCTCTTATTTGTCCAGAGGATCTCTCCTATGGCCGCATCCAGGGCATGGAGCTTATCCCAGTGCGCTCCCACAAAGAGCATCTTTTCATACAGTACAAAGCCGGAAGGGGATGTATTTTCTCCGGACAGCTTTCTGTGCCAGACCATGCTGCCGTCGGAACTTTTCAGACAATAAACATGCTGCTGGCCGCCGCAGTAAACAAAATTTTCATCTGCCGCGATACTGCTGCTGGAATTGTTGGGAGAAAGCAGTTGTGTACTTGCTGTCCATATTTCCTTTCCCGAAAAGTCAAGACAGCAGACATTGCCTTCCGTATCCTGTGTGATGATCTTATCATGAATGACAAGAATGTCACTTTTAACGGAATTTTTCGTTTTATATGTCCAAAGCAATTGGCCGGTCTCCTGGCATATGGCTGCAATCCCGCAATTTTTCGGCCAGCCGTCATCCGCTGTGCCTGCAAATATCATGCCCTTTGCGGCAGCCGGAGCGGAATAGAGAAAATTGCCCCCCAGCGGAACGCGCCACCGGTATGTGATCCCGGGCACGGCCGCCTCAAAATCATTGTAATGGCAGCAACTGGCCTTAAGCGCATCCCCTTCCAGCGTCACACTCCTGATTGTGGCAGGGGACGCGTCAATTCCCCCGGTGTCAGGCCTTGACGTGGTAATATTGAAAATGCCTCCAATTTCATTGAGATAATTGTAATGCCAGTGCCCGAAAACCCAGGCCAGAAGGTTATGTTTTTTCAGGTCGATTTCACTCTGACCGTCAGACAGGACAAATCCGGTTTCGTCGCTCCGGCAATAATTATGATTCAATATGATTACTTTCCTGCCTTCCGGGACATGCCGCAGATCGTTTTTCACGAATGCAATCACATCGCTTTCCGTGTATTTGGCCCTGACATCGCCGTGAACAATGGGGGTGACAATGTAATGAATCAGTCCCACATCAAAAGAATACATCACCGGGCCGTAAATACTTTCGAACAACGCTTCCCCGTAATCTCCCCAGTTCACATAGTCATGGTTTCCGATCACATACCGGACGGGAACGCCCATATTCCCACTGTTCATATCTTTCATATGGGCCTTCAGACCGTCTATATAGCAGATATCCCCTGTGTGGATGATAAATGCCGGGCTGGTCTGCTCTGTCACCCGGCGCAGTTTTTCGACCCACGCACCCGCGCCGCCGGCACCCACTTCACTGTCTGTCACCTGCAAAAAGGTGTGGTTTGTCAGATCCCGGTCCAGTTTGTCAAGAGTAAAATCATAGCCTGTCTCTCCGGCGGAAACCGGGATATAGTAATCCGATGCCCAATAGCCGGCAGGCGCGGTAACGGTGATAAAGCCTGCTTTGTCCCAGCCGCTCAGGACATAACGGCCCGCTTCGTCCGTCAGCACAACCTCCCTGCCGTTGCTCACGGCCACGGAGGCCATGGGCCTGCCGGTACTGCCGTCATATACGGTTCCGGAGCAGCCATGCGGTTTCGATTCAGTCAACCCTTCCATTGTATGAAGTTTCCTTCCCATTTATTGTATTTTCCAGTCTCGATTATAAGGAAACATTCTGCCCAGGTCAAGAACAAAAAGCAGCAGTAACGGTTGAAAAACAGATGAAATCAGGGTATCGTACATGACTGCCCTTTTGATAAACTGTCACCGGTAAAATACAAATCCGGCAATTCCGCTTATAAAAATAATCACAATCGGATTGAGTTTCCACTTTCGCAATAGGAACAGCATAGTTAAAAAAATAAGTAATGCAATCCAATTAAGAGAGAAAAAATCTATTTTAGACTGACTGCCATATAATGCTAATAATATAATCGTAGACGCTGCCGAAATGATCAAACCCAATGAAGCAGATTTTAAACCATTCAGTACTTCCAAAACATATGCGGATTTTTGATGTGTCTGAAAAAATTTATACAAAGTCAATGAAATAATGATCCCACAAAATATACAGCCGGTGGTTGCTGCCAGTGCCCCGGTAATTCCGCCAACTTGAAGCCCGACAAATGTTGATGTATTAACAGCCAGCGGGCCCGGTGTCATCTGTGAAATTGTAATAATGTCTGTAAACATTTTTCCGCTTATCCAGTTGTTTTGTCCTACAACCTGCTCCTGGATTAAAGGAATAATTGCATAACCGCCGCCAATGCTCAATAATCCTATTTTTAGAAATGTAATAAAGAGCTTCCATACGATATTCATTTTATGTTTCTCCTTTTCCAAAGCACTTGAAAAATACATAATAGACAGCAAAACAGGAGTATCAAAGCCACGTTTATCCCCAATATGAAATTCGCTATAAATGACAGTGGTATCATGGCAGACAAAAACAATGACTTTTTCTTTAAAATCAAGGAACACATATCTATAATTAAGTCCACCATTAAAGCGGCTACGCCCGCCTCCATTCCTTTTAGAACTGCCACAATAATCGTATTAGAAATAAAGATTTTATAACATGCTGAAACAGCCGTGAGGATAACTAACGGGGGAATGACAGCAGCAATACAGCTTATGGAAGCCCCTGCAATACCGGCTGTTTTGTATCCGGCCAGAGCCGAAAGATTGATTGCAATCGCTCCGGGCGTTGATTGTGCCACAGCAGCCATATTGACTAAATCTTCTTCGATGAAATAATGTTTTTTTGCAACAAAAAAGCGTCGAACCATTGGAACTACTATATAGCCGCCGCCAAAAGTAAAAGCACTTATAAACAAATTGGTTGCTAAGAGCCATACATACATTTTCAGATTCTTTTTCAACATAATCTACCTCCAGTGCCGTCTATTATATCTCTTGTCCTGCAATCTGTAAAATGATATAATTTTATAGATTCTATCTATTTTATTCATGTGAAAAAGGAGAAGAAATGGTTATACGGTATTTGGAGATTTTAGAGGCAATAGCAGAAACGGGAACATTTACAAGTGCAGCAAAAAAGCTATATATAACGCAATCCGCAGTTTCTCATGCAGTTGCAGAACTTGAAAAACAGGCAGGTACAGCTCTCTTTGAGCGCTTACCAAAAGGAGTTGCCTTAACTCGCTGCGGCGCTTCTCTTTTAGAGGAGTCACGAAGTATTTTAACGGCTTGCAGGAACCTGGACAGAAGAATGAGCCATTTGGAAGAAAATACGCCTGTCAATATTGTGTCAAGTATCACGATCGCCTCTTTCCTGCTCCCCGAAATACTTAGGGATTTGAAAGCTTCCTTTCCTCAAATTCAGCTTTCTGTCCGGGTTGCAAGTGCAAACACAGCCATTGACATTTTGCAGCGTGGAAATGCTGATATTGCATTCTGGGAAGGTGCCGCGCCAAAGGGAAATTTTCAAACAATCCTCTTAGGCTCGTATCATTTATGTGCTGCCTGTGCGCCGGATTTCGATTTATCTGCAAAAGCAATATCACCAGAACAGTTATGCCGCTATCCATTATTGCTTCGTGAACAAGGGAGCGCAATTCGTGATACCCTGGACAATACGCTTGCGCTTGCCGGTTTAAGGGCAGAGCCGGTTTGGGAAAGCGTTAATTCACTTGCCCTTATGAAAGCTGCCGAAGCCGGTTTAGGTATTACGATACTACCGGAAAAATTATTATCGGATTCTTTGCTCTTAAAAAAATTACGTCTGATCAGCCTGGATAAAATAAAAATGGAAAATCAAATGTTAGCATTATTTCACAAGGATAAGTATATTACAAAACCTTTTCAAATTCTAATCGACCAGCTTAAAAGTAAAAATAAGTTATATTCTTTGTAGTATGAAAAGATTGAAAATTGAAAATTTTCAATCCCAAGTTTGGGTCTGCGCGGCATCCACAAACTTGACATGCGCAAAAAGCCGCGCAGAAATGGGGTTAAACATGATTTTCTTTGCTGTTACAGAAAGATAAATTCCCGAATCACAATCTCTCCTGCCCAAGTGGAAAATCAGAGTAAGAAGAATCAGGGTAAGAAAATGAAAAAAGTACTTGCAAAAACAGAATGTATGTTCTATAATGGAAAAGAACAGATGTTCTTCATGGGACATGTGTGTATTTCGGGATGACAGGGGTGGATGGAAGTGGAATATTTAGTGACTGGAGGGGAAATGTCCCTGGAGGATAAGCTGCAGGTGCTGACTGATGCGGCAAAGTATGATGTGGCATGTACTTCCAGCGGTGTGGAACGCAAAGGGGACGGTAAGCGGATTGGGAATTGTGTTGCCGCAGGTATCTGCCATAGTTTTTCCGGTGATGGAAGATGTATTTCGCTTTTGAAGATTTTACTGACGAATGAATGTATCTATGACTGTAAATATTGCCGTAACCGTAATTCCAATGATATTCCCAGGGCAACGTTTACCCCGGACGAGATCTGTACCCTGACCATGGAGTTTTACCGCAGGAATTATATAGAGGGATTGTTCCTCAGTTCCGGGATTCTCCAGAATCCTACGTTTACCATGGAACTGATCTTTCGTACAGTATGGCTTCTGAGGAACAAGTACCGTTTTAACGGATATGTCCATGTGAAGACCATTCCCGGCGCGGCGCCGGAGATGATAGAGCAGACAGGCTTTCTGGCAGACAGAATGAGTGTGAATCTGGAACTGCCTACTGCGGAGGGACTGCATACGCTGGCGCCCAACAAGCACCGCAAAAGTATCCTGACTCCCATGAGGCAGGTGCAGAATGGAATCCGGAACAACAGAAATGATCTGGTATTATACAGGAATGCACCGAAATTTGTGGCGGGAGGACAATCCACCCAGATGATTATCGGTGCCACACCGGAGAGCGATTACCAGATTATCAATGTGGCGGAAAGTTTATACCGTAAATTCGATTTAAAAAGGGTTTTTTATTCTGCCTTTGTAAATGTGACGGGAGACAAAAGCCTGCCGGCCCTGCCGGGAGGGCCTCCCCTTCTCCGGGAACACAGGCTGTATCAGGCCGACTGGCTGCTTCGGTTCTATGGTTTCCGGGCAGAGGAATTGCTGGATGAAGACCGTCCTTTCTTTAATGTGATGCTGGATCCCAAGGAAGACTGGGCCGTGCGGCATTTGGAGCAGTTCCCGGTGGAGATCAACAGGGCGCCCCTGGAAATGCTGCTCCGTGTTCCGGGAGTGGGCGTGAAAAGCGCCAGGAGAATTGTGGCAGCCAGACGGAGCGGCAGCCTGAATTTTTCTGATTTGAAAAAAATAGGTGTGGTGTTAAAAAGGGCGATTTATTTTATCACCTGCAGCGGCAGACTGATGTATCCGGTGAAAATAGAGGAAGACTATATTGTGCGCAACCTGACCAGCGAGAAAGACCGGATACAATTTGGCAGTGATGGCATGACTTACCGTCAGCTGTCCCTATTTGATGATGCCAGTTTTATGCGTCCGGTCACTGTGGTGGAGCGGCAGCAGGCAGCGCTGGGACAGTTGTGAGGCATGGTATTGCAGGGCAGGGGACTACCCCCGCCGCTTTTAGGGCATACGGCTGTCCGGAGGGATTATGTCAGCAGGCTGAAGGGGGCCGGCGCGGACACTGACTGTAAAAGGATGTAATGGGAAGTATGGGCTGCCATGCAGGATAGGAAACAGGGGCAGTATTTTCATGCCGGAGGCAGGTAAAGGATCTATGAGGACGGAAGGACCTGGGAAAAATGTTAAAGTCAGGGGCGGCGATATGATTGTATACAGGTGTGAAGATACACTGGAAAGCGTTTTTACTGCTATTTACATGGCTTATGAGGAGAAACGGAATCTTGATGACATACTCTTGTGTCTTACGGAAGATCCTGTTTTATTTGCGGAAGACATTGTGGTGGAGGCCGACAGGGAAAAGACCTGCAAAGTGATGAACACTTTAAAACGGCGCTTTGGGGAGGAAGACTGCCTGCGCCTTTGCATGGCGCTGGCTTCGGAAAATGAGGAAAAAGCCCAGGCAGTCTGCCGTACCGTAGTGGAGGGCCTGCGAAAAAATATGAGACCGGGGCATCTTTTTGACAATCTGGCAGATTACTACATCCATAAAGCCTTTGCGCTGGCCAGGGGTGTGTCTACGGAAACCGGACATCAAAAGCAGTTTCTCCGGTTTCAGGAACTGGAAAATGGTGTGCTTTACTCCAAAATCGGGCCAAAGAATGATGTCCTTATTTTTATCATGCCTCATTTTGCCGACCGTTTGCCCATAGAAAACTTTCTGATTTATGATGAGAAGCGTAATCTTTTCGGAATTCATCCGGCTGGAAAGGAGTGGTATCTGCTTCGCGGGGAGGATGCAGACGCGCCGGTACAGCTGAAATATTCCGAAGCCGAAAAGTGTTACCAGGAACTTTTCCGCCAGTTCTGCCATACAATAGCCATTGAAGACAGAAAAAATGACAAATTGCAGCAGAGTATGCTTCCGCTGCGGTTCCGGGAATATATGGTGGAATTTCAGTGATGGCATCTGAAAAAAAGCTTTACTTTTTCCTTTTCCTGGCTATAATATAAGTTGCAGGCTTTGCCGGGAAAGTCATACTTTGCAAGTGAAAAGCAGAACCGCTGCAGGTATGATAACTTGGCAGAGGCATGTTTTGACATCTGACAAGGGGCAGTTTTGTGTGCCATGAACCGGCTGCAGGGTTTGCGAAGGGATTTCTGTCATTTAACTTATCAGAAGCAGGCCGTTGTGGGTGGTATAAGGTACGAGCAAGTTTCAATGGTAATTGCTGCAAAAGACTGCCGTAGAGGAAAGGAAGGCTGGAAATGGTTAAGACTATTTATTTGAAACCAGGTGAAGTGCAGCATTTTGTGAATGTGGCTTCTAAATGTGATTTTGACATCGACATTTCCTATAATCGATATATTGTGGATGCAAAGTCCTTTTTAGGAGTATACGGACTGGATCTCCGCAGGGCATTAAAGGTATCTTATGATGGTTACAACAGTGAATTTGAGGCATTGCTGCAGACACTGGCTGCTGCAAGCTGACAGGGCGGCAGGCCGGTGAAAAGTTTAAAAGTGACTCCCCGTGCAGGATAGGATACTATCGGCATGGGGAGTTTTCGTTCATGACAAAAGAGTCTGGGTGAAGAAAGCTTTTTGCACCTGAAAAAAGGCTGCCTTATCTGATAAAGCGTGTTGTCCCGGATGGGCATACGGGCAGGGCAGTTATGGATGCAGGATAAAGCCTGCCTGCAGGAGGATGATCTGGTCTTGCACGGGCCGGGAAAACATGGCTGGCGGAGGGATTTTCTCAAAGTGGATACAGGAAGGAAGATGTGAATGGAGTTCAGGGAAGGGACCGGTGTGGGAAATAAAAGCGAAATGGAGGAAGTCCGTATCTCCGTGAGGGGGCTGGTGCAGTTTATTCTGCGTCATGGGGATATCGATAACCGTCACAGAGTATCGCCGGACAATGCCATGCAGGAGGGCGGACGGATCCATCGGAAAATACAGCGCAGGATGGGGGCGGAATACCAGGCGGAAGTTCCGCTGAAATATACACTGTACACAGAACAGTATGTTCTGGTGATAGAAGGACGTGCGGATGGTATTATTCATGGGAAAAACAAAGTGACCATAGACGAGATTAAGGGAACTTACCGGAATGTGGCGAGAATGAAGGCTCCGGCAGTGCTCCATGTGGCCCAGGCAAAGTGCTACGCGTATATGTACGGACTCCGGCAGGAGCTGGAAGAGGTGAGTGTGCGGATGACATACTGCCATATTCCCACGGAGGAACTGAAGTACTTTTGTGAGGACTACAGTTTTGCTGAGCTTGCACAGTGGTTTGAAGGACTGGTGGAGGATTATCTGAAGTGGGCGGATTATTCCTGGAAATGGCACGGAATCAGACAGGAATCCATCAAAAGCCTGCAATTTCCATATCCATACCGCCAGGGGCAAAAAGAACTGGCGGCAAATGTGTACAGGACAATTTATCATAAGAAGAAACTCTTTCTGGAAGCCCCCACAGGAGTGGGGAAAACAATCTCCACCATATATCCGGCGATTCAGGCCATGGGAAAAGGAATGGGGGAACGGCTGTTTTACCTGACAGCGAAAACCATTACCAGAACAGTGGCCAGTGATACTCTGGAACTGCTCCGTGAAAAAGGCCTCCGGATGAAAAGTATTATCCTTACCGCAAAAGAAAAAATATGTTTTATGGAGGAGACGGAATGTCATCCGGAATATTGTCCTTATGCAAAGGGGCACTATGACCGTGTCAATGATGCCGTCTTTGATTTGCTCACCGCAGAGGAGAGCTTTGACCGGGAGAGAATAGAGGAATATGCCCACAGGCATATGGTGTGCCCGTTTGAAATGTGTCTGGATGTGAGTCTCTTTGCAGATGCAGTGATCTGTGATTATAATTATCTTTTTGATCCCCATGTCTATCTGAAACGTTTTTTTGGGGATGCTTCAGAGGGAAATTACATCTTTCTGATTGACGAGGCACATAATCTGCTGGAGCGTGGCAGGGAGATGTACAGTGCCGTTTTGGTGAAAGAAAGCTTTCTGGAACTGCGCAGGGAACTAAAAAAGACACTTGTGTCAGTAGAGGGTAAAAGGCGCATAAAATCTGGTATTTCGGGTCAGATGTCACTAAAAATGACAGAAGATATGACATTGATGTCGGAAAAAACAAACTTTATTGACCAAGGCGGTACCGAGGAGGAAAATACCCTGATGGAAGATACCGGACAGGGAGGGCCGGAGGAAGCGCTGGATGAAACGGGAAATATGGAAAGGCAGGGCCGGAGGGGAAAAACGCTTTCGGGTATGCGGGGGCAGGTGGAACTGCTTATTTACTGGCTGGAGAAATGTAATAAAGAATTCCTGCGCCTGAAGCGGGAGTGCGAACAATGCTGTATTGTGGAGAATATCGATGCTTTGGTCCAGAATCTCATGAGGCTTCAGACCGTCATGGAGGATTATTTTTCGGAACAAGAGGAAAAAACACATTCCGCAGGAGAGGAACTGCTGGACTTTTATTTTGGGATCAGCCATTTCCTCATGATATATGAGCTGCTGGATGAAAATTATGTCAAATATACACAGCTTTGTGAGGATGGCAGCTTTTTTCTGAAGCTGTTTTGTGTCAATCCCCGGGAAAATTTGAAAAGTTGTATGCTTCGGGGCCGCAGCGCCATTTTGTTTTCCGCAACTTTTCTTCCGATACAATATTACAAGAAGCTTCTGGGCGGGGAAAAGGAGGATTACGAGGTTTATGCCAGTTCCATATTCAATCCGGCAAAAAGGGCACTGCTGATTGCATCGGATGTAACCAGCAAGTATACAAGGCGTTCAGAGGAGGAATATGACAAAATCGCTTTGTATATTGAGGAAATTGTCAAAAACCGGCATGGGAATTACATGGTCTTCTGTCCTTCTTATGCGTTTATGAACACAATATACCGCAGATATGTGGATAAGTTCGGCAAAGAGGACAGAGAATGTATTGTGCAGGGAGAATCCATGAGTGAAGCCGACAGGGAGGATTTTCTGGCCTGGTTTCAGACGGGCCGGGACCTGGAGGCTTCGGAGGACCTGGAAATGGGAGAACAGGGCTTCCACGGGGCCGGGGACCGCATGCTGATAGGCTTCTGCGTGCTGGGTGGAATTTTCAGTGAGGGGATTGACCTGAAAGAGGACAGCCTGATCGGTGTCATTATCGTGGGGACCGGGCTGCCCCAGGTCAGCCATGAAAAAGAGCTGTTAAAGTCTTACTTTGACAGTAACGGGGAAGAGGGATTTGACTATGCATTTCGCTATCCTGGCATGAACAAAGTCTTGCAGGCAGCGGGGCGGGTGATACGGACCGTGGAGGATGTAGGCATTATCGCCCTGTTGGACGAGCGTTTTCTGCAGTTTTCATATAGAAAGCTCTTTCCCAGGGAGTGGGAATCTTTTGATACTGTAACAGTCAATACGGTTGCGAGGAAAGTGGAACGGTTCTGGGATGAATGGCTGTAAAGTGATGGGAATTGTCAAAAAATCAAAACTTTATTTTGGAAAATATGGAAATGACATCGGAAGTATGATAAAATGACAGATGTGTAGATGTGGATAACTCTGTGGATTTTGTGGATTTCTTGGAAGTAAATATCCCCAAAACTGACATCCCAATCAAGTTATCCACAAAAAGCCCTAAAAATCCGCAAAAGTAGTACTGGATCAGTCAATGACGTCGGACAGACCGGAAATCTCTCTTCGGAAAGCCGTCGGAAGAGCCGGTGTGGAGATAAAACCCGGCATGGGTGATTACAGGGGCCGGAGGATTTACGGGCAAAACGTGGGAAGCCGGAAATCTTTCTGAGGAAAAGCTGTCGGAAGGGGCCGGTGCGGAAATAAGATTAGGAGGAAAAACAATGTGGGCATATGAAAGTGTATTTTATCAGATTTACCCATTGGGGTTCTGTGAAGCCCCGTTCGAAAATGACGGGGTGCTGGAACACCGTATCCTGAAAGTGCTGGAGTGGATACCGCACATGAAATCCCTGGGAGTGAATGCGGTATATTTTTCACCGCTTTTCGAGTCTGACACACATGGCTATAATACGCGGGATTACCGCAAGGTGGATGTGCGTCTGGGAACCAATGAGGATTTCCGGGAAGTGTGTGATGCGCTTCATGAAAATGGTATCCGGGTGGTACTGGATGGTGTATTCAACCATGTGGGCCGGGGATTTGGTCCTTTTCAGGATGTAATCCGCAACAGGCAGGGATCTCCTTATGTGAACTGGTTCCAGCGTATTTCATTTGAAGGAAATTCCAATTACAATGATGGTTTGTGGTATGAGGGCTGGGAAGGACATTATGATCTGGTAAAGCTGAATCTCAGAAACGAGGAAGTGATCAATTATATTCTGGAAAGCGTAAAATTCTGGGTGGATGAATTCGGAATAGATGGTCTGCGCCTGGATGTGGCTTATTGTCTGGATGAAGGCTTTGTGCGCAGGCTGAGGAGCTTTACGGATGGGCTGAAAGAGGATTTCTTCCTGGTAGGGGAGATGCTGCATGGAGATTACAATCGTCTGATGAATGACAGTATGCTTCACTCGGCCACCAATTATGAGTGCTATAAGGGATTGCATAGCAGTTTCAACAGTATGAACTTATTTGAGATTGTCCATTCCCTGCTCCGCCAGTTCGGGCCGGAAAACTGGACTCTTTATAAGGGAAAGCATCTGCTGTCTTTTGTGGATAACCATGATGTGACAAGAGTGGCAAGCATTCTGTCCAATGAAAAACATTTGCCCCTGATTTATGCCCTTGCTTTTGGGATGCCGGGGATTCCGTGTGTCTATTATGGAAGCGAATGGGGGGAGAAAGCAGAAAAGTCCCAGGGGGATCCTGCGCTGCGTCCCAGTTTTGAAGCCCCTGAGTGGAATGGCCTGACTGACTTTATCAGTGCCCTGACGGCGGCAAAAAAGAATTCCGAAGCTTTAAATTACGGCGCTTTCCGGTCTGTGGTACTGACCAATAAGCAATGTATTTTTGAAAGAAAATCGGAGAATGAGAGAGTTCTGGTGGCAATCAATGCGGATGAGAATGAGTTTATGGCTCACTTTGACGCTGGCTGCGGCACTGCGGTGGACCTGATCAGCGGGGAAAAGCATGATTTTGGCGGCGGCAGCAAACTGCCTGCATACAGTGCATTCTTCTGGAAAATGGAGAAGTAGAAATGGAGAACAGATGCCGCTCCTCTTTCCGGCGTGGCGGGGGGAGGGGTTGAACGCGCTGGAAAAGCGCTTATTTCCGCGAGCAATGAGCCAAGGGGCCGTGCCTGCACGGCCAGTTGGCGAATGCCGCGAGGTCTTTGATTTTTTGAATGAGGTGCTGATATGTTTCGAGAAATGCGAAGAAAACGGCAGGCATTGTCCGGGGAAGAAATTTCCTCCGTTCTTTATAGAGGAACATCCGGGGTTCTGGCGTTGGCGGGCGATGACGATTATCCTTATGCCGTTCCTGTCAGTTATGTATATGATGGGGAGAAAATCTTTTTTCATTGTGCCAAAAGCGGCCACAAACTGGATGCGATACAACAAAACGGAAAAGTTTCTTTCTGTGTTATCGACCAGGATAAAATTGTTCCCGAGAAATACACCAGCTATTTCAGAAGTGTAATTGCTTTTGGACGAGTAGAGGTCATAAAGGATGAAAAGGAAAAGCGCACAGCTATTGAAAAACTGGCAGTCAAGTATGCTCCGGAAGATACGGCTGTCGGACGGAAAAATGCGATTGAGCGGGAATGGCTGCCGCTTTGTATGCTGAAAATGAGTATTGACCACATTACGGGAAAAGAGGCGGTTGAACTAATCAAAGAGAAAGAATAAAATCAGTAACTGAATATAGGATCGTTAAAATTAACCCGCCGGGGTTTCATTTTATTGTGTAGTAGGCCTGTGTTACACAACGCAGGCCTGTTTTTTATGCACAGGGGCGCATAAGGAAATCAGCAGCGAAAGCTGCACGCGCCCCGCGCGGCGG
>OFFR01000282.1_pt1 | contig 36935 bp, 28 predicted proteins | sample 1521421 | NCBI WGS metagenome assembly OFFR01 (sample SAMEA3504087, study PRJEB24116) | mouse gut metagenome | biome: mouse gut; feature: mouse-associated habitat; material: faeces | place: Denmark | collected 2011 | reverse complement strand
CTTCCACCACCACAATGGCGTCATCCACCACCAGGCCGATGGCCAGCACCATGCCCATGAGGCAGATGGTATTCAACGTGAAGCCCAGGAGCGGAAACAGCGCGAAGGTGGCGATGATGGAAACCGGAACGGCGATGGCCGGAATCAGCGTGGCGCGCCAGCCTTGCAGGAAGACGAACACCACCAGAACCACCAGCAGGAGGGCTTCCAGCAGCGTGTGCTCAATTTCCTCAATGGAGGCGCGCACGGCCAGCGTGGTGTCCAGCGTCAGGTTGTATTCCATTCCGGCGGGGAAGCTGCGGGAGCGGTCTTCAAAGAGCTTGACCAGGGCGTCCACTGTGTTGATGGCGTTGGAGCCGGGAGCGGCGTACACGGCGATGGCGCCGGAATCCCTGCCGTTGTATTTACTGGATACGTTATAAGTCTGGGAACCCAGCTCCACCTTGGCGATGTCTTTCAGGTAAAGAAGCTTGTTCCCGTCCGCACGGATGATGATGTTGCCGAATTCTTCAGCCGTCTGAAGGCGTCCCTTGGTCTGGATGCTGTATGTGAATTCCGTTCCGGGAGGGGCCGGCTCCGCGCCGATCTGGCCGCCGGGAATCACGGTGTTCTGCGCCTGGATGGCGGATTGGACTTCTCCCACGGAGATGTTCTGAGCGGCCATTTTGGTGGTGTCCAGCCAGATGCGCATGGCGTAGCGGCCTGCGCCGAACACCTGCACGTCGCCCACGCCGGGAACGCGTTTCACGGGGTCCACCAGGCTCACGTAGGCATAGTTGCTCAGGAAGATGGCGTTCAGGCTGTCATCCGGAGAATACAGGTTGATTACGGCCAGCGGGCTGCCTGTGGACTGCGTGATGGTGATGCCCATCTGGGAGACCTCCGCGGGAATCTGGGCGGTGGCCTGCCCGTAGCGCATGTAGGCCAGAGTCTGGTCCATGTTGGGGTCCGTGCCAACTTCAAAGACGATGCTCAGGGAGCAAATGCCGTTGTTGGCGTTGGTGGAAGTCATGTAATCCATCCCCACGACGCCGGAAATGGACTGCTCAATGGGGGAGGCTACGGAATTGGCCACCGTCTCCGCATTCGCGCCCGGGTAGGTCGCCTGCATCTTGATGGTGGGCGGGACGATGTTCGGATACTGCTCAATGGGCAGCCCCATCAGGGACAGGCCGCCGAGCAGGATCATCACGATCGAGATGACGATGGCAATGGTCGGGTGTTTGATGAAGAAGCTGGACATGGCGTTAAATCATGAAAATGCGCGGGAAAAGGGAAGATGGTGGGTCTCCGGATAAGGGAGGTTACTTGGCGGACGGCTGGGCTTCTCCATCCTTCATGCCTTCTGGCGTCCTGGCCTTTTCAAAGGACTGGGCCCCTATGGAGGGCATGACGGGCTGGGAAACTACGGGGTTGTAGGGAAGCGGCTTGACGGGGGCTTGTCCCTGCACCTTGGCCGCCTGCATGATTCCCTCCACCACGATGGGGCTGTCCTTCGTGAAGGTGGAGTGCGGCATGGGAATGATGTTGATTACCTGCATGCCGTCAACAACGGGGCCGAGGTTGACGACCTGCATGTGGGGAATGTTCTTGTCATCCAGGTAAATGATGAATTTGGCGCTCTGGGCGGACAGAATGGCGCGCGGAGGCACCAGCGCGGCGTTTTCCAGCGTTTTCACCGTGGCGCGGACGCGGACGAACATGCCGGGCCGCAGCGTCAGGTTCGGATTGGGAATATGCCCGACGATGTTGATGGTACCGGTCTGGGCATCCACATTCCTGTCAATGGCCACGGGTTCGCCCTGCATGGGATATTCCGTGCCGTTGGCAAGAATCACGTCAAATTTGAGGTGCTTCTGCCTGGTCAGATTATTGTCCATGGAGTTCAGGAAGTCCCGTTCGCTTACGGAGAAATCCACCCGAATGGGGTCAATGGAGGAAATGGTGGTCAGCGGCGTGGGGCTGGAGGGCGTCAGCAGGTTGCCGATGGAAGGGGTTGCCAGGCCGGCCAGGCCGGAAATGGGGGCTGTAATGGTGGTGAATTTAAGATTGATTTTTGCTTCATCCACCTGGGCCTTTGCCGTGGCGATGGCGGCTTCCGTTTCCTGGACCTGCTGCAGGGCGTCGTCCAGCTGCTTGCGGCTGACGGAGCCGGTTTTCACCAGCGGGGTATAGCGTTCCACGTCCAGCTTGTATTTTTTCAGCGTGGCTTCATATTGTTCCAGTCTCCCCTGGGCCTGGTCCAGCGTTGCCTGGAACGGGCGGGGATCAATCTGGAAAAGCACCTGGCCCTTCTTGACATAAGCGCCGTCCCGGTAATCCTTGGAAAGAAGGTATCCCGTCACCTGGGAGCGGATTTCGGCATCTTCCGTGCCGCGCAGGGTGCCCACCCATTCCTGCCTGATGGGAACATCCTTCGTGACCAGTTTGGTCACCTGCACTTCGGGAACGAGCGCCGGCGCCTGGGCTGCGGAATCCTTTTCCCCTTCGCAGGAAGTTAATATCATCACCGGGGAGCAAAGGAGCAGGGTTGTTGCGGCAAACGTCAAAGGCTTATTATACATAAATGAATGCGGTTGGTTGCGGCTGGTGCCGGAAGATGCGGCAAAGCGGAAGAATTTTCTCTTCTTTTTCTTGCAAAGTCAACGCAAAGATGTGTTCTGAATTCTGCAAAATATCTGTAACCTTTGCATAATGAAGGGATAATTTAATTAAACAAATGTATAATATGTGACTTGCCCCTGTGCCGCGCGGAAGAGGCTGCTGCGGTTTGGGGCTCCTTTATTTCAGGATGCCAGCCGCCTCTTGCGGAGCATGGCGTCCATGCGCGGCTTTCTTCCCATGAAATCCATGAACTGCCGCATGGGCGGGACAGCATAGCCTTTTTCCAGAATGGTTTTCCGGAATTTTCCTGCCGTTTCCCTGTCCTGGCCTCCGGCCCGTTCAAAGGCTTCAAAAATATCTTTGTCCAGAACTTCCGCCCATTGGTAGGAGAAATAAAAGGAGGCATAGCCCGCAGGAGAGGAAAACAAGTGACGCGCCGTGCGCAGCTTGCCGGCTCTTTTGAAATCTTTGAAATAATCCATATCTCCCGCTACGGCGGAATCCACATCATCAAGAGAGCCGGCGGAGAAGCGTTCCGGTTCCGAATGCACGGCCAGGTCCATCTTTGCGTACAGGAGCTGCCCGGCCAGCGCGAGGGCAGGCGTATTGCCGCGGGAGGCGTCCAGAGAGTTCAGCATTTCCTCCGGAATGGGGAGTCCCGTTCGTTCATGGCGCGCAAAGCTTTTCAGCACGTCCGGCCGCCAGCACCAGTTTTCCATGAATTGGGAGGGGACTTCCACAAAATCCCGCGGCACGCTGGTCCCCGCCAGGGAAGGAATGGAAACCCTGGTAAACATCAGGTGCAGCAAGTGGCCGAACTCATGGAATAAAGTCCTGACTTCCCGGTGGGACAGTATCACCGTGTCTCCTGCCGCGGGGGGATGGATATTGAGGCAGACCATGCCCAGGCGCGGCTTGCCCGGGGTCTCCGGCGTGGACGGGCTGCCCGTATCCAGGGTGTTCATCCACGCTCCGGCCCGTTTATTGCTACGGGAGAAAAGATCCAGGTAAAAGGAACCCAGTTGGTTGCCGTTGCCGTCGTCAATCGTGAAAAAGCGTACGTCCGGATGCCATACTTCCACGGTTCCGGCGGATTCGCCTGCCGGGATGCCGGAGAGGGACTGCCGCGCCGGAACTTCCTTCACGCGGATGCCGTACAGCCGCTCCGCCAGGGAAAACAGGCCGTCCAGCACGCGGGGAAGGGGAAAGTGGCGGCGCAGCTCCTCCTGGTCCAGCCGGAAATGTTCTTCTGCCCGGAGATTGGCGTAATATGCCACGTCCCAGGGATTCAGGCGGGCGTTTTCCTGCCCCGTAAGGCGGGCCTTCAGGCTGCGGAGCGTTTCCATTTCACGGAAAAAGGGGGCCTTGATCTTGTCCAGCAGCTCATTGACGAACTTTATGGCGTTTTCCCCGTTTTCCGCCATGCTCTCGCGCAGGGCGTAATCCGGGTATTCCTTATATCCGCACAAATGCGCCTTTTCACGGCGCAGGGAGAGGATTTCCCTGATGACGGGTTCCGTGTCGCATGTTCCCGTAGCCAGAGACTGGCGGTGTTCCCATAAATCTTTCCGGCATTCTTCCCTCCGGGCTTTTTCCATGACCCGGGCGGAAGCCGCGGAATCAAGCGTGAACGTCCAGCCCGGACCGGACTGGCCGGGATGGCGCTTCAGAAATTCTTCACGCGCCTGCTGCAGGGCGCTTCCGTCTATCCCTTCCAGAAGGGCGGCGTTCCGCACCGTCCAGGTCCAGGATTTCCTGGCATCCATATACAAATTGTTGAAACGCTGGGAGGCGAGCGTCAGTTCCCTGTCAATGGACTCAAGCCGTGCGCGCTTGTCCGGCGGCAGATCAGCGCCGTTATCCCGGAAGCTCTGCATGCTTAGCTCCATGTACCGTTCCTGTTCGGGGTTCAGGTGAGTTTGCCGCAGGCGTTCCTCCGCGGTTTTCAGGACTTTCCACAGGGCCTGGTCTTTCGTGACGGAGGAAAGGAAGGCGGACACGCGGGGAGCGACCGAATCCATGGCCTTGCGAAGTTCCCCGCTGTCGCACAGGCTTTTCAGGACATAAGCCTTGCACATGCCTTCCGTAAGGAGGTCATTGCTTTTCTCCAGCGCTCCGAACGTATTTTCATACGTCATTTCTTCCGGACGGAGGCGGCTGATTTCCTCTATGGCTGTCCGGGTGAGGCGCATGGCTTCCTGAATATCCGGTTCCAGCTTGTCCTGGGTCAGCCGGCTCCAGCGGATGGGACGCTCCCTGTCCAGGAAAGGGTGGGCGGAAGTGGCCGCCGGGGAGGGAAGGGCCACGGAGAGGAAGAGGAAAAAGAGATGAAGAGACTGCCTGAGTAAACTCATGGCGGCCATCCTACCGGAAGCAGGTTTCTCCTTCAAGCCTTGCGCTTTTCGTGTCTGCATCAGGGGAAAAGCCGGGGCCCGGTCTTGAACGGCTTCCCGTTTGCATGTATGAATCAAGGGGATGTCCACCAAAATCTTTCTCTATGATACTACGTTGCGGGACGGCGCGCAGAGTGAAGACGTCAATTTGAGCGCGACGGACAAGGTCCGCATCGCCCGCCAGCTGGATTATCTGGGCATGGATTACATTGAGGGCGGCTGGCCCGGCGCCAATCCGGTGGAAACGGAATTTTTCAACGCCATGAGAGGTGTCGGACTAAGGAATGCAAAGCTGGCCGCCTTTGGAAGCACGCACCATCCTTCCCATACTCCGGAGACGGACCCCACGCTGACCGCCCTGATATCCAGCGGTGCGCGGGTGGCCGCGGTTTTTGGGAAATCCTGCCCCCGCCATGTGGAAGTGGCCCTGGGCATTTCCCGGGAACGCAATCTGGAAATCATCGGCAATTCCATTTCCTTCCTTAAGAAAAATATGGAAGAAGCCTTTTTTGACGCAGAACACTTTTTTGACGGCTTCAAGCGGGATCAGGAATACGCCCTGGCTGTGCTCCGGACAGCCTGGGAACATGGAGCGGACTGCCTGGTGCTGTGCGATACCAACGGAGGCACCATGCCGGAGGAAATCAGCTCCATTATCAGGACGGTCAGGGAACGCCTGCCGCATGCCCTTCTGGGCATCCACGCCCACAATGACTGTGAACTGGCCGTCGCCAACAGCCTGACCGCGGTAAACAGCGGAGCCATCCAGGTGCAGGGGACCGTGAACGGCATCGGGGAGCGTTGCGGAAATGCCAATCTTTGTTCCGTCATCCCCAACCTCCAGGTGAAGATGAAAGGCTTTTCCTGCCTCAGCGGCGCCTCCCTGACGCGGCTCAAATCCACTGCCGCCTTTGTCTCGGAAGTATCCAATCTGGCGCCTTTCCGGCGGCAGCCCTTCGTGGGGAACGCCGCGTTCGCCCATAAGGGCGGAGTGCATGTCAGCGCGATCATGAAGGAAGCCGCTTTGTACGAGCACATCGACCCCTCCCTGGTGGGGAACGCCCAGCGCGTGCTGATGACGGAGCAGGGCGGCAGGAGCAACATCCTTTCCCTGTCCCGCACCCTGGGTTTTGAACTGGAAAAGGGAGACCCCCTTCTGGACGTGCTTTCCGCCGCCGTGAAGAAAAATGCCGCGCTGGGGTATGATTACGTGGCCGCCCCGGCCAGCGCGGAGCTGCTCTTCCTGCGGCACATGCCGGACAATGCCTTGAAACCGTATTTCAACATCCTGCGCACTGTGGTGCTGACCTCACGCCATGAAATGGACCCGGACATGATGGTGGAAGCCTCCCTCAAGCTGGATGTCCACGGCAATGTGGAGCACACCGCCGCCGGGGGCTTTGGCCCCGTGCATGCGCTGGACAGGGCTCTGCGCCGCGCCCTGACGCGCTGGTATCCGGAATTGGAGCAGATGCACCTCATCGACTACAAGGTGCGCGTGCTTTCCCCCACCCGGACGAACATTCCGGAGGCGGAGGATGAAAACGGCACCGGCTCCAATGTCCGCGTGCTTATTGAGTCCTCGGACGGCGTCGCCACCTGGACCACCGTGGGCGTTTCCTACAACATTATTGAGGCCAGCCTGGAAGCCCTGGCGGACGCCGTCACGTACAAGCTCTACAAGACGGAGCAGGCCAGATGGCGTGCGGAATGCTGATGGGCGGCGCTCCTTTCCGGGGGACGTGGGCGGCCCTCATGGCTTTTCCATTTTCTTCCCGTTCCCTTGCGTGGGGCGGACCGGAAGCCGAAGGGCGGAAAAAGTTCCTCCTGCCGGTTGGATGGCTCAAAATGAACAGGAAGAGGATCAATGAGCTTCGTGAACAGGCCCGGACGACGGTGTTCTTTTTGGGGACGGCTCCTGTGTTCTTTCCTGTTCTCCATTCATGTTGGTCAATCATGTTGGTCAATCATGTTGCCGCAGTTAACGCCGGGACGCCGGATTGCTGCCGGTTTGCCCGGAGAATGGATGCCCTGCCGGAAAAATACCGTTATTTTTCCGGTTTTTGCTTCCCGGCCGCATCTGCCGGGGTAAATAAAACATTGACCCGCCAGCGGGGAAGCTTTATCCTGAAATCCTCATTCAACCAGAGGTAGATTACAGCCGTGGAGGACGATATTATTTGTACAGAAAAAATCATTGCGGAACGCAAGACGTTCTTTCTTGATCTCAAACAGAATGCGCGCGGCAAAGTGGTGCGTATTACGGAAAAGGTGAGCTCCAACCGGGACCGGATTATGGTGCCCGCGGAAATTTTGGATGATTTCATCGCCGCTCTCCAGGATATCCGGGAGACACTGAAGCAGCAGGGGGAATAAATTTTCCCCCTCCCTCCTGTTTTTTATTTCACCAATAGCGGGGCTGCGGCCGTCCCGCCATTTCTTAGTATCCGGGTCATTGCAAATCCGGCGGGCAAAAAGCCGTTTTGTCTGAATTAGGCGTTGTCAAAAATAAAAAAGGGAGTATTTTTGCTTCCCGGTTTTGCCGTCCCCTTTTTTCATATTCCGGAGCATTCTGCATGCCGGAGGCGCGGGGCCGGAATATTGATGCAACCATGAATATTTCAGATATATGACGACACAACAGGAATTGACTCCGGAATTGATACGGGCTGCGCTGACCACGGTAAAATTTCCGGGGTTCAGCCGTGATATCGTATCTTTTGGGCTGGTGAAAAAGATTGACATTGACGCTGAAAACAACGTCACGATTGATTTGGTGATTGAGAGCAAGAATGCGGATATTCCCCGTTACATTTTTGAAGGCGTTCACGGCGTGATGAAACATTTGCCCGGCGTGAAGCATTGTGACGTCAATATTGAGCATAAGGCTCCGGAAGCCAGGAAGGGAATCAATGACGACCCCTCTACCTGGAAATCCTCCGTTCCCGGAGCCAAGCATGTCATTGCCGTGGCTTCCGGCAAGGGCGGCGTGGGCAAATCCACCGTTTCCGCGAACCTGGCGGTGGCCCTGAGCAAGCTGGGGTATTCCGTCGGTCTGGTGGACCTGGATATTTACGGCCCTTCCATGTCCCTGATGTTCGGCACCAAGGAACGCCCCGGAGCCAACGAGAATGACGAATTTATCCCGGTAACGGCCCATGGCGTGAAACTTCTTTCCATGGGGCTGCTGATTAATGAATCCGATCCTGTAGCGGTGCGCGGTCCCCTGGCGACGCGCTACGTCCAGCAGTTCCTGCGCAACGTGGCATGGGGGGATGTGGATTTTCTGATTCTGGACCTGCCTCCCGGCACCGGAGACATTCAGCTGACCATTGTCCAGACGGCCGAACTGGACGGCGTGGTGGTGGTGACCACCCCGCAGGAAGTGGCGCTGATTGATGCCCGCAAGGCGATCGGCCTCTTTGAACGGGTGGAAACCCCCATTCTGGGCATAATTGAAAACATGAGTTATTTCCAGTGCCCCTCTGACGGCAAGATTTACCATATCTTTGGCGAAGGAGGCGGCGAACGGGAAGCGGCCAGGCTGGGAGTGCCCCTGCTCGGCAAGATTCCGCTGGATATTTCCACCCGCTCCGGCGGGGACGAAGGCCGCCCCGTGGCCCTGGAAGAGCCCGGGCAGAATCCGGTTTCCGCCGCGTTCCGCCAGGTGGCTGAACAATGCTCCCGTGTGGTGCTTGACCGCTGAATGCCCGGACGGGGCGGAAGGCCCGGTACGGTTGGCAACCTTTAACTTTAAAGCCGGATTGGAGCCTGCCGCTCTGGTCCGGCTTGTTTGCCGGCATGTTCCGGCTTTTTGAGTGAGGATGCATGGAAGGGAATAAAAAAAATGAATAAGACGTGGAATTTGAAGGAAATGAAAAAGTTGATACCGCTGGCCCTTCCGGTGCTGGTGGTCAACCTCTCCATTGTGGGCATGGGGGCGGTGGACGCTATTGTGGCCGGGCGCGCCGGCGTGACGGACATGGCCGCCGTGGCCCTGGGGTCTTCCGTGTACCTGCCCGTGGCTCTCTTCGCCTGCGGCGTGTTGATGATCATCGGCCCCGTAATTGCCAACATGCGGGGGAAAAGCCATGAAAGCCGCGTGGGCTACATGACCAACCACGGCCTGTGGCTGGCGTTCATGCTCAGTCTGGTTTCCATGCCGGTCATTTATGTGTTGAGAAATGTGTTCGGCTGGATTTCCGATGACGCCGCCATGTGCCAGATGGCCTCCGCCTACATGTTCGCCATTATGTGGGGCCTTCCCGCCAACCTGGGGTTCGTGGCCCTGAAGAGCCTGAACGAAGGCTCCAACATGACACGTCCCGCCATGTACGTGGGATTGTGCGGCCTGTTGCTCAACATTCCCCTGAACTACATGTTCGTCTTCGGCATGTACGGTTTTCCCCGCATGGGCGGAGCGGGGTGCGGCGCGGCCACGGCAGTCATTTTCTACATTGAATTCCTGCTGATGTTCCTGCTGGTTTACTTCAATCCCAAGCACAGGCCGTACCGCAGGCACATCATTTCCTGGCGGCGGCCTACGCCTTCCGTCATCACGCACCTGGTGCGGCTGGGCGTGCCTATAGGCGTTTCCCAGCTGTGCGAGGTGATGCTCTTCTGCGCGGCGGCTCTGGTGCTGGCTCCGCTGGGAGAGACGCAGGTGGCTAGCCACCAGATTGCCGGGAACGTGGGCGGCCTGGTGTTCATGCTCCCGCTCTCCGTAGGGCTGGCGGCTTCCATCCGCGTGGCGTACCATCACGGCAGGAATGACCTGGCAGGCACCAGATCCGCCATTCTGTCTTCCTACGTGCTGGTGCTCACCATCTGTCTGTGCACTTTTGGAGGCATCACCCTGTTCCGCGAGCAGATCGTGCACCTGTACAATGACTCGGAGCTGATTGTCAGCACGGCTTCCGTCCTGCTGGTTCTGGCGGCGGCCTACCAGCTTCCGGACTGTTTGCAGGTGCTTTCCGTCGGGGTTCTGAGAGGATTCCGGGACACGGCGTCCATTACCTTCATTACGTTTTTCTCTTATTGGATGGTAGGATTTCCGGCGTGCTACATCCTTGCCCGTACGGACTGGATTGTCCCGGCCATGGGAGCGCGGGGCATCTGGACGGGATTCATCATCGGCCTGGCAGTAGCGGCGGTGCTGCTGCTCTGGCGCGTAAGGCGCACTACCAGGCGGGAATTTTCCCTGATGAGGCAGGCGGGGGAATAACTTTCATCTTCTTCATTCCCGATATTAAAAGGGCGGCTTTCAGGGAGAATTAAGTTTCCTAAGCATTTCCCTTCCGAGATGAGGAATGCGATGTTCCGGAAAGTAAACATGGCCGGAGGCATGGCGGAGCGTGCGTCAAGCGCGTTCCGGTGATGTGATGATGGCGTGCGGGAAATGAATCCCCACGCCATCATTATTGAATTATGTCTATTACAGTTACCAATCCGGAAGGCCGGAACGTTGAATTCAAGGACCAGCGGGGGCCGACCTGCGGTCTCTACGCCTTGTCCTTTGTCCTGGAATATCTTTATGATATTAAAATCCCCGCCACGGCAGACGGGGACAAGACCAGGGAATCCCTGAGAAACAAGTTCAAAAAGGACGGAAGAACCGTTATTGGAGAATTATATGACGCTACTTCAAGCATGGCCGATTATATCAAGGCGCTTGACCCGTCCAAAATCAAGTGTCAGTCTGTTGCCTGTGACGTCACTTCCATCATTGAAACGCTGAATGGCGGAGGCCTCTGCATGGTTCCTTTTTGCGTGGATGCCTCTGGCAAACCCGATCATTCAGGAATTCACGCTCATTGGTGTGTTGTGCAGAAGAATGTGGCCCATGCGTCCAGAAAATTGGCGGACACCTGCCATTGGGGCGCGAAATTCCTATTTGACTTGGATGTTTTACGGACCAGCAATAACGCCATTCAGGACGTGCTGGAATCCTGGTGGGGCAAAGACAAGGACAGTACTGACCTGGAGTATTATTCCTGTGACTCGGAACAGAGCGCAACGGCGGTTGATTCCCTGGGGGAAATCCATCAGCTCAAGCCCGGTTCCGTCAAGAAAATTCCGGCAACTGCCCTCAGCCGGAAATTGGCTGGAAAGATGCTGGTTTTTACCAGGTAGTTGAGCGCCGCAGCGGATGGATTGTCAGGAATCCGTAAATGGCAAAGCGGGCGGTCCCCTTCATGGAGGGAACCGCCCGCAAACGGTTTGAGCAGATGCTTCGGAGATTTTAGCCGATGCGTTCCACTTTCACGGAGTGGGCCTGGCCGTTGATGATGATGGTCAGGTCACGGGAACCGGAAGGGCCGCTTACCCGGGCGGTGATTCCGTTGTCAATGACGGTCATGGACGGCGCGGCAGACGCAGGCGTTGCGGCAGGAGCGGTGTTTACCTGTACGGGGGCTTCTTCCTTAGGTTCCGGCTTTTTGTAGAAGTCTTCCACCTGCTGCGGGAACATGGCGTAGATGACGCAGTGTTCGTCGTCCGTGGGGAGCCCCTTTTCCGCAAGCTTCTTGCGCAGGTCTTCCATGCCGGGCTTGATCAGGTCCGCCGGACGGCAGGTGATCGGGTCCTTGCCCATCTTTTCCGCGCAGAGTTTCTGCACTTCCGGGTCCACGGGAGCCGAGGTGCGGCCGTAGTAGCCCAGGGCAATGTCCGCCGCCTGGGGGGTGATGTTCTTCCAACGGCCGAACTTGACGTTCAGCATCGCCTGCACGCCTACGATTTGGGAGGTGGGGGTCACCAGCGGAATCCAGCCCAGGGCCTTGCGGACTACCGGGATTTCCGCGAATACTTCCTCAAATTTGTCTTCCATACCCTGTTCCTTGAGCTGGGTGCGGAAGTTGGAAAGCATGCCGCCGGGCACTTGATAGCGGAGCGTGTCGGAGTCCACCACTTCGTTGCGGTGGGAGGCGAATTTGCCCAGACCTTCATAGACGGGTTTGAGCATTTCGGAAACTTCAATGAGCTTGTCCGCGTCGTAATCCGGCTTGCGGGGATTGCCGTTCAGCAGGGCAAGCATGCGCAGGCAGTCCGGCTGGCCCGTGCCGTTGGCGAAGGGGGAGATGGAGACATCGCACGCGTCCACTCCGGCGTCAATGGCGCTGAGGTAGGTGGAGGCGCCGAGGCCGGCAGTGTCATGCGTGTGGATCCAAACGGGGATGTTCAGGTCTTTCTTCAGGGCGCTGACCAGTTCCTGGGTGACATACGGAGGAATGAGGCCGGCCATATCCTTGATGACGATGGCGTCCGCTCCCATATCCGCGAGTTCCCGCCCCATGTCCACAAAAGTCTGTGTGGTGTGCACGGGAGAAGTCGTGTAGCAGATGGTGCCGTGGGCCTGAGCTCCGGCTTTCTTGGCGGCGCGGATGGAGGTTTCCATGTTGCGCGGGTCGTTCACGCAGTCGAAAATGCGGAAGATGTTCATGCCGTGCTTGGCGCTCATGGCGACAAAGGCTTCCACCACGTCGTCCGCATAGTTGGTGTAGCCCACGATATTCTGGCCGCGCAGCAGCATCATGTGCGGCGTCTTGGGGGCCGCTTTTTTCAGGGCGTCCAGCCGGTCGAAAGGCCATTCTTTCAAGAAGCGCAGCCCGGCGTCGATGGTGGCGCCGCCCCAGGTTTCCAGGGCGCTGAAGCCCATGGAGTCCAGAATGGGGGCGATGGGCAGCATGTCTGCCGTCTTCATGCGGGTTGCCGCCAGGGATTGATGCCCGTCGCGCAGAACGGTGCAATTGAATGTAACAGGATTCATTATTTAGTTAACTGTTGTTAAAAATTGAAGAGGTGGCTTCTGGAGGGTGATTTTCTCACAGCCTCCCTTGCAGGTCAAGCATACAACAGCGGATTCGCCGGAAGAACTACTGGACGGGGGCCGTCAGTCGCGCCAGGTTGCAGAGCATTTTGAAGCCCAGGGATTTATTGTTGTAATCCGCCAGGGATTCCCTCTTGGAGGAGGAAAAATCCTGCTCCAGCATGGCTTTTACCTCCGCGCAGGCGGAGGGGGAATGGATAACGGCGGTGATTTCAAAGTTCAGGGCCAGGGAACGGTTGTCCAGATTGGCGGTTCCCACGGTGGCTATGTCATCGTCCATCAGAACTACTTTCTGATGCAGGAACCCCTTTTGATAGGCCCAGAGCTGGATGCCGTATGTGTCCAGGTCCCGAAGGAAAGTAAAGGAGGACAGTTTCACCAGAATATGGTCCGCCCGCTCCGGACGCAGGATGCGCACATCCACGTTCCGCAGGGCCGCCGCCTGCAGGGCGGCCATGACTCCCTCGTCCGGGACGAAGTAGGGGGTGGATATCCAGAGCCGCCGGGTGGCGCTGTTCGCCAGGGCGATGAGCGCGGTTTTCCAGGCGGGAATGACGTCTGCGGGGCCGGAGGGCAGGATGAGCAGGGTTTCATCCTCCGGCTGGGGCGTGATTTCCCAGCGGAGGCGGGGAAGGGAGGAGGGGCCGCATTTCAGCATGGCCCAGTTCCAGTCTTCCAGAAAGCTGATTTGCGTTTGCTGGACGGAGGGGCCTTCAAGCTGGACAAACGTGTCGCGCCAGTAGCCCAGAGCGCCCTTGCCCAGGTATTCCCTGCCTATATTCATGCCTCCGATGAAGGCGGTGGAACCGTCCACCACCACCAGTTTCCGGTGGTTGCGGAAGTTCAGCCGCAGGATGTTGCTCAGGAAATGGCGCTTCCCGTTGAAAGGTTCAATGTTCACTCCTGCTTTCCGCAGGGCGGAAATGTAACCGGGGGGGAGCTTGTGGGAGCCGATTTCATCATACAGCATGTAAATGCGGATGCCGGCCCTGGCCCGTTCAATCAGCAGATCCTTCAGGTTCTGCCCCACGGAGTCGTTTTTGATGATGAAGAATTCAATCAGGATGTAATGCTCTGCGTTCTTGATGGCGTCGTAGATGCGCGGGAAAGCGTTGGCCGCGTCAATAAGCAGGCGGCAGGAATTGCCGCGGCAGACGGGCAGCCGCACGATATTGGAAAGCGTGTGCATGATTTTTCCCGCCGTGTCGGATGACTGTACGGCATACGGAACCATGCAGTTTGTAATTTTATCCGTCAGTTCCCCCCATGCGGATTCGGGGTCCGTCTGGCGGCGGCGCGTTTCCACATATCCGCTGAATCTCCGGCGTCCCAGGATCAGGTAAAAGGGGACGGCAATATATGGAAATGCCAGCAGGGAAATGAGCCACGCGATTGTTCCCTGAGGCGTACGCGTATGGAGCAGGGCCGGAATCAGGCAGAAGGCGCCTGCAATGTGGCAAAAGGCGGCAAATCCCAAATATGGCTCTTCAGGAATGATCATGGAACGGAAAACCGGAAAAGATGCGGGGGATGAAAACGGCGGGGAGAAGTGAAAAGGCTGGCTTTTGGAGCAGGAGATGATACTAAGGTGACGCATGCTCGTATTATCACGGGTCCAGGGATTAGAAAAGCGTAATTTAAGGGAATGAAGCAGTATTTGGCACTTTTGGAGGATGTCCTGAGCAATGGAGCGGGGCGGGAGGACCGTACCGGAACGGGCACTATCGGCGTGTTCGGGCGGCAGAGCAGGTATGATTTGCGCGACGGTTTTCCATGTCTTACCACCAAGAAGCTTCATTTACGCTCCATCATTTATGAGCTGCTCTGGTTCCTGAAAGGAGAGACCAATATCAAGTTTTTGAAAGACAACGGCGTCAGCATCTGGGATGAATGGGCCGACGAAAACGGGGATCTGGGGCCCGTGTACGGCGCGCAGTGGCGCTGCTGGCCGGGAAACGACGGCAAACCCATTGACCAGATTGCCAGACTGGTTGACGGCCTGAAACACAATCCATGGTCTCGGAGGCACATCGTCAGTGCGTGGAATGTGGCCCTGGTGGATGACATGGCCCTCCCTCCGTGCCATTCCCTGTTCCAGTTTTGCGTGATTCCCGCCCAGCCGGGAGAAGAAAAGCACGGCCTTTCCCTCCAGCTTTACCAGCGCAGCGCGGATCTTTTTCTGGGGGTTCCCTTCAACATTGCTTCCTATGCGCTGCTGCTGCTTATGACCGCCCAGGTATGCGGGTATGAAGCCCGGGAATTCATCCATACGTTCGGGGATCTGCACCTGTACCGGAACCATCTGGACCAGGCGAGGGAACAACTCTCCCGCACGCCCCGTCCTCTCCCGGTCATGAAGCTCAATCCGGAGGTAAAAACCATTGACGGATTCCATTATGAAGATTTTGAGCTCGTGGGGTATGATCCCCTGCCGCACATCAAGGCTCCCATCTCCGTTTAGAACATTCATCCCTTAATCCATCATGTCACAACCCGTTACTTATACAGGAGTGGTCGCCATGGCTCCCGACCGCGGCATTGGTTACCGGGGGGCGATCCCCTGGCATTTGCCGGACGACCTCAAGACGTTCAAGCGCATTACGACGGGGCACCCCGTGCTGATGGGCCGGAAAACGTATGAGAGCATAGGCAGGCCTCTTCCCGGCAGGCAGAACATCGTGCTGACCCGTGACCCGGCGTGGACGGCGGAAGGCGTTCAGGTGGTTCATTCCGCAGGGGAGTTGGAATGTCTGGAATTGATGGACCCGGAAATCATGGTGATCGGGGGTGCGGAGATTTTTTCCCTGATGATGCCGGCCATGTCCCGCATGTGGGTTTCCAAAGTAAAGGGGGAATATCCGGTGGATACTTTTCTTCCTCCATTTGAGAACCGGCTGGAGCGTGCCGTCCTGAAGGAACATTTTGAAGATTTTGACCTGTATTTGTACGAGCAGGTCAAATAGCCGCTCTTGTCCGTAACTCCGCGGGATGCGCTGAAGCATAAAAAAGAAAAAGACAGGGCCGCCCCGTCCTTCATGGAGCAGTTTTCCTTTACATTTATTCCGCCTTTCTGGCAAACAGGCCTTTCACCCATTCGCGGTAACGCTGGAACATGGCGTACAGGGCCGGAATGAACAGAATGCCCACTACTGTTGCGAGAATCATGCCGTAGAAGGTGGAGATGCCAATGGCTTTGCGGCTTGCCGCGCCCGCTCCGGAGGCGATGACCATGGGGAATACCCCGATGATGAAGGAAATGGCCGTCATCATCACGGCGCGGAAGCGCTGCCGGGCTCCTTCCAGGGCGGCTTCCTGGATGGGAACGCCGCGCTCCCGCTCCATCTTGGAGAACTCCACCATCAGAATAGCGTTTTTCCCGGCCAGGCCCACCAGCATCACCAGGCCGAGCTGAGCGTAAATGCTCAGGGGCGTGTTGCAGATAATCAGGCCGAGCAAAGCGCCCAACAGGGCGACGGAGACGGAGACAATGACGGAAATGGGAACCGTCCAGCTTTCATATTGCGCCACCAGGAACAGGTAGCCGAAGAGCAGGGCCATACCCATCAGCAGGACGATTTTCCCATCGTTCTGCCGTTCCTGATAGCTCATGTCCGTCCAGGTGATGGAGTAATTTTCCGGCAGCGGAATAGCCTCAATCTGGTTCATCAGCTCGCCGCTGCTGACGCCGGGTTTTGCCTGGGCGGTCACTTCTGCGGACATGAGCTGGTTGAAACGGGATATTTGCCGCGGCCCCACCATGTAAGACAGGGTGGCTACGGAGCTGAGAGGCACCATCTGGCCCTGATCGTTCTGAATGTAGGTGTTCATGATGTCATTGATGGTGGTGCGGTCCTCTGCCGCGGACTGCATCTTCACCTTGAACGTGTAGCCGATCAGGTTGAAATCATTGATGTACATGGAGGCCAGCTTGCTTTGAAGCGTCGTGAAGATGCGGCTGACGGGCACGTGCATGCTCTGCGCCTTTTCACGGTCGATGTTCAGGAAAAGCTGGGGGGTGTTCGCCTCATACGCGCTGCGGGCGTACATGGTTCCCGGCAGTTTGTTGATTTTGTCCAGCAGGTCGTTGGTCACTCGTTCCAGGTCTTTGGGAGTTTCCTCCCCGCTGGCCTGGAGCATGAAGGAGACGCCGCCCGTCAGGCCCAGCCCCATGATGGCGGGCGGGCTGAACACGGTGGCCTTGGCCGCCGGAATTTCATCACACAGGATGGAAGCTTTCTGCATGATGGAATCCAGGGAGAGCTCCGGCGTCTTGCGTTTGTCCCAGGGGTCAAGCTGGGCGATGCACATGCCCAGGTTTTCCCCGTTGCCGCCCATGAAGCTGAATCCGGAAGTGGAGGAAACCTGGCGCACGCCGGGGATGCTCATCAGCTTCTGTTCCGCACTGCGCATGGCCTGTTCCGTACGGCCCAGCGTGGCGCCAGGGGCCAGCTGGATATCACAGAAAACGGTGCCCTTGTCTTCCGGCGGAAGGAAGGATTTGGGTACGGTCTCAAACAGTTTCCAGTTGCCGACCAGGACAGCGGCCAGCAGAATCAGCGTAAGCCACGCGCGGCGCACCATGATGCCGGCGCATTTGATATAGCTTTTGCGCGCCCATTCCAGAGAGACATTGAAGGGGCGGAAGAGGCTGAACCTGCTCTGTTTCTTTTGCTTCCTTTTCAGCAGCAGAACGCACAGCGCGGGGCTGAGCGTCAGGGAATTGATGGCGGAAAGGCAGAGGGCCACGCACATGGTTACGGAGAATTGCATGTAAATGTTCCCTACCATGCCGCCGAAGAAGGCGATGGGCACGTAAATGGCGACCGTCACCAGCGTGGTGGCGATGATGGCGCCTGTAATCTGGTGCATGCTCTTCTTGGTGGCTTCTTCCGGCGAGAGATCCTCCGTCTCCAGAATGCGCATCGTATTTTCCACTACGATGATGCCGTCGTCCACCAGGGACCCGATTACCAGAATAAGGCCGAACATGGTCAGCACATTGATGGAAAAGCCCAGGGGCAGCAGGATGGCGAAGGTGCCTATCAGGGAGACGGGAATGGCGAGCGCCGGAATGAGCGTGGCACGCCAGTCCTGCAGGAACAGGTACGTGATGCCCACCACCAGAATCAGGGCGATGACAAGCGTTTCCACGATTTCCGCCATGGTGGCGGAAATGTATTGCGTGGGGTCGTAGCTCACGACGTAGCTCACACCTTCCGGAAAACGTTTTTCCAGCTTCTCCAGCGTGTCTTTCACGCCGTTCATGGCTTCCAGGGCATTGGCGTCATCCAGGCGGTACACAGCCATGTTCACGGAGTCTTCCCCGTTGTTGCGGCTGCTGCCCGTGTAGGTTTCCGCGCCCAGCTCAATGCGGGCAATGTCGTCCAGCCGGGTAACGTGGCCATCCTGGCCCGTGCGGACGATAATCTTGCTGAATTCCTCCACGGTCTGCAGTCGTCCGGTGACGTTCACCTTGTATTGGATGAAGTTGTTTTCCCCTTCCGAGCCGATGGAGCCGGCCGCGGCCTGAACGTTCTGCGCCTTGATGGCATTGGAAACGTCATCCGGCGTGATATTCAGGGCGGACATGCGCAGGGCGTCCAGCCAGATGCGCATGCTGTAATTTTTTTCCGGCATCAGGTTGACGGCGGAAATGCCCGGCACGCGGGCAACCTCATCCTTCACCCTGGTCTTGACGAAGTTGTTCAGCTCCAGGGAACTCATGCTGGTGGACCGGAAAGCGAAGAATCCCAGGATGTCAGAGGAGCGTTTCTTGATCTTGATACCCTGGTCCGTCACCTCCTTGGGAAGTTTGTATTCCACCCGTTTCAAGGCGTTCTGAACGTTCACCATGTTGATGTCCGAATTCGTGCCGCTCTTGAACGTCAGGGACAGGGAATACCCGCCGGTGTTATCCGACTTGGAGGAAAAATAGAGCAGGTTTTCCAACCCGTTGAGTTCTTCCTCAATGGGGGAGGCCAGCGTTTCCATCACCACCTGGGCGCTGGCACCCGTATAGGTGGCCTGCACGTTGATGCTGGTGGGCGCGATTTCCGGATACTCCGCAATGGGGAGCTGGTTCAGGCAGATGCCGCCAGCCAGCATCATCAGGATGGCGATGACGATGGCGAATTTGGGGCGTTTGATAAACAGGTCCGCAATCATGGGTAGCTCAGTTTTGAACGGAATATACCGGATTCACCTTGGCGCCGGGACGCACCTTGTGCATGCCGTCGATGATGACGACTTCCCCTTCCTTAACGCCGGAACTGAAACACTGTTCATTATTGACCGTGTTGCCCAGCGTAACGTCCCGGCGTTCCACGACGCCCTGGTCGTTGACGATGTAAACGTAGCTCTTGTAGGCATCGTGCATCACGGAGGAAATGTTGGCAGCCGGGAAGCGGTCCACGTTTTTCTTGGAAAGATTAACCGTGACTACGCCGCCGGGCGTCAGCACGTCTTCCGGATTGGGGAATTTTGCCCAGACATTCAGGGTGTCCGTGGTCGTCTGGACGGTATTGTCCGTCATGAAAATCCTGCCCGGCTGGTCGTATGCCTTGCCGTTGGCGAGGTTGACGGACACAAGGGCGTCTTTCTTCATATTTTCCTGGGTACCGAATAGGGAAAGGAAATCGCGTTCACTGATAGGGAACTTCACGTACACTTCATCGATGCCCGTAATGGTCACCAGGGAACCGGAGGTGGGGGTGATGTAATTGCCCGTGGAAAAGGTAACGCGGCCTGTGCGGCCCGTGATGGGAGCCGTGAGCCTGGTATAGTTAAGATCGTCCTTCGCTACCGTAATGGCGGCGTTTGCGGACTGGATTTCCGCTTCCAGGGCATGCATGGTGCTCTTGGCGTTTTCCACCGTGTCCATGGAGACGGATTTGGAGGCCAGCAGTCTGTTATAGCGTTCAAAACTATTTTTTGCGTAAAGCAGTTTGGCTTCAAGCTGGGCCTTTTTGGCTACCGCTTCCTCCACAGCCGCCCTGTAGCGCGTATCCTCAATTTCGAACAGGAGATCCCCCTTCTTCACGACCTTTCCTTCCCGGAAACGGGTGGCTACGATGTTGCCGGAGACGCGGGGTTGCACAGTCACCCGGTCAATGGCTTCCACCTGGCCGATGTACTTCTTGTTCACCGCGCTGTCAATAGCGGCGGCTTTCTGGACGAGTACGGTACTGGGTTTGGCTGCAGCCCCTCCCGGCGTTCCTTGGGAATAACCCGGAACAAACAGGGAAAAAAGCAGGCCGGAACCGGCCAGCAGGCGGAGGGGCGCCTTCCGATGATGCGTGTGTTTTTTCATATGGTATTATTTACTGTAAACGTGGTTGTAAAGGGTATCCACAATACGGCAGAAATTCTCCTTGTCCTCTTGCGACAGAGTGCTGAACAGGGTATCCAGTTTTTCCTTCATGCCGTTGAAAAGCATCTGGAACCTGGATTCGCCTTCCTCGGAAAGGCGGATGCACAGGGAACGCCTGTCGCGGGGATTCTCCTTGCGGTCGAACAGGCCTTTCTTCACCATGCTGTCCACCAGCAGGGAGGTGGAGGGAATGCTCATGCGGAGATAATGGGCAAGCTCTTTCAGGGGAATGCCTTCCTGGCGGTTGGTCATCAGGTGGTTCAGGGCACCCAGGGCGTTCATCTGCCGGACGGAAAGCCCCATGATTTTCTGGTAATGGCTCTGGTCCACCTCATTCAGGTTATCCCTTTTGAACTGGTGAAGGATCGTCTCGAATTTGTGAACGGAGGCTGTGATATCCGCGGCAGTCTGAAGCATGGGGGTGTTATGTCAAAACCGGTTAATTGTTGTCAAACTAAAACAAATAAAGTTGAGAAGTTATTGCTGTATTGAAATAAATCGGGTAACTGAAAAGTTACGGTTTCTTCACCGTACAAACCGCCGACGGTTGCAGAAGTTGCAAAAAAAGTCTTTTTTTCTTGTCACCGGGGTATAAAGGCGTGTATAAGCCTCCACGTCCCCGCCGCAAGGCAGGGACGGCATCCAAGGTTATGGAGCGGTAGCTCAGTTCGGTTAGAGCGCCAGCCTGTCACGCTGGAGGTCGCGGGTTCGAGCCCCGTCCGCTTCGCCACCTTGTTCAGGAAAAACAGCCGCCTCCGGGCGGCTTTTTTTCATTCGGACTTTTACTGTTCCTGCATTCCGTCTGCTGTTTCAAGAAAGCCGTCCGGGAGAACAGCGTTTTTCTGAGGCATTGGGACAGAATTTGCTTTTACGATTCGTTTCCCGGCGATTTTGCCTTGTCGCAACAGCAGCAAAGAGTACCGCATCCCTTCCGGTTTGCGGGAAAATGCCCGTTTTCCCTGCCCGTTGGAGAATTGCTTTCCTGCAGGGCGGGGGAGCGTGCTTGATTTAGGCGCAATCTTCCCTCATGATGTCGGCATGATTCTGGAACTGCACTCCCCGCTGGACATGCATCTTCACCTGAGGGACGGCGATATGATGAAGCTGGTCGCTCCGTTAAGTTCCGCCTCTTTTGCCGGGGCGGTCATCATGCCCAACCTGGTGCCTCCGGTGGCTGATGCGGGTGCGGTGCAGGCTTACCGGCAGCGGGTGCTGGACGCTTGCGGAGACGATGTATTCCAGCCGTACATGACGGCATTTTTTCGCTCCTATTCAGAAAAGGAATTGTCCCGGCTCAAGGAACTGGTGTTCGGCATCAAGCTGTACCCGGCAGGAGCCACCACGAACAGCGAGGGCGGCGTGAAGGCCATGAAGGATGCGGAAGCTACCCTGTCCATCATGCAGGAAATGGATATTCCTTTGCTGGTGCATGGCGAAAGCCACGGCTTCGTGATGGACCGGGAGGCCGAATTCCTGGATGTTTACCGTGATTTGGCTACGCGCTTCCCCCGGCTGACTATCTGCATGGAACATATTACCACGGCCGCCGCCGTGCAGCTGCTGGACGAATTTGAAAACCTGGCCGCCACGGTAACCCTCCAGCATCTTCTCATTACTTTGGACGATGTGGCCGGTGGCATGCTGAGGCCGCATCTGTTCTGCAAGCCGATCGCCAAAAGGCCGGAAGACCGGGAAGCCCTGTTGCAGGCTGCCCTTTCCGGGCATCCCCGCCTCATGTTCGGCAGTGACTCCGCCCCCCATCCCATCCATGCCAAGGAAGCGTGCGGATGCGCCGCCGGCGTATTTACCGCCCCCATCGCTCTTCCTCGTCTGGCGGCCCTGTTTGACGAACACGGGGCCCTGGACCGGTTGCAGGGCTTTGTTTCCGGTCATGCCTGCGCTTTGTACGGGTTGAATCCGCCTGCCAGGACGGTCCGTCTGCAGCGGCGTGAAATGCTGGTGCCGGACGCTTATGAAGGACATGGACAGAAAGTGGTGCCGATGGATGCCGGATGCGCCATTCCTTGGAGACTGATATGAGGGGCTTTTCCAGGGGAAGATGACAGAAAGCTATTTAAGGGAACCGTCTTTATACTGGATATTCCGGGCAATCTCACTACAATCCCTGCCCATGGATCGGATTCGCGTTTATACGGGTGGAGTTGCTTCCTGTAATGGTTACCTCTTTAAGACGAGGGATAACGCTTACGTGGCGGTGGACGCTCCGTCCGGCTTTGCGGACTGGATCTATTCCAAAAAGCCCGATATCGTCATCACGGATCTTCTCATCACCCACCAGCATTTTGACCATGTGGAGGATGCCTGCCGCATGCGCCAGATTTTCGACTGCCGCATTCATGCCGGGCAACCTTACAATGAAAGCCTGACGCTGGAAAAAATGGCCCGCGACGCCTGGGGACTTCCCCTTAATGTTCAGCCGTTTGTGGTGGATGAAATACTTACTCCGGACATTCACACGGCGAATTGGGGCGGCCTGTTGTGGCATCTCCACCAGGTGCCCGGCCATTCTCCGGACAGCATTGTTTACGATTTGCCGGATGAAGGAATCATGTTCACAGGTGACGTCATTTTTGCCGGCTCCATCGGGCGGACGGATCTCCCGGGAGGAAACCTGCGCCTGCTGAAACAGGGCATTGAAAAGAAAGTGCTCAACCAGCCCGCCACGACCATGATTTTCCCGGGCCACGGTCCATATACCAACGTGAAAAACGAACTGCTGACCAATCCGTTCATCTCCTGACCGCGATTCCCGCGCCGCTGTACGGAATCGTGTTCTACTCTTTAGCAAGCATACAAGATCAATGTTATTTTCAGAATTAGGTTTATCGGAACCCGTCTTGAAGGCGGTGGAGAAATGCGGTTATGAACATCCCACCCCCATTCAGGAGCAGGCCATTCCCATCATTCTGGAAGGCAGGGACCTCATTGGGGCCTCCCAGACGGGGACGGGGAAAACCGCTGCTTTCGCCCTCCCGCTGCTGACAAGGATTCAGCCCATCGGCAAACCTCAGATACTGGTGCTGGAACCCACCAGGGAACTGGCCGACCAGGTGGCGGAATCCTTTGCCGAATACGGTGAATTCACCGGGTTGAAAGTAGCGTTGCTGTATGGCGGCGTGGGGTACGGAAAGCAGACGGAAGACCTGAAAAAAGGGGCGGACATCGTTGTGGCCACTCCCGGCCGGCTGGTGGACCACTTCTACCGCTGCACCATGCGCTTCGGAGAAGTCAAGGCCCTGGTTCTGGATGAAGTGGACCGAATGCTGGACATGGGGTTCCTGCCCATTGTCCGTAAAATCGTCAACCTTTGTCCGTGGGAAGGAAGGCAAACCCTCTTCTTCTCCGCCACCATGCCTCCGGTCATCGCGGGATTTGCCAAATGGTGCCTGACGGACCCTGCGGAAGTTACCATCGCCCGGCGTGAAGTGGCCGCCACCATCAGCCATGCCTTTTATCCGGTAGCTCTGGACCAGCGGGATGAACTGCTGTTGGCCCTGCTCAAGGGGACGGACTTCCGTTCCGTCATGATTTTCACCCGCACCCGCAAGGAGGCGGACGCGGTATGCGGCATGCTCAAGCATCATGGCTACCGCGGGGAGGTGGCCGTCATGCACTCCGACATTCCCCAGAAGGAACGCATGGAGGCGCTTAAGGGATTCAAGAGCGGAAAATATGATATTCTGGTGGCTACGGATGTGGCGGCGCGCGGCATTGACATCAGCGGCGTGACCCACGTCATCAACTACCGCGTTCCGGAAAACGCGGAAGACTATGTGCACCGCATCGGCCGTACCGGCCGCGCGGAAGCTTCCGGGGATGCGTTCACGATCATGACGGCGGATGAGCTGGATTTTGCTGCGGCTGTGGAAAATTTCATTGGGAAACCCATTGAACGCAAAAAACTGGACGGGTTCAACTACACGTACACCGCCCTGTTGGAAGACAAGCCCGTCAAATCCGTCCGCAAGCCCAAACCCGCAGGTCCCAAGCGCCGCAGGCGCTAAGGAGGGGGGGGAAACATGATGTTTCTCTCTGATGGAATGAAGATCATCCCATGCGCATTCTTGCCATAGACCCGGCCATCCGCAACACGGGTTATGCCGTGGTGGAGGGGGATTACCGGCGCGCGCGCGCCCTGGACTATGGAACGCTATCCATTCCCCGGAGCGTGTCCCAGTCCGGATGCCTGCTTGCCATCAAGCAGCATTTGGGCAATCTCATTGACAAATGGAACCCGGATGAAATGGCGGTGGAGCGCATCATCTATGTCCAGTCTCATCAGACGGCCATCACGATGGGTGCGGCCAAGGCGGCCGTGGTCATTGCCGCGGCGGAAGCCGGGCTGCGTATTATGGAATATTCCCCCAAAAGCGTGAAGCTCTCCGTCGTAGGGCGCGGGGCCGCTCAAAAAACGCAGGTCGCCTTCATGGTGCGGGCTCTTTTGGAACTCCGGGAAACGCCGGAATCCGATGCCGCCGACGCCCTGGCGATCGGCCTCACCCACCTCTTTTCTGCGGACCCTTTGAAGGCCCACATGATGGAGAGGAAATACATTTAGTAGTGATGAGATATGAGTGTAAAAACCGTACTTGCAGCCCGCGGATTGAAATCTGACCGCCCGGCGCTGTTCTCTAATCACTGATTCAAGCCGTCAGGGCCTGAACGTCCTCCCTTTTCCGTCCTGCCACGCCTTGAGAAGGGAAGCATACATTTTGTTGAGCTGCTCCAGGGTAGCTACACGGAATTCCACGGTATTCGTATTCGGGTAAGCTTTTGCGACGGTTGTATCCGGGTCAATGCTGCCTCCCGTTGCCCGGTTGACGGCGCCGGCCCCAAGCTCCTTCGCACGGTCAGTCACATTCTTGATGGCGTTGATACCGGAATTTTGACCCAGCGTTTCCAGATAATAAAACTTGGTGGGCGTATTCCCCAGGGTAATCAGCGTTACTTCATACACCATGCAGGCATTGTCCAGAATATACCTGTGCTGCGCCACCGCTACAATCCGGCTGAGATGCACCACATACTGCCCCTCCGGAAAATTGCCTATCCAGAACTGGCTCTGGTTGTAGTCATCCGTGGACGGGACGGCGGCTCCTTTCTTGGACTGGGCGGGAAGAGGTGCGGCTGCACAAACAAATAGAGCTAAAACAGGAAGGCAGAATCGTTTCATGCTTTCTATTTAATATCAGCTCTTACTGTATGGGAAGGAAAAATCGTTGAATGTTTGCGGGGGAGAACATGTCTGTTCATGGATAAATGTCATCCCTTTTTCAGTTGCTCCCTTGCGCCGGAATACATGACTGTTTGAATAATATTTACTGGCACAGTTCATGATATTGATAGAAAATGCCAATACTCCTGTTTCCGGATGAAAAACCTGAAACGTACGTAAAAAGGTAATGGAATCAGGGTGTTATGGCATGGAAATTTCCATGGAACTTATCCATGCATCCGAGCAATTCCCTGAATTTATCCGTATTGCCTTCAATTTTAATCATGCCTTTGTCCAGAGCTGTCTTTAAGGGCATTGCCCGCATGGCGACCAGGGCGAAGTGGAGCCTGTCTCCGGTGATGACTGCGTCGGGATGTTTGACCAGTTTTCCTTCGCGGTACATCAGCACTTCGTTTTCAATCCAGAAGCCGTATGATCTTCCGTTTTGGGCAATCCAGTTGAAAGCCAGTTTTTTCCCTTTGGATTTCTCACTATTCAGGCTGACGCCCAAATAGTCGAACAGCAGTTCCGGAGTCAGGGCATATAAAGTGTCCGTCAACGTGAGTTCGCGGGAGTTTTTAAGCAGCCCGATTCCCGGTTCTCCGGCATTGACGAGAAGTTCATCGTTCCGGAATACGGATTCCGTTTGATAACTGAACTGTTTCAACATATTTCTTACCAGATTCCTTATGTTTCCTCTTTTTAGATGGGCAGACATAACGTTCCTTAATGTCCCGGCGTCTTGACGATAGTCCTTTTGCCCGGTTATTTCCGGAGGGCTATTCCTGATTCTGCCGCTTTCCGGAATCGGATTGATTATTCCCTCAATTTCTGCGGGGGAATACCCTTTGCTAACCAGGTTCAATATCCGGTCATGCATGTATTTGCAGTTGCGGCATTCCCTGGCCAGGAACCGTTTGATATTTTCTTTTCCTATTCTGGGCCAATGGTGTTGTGAGAATAAAATCTCTATTTTGTCTTCATAACGCTGAATGGCTTGATCAAGGGCTTTCCACCTGTTTTTTGCATCCCTTATTTTGGATACTCCCAGAGTGCAGATATCATGTATGGCGCTTGCCGTGTCCTCTCCATAAAAAAGCGCCTTGAATTGGGGAAAATACATCAGTGCGGCAGAAGAGGCCCCCATTCCGGGAACCGCCATGAATTCCATTTCTATGCCGTCTATGTCCAGCCCGGATGCCGTTCTTTTGGTACTGGCAAAATAGTTGGTATGTGGATGTGCATCTACAACAGCCTTGACCGGCCGTTTTCCCGCCTTCCGGTAATAGAGGTCAAGACTCTCGGCCATGGTTTCTTTCGGGACGAAAGGGGCAATGATCATGATGCCTTCCCGTCCTTCAATAATAGTTATGTTCGGAAAACCTCCGCCGTGAATCTGGTAAATTCCTTTTGTGACTTCAGACAGCGCGTTTTTGGCATTGGGACGGGAAATGCTCCACGTAACCGGTTTGTCCCCGGGGCCTTGTTCCGCATCTTGAATGCCTTGACGGTCATTTTGATTCGCATCGTAAACTCCGGGAGATTTTTTGTTGTCTTCAACGGGATGCCTTAGCGCCTTTTTGGATTGTTTTGCCATACCGACGCCTGTACCGCCCCATGCAAATATTGCCAGAAGCGTGGCTGTCAAGTAGTTCATTTTTGTTTTCATGATCGGAGTTTTATTAACGGAACGCGTGAAAAGTAAAAGGAAGGCCGGTTCCCATATTTTACTTTGCAGGAACAATAGACTTGCCAATAAAGAACAATGTTCGAAAAATGGCAGTATGTTAATATCTGATTACTAAAGTTTTTAGCTGATTGGCCGGAATTCCTGCCGCAAACGGGAAGTTTTTCGTTTTTTTATACCGCTTATTCTTCTGGTGGAAGGCGGTTGATATTCGGTGTGCCTTGAAGTAGGGGGGAAAAATCTGTAAAAGGATTTTTTTGCCCGTTTTCAACGGGTTTATGGAAGGAACATGGCTGGAAATGCGGAAAAGGGTATGTTAATGAACAGGGCATGGAAAGATTGTATCGTCCGAATGTTGCGGGGATGATGGTCCGGCAGGACGGGAAATTGTTGATTTGCGAGCGTTCCGGGCAGAAAGGAGCCTGGCAGTTTCCCCAGGGCGGAATTGACCCGGGGGAAACGGCTTTGGAAGCCGTGCGGCGCGAGATTGGGGAGGAAGTGGGGTTTTTGCCGTCCCAGTATGATATTGTGGAATCCCGGCAGGGGTATCGTTACGATTATCCGCCGGAGGTGCTGGAGTATGTTCGTGAAAAGCGGCGGCAGCCTTTTGTTGGGCAGGCGCAGGAGTATTTCCTGTGTCGGCTGCATGCGGATGCTCCGGAACCCGTCCTGGATGACCGGGAGTTTTGCGACTACAAGTGGATAGCCCCAGCCGAATTTAAGCTGGAGTGGCTGCCGGAGTTTAAAAAGAAAGTTTACGCCAGGGTGCTGGAAGATTTCTTTAATGTCCGGGCGCGGGATAAGTGAAGTGGCTCAGCAGGTCATGTGCGGCGGAAACGGGGTCCATTTTGTCCCCCGCCACCATGTTTTCCAGAATGGGCATGCGGGACGCTACGGCGGGGTGCTGTTCAAAAGCGGTGAGCAGGGCTTCATGCACCAGGGACTGGACCCATGAAAGGGACTGGCTCCGGCGGCGGCTGTACCAGAATCCGGATTCCTTCATGCTGTCCCGGAAGCGGAAGAGCGTCTCTTCAATGGTGTCCAGGCCGCGTCCCTCCAGGGAGGAACAGGTGAGGACGGAGGGCGTCCAGCCGGGAGTGGGGCTTTGCAGGTAGTGGAGTACCATTTTCAGTTCCTGGCAGTGGGCTGCGGCGCGCTGGCGGTTGTCGCCGTCATCTTTGGTAACTACCAGGATATCCGCCAGTTCCATGATGCCCCGCTTGATGCCCTGGAGATCGTCCCCGGCTCCGGTGATGAGCAGGAGCATGAAAATGTCCACCATGGAGCGCACCGTAGTTTCCGACTGGCCGACTCCCACGGTTTCAATGAGAATAATGTCAAAGCCCGCAGCTTCGCATGCAATCATGGTTTCACGCGTTTTCCGGGCTACGCCGCCCAAAGAGCCGCCGGAGGGGGAAGGGCGGATGAAGGCGTTTTCCTCTCCGGAGAGTTCCTCCATGCGTGTTTTGTCTCCCATAATGGAACCGCGGGAGACTGAAGAAGACGGGTCAATAGCCAGCACAGCCACCTTGAACCCTTTTTTGCACAGGTAAGTGCCGAAGGCTTCAATGAAAGAGGATTTCCCGGCGCCCGGAACGCCCGTAATGCCGATGCGGACGGCGTTGCCCGAATGGGGAAGGAGCCTGGAGATGAGGGCGCGGGAAGATTCCTGGTCCCGGACGGCATTGCTTTCTATCAGTGTAATGGCCCTTCCCAGCAGGGCGCGGTTTCCGGCCAGTACTCCCTGGGCCAGTTCTTCTACGGAAGGGCGGTGCGGACGTGCAAATTTGATGTTGCTCATGGGAAAGAGAGTGCGGATTATTTGAAAGGCGGTTCGTTTTCTTTGGTGCGCTCCATATCATAATTGAAGCGTTTGAGGATGAATTGACGGTGGTCGGCCAGCTTGCGCCGGAAGTTTTCCCAGGAGCGCACGCTCATCGGTGACCAGCCGGCTTCCGCAATGGCGCAGGCACGCGGATAGGCGCGGTAGAGAATGTGGTTCAGGGTAGGGAGATGTTCTCCCCACACGGTGCCCTGAACGCCGGTGATATGGTTTGTTTCCTTTTCTGGTCTGCCGTAGGCGGGGTCCAGCCTGTAGCTTTGCTCCAGCGTGGTGGTGGGCATCCATCCCCGGTTGCTTTGCCCTGGAAGTTGCGGATAGTCCAGGTAACAGTATTCCCCGGCAGCAATGATCAGGGAGAGCCCCTGCTTTTTCGTCTCCGTGATGGTGGACGGTGTCAGTCCCATGCGCCAGGTGAAGACGGTGTCTCCTTTGTTGTAGATGTTGGCCCTGGCCCACGGTTTTTCATACCATAGTTGGATGCGCTTGCCGTGAACAGCCAGCATGGAGGACATTTTTTTGATGAATTCCTTCAATTCCTCGTGGACGTCCTTCATGCCTTTTTGCTCCCGGTACTGGATGCTGAGGGGGCATTTGGCCCAGGTTTTTTCCAGGGGTGCTTCATCGCCGCCCAGATGGACGATGCCGGACGGGAAAATATCTTTGAGTTCCTTGAAAACAGCGGCATAAAATTTCCAGACTTCCGGTTTATGCGGGCAGATGAGGTGGAGGGTGACGCCTTCATCGGTCTTCACTTTCGTATCCGGGTTCGGGAAGCAGAAGAATTCCGGGTAGGCTGCCGCCAGGGCTTGGTTGTGCCCCGGCACGTCTATTTCAGGGATGACCTCAATGCCGCGCGCTGCGCAGTACGCCACCAGCTCTTTCAGTTCCTGTTTGGTGTACATCCCTTCATGGGGGATTCCGTTGCGCATGCTTTCTTTCCGTTTGGAGGAGATGCTTTTGAGTTTGGGGTAGCCGGGCACCGGAAGACGCCACCCCTGGTCGTCCGTCAAGTGGATCTGGAGCTTGTTGAATTTGTAGTAGGCCATCATATCCACAAATTTTTTCAGATCGGCCGTGGGGATGAAAAAGCGTGCGGGATCTACCATGAGGCCGCGCCACGGATAGCGCGGCTTGTCCGTGATGACGCCGCAGGGGATGCCCTCCGGCTGTCCCGCCAGCTGGTCCCGGAGCTGGCGGAGGGTTGCCAGCCCGTAAATTCTGCCTTCCCTTCCTCCGGAAGCAAGGTGCGCCCCCTGCGGGGTGACTGTGAGCCGGTAGGCGTCCGTTCCCAGGGTCGGAACTTCCTGGTCGGAAAGAAGCTGTAAAGTTTTAGCTGTTTCCTGCCTGAGTTCCGTTCTGGACGGCTCAGGGATAATGCTGTATTGGACTGTTGCTTCTGCCGGAGGGGAGAAGGAGAGCAGAATGCCGCCGAGAATGGGTAAGGGACGTGCCATATTTCCAATATAAACGGGGAGGAAACTGGTTCTGTCAAAGAATCATCTTTTGCTTCCAGATTTTTTGCCGTCTCCTTGTTGTCCGGAGCGGAATCGGTAATAAAAGGAAAATAAAAAGACCGCCTCCGGAGAGACGGCCTTTTTATTAGAAGTGGTAGCCCTATGAGGACTCGAACCCCAAAATACGGAACCAGAATCCGCTGTGTTACCGATTACACTATAGGGCTATGTAACGGGCGCTTTTGCGGCGCGGGCGCATTAAAGCGGAAGATGCCGTTTTTTGCAAGTTTTTTTTTACTCAAAGATGTGTTTTGATTGGAAAAAGGCTGTACAGGTAAGCGGCAGGCTGTTTTTTCCGGAATTATCCGGCCAGGCTTTTAAAGTACGCCTGTACGTGCTCCTCCGTGATTTGCTGGCGGTGCGCCTGTTCATGCCTGCCCTGGGACTGCTTCCATGGGGAGGACGGGGCGGTGTTGATGCGTCCGAGCTGCTGGGCCGTATATTTGCCATAGACGTTCCAGATATGCTCCAGAAAGGGGATAATGTCCGTTTCCTCCTCCAAAGGGGGCTGGCGGCGGCTGGGATGCTCTATGGAAGAGTAGGGCGGCTGATCCTTGTATTCATGATAAATGGAAGGAAGTACCGGACCGGAAGGCCAGGCTTCCACCCGTTCATTGATCAGGAAAGCGCCAGTCCGGTGCAGATGCCACCAGTCCGCCAGAATGACCAGATGGTTCAGTTTGACGGGCGTCAGGATGAGCCCCTTGGCGTTCGCCTGCTGAATGAACCAGTTGCAGAGTTTTTGCGTGGTAGTGGAGTTTGCCATGCTGAAATGGGTTGCCTCCATTATAAAAGGCCGCAGGTATTTCTCAACACTAAATCCGCTTGCGGTTCCGGCGCTCTGGTGGTCGGCATAGGCAAATGGCTGTGCCGGGATTCGTCAGGTCCCCGGCATGCCGCTTTCTGCTCCGCAGGCGGGATGCCTGAAAATATGGCGCAGGTTGTTCTAGCGGGGAGGGTGCCGGAGGTTCCCCTCTCCCGGGCAGCTCCTGGTGATGTGCTTCCCCTTCCGGAGATTTCCGGGTCAGGCCGTGTGCATGGCAGCAGAGTTGCTTTCCGGGGAAGAGAAGACTGTCAAAGGGAAAGAAAGCGCGCTCTGCGGACAACGTCTTCCGGAGAAAGGGCGTAAAGGCTGTCCAGCAATGATACGGCAAAGGAACCGGGGGAGGGGCTTTGTTCAAAGGCCATTTCTCCGGCAATGCCCATGAGTACGGCCGTGGAAACGGCCGCCTGCAGGGGGGTGGGGGAGACGGCGGCGCAGGCGGCGGACAGGGCTCCCATGGAACAGCCCACGCCCGTGACCCGGGACATCATGGCGTGGCCGTTTTCCGTGGCGGTTACCTGGCGGCCGTCCGTGGAATAATCCGTACGCCCTGTAACGAGCACGGCCGCCCCCGTGTGCAGGGCCAGTTCCCTGGCCGCATGCAGGGCGTCTGCGCTGGAGCTGGTGCTTTCCGGCCCTTTCGTGACGGAGGAATAGCCGGCCAGGGCCATGATTTCAGAAGCGTTTCCGCGGATGATGCGGGGGGATTGTTCCTTCAATTGCCCCGCCAGCCGCGTGCGCAGGGAAAGAGCCCCTACGGCCACAGGATCCAGCACCCAGGGGATATTCAGCCGGTTGGCTTCCCGCACCGCCGTTTGCATGGCGGCTCCCTGTTCGCGCGTCACGGTGCCCAGGTTGACCAGCAGGGCGCCTGTTCCGCTGCGGAGCATGTCCACCGCTTCTTCCGCGTCGTTGAGCATGGCGGGGACGGCGCCTATGGCCAGCAGGAGATTGGCCGTCAGGGGCTGGACGACGGAATTGGTCAGGGAGAGAACCAGCGGGGCTGTTTCCCGGATTTTTTCCAAATCGGCGGTAACGGCTTGAACAAGGTCTGTCGATGAAAGCATGGCGTTAACAAGTGCTTGATTGTCCAGTGTTTCCTGCGGTCCGTCCGTCAGGCAAGAGCCCGTGCGGCGGCTTCCGGATTCTCCGCTCCGCAAATGGCGGAGACAACGGCAATTCCGGAGGCGGTTCCCGTGGCGCGCACTTGACGGGCCCGTTCCGCGTCCAGGCCGCCGATGGCGACAACGGGCAGGGGAGATTGGGAAGCCAGAGCGGCGAAGCCTTCCACTCCCAGCACGGGAGGCGCGTTCAGCTTGGAAATGGTGGGAAAGACGGGGCCCATGCCCAGGTAGTCCACCAGGGAGGCATCCACGGCGCGGAGCTGTTCCTTATTGGAGACGGACAGTCCCAGGATTTTATCCGGGCCGATCATGGCTCTGACGGATGGAACCGGAAGATCCCTCTGGCCGATGTGGACGCCGTCTGCTTCCAGCGCCAGAGCCAGGTCAATGCGGTTGTTGACGATGAAGGGAATACCGCGGGAAGCCAGGAAATCCCGTATGGGCAAAGCTTCCCGGTAACAGGTTCCCGCATCCGGATTGGTGGAGCGGTACTGCACGATGGTAACTCCTCCGTCCGCCGCTTTCCGTACGGTTTCCAGAAGGCTGAGGCGGCATTTGGATGCTTCATCCGTGACCAGGTAGAGATGGAGATTGAATTTTTTCATGGCAGGGAATGGAAGGAATCAGTCCGTAAACAGAGGGGTGGAAAGATAGCGGTCCCCCGTGTCCGGCAGCAGGACGACGATGGTCTTTCCTTCATTCTCCGGGCGCCGCGCCACCTGTGTGGCGGCCCAGAGAGCTGCTCCGGAGGAAATGCCCGTCAGCACGCCGTCCGTGCGCGCCAGTTCCTTCCCTGTGGAGAAAGCGTCTTCATTGGTGACGGCGATGACTTCGTCGTACACGGAGGTGTCCAGCGTTTCCGGCACGAAGCCCGCGCCAATGCCCTGAATCTTGTGGGGGCCGGCCGTGCCCTGTGTCAGCACGGGAGAGGAGAACGGCTCCACAGCCACGATCCGGATGTCCGGATTACGGGATTTAAGGTACTTGCCCACGCCTGTGATGGTGCCTCCGGTACCCACGCCCGCCACAAAAATATCCGCTTTGCCTTCTGTATCATTCCAGATTTCCGGGCCTGTGGTGCGGAAATGCGCTTCCGGGTTGGACGGGTTGGCGAACTGGCCGGGGATAAAGCTGTTGGGCAGTCCCGCGGCCAGTTCCTCCGCCTTGGCGATGGCTCCCTTCATGCCCAGCGCGCCGTCCGTCAGCACCAGTTCCGCGCCGTAGGCTTTCAGGAGGTTGCGGCGTTCCACGCTCATCGTCTCCGGCATGGTCAATATAATCCGGTACCCGCGTGAAGCGGCCACCGCCGCCAGGCCGATGCCCGTGTTTCCGCTGGTGGGCTCAATGATGACGGAATCCGGCTTCAGCTTCCCGGCGGCCACGGCCCCCTTGACCTGCCGGCAGATCTGCTCGTAGATGGGCTGGCCGCTGGAATTGCTGATGATAATGTCCATTGCCTCACCTCTCATCTGTTCATCTGTATATAAACAGTATACACAGTATTTACAGTTTGTCAAGGGGGCAGCCACACTTTTTTCGCCGCCCGCGGCGGAGCGGCAGGGCGCACAGGGCGGGGGTACGGAAAACGCCCAAAGAGCGGCGGAAAATTCCGGCGCTTTTTGTCCGGTTTTTTGCGGGTATGGGGTTGTTCTTTCCTTTTAAATATGGTATAACTTGCGAAGCGAGGGATATATGGATCGGTCGTTCAATGTGGAGGTGCCTGTTGATGGAAACGGCGAAGCGGGAAAAGCGGGGCTACCGCATGGATATGGTCAGCGGCCCTCTGGCGGGGAAGCTGCTGGTGTTCGCCCTGCCCCTGATGCTCTCCAGTCTGCTGCAGCTGCTGTTCAACGCCGCCGACGTGGTGGTGGTGGGGCGCTGGGCGGGGCCGGAGGCCCTGGCCGCCGTGGGGTCCAACACGGCCCTCATCAACCTGCTGGTGAACCTGTTCGTGGGGTTCTCGGTGGGAGCCAACGTGGTGGTGGCCCGGGATCTGGGGGCCGGACGGGAGGAGGACGTGGGAAAGAGCGTACACACCTCCGTGACCCTCTCCCTCATCAGCGGCGTGGTCCTGATGGCCGCGGGGACGATCCTGGCCCGCCAGCTGCTGGTGTGGACCTCCTCCCCGGCGGACGTGATTGACCTGTCCACCCTGTATCTGCGCATCTACTTCTGCGGCATGCCCGCCAACATGCTCTACAACTTCGGCGCGGCCATCCTCCGGGCCCAGGGCGACACCCAGCGGCCGCTGTACTACCTCACCTTCGCCGGAATCGTCAACGTGGCCCTCAACCTCATCTTTGTCATCGCGCTCCATATGGACGTGGCCGGCGTGGCCCTGGCCACCATCATCGCCCAGTACATCTCCGCCGCGCTGGTGGTCCGCTGCCTGATGCAGGAGCGGGGCCCCCTCCACCTGGACCTGAAAAAGCTGGGGCTGCGGAAAAAGGTAGTCATTCAGATTTTCCAGGTGGGGCTGCCCGCCGGTTTTCAGGGCATCGTGTTCTCCCTGTCCAACGTAGTAATCCAGTCCTCCCTCAACTCCTTCGACGACCCGGTCCTGGTGGCCGGCTCCGCTGCCGGCGCCAACCTGGAGAGCTTTGTCTACGCCTCCATGAACACCTTCTATCAGGCGGCCATCTCCTTCGTGGGGCAAAACTACGGCGCCGCCAAATGCGGACGGGTGGCCCGGGTGGCCCGCCTGTGCGTGGGGTTCGCGGTGGTGTTCGGCCTGGTCCTGGGCAACCTGGTCTACCTCTTTGGCACGCCCCTGGCGGGCATCTACGCCCCCGGCCAGCAGGCGGTCATCGCTCAGGCGGTGCTGCGGCTGAAATACGTGTGCAGCCTCTACTGCATCTGCGGGATCATGGACACCATGGTGGGTATCCTGCGGGGGCTGGGCTACTCGGGGGTGCCCATGGTGGTATCCATGATCGGGGCCTGCGGCACACGGCTGCTGTGGGTGGCCACCATCTTACGGGCCAATCCCACCCCGGCCCTGCTGTACCTCTCCTACCCTGTCAGCTGGACCATCACTGCGGTCGTTCATATTCTCTTCTTTCTCTTCATCCGGGGCCACGCCTATGCCAAGGTCAAGGGCATCCACGGCGTGGACGCGGAGGAGAAGCTGGCCGGACAGGCGTGACCAATAGATACTGCTTTAGCGAATGCTGTGCCGCAGCAGTCGGAATCACAGCGAAGGGGACCGCGAAAATCTCGCGGCCCCCTTGCTTTATTCTGCGCTGTGTGATAAACTGCAAATTAGATGATGATAAAACGAATCGCAAAGGAGACCCTCCATGGACATCCACAGCATCCGGCAGACCCTGCGCACCAAGTCCATCTACGACATTCCCCTTCGTGTGACCTTCTACGCAAGAGTGTCCTCCGAGAGCGATGAACAGCTCAACTCCCTGGGCAACCAGGTATCCTACTACGAGGAGTTCATCCGCAAAAGCTCCGCCTGGGAATATGTGCCCGGCTACGTTGACGAGGGACTGTCCGCCGCCACGACAAAAAAGCGGGAGGACTTCCACCGCATGGTGGAGGACGGCAGGGCGGGGCTCTTTGACCTCATTATTACTAAGGAGATCACCCGCTTCGCCCGCAACACCCTGGACTCCATCCTCTACACACGGGAGCTGCTCGGCGCCGGGGTGGGGGTGTTCTTTCAAAACGACAACATCAATACCTTCGACGAGGACAGCGAGCTCCGCTTGACCATCATGTCCGGCATCGCCCAGGACGAGCTGCGCAAGCTCTCCAGCCGCGTCAAATTCGGCCACGCCCAGGCCATCAAGAAAAACGTGGTGCTGGGCAACAGCCGCATCTTCGGCTACGTCAAGGACGGCGGGCGGCTGGTCATCGACGAGGAGGAGGCGCCCATGGTTCGGTCGCTGTTCGAGCTGTACGCCACCGGAGAATACAGCATGAAGCAGATCGAGACCCTGTTCTGGGAGCGGGGCTACCGCAACCACAACGGCAGGCGGATCGCCCACACCACCATGTCCGGCATCATTTCCAATCCCAAGTACAAGGGCTACTATGTGGGAAACAAGGTCAAGGTGGTGGACCTGTTTACCAAGAAGCAGAAGTTTTTACCCCCGGAGGAATGGGTAATGTTCAAGGACGAGACCGGCGAGATCGTCCCGGCCATCGTCTCCGAGGCGCTGTGGGACCAGGCCAACGCCGTCCTGAAAAAGCGCAGCGAGGATGTGAAGGGCCGCCAGGGCATCTGCAACCACGCCAACCTCCTCACAGGCAAGCTCTACTGCACCCACTGCGGCGCAGCTTACTACCGCCGGGAGTCGGTAGATAGGCAAGGGAACAAAAACAGCAAGTGGGTGTGCTCCGGGAAGATCAAAAATGGAGCGGACTCCTGCCCCTCCTTCCCCGTTTACGAGGAGGAGTTGAAGCCCTTATTGTTTGAGGTCTTCCGGGAGACCGAGGCAGACGCCCAAGCGCTGGTGGAGGAGCACATCGTGGTGTACAAATCCCTGGGAGATGGGGCGGATACG
>OFFR01000219.1_pt1 | contig 43250 bp, 40 predicted proteins | sample 1521421 | NCBI WGS metagenome assembly OFFR01 (sample SAMEA3504087, study PRJEB24116) | mouse gut metagenome | biome: mouse gut; feature: mouse-associated habitat; material: faeces | place: Denmark | collected 2011 | reverse complement strand
GGCATTGGCCTGTATCTGGCCCGCGAGATCATAACGCGGCAGGGCGGCTATATCAAAGTGGTTTCGGAGCCAGGCAGAGGTTCGGAATTTTCCATTATGTTGCCTACAAAATGAAAGTAAATGAGCGAGGTGTCTGTATTATGAATAAACGAGAAAAAGCAATCCAACTGTGGTTTGAATTGATAATATTTTTACAGAAGATGCACTGCAATTCAAAAATGGAGGATTAGGATATAGATGGAAAACAAACAAATTGTAAAGAATTTCTATGAATTGGTTGTATCAAAAAACTCGTTGCAAGAACTCTACCAGTATATATCGAAAGACTGCCGCCTTAATATTGGTAATGAAAAAATACCATTTGGATTAGAAGGTATGAGAGAACATCTTGTTGCTATAAAAAAGACTTACCCGGATTATACGATAAAAATATTACGGCAATTTTCTGATGGCGATTATGTAATATCTGAAATTCTTATGGAAGGTACACATGAAGGGGAATGGATGGGAATAAAGCCGACACATAAAAAACTGGTATTTACTGGTGTTAATATTGACAAAGTAATAAACGGCAAAATAGTAGAGCATGGCGGCTCCGTTAATACATTTGAAACATTGCTTGAGCATGACTTAATTAGGCCCGTATAAGGACGTAAAAATATGATGTATCGTACAGAATCATTAGAAAAAATTACCGTTAAAAATGTAATTAAGAGAATCAACACAAAAATAGAGGAAATGGAAAAACAAAGTTATCGGCTTGTTACAATATTGTTTTGGGGCACAGAAAAACCGTATTGTTTTCAAAAAGGGGTTGGAAGGCAGCTTGCCTTGAACTGCTGCTGTCTTTCAAGTTCAGTATAATAGAATGCGGCGGACGGCCATTCCCGGCTGCCCGCCGAAAATTTTTTTGAAATGTCCGAGTATTGTAACATTTCACCCAGATTTTCAATGAAATTTTTTGGCCGCTGTAACATTTCGCGGACATTTGGGTTTTACAATAACCTTATCAACAGGCAGAAAGCCTTGAAAGGGGTTTTGAGTATGAGCATTTTACAGACGATTGATCTGAAAAAGTATTACGGCACAGAGCCGAACATTACCCGCGCCCTTGATGGCGTGAACTTCTCTGTGAACGAGGGCGCGTTTGTGGCCGTTGTGGGAACTTCCGGCAGCGGCAAGTCCACCCTGCTTCACATGATGGGCGGGCTGGACACCCCCACCAGCGGAACCGTGACTGTCCGGGGCGAAGAACTGGCAAAGAAGAACGACGAACAGCTTACCATCTTCCGTCGCCGCAACATCGGCTTTATCTTCCAGAACTATAACCTTGTTCCCATCCTGAATGTGTATGAGAACATCGTCCTGCCGGTGGAGCTGGACGGGGACACGGTGGATCAGAAGTTTTTGGACGAGATCGTTCACCTGCTGGGGCTGGAAGATAAACTGAAAAATATGCCGAACAATCTTTCCGGCGGACAGCAGCAGCGTGTGGCGATTGCCCGCGCCCTGATTACCAAACCGGCTATTGTGCTGGCCGACGAGCCGACCGGCAACCTTGACAGCAAGACCAGCGCCGAGGTGCTGGGGCTTATCAAACGCACCAGTGCGGAGTTCCGGCAAACTGTCGTAATGATTACCCACAACAATGACATTGCCCGCCTTGCAGATCGGATTATCCGCATTGAGGATGGCAAGATTGTGGAATAAGGAGGTGGCAGGCTATGACATGGCCTTTTGAAAATGATACCAGCGCCATTACAAAGAAGCTGGCAAAGAAAAGTTTACAAAGCGAGAAGCGCCGGAATCTGATGGTGGTGATCGCCGTTGCGCTGGCGGCGTTTCTGATCTGCTTTACGGGAATTGTGTCTACTTCCCTGACACAAATGCAGCGCAATCAGGTTGTCGATACTTATGAGGCGGTTTGGCTGGGCGTAGAGGAAAACGACATTGAAACCCTGAAAGGACTGCCGGAGTTTGAGCGCGTAGGCGGCTACTATATGCTGGGTGAGGAACTTTCGGAACAAGGCTATCATGCGTCCTATGTGTATTGCGACGCGCAAATGATGGAGATTACCAAGGCACAGATGAAGTTGTTAGAGGGCCGGGTTCCTGAAAAAGCAAATGAAGTTGTCGTAAGCGAATACTTTCTTTCCACCTATGGAAACAATGCCAAGATCGGGGACACTGTGACCTTAGATACCGAGAGTTTTCATGGTGATTATGTCGTTACCGGCATTATGGACAGCGTAAATGAAAAAGAAGCGAATACCTGCGCTATCATTCTTTCCAACGCTGCCCTGACAGAATGGAAAGGGTTTGACCCGACTGGCTATCGCGCCTATGTCCATTTCAAAAACAGCGACCAGTTGGGCGAAGAACTGATAACCTCTTATTGCAGGGAGATTACAGAGGAATATCAGCTTCCTAATCTCCGCATGAACAACAGGTATTTTACTTATGTTTCTAAGTCCTTTAATTTTGCACTGATGGCTGGCGTGATTGCCATTGTTCTGATCGGCGGCTATATTGTGATCCAGAGTATCTTCCGTATCTCCATCAATGACAAAATCAAGAGCTACGGGCAGCTTCGGACGATTGGCGCAACGCCAAAGCAAATCAAGCGGATTGTAAAGCGGGAGGGACGCAAACTCGGCAGTATCGGAATTTTGATTGGTACAGTGCTGGGCGTATGCGCTGGTTTTCTCCTGTTTTCCAAGGGATTTAACGCTGTTTCCTATGTGGCAACGGTTATTTTGACACTCATAAGCAGTTGGATCATGGTATCTGTTTCCATCCGTAAGCCGGTGAAAATTGCGGCAGGGATTTCCCCCATTGAAGCCGTCCGTTTTACCCCGGCGCAAAAGGACATCCGCAGCCGGAAAAAGAATATCAAGCTCAATCCTGTTTCAATGGGAATTGCGAATTTTAAGCGTGACCGAAAAAAGACCGTTGCTATTGTAGCCTCATTGAGTTTGGGCGGAATTATCCTGCTTGTGGTATCCTCCATTGTTTTGCTGCGCTCACCAGAGGCACTTGCAAGACAGTTTTTCCCAGACGGCGACTATAAAATTTATTTGGATTCTGAAATGACAGAAGAAAAGGTTATGGCAGCGGGAAATCCATTGAATGAGGAATTAAAGCAGGAAATCTTATCTATTGATGGCGTTACAGATATAATTCCAAGCAGGCAATCTCTCCATGCAACTTATAAAACAGAGATTCATCAAGCTGGTGGTATGTGCGATATGCTGACCGACCAGAATTATGCGGCAGTTGAAGCGGCTCTGACAGAGGGAACCATGCCAACAGATTCCCGTAGTATTGTAATTGACTATAATGTGCTAAAGCAGAATGAGGATATGGGTGTTGGTTCAAAGGTTGAGATTTCTTTGGGAGAAGAACAGCCATCCGTTTCTGTTACCATATCGGGGTTATACGCTCCTGCAAAGGTATATTCAGGACATGACAGGATGCACTTAGATGGGGCAACTCTTTTTGCACCAGAAGCGTTGTTCCACGAACTGCACCCGGAAATCACCTCTTTTGACTATTCATGGAGCATTGTAAATGACCCTAAAAAAACAGACTATGTGGGAGCTGAATTGAAAAATATTGTTGCCAGCCATAGTAATATTGCCTTAGATGAAATCAATACAGTGATTGAATATGAAGAAATGACAAATTCTTTTGCGTTTGGCAGTATGGAGATACTTTCATGGTTGGTATTTCTCTTTGGCGTTATCAACCTTATCAATACGACACTCTCTAACCAGATAGCCCGAAAGCAGGAAAACAGTATTCTGCGTTCTATCGGCCTAACACAAAAACAGCTATGTAAAATGAACATCTGTGAGGGGCTGTGCTATGCGCTCTTTGCAACATTGGCGACGCTGATCGTTGGGCTTCCGGCTTCCATCTTTGCTTGCAGAAAAATGAGTATAGGAGCTTTTGCCGGAAATGTAGTGCCTTACAAATTCCCGGTTTTGGAAATGGGCCTGTTCATTCTGGTATTGTTCGGAATGGAATTGATCTTGTCTGTATGGACAATCCGTAGACAGAAAAAACAATCCCTGATCGAACAAATGCGGGCGATGGAATAACCGTATGGGATCGGCGGGGCGGCGTGTGCTGCCCCGCTTTTTTCATCATATATTACTTTGGCGGTTAAAAATCGACAATGCCTGTGGCTTTTCGGATGAATATCTGGTATCATATAATTATGGAGATAATTAATTTGAAAACGGTATCGCCCGAAACAAGAAAAATCATAAAAAAGCAAGTGATATCGCTTATAAAAAAAGGAAGAAAACAATCTGAAATTGCAGATACAGTCGGCATTTCCCCACAGGCGGTTAAAAGAATATCCAGTGCATACAAGAAGGAGGGCACTGCATGCCTCAAGGAGAAAAAACGCGGGCGCAAGTTTGGCGAAAAACGCCAACTGACACTGGTACAGGAAAAAGAAATCCGCAGGATACTGATTGACAAATCACCTGACCAGATGAAATTAAGCTTTATGCTTTGGACACGTGCCGCCGTGTGCCAGCTGGTTGAGGAAAAATACGGCATCACCATAACACTGCGTAATATGAGCGAATACCTCAAGAGATGGGGGATGACCTGCCAGCGCCCTACCAGAAAGGCATATTTCCAAGACAATGTTAAGCTGGATGCTTTTATGCATGAAACATACCCGGCAATTGTAAATAAGGCAAAAACGGAAGATGCCGTGATTTTTTGGGGCGATGAGACGGGGATCAACAACCAGGCTTACCATGTGTCCGGCTTTGCACCAAAGGGTCAGACACCCGTCGTGCCATCTTATTCAAAAGTGGAAAAAATAAACATGATATCGGCCATCAGCAATCAGGGAAGATGCCATTTCCTGTGCTATGGGGAGAACATGACGCAGCAGAGATTTATAGACTTTATGGAACGCCTTGTTAAAGACACGGACAGGAAAGTCTTATTTATAGTGGACAATTTAAAAGTGCATCATGGAAAGATGGTTGAAGGATGGCTTTCAGAACATAAAGATGAGATCGAGCTGTTCTTCACATCACCCTACTCACCGGAAATAAACCCTGATGAATACTTAAACCACAGTCTGAAACAGAACATACACAGCGGGATAATTCCGCATACAAGGGAGCAAATGCATAATAAAACAGAAGAGTTTATGCATGGATTACAGAAATGTGAAGAGAAAGTATCCTGCTATTTTCGGCATCAAAAGCTAAAATACATTGAAAAATATGGCTATTAAAAATGTCGATTTTTAATAGCCGTAGTAATATTATACAGATTATGAAAATCAGCGGCAGTATGGCATATCTCAAAAATGGTGAAACGCTTCCGATCAGCCGTTCCCATTTGCAGGAAGTAAAAAAGCAGATAAACAGGTTTTGGGGGGCGCATATATGATGACTTGGTATCAGATACTTTCATTCTTTTTTACAAATGGATTGCGGATATTTTTAGGGATGTATCTTGTTATAACATTACAGCAATTAGCTGGAAACAGGAAAAAAGCAAGCGTCATTTCTGTGTGTGCGACAACCTTTATTACCGTGCTGTCCTGTTTCCCCATTCAACAATTTTATTTGACGGGTATAGAAATGATTTTTGTTATACTGATTGCATATTATCTATATGCGGCACAGTTGCGGGTAAGCCTGTTTCTCATTTTCTTTTATGAAGCAACGGTTGCTTTATGGGAATTTATTCTATCGGCTGGGCTGGGGGTTATCTTTCAATCAGACCGTTTTCTTCCAGAGATATCAGAAAGGTTGGGTCGGTGTTGCTTTTTTGACAGTATTCACTGATAATAATTAAATCGGTTCGCATGACACTGATTTTAAAATGGTTATTGAATGAGGATGTCCGGTACTATGAATTCCGGAGTTCCTGAAACAGTTGTTTTTGCTTTTCGGTCAGGTGTGTCGGGATTTTGATTTCGTAGGTGACGAAAAGATCACCGAATTGTCCGTCTTGTTTATATACCGGAAATCCTTTCCCTTTCAGCCGGACCTTGGTGCCGTTTTGAGTTTCTGGTTTTACTTTTAGTTTTACTTTTCCGTGCAAAGTTTCCACCGTGATATCTCCGCCTAGTATTGCGGTGTACAGGTCCAGTCCGATGTTCATGTACAGGTTGTTGCCTTCTCTTTTATAAACCGGGTCATCGGCAATAATGAAAGTGATGTATAAATCGCCGGCAGGTCCGCCATTCATACCGGCTCCGCCTTGTCCGTTCAGTTTGATGGTTTGTCCGTCACCGATACCTGCCGGGACTGTGATTCTGATTTTTTTTCCGTTGACTTCCAGAATTTGTTTGTGTGTTGTTGCTGCTTCTTTTAAAGTTATGTGTAGTTCCGCATTATAATCGTGACCTTTGAAGCTTGAAGGATTCCTCCGGTTGCCTCCATGCCGTGATCCGAACAAAGATTCGAAAAAATCAGAAAATTCTTCTTCATTTCCAGTAAAATTGCCACTGAAATTACCATCGGTCGAGGACCAATAAGCTCCTCCTGTTCCGCCGAATCCTCCGGTATCATTCCGGTTTTTCTGTTGATATCGTTGTTTGTGTGCTTCAAATTCGTCAGCATGTTTCCAGTTTTCACCGTATGCATCATATTTTTTTCGTTTTTCCGGGTCACTTAACACCTCATTTGCTTCGTTGATTTCCTGAAATTTTTGTTTTGCAGAAGAGTCGTTGGGGTTCAGATCCGGGTGATATTTCCGGGCGAGTTTTTTAAAAGCTTTTTTGATTTCGTCCTGGGTTGCTGTTTTGTTTACTCCCAAAACACTGTAATAGTCAATGTAAGCCATAGTTTTTTAATTACAGAATACTCCAAAATTGTAATAATATAACATTTTGTTATTACATTTTTGTAATTCTCGATTTCAAATCACTCTATATTATCGCGTAAATTTACGGTTGAACAGGAATAATTGTAATGGAAATAAGTTTAAATAAACTTAAAAATGATACAAAATGAGGAAAAGTTTTTATTCGGTTTTTTCCGTTATAATAAGTATGTTTTGTGAAACGGAACGCACGGGTATCACATTGATTAATTTATTTACATTCGCAACGATATAATATCCTTTGTTCCGGCTGATTTTTCCTTTTCCGTCTCCGGTGATAAATGTATTGTAAGTATAGGTAGTTGCAATGCCCAGTACTGTATTTACTATTTGAAAAGTGATTTTTATCTGATTGGAAGATACGGGCTGGTTATCGTTTTCGTATATGTAAAAAAATGGAGAGGCGATTTACAATACCCGTGCTACTCCGGTTTATCAGGATGGAAATGTGTGGTTTACTGTTAATAAAAATTAATGGACTTTGTATGCCTTGTATGTTCTTTCTGAAGGAGAAAAATTGCCTGCTGTTATAGAATGAACTGGGAAATGTACCGTAAAAGGCAGTAAAATGATATTATTGTCGAATGGAAAATCTGTAAAATGGATGTATTCCGGAAATAAAGTTAAAGTTTATTTGCCGGATACAATTGTGAATACAAATGAATCTGTGACTTTTTCTTTTCAGTTTAAATGATAATCGGTTGATACTTTGGATTTAAAATATTGGTTTAAAATCTGACTCCGAGGGTGATTTTGGCTTCATGTGCCTGATATTTATTATGAACCGGGTTGGCAATTACATCATAGATGGCATCTTCGGGGTCAATATAATTATAGAATACGGTGGTATTTTGGGAATGTTTGTAAATATAGGCTGCGTCGCAGTAGAATGTTCCCAGATTTACACCAAATCCTCCGGATACAGATTGTATTTTTCCGGTATCTGTGTGACGATAGGGAGAAGCCCAATAAGCATATCCGGCACGCAGACTGAATGTGCTGTTTGCCCTATATTCCGCCCCGATTCTGACGTTGTTGGTGTTTTTCAGATAGTTTCTGATATCTTGATTTAAAGTGCTGTAGTCGTAACCGTTTTCGCCGTCGTTGAATTTTGCTGAGTTGTAGTTATTGAATTCATAATCGACGCTGAGTATGGCTTTTTGATGTAAGACGGTTGCCAGACTGAAAATGGCTTTCCAGGGAGTTTGCATATCATAATTGTAGTGTGAAGGAATTAAGTAAGCATCATATGAGTAATTTCCGTCTTCGTCTGCTGTGAAGAAGCGGGATTGCATGGATTCTTCGTAATTGTCGGTGATGGTATAGTAAGTTGGGGTGTGGATGGCTGCACCAATACGTAGTTCCGGAATAGGACGGTAAATGACACCAACTTTAAAATTTGTACCGACTCCTTCTGTTTTCAGGTATTGGTTATAATCGTAACTGTCTACTTCATAGAAGCTGTTTTGCGGCGCAGTTTCAGTGTAATAAGAACGGTATTTATACCGAATGGATTGTATGCCTATTGTTAACCCCAGGTATAGTTTGTCTTTGAAGTTACTTCCCAGGCTGAAGTCATATTCTCCCTGATATCCGTCTTCTACAATGTATTTGTGCTGGTTCACTTTTTCGCCGGAAATCAGGTTTGCATCGTATTTGCCTTCTTCTTCGACCCACTCTATTAACCTGACGTCGTAGGCCATTTCTGAGTCGCCGGGAATGTTTTCCCCCTGAATTACGGCAATGGTTGCCTGGTTTGCCCATACAGTAGGAAAATTGGTGGAAGAGTTGTAAACAAACTGATTGGTTTTCTGATTGAAGTTGTTGAGATTAGTATAATTTATTCCAAAATTAAAACCTTTCCAATCTGAATTTTTATTGTAAAGTGCAATAACTCCGCCAAAAGAACCCAACTGAAACGAACTTTTCCGAATAGAAGTATTGTCTGCTTTGGTGTTTGCAACATTCAGCCAGGGTGTGATGCTGATTTCTGATTTCCGGAATACTCCTATTCCGGCAGGATTATTCACAAGAGCTGTCAGGTCTCCTCCTAAGGCTCCGAATGCTCCTCCCATGGCTGAAACACGTGCAGAACCTGCAGTTGCAGGTATAGAATATCTGACTATATCCGTTTCAGATTGTGCAAAAACTGTTTTGCAAATCAAAAATAGAACTGGAAGTATATATAATTTTCTCATAGTAATTTTTAGGATTAAAAAGTTTGGTTTATCGTCTTCGGCTACCGCCTCTGTTATTTCTTACCGGAGCTGCCTGGCTGCCGCCTCCTGAACTTCTGCCCGGGGAGCTGTTTATTGAACCACTACGGTTGTTTCCCGGGTAATGGTTTCCGGAATTGTAACGCGGTGATGAGTTGGTATTGTAAGTCGGCCTGTAATTGTTTTGTGGTCTGCTATACGTTTTGGTGTTACCGTTTGTTGTATTTTTTGTTGCAGGTCTGGTGATTGTCCCTGGTCGGGTTATGCTTCCTGGGCGTGTAGGCGTTGTCCCCGGCCGGGTTACAGAGTTTGGCCGATTTATTGTTCCTGGTCGGGTAACCGAACCCGGTCGGGAGGAATTTCCCGGTCTGATTGTAGTGCCTGGTCGTGTATTAGCTCCTGGCCGAGTGTCAGTTCCCGGACGTGTCGTGGAACCTGGGCGCGTTGTTGTTCCCGGTCTTACTGTAGCATTGTTTCCCGGTCGTGTTATTGTTCCCGGTCGTGTACCGGATACTCCTGGCCGGACAGAGTTACCTGGCCGAACTCCTATGATATTATTTCCTGTTCCCGGACGTTGGGGAGAATTAGGACGTACAGCTATTCCCGGACGATTCGGACGAATGACGGGACTACCTCCCCAGCCGGGATGTCCCCAATGAGAATGGTGCCAGTGGTGATGCCAATGCGGATGATACCATCCCGGACCATACCATGGATTGTACCAGTTTCCGTACCATGGGTCATACCATGGATTATACCATCCTGGATTCCATCCGAATCCCAGGTTCCAGTATGAATTTCTCCACCCCAGGTTGATTCCCCAATTGAAATTGTTGTTGAAACTCCAGATATCGAACCGGGGGTTATCCCAAATTACGGTCCAGATATATTGAGGATAGGTTCCAAAAAGCAGAGAAGAGTAAAGCTGGATATTTGAATTGCTTGGGAACCACCAGTAGCGTCCGTTGTCTGTATATACATTCCAATCCGGATCGAATGACAGATTCATGGCAATATCGAAACCGTTGCTGTTGACAAAAGCAAATCCTTGGGGGTATAAATTTATAATGCGTTGAATTTCGGGCAGGTCGCTTTCGTTTCCTTTGAATCCTCCCATCCAATATCCAGTATTTTTGTACAGGGTTTCGTTGACTTCTTCGTTGCGGGTCAATAATTCCTCAGCCTGTGTTGTGAGTTGTGCCATGTCTGCAGTTTCGACTTGTCCGCTGCGTGTGTTGATGGCTTGCTGTTTGTTTTGAGAAAAAGTTGCCGGTGGAGTGGCGTTTGATGTCAGGTGTTGAGTTGAGCCGGAATAAAGTCCCGGATGTGTAAGGGGGCTGATTTCTTTTCCGGTTGTGTTTTCTATTTCTTTTACTACCAAGGCTTTTTCCCCTGGTATGTAGTAAATGTCGTCTTCCATTGTCATTAAACGGGAAGTGGAACAGGATATTGCCAGAAAGGCAAGAATGATTATGTATAAATAGGGTTTCATATCTGTTTATTATTACTTTTATAATTCTATCAAAAACTATACCAAGTATCCATGGAATAAAAATAATAAAATTCCCTCATTTCTACTGAATTTTTTCTTTAAATTTGTTGCCGTTTTATCAAATAATAAGAAGATGGGAAAGTTTTTAACATCAAGAAGTGAAGACTATTCACAATGGTATAATGAATTAGTGGTAAAGGCCGGGTTGGCGGAACAATCAGCAGTGCGTGGGTGTATGGTGATTAAACCGTATGGATATGCAATATGGGAGAAGATTCAGCGTCAGTTGGATGATATGTTTAAGGCAACCGGACATGTGAATGCTTATTTCCCGTTGTTGATACCGAAATCTTTTTTTTCAAGAGAAGCCGACCATGTGGAGGGGTTTGCTAAGGAATGTGCTGTTGTGACTCATTATCGTCTGAAAAATGATCCGAACGGAGGAGGAGTTGTGGTGGATCCGGCTGCTAAACTGGAGGAAGAGTATATTATTCGTCCTACTTCGGAGACTATTATATGGAATACCTATAAGAACTGGATACAATCTTACCGGGATCTTCCGATTCTTTGTAATCAGTGGGCTAATGTGATGCGTTGGGAGATGCGTACCCGTATGTTTTTGCGCACAGCTGAATTTTTATGGCAAGAGGGGCATACAGCTCATGCAACGAGGGAGGAGGCTTTAGCAGAAGCCAATCAGATGGTAAGAGTATATGCCGAATTTGCTCGGAATTGGATGGCTGTTCCCGTTATTATGGGGCGTAAAAGTGAAAGTGAGCGTTTTGCAGGAGCTTTGGAGACTTTTACCATAGAAGCATTGATGCAGGATGGCAAGGCTTTGCAGGCCGGTACTTCTCATTTCCTGGGGCAGAATTTTGCCAAGGCTTTCGATGTACAATTTACCAATCAGGAAGGGAAACTGGATTATGTGTGGGCAACTTCCTGGGGGGTTTCAACTCGTTTGATGGGGGCTTTGATTATGGCTCATTCGGATGATAACGGTTTGGTTTTACCTCCGAAACTTGCTCCTATTCAAGTGGTTATTGTGCCTATCTATAAAGGTGCTGAAGGACTGAAAAGAATCAGTGAAAAAGTAGAGGGATTGATGGATAAATTGAAAGTAAAAGGTATTTCTGTAAAATATGATGACCGGGATACCCAAAAGCCAGGATGGAAATTTGCTGATTATGAATTGAAAGGAGTACCTGTCCGTTTAGCTGTCGGAGAGCGGGATTTGGAGAACGGGACTATAGAGGTGGCGCGCCGTGATACTCTGGCAAAGGAAACTTTGCCGTTTGAGGGCATTGAAGAGTATGTTGAGAATTTATTGAATGATATACAGGAGAATATTTACAGAAAAGCCTTGAATTACCGTAATGAGATGATTACTAAAGTGGATTCTTACGATGAATTTAAAGCTTTGCTGGAAACTAAAGGCGGATTTTTCCTGTGTCATTGGGATGGGACTAGTGAGACGGAAGAAAAAATTAAAGCAGAAACCAAAGCAACCATCCGTTGTATACCTTTCGACAGTCCGGAAGAAGAAGGAACAGATATGGTTTCCGGTAAACCTTCCCGTCAAAGGGTGTTAATAGCAAAAGCTTATTGAGATGGAATATATTTGATTTTCTGTATCTGTTGTCGGATACTTTAGTTTGTGAATCAGAAATCCGGAAAACTTTTTTCGTTGGGTTCGGAGTTCTGTTTGTCTGTCCAAAAATTTTTTGGACAGATTTTTTTATAATTATTGGGGATAAAATGTAACCTGTTGAAGGGTGAATCGTACAAAATGTAGTTTTTTTTCATAAATTTGTATTAGGTTAGTTAATGGTGAAAAGTTTCCGGCTGTGACAGCCCGAAACTTTTCGTTTTTATTAACCTTTTGTAGGGGTAATATCGTATACGTTGTGTGAATTTTAAATAACAAGATTATGAAGAAGTACATTTGCACCGTATGTGATTACGTTTATGATCCGGAACTTGGTGATCCGGACAATGGTGTTGAACCTGGAACAGCTTTTGAAGATTTGCCGGATGATTGGACATGTCCATTGTGTGGAGTTGGGAAAGATGAGTTTAAGCCGATGGATAAATAATTATGATTGTAAAGAAAAAAAATTGCTTTGTAAATAAATGAACATCTTATGTAAATAATATAGCATTACATTCTGATAAGTATAATGTTATATATAAAAATTTTATTTACAAATTGTTGCAAAAAAGCAGAAAAAATGGTTGTTTTGTCAAATATGACAGAAAAAGATTAATTTAGGGGAGTCGGCAATCCCTTTAAGGTGGAGACTGTTTAACTGTTAAAGTTATTCAGTCTCTTTTTAGTGATATAAAAAGACGGGGCTTTTGTATCATGTATCCAGAATAAGTAAAAAAGCTTATAAAAATTACGAAGCATAAGTATTGTCATTTTCCAGAATATGAATAGCTTTGCATAATTAAAATGTTTTGTGCTAAATTAGCAAGTAAAATTTGTTTATTGTTGTGTTCCTGTACCTTATAAGGTTTATAGGGTATGCAATGAGATTCTTTAAAACTAAGAAATGCACTATATACGTATTGTTTGTACTGTTTTTTTATTGCTCTTGATATTGGAAAATGGTATGGGTGAGTTTGTTGTTCAGGAAAAAAAACAGGGTTGGATTAAGAAATTGAGATACAGACGGGAATTGCGCAAGGAATTGAAAGGTGAGATTCAATTATCAGGAGCTTTTGCTCTATATCCAATGATTGTGAAATGGGCGGAGGAGTTTCGCAAAATACATCCTAAAGTCAGGATAGATATTTCAGCCGGTGGTGCCGGTAAAGGCATTACAGATGCTTTGGCGAAAGTGGTGGATTTGGGTATGGTATCCCGGGATATTTATCCGCAGGAATTAGAAAAGGGGGCATTTCCGGTTGCAGTTGTGAAAGATGCTGTTGTTCCTACTATTAATTCCAATAATCCATTAATAAATGAGATTTTAGCTACCGGGTTGAAACGGGAGGTGGCAAAAGATTTATGGATTCATACTACGGCCCGGACGTGGGGGGATGTTTTGGGTAGTGCAAGTACGATTCCTGTTCATGTTTATACACGTTCCGATGCATGCGGAGCAGCAGAAACTTTTGCGGCGTGGTTGGGAGCAAAACAGGAAGATTTGGAGGGTACAGCTGTGTTCGGTGATCCTGGTGTAACTTCTGTTGTTCAACGTGATAAGATAGGAATAGGATTTAATAATATTGCTTATGCCTATGATATTAATTCCAAGAAGCCTTACCGTCATATTGCTGTTATGCCTTTGGATTTGGATGGAAACGGGCGGATAGATCCGGAAGAAGATTTTTATTCTACCAGTACGGAATTAAATGCTGCTATTGCTGACGGGCGTTATCCTGCTCCTCCTGCCCGGAATTTGTTTTTGGTTGCAAATGGTGTGCCTGAAAAGCCGGAAGTATTGGCTTTTTTGGAATTTATTCTGACAGATGGACAGGAATATGCTCCTGAAGTGGGATTTATTGGTTTGTCGACCGAATTGCTTGAAGAAGAATTGACTAAACTTCAACAAAAATGATTTCTTCTGAAAAATGTGAAATTATACAAAAAACTTCTGTAGTCCGTCTGTTGAAAGATAAGGTAGCGGGTTCTGTAATGTTTATTTTTACAATGATTTCTGTGTTGTTGCTGATATTGATAGGGGTTGGTCTGATTTTTAAATCTATGCCTATATTGGAAGAGAAGTCATTGTGGGAATTGTTGTGTACTTCCAAATGGAAGCCTATGCGCGGGGATTTTGGATTTTTGCCTTTTATCATGGGGACGCTTTGGGTGACAGGTATTGCTATTGTCTGGACTTTACCGGTTTCTTTGTTTACGGCTATATTTCTGACGGAAAATTCTCGTTCGTGGGTGAAGAAAGTAGTTTTTCCTGCTTTGGATATTTTGGCGGGATTACCGTCGGTGGTGTACGGTGTGTGGGGGATACTGGTCATTGTGCCTTGGATATCGGACAGATTGGCTCCGCATTTTGTAGAATATTCAACAGGGTATTCGACCTTGACGGCTGGTATTGTGTTGGGAATTATGATTTTGCCTTTGTTGATTAGTTTGTTTGTGGAATTGTTTTCTTCCGTACCTCAGGAATATCGTGAAGCCTCATTGTCTTTGGGGGCAACCCGTTGGCAGACTACAAAATATGTTTTGTTGAAAAAAACTTTTCCCGGGATTATAGCATCTATAACATTGGCAATTTCCCGGGCTATGGGTGAGACAATAGCCGTTTTAATGGTTTGCGGGAATATTGTTCAACTTCCTGCTTCTTTATTTGACGGTTGTTATCCGTTGCCTGCTTTGATTGCGAACAACTATGGTGAGATGTTGTCTTTGCCTTTGTATGAGTCGGCATTAATGCTGGCTGCTTTGATTTTATTTGTTGTGGTATTTGTATTTAATATCGGTTCCCGGTTACTTTTACGTAAGATAGAACAAAGTTTGATTTAATTTTCCGGAAGATGAAAATAAAGTTTGTAGAAGAAAAGTTAATGAAGGGAGTGATGCTGGTGACCACCTTACTGGTTTTTCTATTTGTGGGAAGTATTTTGTATACCGTTATCCGGAACGGTTGGTCGGCAATGAGTTGGGAGATGATATCTTCTTTGCCGGGTGGTGGTTTTTATATTGGGAAAGAGGGTGGTTTGCTGAATGCAATTGCCGGTTCGTTGTATATTGTCGGGGCTTCAACTATTTTGGGGTTGGCTGTGAGTATTCCGGTGGTATTTTATCTGAATGTTTATTTAAAAAAGAATTCCAGACGGGCTTCTCTGGCGCGTTTGGCTTATGATGTTTTGTTTGGCATACCCTCCATCGTTTACGGTGCTTTTGCTTTTACTATTATGATTTATCTGGGACTGAAGACTTCTTTGGCAGGAGGTATTATTGTAATTACTTTATTGATTATTCCGATTTTTATCCGTACTATGGATGAGATTGCCAGAGAGTTGCCCCAGGATATGCTGAATGCTTCTTTTTCCCTGGGAGCAACCCGTTATGAAACCATTAAAGTGGTGGTCCGGCAAATTGCTCCTGGTATAGCAACAGCAACTCTTTTATCTATAGGACGTGCTATCGGGGATGCTGCTGCGGTTTTGTTTACGGCCGGCTATACGGACAGTATTCCGGCGTCATTGGGACAGCCTGCGGCTACTTTACCTTTGGCTGTGTTTTTTCAATTGAGCAGTCCAATACCCGAAGTACAGGAAAGGGCTTATGCCGCTGCTTTGATGTTGACTGTAATTGTGTTGTTTCTTAGTATTTTGGGAAGAATTATCACCAATCGTTTTTCAAAAAATAAGATTTGACGTTTTGTATTAAGGAAATTGGGGTATGTTGATGTTGAAATTTTGTAATTTTATTATATGAATATTCCTTTTTTAAGTAAAAAGATCAAATGGTATATGGCAGAATTGAATGAAACGGAATTGAAAAAAGGTTTTTTTCGTCCGGATCAGAAATTTTGTACTGATGATACTAATCGGTCTAATATCAGGGTAGAGAATCTGAATGTATCTATTCAGGGAAACCGTATTCTGAAAAATGTTTCCGCAGAGATACCCGACCGGAAGATTACTTGTATTATCGGACCTTCTGGTTGTGGAAAGTCTACATTACTTAAAAGTTTAAATCGTTTGCTGGATAACAATGAAGGAGTCAATGTGACGGGGAAAGTGTTGGTTGACGGGGAAGACTTGTATGCATCGGAGGCGGAGGTGACGCATATTCGTCGTAAGATTGGGTTATTATCACAGCGTCCTTGTCCGCTTCCTATGTCTATTTATGATAATATTGCCTATGGTTGCCGGATTCATGGATTACGTAACCGTAAAAAGCTTAATTTGGTTGTGCGCCATTATTTGCAGGCTGTCGGTTTGTGGGAAGAAGTCAAAGAACGTTTGCATACTCCGGCTGGCCGGATGTCTATCGGACAGCAGCAGCGATTATGTCTGGCTCGTGGATTGGCAGTGGAACCTCAGTTTATTTTGGCTGACGAGGCGACTTCTGCTTTGGATCCGATTTCCAGTAAAACTATTGAAGATTTGTTTTTGAAGTTAAAAGAAGAATATGCAATTGTATTGGTGACCCATACTTTGCGGCAAGCTTTGCGAATAGCTGATTATGTGATTTTTATGTATATGGGGGAAATTATTGAAGCCGGTCCGGCAGAGCAGATTTTCCAAAAACCTCAAAAAGAATTGACCCAAAAATATCTGGCAGGAGTTTTTAGTTGAGGAAAAGTTATTCAGGATTATACCATGAAGGACATTGTAAATAAATTGAATGAACGTTTTATAGGCAAAGAGCCGGAGGAAGTATTGAGTTATTTTCTGGAAGCATACCGGGGACATATCGCTTTGGCTTCCAGTCTCAGTATAGAAGATCAGGTCCTGACTGCGATGATTTGTCGTATTCGGCCTGAAACCCGTATATTTACTTTGGATACCGGGCGTTTATTTCCGGAAACTTATAGTTTGATAGAGCGTACCAATATGACCTATGGTATAAAAATTCAGCTTTTTTTTCCGGATTATAAGCAAGTGGAAAAGATGGTTGCAGAGCATGGGGTGAATCTTTTTTATGAAAATGTCGAAAAAAGGCGGTTGTGTTGTCATATCCGGAAACTGGAGCCTTTAAAACGGGCGTTTGATGGTTTGAAGGTATGGATTTGCGGTTTACGTCACGAGCAGTCTGTTACCCGGACTGATATTCGTATGGTGGAATGGGATGAACCGCATCGTTTGCTGAAACTAAATCCTTTGATTAATTGGACAGAGAAGCAAGTGTGGGATTACATTCATGGGCATGGAGTTCCTTACAATAAATTGCATGATCAAGGATTTCCGAGTATCGGATGTCAGCCGTGTACCAGAGCAGTCAAACCCGGTGAAGATATCCGGGCCGGCCGTTGGTGGTGGGAGAATCCTTTACATAAAGAATGCGGATTACATAAGTAATCCGTATTCTTTATTTTTCGGAATGTATAAATTTAGGCCCTATTTACCAGATTATACACAAACTATTTTATAACCTGTTATCAATAAATTTTAAACCAGAATCGTTTATGAGTGATGCCGTAAAGCATGAGTGTGGAATTGCAATGGTGAGATTATTGAAACCATTGGATTATTACCGGGAAAAATATGGGGATGCCTTTTGGGGGTTAAATAAGCTTTATTTGCTGATGGAAAAGCAGCATAACCGTGGACAGGAGGGAGCAGGGATGGCTACAGTCAAGTTAAATGCCCGGCCGGGTGAAGAATATATTTTCCGTGAAAGGGCAGAAGGGACGGGTGCTATACAGGAAATATTTGCAACAGTGCACCGGGCAATAGGTGATTACCGAAAGCTGGAGCCACAGACTGCTGCAGAACAATGGCCTTTTATGGGTGAAATGTATATGGGGCATTTGCGTTATAGTACAACCGGTCGTTCCGGTGTATCTTATCTGCATCCTTTTTTGCGTCGTAATAATTGGAGAAGCAGGAATTTGTCATTGGCAGGGAATTTTTATCTGACCAACGTAGACGAAATTATGAGCTATATTGTAGAGCGTGGACAACATCCGCGGCATAATGCTGATACGTTTATTATTCTTGAACAACTCGGTTATTTGCTGGATGAGGAAGTAGAACGTTTATACTGTAGGTTTAAAGATGAAGGTTTGAGTGGTCAGGCTATAAATGATGCCATTGAGGATAACATTGCTATTGAAAATATTTTACGTGAAGCATCTGCTTTATGGGATGGCGGGTATGTGATTACAGGTTTAACGGGGAGCGGGGATATGTTTGCTTTCCGGGATCCGCAGGGAATCCGGCCTGCCTTTTATTATGTTAGTGATGAAGTGATTGTTGTGGCTTCTGAGCGACCTGTTATTCAGACGGTATTTGACCTCCAGGTGAAAGATGTAAAAGAGCTTTTGCCCGGACAAAGTATGGTTGTAAAACGAAATGGCAAGATAACTTTAAGTCAAATCCATCAGGCTGAGAGTGTTACTCCCTGTTCGTTTGAACGGATTTATTTTTCAAGGGGGAGTGATTGTGATATTTACCGGGAACGTAAGGAATTGGGGCGTTTGCTGACTGATGTTATTTTAAAAAGTGTGGGATATGATATTGAGCATACTATTTTTTCCTTTATTCCCAATACGGCTGAAATAGCTTACTATGGGATGATGCAAGGTTTGGAGGCTTGGCTGGACACACAAAAAAGCGAATTGATTTGTGAGAGAAAAGACAGTTTAACCTGCGGACAAATCCGGGAAATTCTGGCTAAGCAAATCCGGACTGAGAAGTTGGCAATCAAAGATATTAAATTGCGTACTTTTATTGCGGAAGGAAACAGCCGGAACGATTTGGCTGCGCATGTATATGATACGACTTATGGTACTGTCCGGGAAGGTATAGATTCTATTGTGGTTATTGATGACAGTATCGTCCGGGGTACGACATTGCGTCAAAGTATCATTAAGATGCTTTGTCGCCAGAAGCCTAAACGTATTGTAATTGTTTCTTCTTCTCCTCAGATTCGTTATCCGGATTGTTATGGGATTGATATGTCGAGGATGAGTGAATTTATTGCGTTTCATGCGGCTGTTTCTTTGTTGAAAGACCGGGGCATGGAATATGTTATTGATGACGTATACAAAAAAAGTAAAGCACAGATTGATTTGCCGAAAGAACAGGTTGTAAATTATGTAAAAGAAGTATATGCACCTTTTACCGATGAGGAGATTGCTGATAAGATAGCGTATCTCATTACTCCTAAAGATTGTCTTTCGGAAATAAAGGTTGTTTATCAATCTATCGGGAATTTACATCAGGCTTGTCCGGCTCATCAAGGAGACTGGTATTTTTCAGGCAATTATCCTACTCCCGGAGGCAATCGTTTAGTAAACCGGGCATTTGTAGATTGGTATGAAAATATGGGAAGAGACTTTAAAGACAGGAAATAGGAAATTTCTATAACTTTTCCTTATTTTTGTTTATGGATAAAATAACGAAATTGTGATTCAGAAAATAAAAACAGGGATGCTTCCGTTGGCAATGCTAACGGGAGCTTTCTTTTATGATTTTTTTCAAAGCCTGGCTTTTTTGACACCTTATCTGATTTTCAGTATGTTGTTTATTACTTATTGCAGATTATCTTTTAGTGAATTGCGATTTAGTCATTTACATTGGTGGTTGTTGGGATTTCAGTTTATCGGTTGTTTGGTTGTATACGGGGCTTGGGTTTGGTTCGACCCTGTTGTTGCGGAAGGCTGTCTGATTTGCGTTCTGGCTCCGACTGCGACTGCGGCAGCGGTGATTACAGGAATGTTGGGAGGGAGTGTAGCTTGTATTGCTGCTTATACTTTGATTAGTAGCCTGGCTGTGGCGTTGTTTTCGCCTCTGATTTTTACGTTGCTTGGGGAGCATACTGAAATGACTTTTGCGGATTCTGTATGGCATATTTGTAAACAGGTTATGCCTCTTTTGGTGTTGCCTTGTGTATCGGCTTTGTTACTGTCAAAAGTTTTGCCCCGATTGCATCAGCAATTAAAGAAATTACAGATTTTATCGTTTTATCTTTGGGCTTTAGGTCTGACGATTGTGACTGGTAAAACTGTTTATTTTATCATTCATCAGGAATCTCAGGAGTTGAACAAAGAATGGTGGATGGCTGTATTAGCTTTGGTTATATGTATTTTACAGTTTTTGCTTGGGCGTTATGTTGGTCGCCGGTATGGAGAGCCAGTGTCCGGAGGGCAAGGATTGGGTCAAAAAAATACGATATTGGCTATCTGGATGGCTCAGGTCTATTTGAATCCTTTGTCTTCTATTGCTCCTGCTTCCTATGTTTTGTGGCAAAACATTATCAATAGTTATCAGTTGTGGCAAAAAAGAAAGAGTGAATAATACCTTCTATTTGTAGTTTCAAAATGTAAAGCCGAATAACAGAGCAAAATAGCGTATGCCTTTCCTGCGAAAAGGCTGAATATGCAGCTAAATACCCCCTTGGTTCAAAACGCCCAGCCAGTCCGGTGAATTAGTCGGATATACCGGAAATATGAAGTGTTCCAGATTATGTACCAAAATAATAGCCATTACAGCAAATCCGCGTAAGGCATCCACGACTTCAATGCGGGGATTTTTTTGAGAAGTTGTTCTGTTGTCATTTTGAATCGTTGTTTTTTTGCTTCCGCTCTTTTCAAAAGACATGATTGATGGTTTCCGGCTTTGGCAGAAAAAAAGAAAACAGGGCGTCGGATACAGAAATAATTTAGTTATTCTATACTGATGGCTACTGGTGCTTCTGTTTCTTCTGTGAGACTACGGGTGACAGTGATGTCTTTCGGACCAGGAATAAGCGGACTGTGTTCGAGCACATGACGCACACGCAGAAACTGGTCTGCAGTAAATTGGTTAAAATAGGAATAATAATAGTCCATAATGTTATGGGAGGTAAAAGTAATCCCATCAATACTTTGTCGCTGGTATTTTTCCTGTATGGTAAGTTCCGGATTATTTTTCAGGTAAGTTTCATATTCAGTACGGTCATAAGCATAAGTATCATTACAATAATCGGTGTTGTTGTCTTTGCTGATAAATACATGTAAGAGTCCCAGATAGTGTCCTAATTCGTGTGCCATTGTCTGGTAATTATCCGGTTCATAAATGTATGTGTTGTTCAGTGTGATACCCCAGGGAAAATCGGGAGTTCTTGTATAGAAGGTGTTATTGGCCAGTAGTCCCGGAAGGCTATTTTGGCGGGGGGTATGCGGAAGTGTTGTACGCCCTGAAACGTTGGATTCGACAAAGGTGAATACAAAAACGTTGACATATTGATTGGGGTCCCACAACAGGTCGCCGTCAACGGTGTTGGTTTCTTTCAGAAAAGATTCCGAGCTTTTGTAGGCTGAATTGGTACGTTGTACCCGGTCTATACCTGGTTCCGGCAGTTTATTTCCGTTGGGATCGTGTGTGGCTGCTATCAGATGTAAATTCATATCAACACTTCCGTTCGGATTCTGAAACAGATAATTGCATTTTTCGATGATGCCATTGATTACTTCGGTTTTTACATTTTGCAAACTATCTTTATTATCGCTGTATATAATATGGAAAACGACCGGTAATTCATAATGGAATGAACCGGAAACGGTATCCTGTTCTATGCTGACATTGACAATGTTGCGTTCGCTGCTTATTTGAAGATTCGTAAAACGGGCAACTCCGGTATTGTTTGCATCAACGCTTATGATTAAGTTGGTAGTGTTGTATCCGTCTGTTTTATCTACAGAACACCAGTCTGTAGTACCTTCTATCTGCCATGCTGTGTTTGTGTTGATTGTCAGCATCCAGGCACCTCCGTTGCCTGAAAAATGCAAATTTCTTTCCGAGGTTTTTAATACTTGAGGTGCCGGTTCGTCTTTAGCACAGGAAAGTAAAGTGACTATAGGTAAAAGTAGAGATATAAATAATCTGATTTTCATGCTTTTCCTTTTATTGTTGCACAAAAATATAAAAAAGTCCGGGCCTTACAAAATAAAAGAAAATGAAGAAAGGTTATTTAACGCTCAGCGTTCATGGTGGAAAGAACAGGAAGTGAAAAGCACAATACCTAAAATTGGGGTTGTAAAATAAAGAAAATAGTGTTTAATTTGCATATTAAATTTATTTAGAATGAATAAATATATGAAATATTCGGCCACAGACAGAATGAGTGATTTGATTTGTGAAAATTATAATTTATTGCTGGTGATGAGTCGGTTTGGTTTGTCGTTGGGATTTGGGGATAAAACAGTAGAACAGGTATGCGAACAGCAGGGAGTACATACCGGAACTTTTTTAGCAGTAGTAAATTTTATGGATGATGAGTGTTGCATATCCGATGAGTATTATCACAAAATTTCTGTAGAGGCTTTAATAGATTATTTACGTCAGGCGCATTCTTATTTTTTAGATTTTAATCTTCCTGCAATACGTCGCAAATTGATAGATGCGATTGATTGTTCGCAGAATGACGTAGCTTTTTTGATTCTGAAATTTTTTGACGAATATGTCAATGAGGTGAGGGCACATATGGAGTATGAAAATCAGGTGGTTTTCGGGTATGTGAATTGTTTGCTGCAAGGAAAAAATTATCCGGGAGGATATAATATTAAAGTTTTTGCTGACCGTCATAATCAGATTGAAGCCAAATTAACAGAATTGAAGAATATCATAGTGAAATATTATCCGGCCAATATCAATAATAATCAATTGAACAGTGTATTGTTTGATATTTATTCGTGTGAGAAGGATTTGTGTTCCCATTGTCGGGTGGAAGATTACATGTTTGTTCCGTTAATTATGGAAGTTGAAAATAAAATTCATCACGATGCGAGAGGATGAAACATTGAAAGTAGCGATTGCCGAGACTTCGGTTATCATCCGGAGTGGTTTGGCTTTGGTGTTGAAACATGTGCAGGGATTCAAAATCCTGCCGATAGAGGTGATTTCGCCGGAGTCTTTATTGGATTGTATCCGTATACATAAACCTGGCGTTTTGATTATAAATCCCACTTTTCCTGTTCCTTTTGATGTTCGGAAACTGAAAGAAGAAACCAGGGAATTCAACATGAAATGTATAGCATTGCTTTGTTCTGTGAGTGATTCTGCTTTATTGAAAAATTATGATGATAGTTTTTCTTTATATGATGAACCTAAGATTCTGGAAGGGAAATTAAATAAATTATTGAATGTTTCTGAAGAGATTGTCACGGCAGGAGGGCAGGATATATTGAGTGTGCGTGAGAAAGAGATTGTTACGTGTGTAGTGAAAGGTATGACTAATAAAGAAATAGCTGATGCTCTCTTTTTATCTGCACATACGGTAATTACGCATCGTCGCAACATTGCCCGTAAATTACAGATTCATAGTCCTGCTGGTTTGACGATTTATGCTATTATCAATAAATTAATAGAGTTACAGGATATTAAAGAATATTTGTAATATTCTGGATGTGTGAGAGAGGTGGTAGTTTTCCAGTCTGATGAAAGTAGTTTTTCAGATTTTTGAGTGTGGACTAAAGTGTCTGATAAATAACTACAAATCAGAAACTTTAGTCCGGACAATTGCTTTCCGAAAAGCAAAATGCTGGCTTTTGCTTTATTTCAATATATTTCCATGGGTATCTACGGAGAGATATACTTCCTGACCGTCTTTTTCTAATTCAAAATGGTAATAAGTATTGGCAGGAGTTTCAAAAAAATGGATTTCGTCTATTCGATATTTGCCATAGGTTGAGTTGCGGAAAGCATCCATAACGGTGGTTGGTACATCTGTTTTGTTTACTTCCCAAAAGGTTGTTTGCCAAGTGGTTCCGTTGAATATAACTTCTTTATTTTTGCCTTGGTCCAGGATATCAACTTCGTATTTTCCTTTTTCCCGGTCTGTATCAAGCAGAATTGCCTGAGGATATTTTTGTTTGATTTGATTTTGAATTTCTGCAGGAAGAGGTGAATAATCGACAGGACTGTTGGGTTTCAGGTCGTTCATGGTTTTTACCAGTTGACCGTTTTCGGTATAATATAGATTGGTTTCCTGGCCTGCTTTTTCAACTTCAATTATATAAATAGGGAGTACATTCGGTCTTTCGATTTTGGTGATATCGTCTTTCTTCCAGTTGTTATAATCGGTTTTTTCCAGATTATTCCGGATTTCTGCAGGAAGCATATTGTATCTGAGTTCATTCTTGGTTAATGTCCATTTTCCTTTATTGTCGAACCAAGCTTCACTTTCAATGTTGTCATTATGAAATTCTGCAACGTAAAATCCTTGTTTGGATTCCCATTCTGTTTTTTTTGCGTTCGGATACTTTGCTTTGAATGCAGTGACAATTTGTTTGTCGGGGAGGTTCTGGCTGTGCGCATTGCAACCGTTGAGGAACATGCCCAAAGTCAATGCCGGGATAAATAATAATAATCTTGTTTTCATATGGATAAGTTTTTAGTTTATTGCTTTTGAATTTTACGTTTTCATGTGAATAAAGTTTGAGGCTGGGATTTTAATTATTACTGTAAAAATGAAATTATTGTTTGGGAATAATGTGGAAAAAATAATTGCTGATAATTTCTATCTTTGTTGTATATCACACTAGAAAAAATGTTCAATGAATTATCTGGCACATATTTATTTATCCGGGAAAGACAAACAGGTACAGATTGGCAATTTTGTGGGTGATGCGGTAAAGGGAAATGCTTACAGGAATTATCCGCCCGGCATTCAGAAAGGAATTCTTCTTCACCGGCAGATTGATGCTTTTTCGGATACTCATCCTTTGGTGCGTGAAATGGTGGCTTTAGGGCGGGCTTATTTTGGCCGGTATTCCGCCGTTGTGACTGATATTTTGCTGGATCATATTCTGGCACGGGATTTTAAGATTTATGCTCATCAGTCTTTGAAAGGTTTTGCCTGGGCTTTCTATTGGAATCTGATATTGAATTACCGGAATTTGCCTGCCCGGTTTCAGAGCTTCATGTGGCATTTTATTTTAACCAGCCGTTTGGAACGTTATGCGACTCCGGAGGGAATATGCCGTTCTTTGTCTATTATGGTTGATTACCGGGGGATAGAAATAAATCCCGGCAAAGCGGTGGATTTTCTTTGGATTCATGACCGGAAATGGCGGGAGGTATTTGAAATCTTTTTCCCGGAACTGCAAGCCATGTGTCAGCGCGAGTTAGTGCGTGATACAACAATAACACTGAGTTCATAGAGTAGATAAAGAGGTGCAGATACCAGTAATAAGGTAAATACATCAGATGTCGGGGTGATAATAGCGGCAACAATCAGAATTGCTACCAAAGAATGTTTCCGGAATTTTTTCAGCATTCCGGCAGTAATAAGATGAAGTTTTGCCAAAAAATAAGCAATGACAGGTATTTCAAATGCAGTTCCCAATAAGAGAGATAGCATAGTGAAACTACTGATATAAGAAGACAGGGAAATCAGGTTTGTTACGGTTTCACTGACTTGATAAGTTGCTAAAAAGCGGAAGGAGAGTGGAAAAATGACATAATAATTGAGAAATATTCCGAAGAGAAAGAGCAGACAAGCCGGAACAAGTATTTTTATGCAGGTTCGGCGTTCTGCGGTATGCAAAGCCGGATTGATAAAGCCAAACAGAGTATATATGATATAGGGGGAAGCAAGTAGGATTCCCGTATATAATGCCACACTCATGTGAATCATAAACTGGGAAGTAAGCTGAGTGTTAATTAAATCCACATGAAAATCTCCAGCTTCCAGTGAAGGTATGGCGAAATCGGCGGCAAGCCGGTTAAAAAAACGATATAAAATAAAGTCAGAACGTTGGGGAGCAAGAATAATATTGAATAAAAAATCTTTAAAAAAGAAAGCAATACATGCCAAAAGCACGACAGCTATAACAATACGAAAAAATACCTTCCTGAGTTCATCCAGATGATCCCAGAAAGTCATTTCTTTTTCGTTAGAATTTTCCATATGGCGCACTAAGCGTTATTTTTTTCTTTATCGTCAGTATTTAAGTCGTTCTCAATTCCGTTCATGCCATCTTTAAAACTTTTCACCCCTTTTCCCAGACCTTTCATCAGTTCCGGAATTTTTCTTCCGCCAAAAAGTAACAATACAATCAGGGCAATAAAAAGAATCTCTTGTCCGCCTAAGCCAAAAATGAATAATCTTCCAAGCATATTAATAGTTTTTGTTGGCCAAAGATAATCATTTCCCTTGTAAAATTTTCATAAAAATGACATGGGTAAGGAATTATAGTATAAAATATTACATTTGCAATTCTGTTAGTAAATAATGACCGGAAATGAGTGAGAAAAGGACTGCTTCATTTTTGTTTGAGCAGGAAAGAAATAAACTGCGGCGTAGTTTTTCTGCCATGGTAAAAGTGGTGGGGCCTGTTTGCAATTTGGACTGTGATTATTGTTATTATCTGGAAAAAGATGCTTTGTATCCGGGTAAAAAATTTAATTTGTCCGCCTTCGGGATGAAGGAAGATATATTGGAAAAATTTATCCGGGATTATATTGTTGCGCAGCCTCAGGAAAGGGTTGAATTTATTTGGCATGGAGGAGAACCTACATTGTTGGGGCGAGAGTATTTCCGCAGGGCATTGGAATTGCAAAAAAAATATGGGGAAGGCAAACGGATTACTAATGTCTTGCAGACAAACGGAACATTAATCGACGACCAATGGGCAGAGTTTCTGGCTGAAAATCATTTTTTGTGTGGTCTTTCCATTGACGGTCCCAGAAAATTCCATGATTATCACCGGCGTTTTGCTGACGGAAGGGGGTCCTGGGAAAAAGTGGTGGAGTGTGCACGAATTTTCCGGAAACATGGGGTGGAATTTAATACCATGTCGGTAGTGAATGCTTCCAATTGTAAAGAACCGGTTGCTGTATATGAATTTCTGAAAGAAATAGGTAGCCGGTATATGCAGTTTTCTCCGATTGTGGAACGGATTGCGTTGGATGAAAATGAGGATTTGTCTATTGTAGATAATAAATATTCCGGGGAAACGGCATTGATGAGGGAAAATGTCAGTGCGGAGGACTGGGGTAATTTTTTATGCCGTATTTTTGACCGATGGGTAAAAACGGATGTAGGTTATTGTTATGTAAATTGGTTTGACAACACGTTGGCAGCTTATGTCGGGCAACAACCTTCTTTGTGTTCGATGGCACCCTATTGTGGTTGTTCTTTGGCAATAGAACATAATGGAGATGCTTTTTGCTGTGATCATTTTGTATTTCCGGAATATCGGTTGGGAAATATTTTTCAACAGGATATAGCAGAGATGGTAAAAAGTGATAAACAGTTATTTTTTGAACAATACAAAAAAGATTCGTTACCGAACCGTTGTAAATTATGTGCTTATTTAAAGGCTTGCGGAGGAGATTGTCCAAAAAACCGGATAGCAAAAACGATTGAAAATGAAAATATTTCGTGTTTGTGTAAAGGTTTCAGAATGTTTTTTGAACATACCCGCAAGTATTTTGAATTTATGGCTGATGAGTTGAGAAATCAGCGTCCGCCGGCCAATGTAATGAGGGCAAAGTTGGATTGAGCCTTTTGGGTTATTAATCTTTTTTTATAATCTCTTTGAGAATAGAGTTTTTATTCCTACTTTTGCAACATATTTCAATTCCATCTGTTTCTATACAGATGATTATACTACAAAATAAAATCCTTATCATAAGTCTATGTACGACATTTTGGAATTAAATGACAAGTTGCTGGCTGATTTACGGCAAATTGCTAAAACGTTAAATATCAAACGAGTAGAATCTTACAAAAAACAAGAATTAATATATAAGATACTGGACCAGCAGGCTTTGGTTGCTGCTCAGTCTGAGCCGGCCGTTAAAATTCCTGTTCAGGAGGCTGAAGCAGAAGCCGGAAAGAGAGAGAAAAGACCTCGTGCCCGGGTGATGCGTCCCGGTGTAGAAAAAGTGGGGGATTCAAAAGGTGGAGTTCCGAAGTTTGCACGCCATGAGGAAGTAAAACGGGAAGATAGCAGACAGGAAGAAATTCTTAAAGAAGAGCCTGCTAGACAGGAGGTAAAGCAGGAAGAAGCCGGACAGGAAGAAAAGGTGCCGGAAGCAGTTGCCGGAAAATCCCAGGAAGAACAGCTTCGTCGTCCGGAGCGTCGTCGGGAGGATTTTCGACGAAATCAGTCACAACGTGAGGAGTTCCGTCAGGGGGGGCGAAAAGAGTTTGTAAAAAAACAACAGACGAATTCCCGGAAAGAACAGACTAATCGTCTGGTTCATGATGATATACTGGAAAAGGAACTGGATTTTAACGGAAATGATGATGATTTTGAAAGGGAAAATTATGATTACCCCTTAGAACGGGAAACCCGGCTGGTACAGGAACAACCTGATGTTCAGGAAAACCGTTATGATGAGAGTAACCATTATGAAGACAATCGCAGGGATAATGCTAACGGGAATATCAATCCCAATAAGATGCGTTTTGACAAACGGGATAAATATTACGAATTTGAAGGTATCATTCTGAATTCCGGAGTACTGGAAATTATGCCTGACGGGTATGGTTTTCTGCGTTCTTCCGATTACAATTACCTGAATTCACCGGATGATATTTATGTTTCCCAAAGTCAGATTAAATTGTTTGGTTTGCAGACCGGTGATACTGTTGAAGGGACTGTACGGCCTCCTAAAGAAGGAGAAAAATATTTCCCGTTGATAAAAGTGGAAAAAATAAACGGTAAATCTCCGGATGCTGTGCGTGACCGGATTCCTTTTGATCACCTTACCCCGCTTTTCCCGAATGAGAAGTTTAATATTACCGGAAACGGAAGGGCGACGCTTTCCACTCGTGTTGTGGATATGTTTGCTCCGATTGGTAAAGGACAGCGGGGTTTGATTGTAGCACAGCCTAAAACGGGTAAAACTGTTTTGTTGAAAGAAATTGCAAATGCAATAGCGGCAAATCATCCGGAGGTATACCTGATTATTTTGTTAATAGACGAACGTCCGGAAGAAGTTACGGATATGGCCCGCAGTGTAAGGGCGGAAGTGATTTCGTCTACTTTTGACGAACCTGCGGAACGTCATGTAAAAGTGGCCAATATTGTATTGGAAAAAGCAAAACGAATGGTTGAGTGCGGGCATGATGTAGTTATTCTTCTGGATTCAATTACTCGTCTGGCCAGAGCTTATAATACAGTTTCTCCGGCTTCCGGTAAAGTGTTGTCAGGAGGAGTTGATGCCAATGCATTACATAAACCCAAACGCTTTTTTGGTGCGGCACGTAACATAGAAGGAGGCGGTTCATTAACTATTTTGGCAACTGCTTTGACAGAAACCGGGTCGAAGATGGACGACGTAATTTTTGAGGAATTCAAAGGAACAGGTAATATGGAGTTGCAGCTGGACCGTAAGTTGTCCAATAAACGGATTTATCCGGCTGTTGACATTACTGCTTCCAGTACGCGGCGTGAAGATTTGTTGATGGAAGATTATACGTTGAATAGGATTTGGATTTTACGGAATTATTTGACAGATATGAATTCTGTAGAAGCTATGCAATTTGTAAAAGATCGTCTGGAGAAGACAAAATCAAATGAAGAATTCCTGATTTCGATGAATGATAAATAGGGGTGAATACATTAGTTCGGATAGGTAACCCTGTAATTAGAATTTGTATTTTCTGAAAAACTGTTCTGAGGAGTGATTTTATTCTTCAGGACAGTTTTTTTGGGGAAATAAATGAAAGGTTTTATCAATAGCGGCTTAATTTGTAGTTTCCTTTTTGTTATATTTGAGAGCTCAATAAATAGATGGGTGGATGAATTATAAAATATGAAACAAGCTTTATTATTATCAGGAATTATGGCCGGAATAGGTTGCGTACAGGCTGATGCTGTCACTCCGGCGAAGGGAAAAAAAGTTCCGAATGTTGTTTTTATTATTGCCGATGATTTGGGCTATGGTGAATTGAGTTGTTATGGTCAGGAAAAATTTCAAACTCCTAATATAGACCGTTTGGCTTTGGAGGGAATGCGTTTTACCCAATGCTATTCGGGAACGACAGTCAGTGCTCCGTCCAGAGCTTGTCTGATGACAGGATTACATTCAGGACATGTTCCGATTCGTGGAAATAAAGAGGTGCAGCCGGAAGGTCAGATGTCTTTGCCTGCCGGTATTAATTCTATTTTTCAGGTATTTAAGAATGCCGGTTATACCACCGGATGTTTTGGAAAATGGGGATTAGGGGCTCCGGATGCAGAAGGAGCACCTGACAAACAAGGAGTAGATGATTTTTTTGGTTATAATTGCCAGTTGTTAGCTCATAATTATTATGCAGACCATCTTTGGGATAACGGAAGACGAGTAGAATTGACTGACAATTATAATGGTGGATATGGTACTTATACTCAGGATTTAATTCATGAAAGGGGATTACAATTTTTAGATGATAATAAAGACAAGCCTTTCTTTTTGTTTCTACCTTACGTATTGCCTCATGCGGAGTTGCTTGTTCCTGAAGATAGTATTATTCAAAAGTTCCGTGGTAAATATCCGGAAACACCTTTTAAAGGATGTGATTCCGGTCCGGCCTTTCGCAAAGGAGGGTATTGTTCTCAGCAAGAACCTCATGCCACATTTGCAGCGATGGTATATCGTTTGGATGTATATGTTGGTCAGGTGGTGGCGAAATTGAAAGAATTGGGTATTTATGATAATACGATTCTTGTATTTTGCAGTGATAACGGGCCTCATAGGGAAGGTGGGGCTGATCCTGAATTTTTTAATAGTAATGGGATTTTCCGGGGATATAAAAGGGATGTTTATGAAGGAGGAATCCGGGTGCCTTTTATTGTTGTCTGGCCGGGTGTTGTCCAGCAGGGACAGACCGATTTTATGTGTTCTTTCTGGGATATGCTGCCAACTTTTGCGCAGTTGACAGGAGTAAAAGTGAAAGACCGGATTGACGGTATTAGTCTGATGCCTTTGCTTACCGGAAAAGGAAAACAAAACGAGCATGACCATTTCTATTTTGAATTTCATGAAGGGGGCGGAAGACAGGCTCTTCGCCGGGGAGATTGGAAATTAGTCCGTTTACGGGTATCACAAGGAGAAGACAAACTGAAAACGGAGTTATATAACCTGGCAGCAGACCCTTCGGAAATACATGATTTGGCGGCAGAATATCCGGATAAAGTAAAGGAATTGCTGGTTATATTGAATCGGGAACATGTGTATGATCCCAATTGGCCTTTATTGAAAGAGGAGATTAAAAAGTCAAACTGAGATGAAAACCATTCATTTATTACCTTTAGCCGGATGTGCCTTATTGGGACACAGTGTACAGGCAAATGAATTTCTTAAGAGGCCGAATATAGTAGTTATTCTGGCAGATGATTTGGGGTTTGGAGATATTAGTGCATATGGCAAGAATGGCATTGAGACTCCTAATATAGACCGTATTGCTGATGAAGGATTGCGTTTCTGTAACGGGTATGCCAGTTCGTCTACCAGTACTCCCAGCCGTTATTCTTTATTAACTGGCCGTTATCCCTGGCGGGAGGGGGCGCAAGTGTTGGCCGGAGATGCTCCTTTGATTATCCGGGAGGATTTACCTACTTTGCCTAAAATGCTAAAGGAAGCAGGTTATGTAACAGGGGTGGTCGGTAAATGGCACTTGGGTTTGGGGAAAGGTCATGTTGATTGGAATAAAAAAATTGTTCCCGGTGCCCGTGAAGTCGGTTTTGATTATTCGTTTATTACCGCGGCTACTAATGACCGGGTTCCTACTGTTTTTGTGGAAAATGGATATGTAGTTAATTTGGATTCGGAAGACCCGATCGAAGTGAATTATAAAAAAAATTATCCGGGCGAACCTACGGGAAAGGGTAATCCTGAATTATTGAAAATTAAACCGAGTCATGGACATAATCAAGCGATAACCAATGGAATTTCCCGGATTGGTTTTATGCGGGGCGGAAAAGCTGCATTGTGGGTTGATGAGGATATGGCTGATATTTTTCTGGATAAAGCAACAAATTTTGTAAAAGAGCATCAGAAAGAATCTTTCTTTTTGTATTATGCATTACATCAGCCTCACGTACCGCGCGTTCCGCATCCGCGTTTTGCCGGGAAATCACCGTTGGGCCCTCGGGGAGATGTGATTCTTGAGGCAGATTGGTGTATTGGTGAATTTTTGAAAACATTAGACTCTTTAGGTCTCAGTGAGAATACGATTGTTATTTTTTCCAGTGACAACGGACCAGTGTTGGATGACGGATATGAGGACCAGGCTATTGAGAAGTTGGGAGAGCATAAACCTGCCGGGCCGTTCAGAAGCGGGAAATATAGTTCTTATGACGGAGGAACTCATGTTGCTTTTTTAGTGCGTTGGCCTGGACATGTAAAACCGGGTAAATCGGAAGCTTTGATATGTCAGATGGACTTGTATGCTTCTTTTGCAACTATGTTGGGTAAGAAAAACGAAACCAAAGATAGTGAGAATGTGTGGAATGCTCTGGTTGGACAATCGAAACGGGGAAGGAAAGAATTATTGTTAGATGCTTGCGGCAATAATGTTTTATTGCGGCAAGGGGATTGGATTTGTATTCCGCCGATGATACACGAAGGATATTGGGTGGCTCCCATAGAATCCGGACGTTTAAAAATTGCTCAGTTGTTTCATGTGAAAAAAGACATCGGACAGAAGCATAACATAGCCGCAAAATATCCGGGACGGGTTAGAGCAATGGAAAAGAGAATTAGGGAAATCCGTTATTGATTACGCAAACAGAGGTTTGCCAGGGGTTAAAAATGAACTTTGTAATCCGTCCTTATTATTATTTATAATACATCTAAATAGCACTTTTGTAGCAAGATTGTCATCTCTGGGTTGCAATTTAATGAATTTGCTTTTATCTTTGTATGGCAAAAATTCAAAGATGAACAGTTTAGTTACAACACACAGTACGCTTTTAAAAGAAAGAGTCTCTTCCATACACCGGGGATTGATGGACCAAATAAACCGGAATAGCCGTTTGATAGCTGTGAAAGGAAGCAGAGGTGTGGGAAAAACGAATTTTCTGTTGGATTATTGTAAAAAATATCATGCCGGTGAAAATACGTGTCTATATGTGAACATTAATAATCTGTTCATTGCGTATGACGGATTATATCATTTTGTAGAATATTTTTACAAATTGGGAGGCAAGGTATTGTTGTTGGACCAGATACATAAATATCCGGGATGGGATAAAGAGTTGCGTAAATGTTATGACAATTTTCCGGATTTGCAGATTATTTTTACTTCTTCTTCCATTGTGCGGATCAAATCAAATCCTTATTTGCAGGGAGTGGTGGATATGTATAATTTGAGCGGGTTGTCTTTCCGTGAATTTTTGGAACTGGAAACGCAGAAGCAATTTCCGGTGTATTCATTTCAGGAGATAGTAGAACACCATGAGGAAATTGTGGAGCATATTCTGGATAAAATCAGGCCTTTGGCCCACTTTGCTAATTATTTGGAATGTGGTTACTATCCGATCTATTTGGAACAGAAATCTCATATAGACTATTTATTGAAGAATATAAATCTGACCCTGGAATTTGATATTCCTTATATAAGTCAGATTGAATTAAAATATCTGGTGAAATTAAAGCAATTACTTTATATTGCTGCAATTGATCCTAATTGTAACGTGAATATCAGTAAGTTAAGTGCTGCAATCGGAGTTTCTCGGGCAACTGTTCTTAATTATCTGAATTATATGAAAGATGCCCGTTTGCTGACATTGTTATATGACACAGAAAATAATGATGATTGTGGAAAAAAGCCTAAAAAATTATATATCCATAATCCTAACTTATTAAATGCCGTATGTTTGGATGAGGTTGATGCCGGAGTTTTGCGTAAATCTTTTTTCCTGAGTCAATTATGTCCGGTATGTCATATTAATTATACAGGTTATGCTGATTTTTTAGTGGATGAAAAGTTCCGGGTATCTGTTTGTCAGGAGGGAAGAGGGCGGAGGTTGGAATCTTCCGTTATTGTTATGGAGGATATGATAGAACGGGGAAAAGGAAATGTGATTCCGCTTTGGTTGGCAGGATTTACTTATTGAGATGAAAATTTTTGAATATTAGGTTTAGATAAATGAAAAAATTGGAGGGAGAGGGGAGATTTGAAGTATTTCCCGTTTTCGGTATTCAATTTGAAATAAAATGAATTTAATTTTATAATGATGGCAAAAGAAAAAAAATTTATCACTTGTGATGGTAATGCTGCTGCTGCGCATATTGCGTATATGTTCAGTGAAGTGTCGTGTATCTACCCGATTACACCGTCTTCGCCGATGGCTGAATACGTTGATGAATGGGCTGCAAAAGGAAGAAAAAATATGTTCGGCGAAACTGTTCGCTTAGTGGAAATGCAGTCTGAGGCAGGTGCAGCCGGAGCTGTACATGGTTCTTTGCAGGCCGGAGCACTGACCACTACCTATACCGCTTCACAGGGATTATTGCTGATGATTCCGAATATGTATAAGATTGCCGGTGAATTGTTGCCTTGTGTATTTCATGTAAGTGCACGTGCGTTGGCTGCTCATGCTTTGAATATTTTCGGGGACCATGCCGACATTTATTCTGCACGTCAAACCGGTTTTGCCATGTTGGCTTCCGGTTCTGTACAAGAGGTGATGGACCTTTCTGCAGTATCCCACCTGACGGCAATCAAATCACGGGTTCCGTTTGTCAATTTCTTTGATGGTTTCCGTACTTCTCATGAGATTCAGAAAATAGAAGAATTGCAAATGGAAGATGTCAAAGGATTGGTGGATATGGATGCTTTGCAGGCTTTCCGTAACCGCGCTTTGACTTCTGAAGCTCCTGTGACCCGGGGTACCGCTCAGAATCCGGATATCTATTTCCAGGGACGTGAAGCTTCCAATAAATTTATGGATGCAGTACCTGATATTGTTGCTGGGTATATGGCTAAAATCAGCGAAATTACCGGTCGTACCTATCGTCCGTTTGATTATTACGGAGCTCCGGATGCTGAACATATCATTATCGCTATGGGGTCCGTAACCGAAACTATCCGTGAGGTAATTGACTTTAAAAATGCAAATGGAGAGAAAGTAGGTATGGTGGCAGTGCATCTGTACCGTCCGTTCTCTGCTAAATATTTCCTGGAAGCTGTTCCGTCAACTGTAAAACGGATTACTGTATTAGACCGTACTAAAGAACCAGGGGCTAACGGAGATCCTTTGTATTTGGATGTAAAAGAAATTTTCTACGGAAGAGAAAATGCTCCTGTCATTGTTGGCGGCCGTTATGGCATGGGTTCCAAAGATGTAACTCCGGCTCAGATTATTGCTGTTTACAAAAATATGGAGCGTAATGAACCGAAAAATCAATTTACTATTGGTATTGTCGACGACGTTACTTTCCGTTCATTACCTGCTGAGGCTGATGTGAAAGTGACTCCGGCTGGTACTTACGAAGCTAAATTCTATGGTCTTGGTTCGGATGGTACTGTTGGTGCGAATAAAAACTCTATCAAAATTATCGGAGGAGCTACAAATAAATATTGTCAGGCCTATTTTGCTTACGATTCTAAAAAATCAGGAGGTTTCACAGCTTCCCACCTGCGTTTCGGGGATTGTGAAATCCGTTCTACTTATTTGATTACTACTCCTGACTTTGTTGCTTGCCACGTTCCGGCTTATATTCATATGTATGATGTACTGAAGGGGCTGCAAAGAGGCGGTTCATTTTTGTTGAATTCAATCTGGGATGAGGAAGAAACTAAAAAACACTTGCCCAATCATATGAAGAAGTACCTGGCGGAGAATGAAATCAATTTCTATATCATCAATGGTACTAAAATTGGTCAGGAACTGGGATTGGGTAACCGTACCAATACCATTATGCAGAGTGCATTCTTTAAGATAACTAACGTTATTCCCTATGAGTTGGCTGTGGCAGAAATGAAACATGCTATTGACAAATCTTACGGAAAGAAGGGTGAAGCTGTAGTGAATATGAACTACGCTGCTGTTGATGCAGGTGGTAAAGAAGGTAATCTGATTAAGGTAACTGTTCCGGCTGAATGGAAAAATCTGCCGGAAGATGAAGTTAAACACGATGAAAACCGTCCGGCATTTATTCGTAATATCGTTGATGTGATGAATGCTCAGAAGGGCGACAATTTGCCTGTAAGTGCATTTAACGGATATGAAGACGGAACTTTCCCATCCGGGACTGCCAAGTTTGAAAAACGGGGTATTGCTGTGAATGTACCGGAATGGCAGGTAGAAAATTGTATTCAGTGTAACCAGTGTGCTTATGTTTGTCCTCACGCTGCTATCCGTCCGTTCTTGATGACTGAAGAAGAGGTGGCTGCTGCTCCTGCCGGGACTCAGGCCAAGCCGGCCATTGGTAAAGAATTGGCAGGGTATAAATTCCGTATTCAGGTTTCTCCGCTTGACTGTACCGGTTGCGGAAACTGTGCTGACGTTTGTCCGGCTAAGACCAAAGCTTTGGTAATGAAACCTTTGGAATCTCAATTGGATGAAGAAAACCGTTGGGAATATATGGATAGAAAAGTGGGATACAAGAAAGTGGTTGAACCTAATAATGTGAAAAACTCGCAGTTCACTCAGCCGTTGTTTGAGTTCTCCGGAGCCTGTGCAGGTTGTGGTGAAACTCCGTATATCAAATTAATTTCTCAATTGTTCGGAGAAAGAATGATGGTAGCTAATGCAACCGGATGTTCTTCTATCTATGGTGGTTCTGCTCCTTCCACTCCGTATTGTACAAATTATGAAAGCGGGCGCGGACCAGCCTGGGCTAATTCTTTATTCGAAGATAATGCTGAATTTGGTTTCGGGATGGCAGAAGGTGCTAATCGCCTGAGAGAAAGAGCGAAAAGATTGTTGGAAGAAAATATGAGTTCTTTTACTGCTGATACACAGGTTGCAATTAATGCCTGGCTGGAAGCTTATACCGATGGTGATAAGACATTAGCTGTAAGCGATGCTTTGACAATTGCTCTGGAGAAAGAAGCAATCCCTGTAGCAAAAGAAATCCTGACTTTAAAGAATTATTTTACTAAAAAATCTCAGTGGATTTTTGGTGGTGACGGTTGGGCTTATGATATCGGTTATGGTGGTGTAGATCATGTTTTGGCAAGCGGACAGGATGTGAATATTCTGGTTGTAGATACAGAAGTGTATTCAAATACAGGAGGTCAATCATCTAAATCGACTCCCGCAGGTGCTGTTGCTAAATTTGCAGCCAGTGGTAAGCGTATCCGCAAAAAAGATTTGGGAATGATGGCTATGTCTTATGGCTATGTATATGTAGCTCAGGTTGCAATGGGTGCAAATCAGGCTCAGTATATGAAGGCTATTAAAGAAGCTGAGGCTTATCCCGGACCTTCTTTGATTATCGCTTATGCACCATGTATCAATCATGGTTTGAAGTCCAGTATGGGTAAATCACAGCAGGAAGAGAAAAAGGCCGTTGAATGCGGATATTGGCAGTTGTATCGCTATAACCCGATGCTGGAGACAGAAGGCAAGAACCCGTTCCAATTGGATTCCAAAGATCCGGATTATTCTAAATTCCGTGAGTTCCTGATGGGTGAAGTGCGTTTCAATTCTTTGATGAAAGCTGCTCCGGAGGATGCTGAACGCCTGTTCCAGGAAACTGAAAATGATGCAAAATGGAAGCTGAATGGCTATAAACGTCTGGCTGCCATGGAATACGGCAAGTAATTCTTTTTGCTGATTTATAAAAGGCCGTCCTTTACAGGGCGGCTTTTTTTGATTCTTTTCTGGTTTGATTAAACTTTTTCTTTGGAAATTTTGTATTCAACTAAAAAAGCTCTATATTTGTACCCGCAAAGAGCAAAAGAGTTCTTCAACATGGGCAGTTACCAGAGTGGCCAAATGGGGCTGACTGTAACTCAGCTGGCTTAGCCTTCGGTGGTTCGAATCCATCACTGCCCACTATTTTGCGGAAATAGCTCAGTCGATAGAGCACTAGCCTTCCAAGCTGGGGGTCGCGGGTTTGAGTCCCGTTTTCCGCTCTCTGAATGAGGTAGTTACAAAAGTAGCTACCTTTTTTCTTTGTCCTGTTTTTCGTGGTTTTTGGCTGTCAACGTCAACCGAGACGTCAACCATTTTTTTAGCATGGAAGCCTCTATTTCAGTTATTTGCTATAAATACAAGACATTATCAAACGGTGAAAGTCCATTAATGCTACGAATACACAAAGACGGCAAAAGAAAACTGGTAAGCATCGGTTTATCCATTCATTCCCAACTTTGGGACTTTACCAAGAATGAACCTAAACCGAAATGTCCCAATAAAGACCTGATAAACAAGATTATCCTTGACAAGAAAACCGAATACCAAAAGGAAATACTTGAACTTAATTCGGAGCAAAAAGACTATACGGCAGCTTCTTTGGTGGAAAATAAAGCAAAACAGTATACCCCCAAAACTATCATAGATTTCTACCAAGAATTGATACAAGACTTTAAAGAGACAGGCAGGACAGGAAACAAGTCCATTTACACCAACTCGCTCAACTCACTCAAAGCCTTTACAAATAACAAGTTGAACATCCTATTCAGCGATATTGACGTGGATTGGCTGAAACGGTACGAAAAATGGCAGCGGAGCAACAAGAACAAGGAAACAACTATCAGTCTGCAATTCCGAACCCTGCGAAGTGCCTACAATAAAGCTATCGAAGCCAAAGCGACCTCTGATAAGTTCTACCCGTTTAAAGAGTTCAACATCAACAAGTTTAATACCAAAACTAAAAAGCGTGCCATATCGAAAGAAGAAATCATGACGATTATTACCACCGAAACAATTCATGCCACTTTCATTCGTCAACTGGCTCGTGACGTGTTCAAATTCTCCTATCTATGTGCAGGTGTCCCCTTTGTTGATATTGCCAACCTAACGATAGAAAATATCATAGACAGTAAGTTATCCTACACACGCCAAAAGACACATGGAGATATTAACGTGACTATCTGTGAGCAGGCTATGGAGATAATTAATAAATACGCCTATCACCGCAAGGAAGCTAAGTATCTGTTTCCAATCTTTGATGCAAGAGTACACAAGACACCACAGCAGAAAGCTAACAGAGTGCATAAAGTATGCGCACAAGTCAATAAAGAATTAAAGCAGTTGGCCGATGAATTGGAAATTGATGCAGACCTGACTACATATGTAGCCCGTCACAGTTTTGCGACAATTTTAAAGCGTTCCGGTGTTGATATTGGTTTAATTAGTGAGTTAATGGGACATGCTGATATTACGACAACTAAAATCTATCTTGATAGTTTTGACGAAGAACAGGTAGAACAAGCCATGAGCAATTTACTTTAATAATATGCCACTTCTCTTATTCGGGGAAGTGGTTATTTTTTTAACTTTGTTTCAAATCATTTTTTAGTGAGACAAAATGATATGGTGGTATATAAGAGATATATACATCAAAATGTCTCGCCAATAATTTATAATCCTAATGCGTGCTAATTATGAAAAATCCTATCTTGCAACACATACCGGAGAAAAATTACCATGAGGTACATATTATGCAAGGGCAAGTACTTGAAAATCTATTCCCCAATGGAATAGAAACGAATACAATACTTGATAAAACCGTGCCCGGCTGTGGGGCAACCACCTGTGAAATTAATATGCCGAGACATTCCATTATTATTGAACCGAATGTGCCGGTGATTATCGGGAAAGAGGAAAAGAATGCCCAGCATAAAAATCCGATATTAGGAATAAGGGAAGGAGTTTATTATAAAGACATAATAGAGTATCTGAATAATGATGCAATACCATTTAAAAAGCTCATGGTTACACCTGAAAGTTACGGGAGACTTAAAGCACCGATAGAAGATGCAAAAATGGACTTATTCAATGATTTTTGGCTGGTTATTGATGAATGTGACAGAGTTATACAGGATTCCGACTACCGCCCGTCTATTGCAGCACCATTTTATGATTTCTTCAAATTCAAAAATAAATACCTTGTTTCTGCCACACCACTTGTACCCCGATTAAACGGCTTTAAAGGTGACAGGTTTCAGTTTATAAAGATTATCCCCGATTATGATTATCGTCCAGATATGGACTTGATAAGGACTAATGAAATAATGGGAGCAATTAAGGAAACTATTGCCAATACTAAAAACAAGGTTGCTTTTTTCATCAATCAGACCGATTTGATTATTAGTTGCATTAAGTCTTTAGGATTGGAAAAAAACTATCATGTTTATTGTGGAGAGGGAAGTGTGGACAAGCTAATAGAAGATAACAAGCTAACAAATGTGTCCGTTAATTTCAACAAATTAGCTGAATACACATTCTTTACCAGCCGTTTCTTTTCTGCCGTTGATTTGGACACAAAAGAGAAACCGGATATAATAATGGTGACGGATTGCACATCATACCCCTATACGATTATAGACCCGTTTACAAGTGCTATACAGATTTCCGGCAGGTTCAGAAACGGAGTGAACAGGATTACACATATTACGAATACAAACAGCAAATATCAGCCACGGGAAGAAAAAACAATAAGGGAGTTTTTACGTGACCAAATCGGAGCGTTCAATGTTCTGAATACCTTTGAAGAGATAACCTCAACAGAGGGAGGACGGGCATTATTAGAGGAGATAAAAGAAAAGCTATCGATTACAAAATTTCTCACTAATGAGGGAAAAGCAAACGGTTTTCTTATTGAAAACTACCTATATACCGAGAAAGTGAACAGCTATTATTATAGTCTGGAGCGACTAATGGAAGCATACAATAATGCCAATTATTTTTGCATAACACAAATAGACAAAACCTTTGCAAGTGTTCAGGTGAAAGGAGCTAAAAGAAAGCCGGGCATTACATTGGAGCAGAGACGGGAAAACGCCATATCATTAAGGAATTTTGAAGCGGAGAAAATGAAAATTGATTTTTCCGGTGAGCGTGACAGGGGGATAAGGAGAATAAAGGAAGAAGACCCGTTTACATACGAGTTTTATATGTTGTCTGGCTATGATGAAATGGTGGAATTAAGGTTTGATAAGGCAAGAATGGAAACAAGGCTACAGCAGCTAAAGAATAAAGACAAAAAACAACAGATTCCTATACTAAATGAGATATATACTGTTTTCGACATCGGAGAAGTTTATACGGCAGAAGACACAAAAACTATGTTACAGCCGATATATGACAGGCATGGAATAAAGGAAAAAGCTACAAAGACGAAATTAGTGCAATATTTCACTTTAGAACTCAACCCCGAAACAGGAAAGCCAAAAGAGATAAATGTGACGAGAGAAAACGGGAAAAGAGTTAAAGGCAACAGGATTACAGGACGTAAATATGAAATTACAGAGTGAGACAAAATGATGCAAGCATCTTTTATATACCTCTGAAAATTTTTGTCTCAACATGAAAAAAGCCGTTATTCCTTTATTTGGGGGATAACGGCATTTTACTATGAAAGCGAACTACTTACGCTTTACCAACTTCTTCTTAGGCTGCCCTATCCTTGGCGGATTCTCACACAGCCAGATTTCCGGCTTGAACAATTCAGGATACAGGGCACACAAGGTTTCCATTCCTATATGACGGTAAAGGTCTACCGTATGGATTTCCCTGTGATGTTCCAGTCCGAACCAGCCGGAAGCAATAACTTCTTTATCATTATTTTTCATTGCGCAATGATTGTGAAAGTGGGATTTGAAAAACTATTTATCTTGTATAATTATGATGCAAAGGTACTAAAGGCAAACCCCACAAACTAAAGAACATAGCGCACAGTTGAAACAGGATTGCCAACTCAAAATTACATGCACTTATTTATTGGCATCCTTAGCAGAACAAAAATATACAGACTACAAAACAGCCTTAACTTATAAAAGGTCTGGTGGTGGAAAATATTCAGAATTTATGTCTTATATAGATTTTGAGAAATTTCTCACCAGACTAAGGTGGGAAGGTAGAAATATTGCTTAGCTTCAAATATTCATGCTATTACTCACTCCAACTTCGATACAGAAGCGACAGAAGGACTATTTTTCCAGAGGGAAGAGGTAACGACAAGGCAAGCAAAAAATAAGCTGTATATATTTACTCCCCTTAGCTCCACTTTTTTTTCACAGGTTATTCCCTATATATATAAAAATGGACACCTGAATTTTGGGACCGGAAACAGGCCTGAATGCTGATTTACGCCAAATCGTTTACATCTATATTATAAATGGTATTTATCATACCCTGAATTTCTTTCAGACTGTAACGGGATGATTTATTACGCATCAGATAAAGACTATGGCGGGGAGAATTACGATGCTCAAAATAGGTTTCACTAAAAAAGGTGGACATTAATGTAGAATAGATTCTGAAACGTTGAGTTCGGTTTTCCTTCTTCTGACGGGGATTCCTTTTTTCTCTTTCGATTTCTTTGGGAGAGGGTGAACCGATAAAGGCAAAGGAAGCCTTGTTGTTCTGACGGTAAATATCAATCAATATGGCAATACAGGTATAGATTACAGGGCGTGCCTCATGCAGGTTTGTCAGTACTGTAAACCTGTCTTTGCTGTTCTGATGGACTTTCAGATAGAATTTGATAGCGTAGAGGTCTGATTTATAATGTTCTACCTCCGCTATATATCTCATATTCGTTTTAGGGGATTTAAAGCTATATAAATATGTTTCAAGCAAATCGCCGGAATTGTCCGATTGTTTGGAAACACAATTAAAATCGTAATAGGATATACCATTAGAGAATGTACCCATAGGAAGCAATGCGGTTATTTTTCAATTCTTCCGTGGTTATCTTTTTAAGCACAACTTTGGGAGAAGAAACAGACTTTGCTGTTTTCCCTTTACATTTTGACTTGGTTGCCTTAGCTTTTTGAAGTAAGCCCATAATTATCTCTCCTTTAGGTTACGAAGGTAAGGATATTTGTGCATATATACAAGAATAGTGAGAAATTACAGTGGGTGGAAAAATCACAAAATCTGACTTGTATATACTTTTTGGAAATTTCTCACCAACCTAAATACAGC